>JAABUV010001906.1_pt1 | contig 29430 bp, 27 predicted proteins | sample 5559971 | NCBI WGS metagenome assembly JAABUV01 (sample SAMN10711881, study PRJNA513362) | rock metagenome | isolation source: Antarctica rocks | place: Antarctica: Victoria Land, Knobhead nord | collected 2015-12-19
GTAAGCGTCAGCCGAAGGCCGCGGCATTGGTGGTGCGGTTTTGACCTTGGGTGCGACTACTGTGTCCAGAACCAGGGGAGCAGAGCGTCGATCTGATGGATGGGATGTTCGGCGATGCGTCCGAGGATGTCGGTCAGGTAGGCCTGCGGGTTGATGCCGTTCATCTTTGCTGTCTCGACGATGGAGTAGATGCACGCGGCGCGCTGTCCTCCGGCGTCGGACCCGCAGAACAGGTAGTTTTTTCTGCCCAAGACAAGGGGCCGCATGGCGCGTTCGGCGGCGTTGTTCGACATCTCCAGCCGGCCATCGGCGATGTATTGACTGAGTGCTTTCCATCGCGAGAGGGCATAGCGGATGGCCTGGGCGAGCGTGCTCTTGCCGCTGATCCGGGTGAGCGAGGTGTCGAGAAACGTTTTCAGTTGGTCGAGCAACGGGCGGGCGTGGTGCTGGCGCGCGGCGGCACGGCGCTCGGGCGATTGCCCGCGGATGCTGCTCTCGATAGCGAACAGGGCGCCGATCCGCTGCAAGGCCTCGAGCGCAATCGGCGAGGCGGTCGTGTGATGGACGTCGTAGAACTTGCGACGCGCATGGCTCCAGCAGGCCACCTCGACCAGCGGCGGGTCACCGGCCGGCGTGGTCGGCTGGTAGAGCGTGTCGAACCCGGCGTAGCCGTCGGCGTGCAGGAACCCCCGGCAACTGCCGAGCAGCGCCTGGGCATGCACGCCCTTGCGGTCGGCCGAGTAGCGATAGAACGCCGCCGGCGGCACGTCCGAACCCCAGGGCCGCTCGTCGCGCACTACCACCCAGAGCCGTCCGGTCTTGGTTTTGCCGAGACCAGGGGCGAGCACCGGCACGGTGGTGTCGTCGGCGTGCAGCGCGGTTCCCGCCCTGATGTGTCGGCCGATCGCCTCAGCCAAGGGTGAGAGGAGGAACACCGCCTGTCCCACCCAGTCGGCCAGCGTCGAACGGTCGAGCTCGACGCCCTCGCGCGCATAAATCCCCGCCTGGCGGTGCAGCGGCGTATGGTCGCAGTACTTCGACACCAACACATGGGCGATCAGCCCCGGTCCCGGCCGACCGCGCTCGATGGGCAGCGCCGGCATCGGCCGTTGCACAACCGTCTCGCAGGCCCGGCAGCTCAGCTTCGGCCGGACATGCTGGATGACCTTGAAGCTGGAGGGCACATACTCGAGCACCTCGCGCTCGTCCTGCCCCATCCGGCTGAACACCGTGCTGCCGCAGCCCGGACACACGCAGGGCGGCTCGTGGATGATCGTCTCACGCGGCAGGTGCGCCGGCAGCGGCTTGCGCACCGGCTGCTTGCGCTCGCGCGTCTGGGCTGGGTGCGGCTGGGCGGGGTCAGCCGCGCTGACGCGAGCATCGCCCTCGGCCTGCTCCTCCTCGAGTTCGCCGATCAGCAGTTCGAGCTGCTCGATGTCGCGGTCGAGCTTCTCCGACGACCGGCCGAACCGCGCGCGACGCAGCACGGCGAGCTGCATCTTCAGCTTCTCGATATGCAGCGTTTTGGCATAGATCTCGGCCGCGTTGGCCGCGATCTCGATCTCCTTGCGCGCCAGCTCCGCCTGCAAATCGGCCGCGAACATCCGCAGCGCGTCCGGGTCGGTCGGGAGAGGAATGCTCGCCAAGGACATGGCCGGATTGTACCGGGATCAGCCACGCAAGTACAGCGCTTACTGATGCAGTCCACATCGGATCAGACCGCAACCGGCCGGCGCGGTGCTTCAGGTGCCACCGTGCGTCGCCAGTCCATCGCCTCAACCAGCAGACCGAGCTGCGCCGGCGTCAGCACCATGCCCCCGTCCACGATCGGCGGCCACACAAACCGGCCAGCCTCCAGCCGTTTGGCGAACAGGCACAGGCCGGTCCCGTCCCAATACAAGCATTTCAGGTAGTCAGCCCGTTTGCTGCGGAACAGGAACAAGTGTCCGGAATACGGGTCAGCATCCAGCACATGCGCCACCTGGGCCGCCAACCCGTCAAAGCCATAGCGCATGCTGACCGGACGGCACGCCAGATACACCCAGGTCCCAGGAGCGACGGCGATCAAGACGCCGTCCGCAATACAGTCAGCACGCGTCGCAACGCGCGCTCGTTGACGAACGCGTCCACCCGCAGCCGCGTGCCGTCCGCAAGGTCGATCTCGATCACGCCCGGGCGCTCGTCCATCGCCGGACGCGGCAGCGGCGCGTGGCCCGGCGATGACAGCGCCACCCCGGCCGGCGATGAGCCAGTGACGAGCCCAGGCCCTCCCTCCTCCGAGCGCTCCAGAACACCGATCGGCACAAACTCGAGGGAAGGACCTGCCACCATCGGCTTGCCCGGCCGTATCGGTCCCGCCGCATCAAGTCGGACCGCAGCCACAGCCGTCTCCACTGGCCGAGCCGACCGACGCCAGCGATAGATCAGGCTGGTGCAGATGCCGTGCCGGCGCGCCAAGTCCCGCATCCGGGCGCCCGGCGTCAGACACTCCTCAACCACCCGCGCCCGGAACGCCGCGTCATGCACGCGCCGCCGCTCGCCGACAATCTCGATCCGTGCCTCTGTGGCTGCCACAGTGGCAGCCTCAGTGTGCACAATGCTGCTAATGCTTTCCATGCAGCCAAGCAGACCAAACCAGCCTCACCCTCGCAAGGCGGCCACCAGCCCACGCTTACCCTTGTAGACGTCAAAACGCGGCCGGACGAACACCAGGCCAGGGCAGCGCCGCCGGGCGATGACGGCGGGCATGGCGGAATGCACGCCAAAGCGCCGCGCCTCGTAGCTGGCAGCCGCCACCACGCCGCGCTCGCGTGAGCCGCCCACCGCCAGCGGCACGCCACGCAGGCTCGGGTCGTCGCGCTGCTCGACGGACGCATAGAAGGCGTCCATGTCGATGTGGATGATGCGGCGTCGATCAGCGGCCTGGACAGGGTCAGACGGCATGCGGCACGGATGCTAAAACCTCACGGCGCGCCGAAGAATGGTACGAGGACTGTCCTCTACGGGACGGCTCCCGCTGGGGCTATGGCGCCTCCGGCGTCGGATCGATGCCGAGTTCCTGGCGCACGTGCGCAAACGTCGCGGGATCGGCAAAGCGCTTGTTGGCCATCATCGTCCGCAGCGCCACAAGGCCCGCTTCGGTGAAGAACAGGCGTGGCGGCCAGGGCGCCGGTTCGAGGCGCATCAGCCCCCGCTCGAGCAGCCCGTTTGCGACAAGCGGCACCTTGGGCTGGCCCGCCTGCGCGCCGCCGCGCCACGTCCTGATCTGAAAGCCGTCGGCGACGCTCGGCAGGGTCGAGAAGAACCGGTCGAGCTCGCGGCGTATGTAGTCCCGCTCGCCGGGCGTGAAGGCAGCGGTGTGGGCGATGTCGGGCTTGCTCATGGCGTGCACCCTAGCATCTCGGGCCCTTTCGTCCGAGCCGCCGGGTTGCTGTCCCTGCCGAACGTCCGAGTGAGAGGCCCCAACGCCCCGGCGTTCAGATCGCGCTCTTGAAATCCTTCGCCACACGGAAAGCGACCTTCCTGCTGGCGACGATCTGCACCGCCTCGCCCGTTGCCGGGTTGCGTCCCATGCGGGCCGGGCGGTCCTTCACCTCCAAGATGCCGAGGCCGTTGGTCCTCACCCGCTCGCCCGACTTAAGGTGGCCCACCACGCTTTCGAACACGTCGGCGACGACCGCATCCGCCTGCTTCTTCTCCATCCCATGCCGCCCCGCGAGCCCAGCCGAGAGGTGTTTCAGCGTGATGGTCGTCGGCGTGGCAGGGTTCGCGACAGCCTTCGCTATGGTCGCGGTCTTGCCCTTCGCCGCGGGCGTCGCGACCTTTCCTGTGGCTTTGGGAGTAGCCGCTTTGGCAGCGGCTTTGACCGGAGGCTTTGCTGCCGCTTTCAGCGTGGTCTTTGTCATCGATGGTCTTGCGGCCATGTCGGTCGCGACTCCTGTTGCAGTGCTCGGCGGCACCGAATCACGCGGCGGCCAGCAATACAAGCTGTTTGCTCACGAGCCGTCATAAGCTGATCCGCCGGCGAAATGTCCTACCCGCGTGCCGAACCCTGTCTGGCGGTGCCATGAGCCTGAAGTGACGATACGCGCGAACGCGGCCATTCCAAAAAGGGCGGATCTATTGGCATGGCCCGCTGCCAGAGTAGATACATCAAGTCGCATATCCAGAGTCTGCCGGGTGTGCCTCTCCTCACCGGGCATGAACCACCGCACTGCAGATCGCGGCGGTGCCTGCCCAGCCTTGGGACTGCAATGCGGGCCCTGTTGGCGATGGCGGCATGGTGGAGGATAGTCCGGTCAGGTTGGCCGAGCAGGTAAGGAAGTATGGAGTTGATAACGTGAGCAGCCGAGGACCCTCGCTGCGTCGCCCCACCGGACAGGACGCGCTGCGCCGCCTTGACGTCCAACCGGATCGCAGGGCGGCCGGTGCGCATGGCCCGGAGCTCTGGATCAGCGCCGTGCGCGAGGCGCTGGCTGCCCGGCCTGCAGAGACGTTCGACATCGCCGAGCAGGGCCTGCGCGCCTTTCCAGCCGACCCCGAACTGCTGCTGATTGCGGCGCTGGCCGCGCTAACCACAGCGACGCCGGACCGCGCGCTCGTCCTGCTCAAGCGCTACAGTAAGCGTTACGGCTCCGGCAAGCCGGCCATCCTGCTCACCTGCCTCGCCTGGGCCCAGCAGGGGCAGTTCACCCGCGCCTGGACGACGTTGCAGGACGAGGGGCTGAACACCGGCCGCACGGCCACTCCCTGGTTCGTCGGCGACGACGTCATGGAGCACTGGCTGTATGCCCAGCTGCACGAGATCCGGCGGGAGCAGGGGCAGGCGCAGAAGCGCTCGGCTACGCCGCCTCGCAACGACGCGGGCGCGCCACTAATCCCGGCTCGCCGCCCGGCTCAGCCACGTCCTGATCCATCAGCGACTCCTCGCCCTCCGCTCACCCGCGGGCGCCCGGCTGCTCCTGTGGTGCCAGAGCGGCCGGCGGTGCCGGACCTGCCACGGCTGGAAGCGCGGTTCGACGTGACGTTCGAGCTCGCCAACACCGACGCGATTGAGATCAGCGGCCCCGACAAGCGCATGGACGCACACCTCGACCTGACCCCGTTCCGCCTGCGGGCCGAGCTGGTGCGGCTGAGCCTGTTCGAGGGCTTTGACGAACTGCTTTGCTTGCCGGCGCTGCAGGGGGTGGAGGCGCACTGGTATCAGGTTGAGACCGTCCGCAAGGTGCTGAAGCAGTATCGCGGCCGGGTGCTGCTGGCCGACGAGGTTGGGCTCGGCAAGACGGTCGAGGCCGGGATGGTGCTCAAGGAATACATCCTGCGCGGCATGGCCGAACGCGTCCTGATCCTCACCCCAGCCTCCCTGGTCGGGCAGTGGCGCGACGAGATGGCAGCCAAGTTTGGGATCGACTGCGCCACCAGCCACGATGCCCTGTTCCGCAGCGATCCGGAGCGGTTCTGGGCGCAGCCCCGGGTGATCGCCTCGATCGCCGCCGCGCGCCGCAAGGACCACGCCGAGCTGCTGGCAGGCCTGAAGTATGACGTGGTGGTGGTCGACGAGGCGCACCACCTGCGCGACCAGGCGAGCGCCAGCTACCGCCTGGTGAACAGCCTGCAGAAGCGCTTCCTGCTGCTCTTGTCGGCGACGCCGGTGCAGAACAGCCTGCTCGAGCTCTACAACCTGCTGACCCTGCTGCAGCCCGGCATCTTCAAGACACCCAAGGAGTTCCGCGCCGCCTACATGGTCCCGGGCAAGCCGCGCGAGCCGGCCAACCGCGAGCGGCTGCGCGACCTGATGCGGGGCGTCATGGTGCGCAACACCCGCGCGCTTGCGGTACTGCGCATGCCCCGGCGGCACGCCTCCACGCTGCGCGCCACGCCCGAAACAGAGGAGGCAGCCTGCTACGCCGAGCTGACCGCGCTGGTCCGCGAGATGGCGGCCGGTGAGGGTGCCTCAGCCGGTTCGGCACCGCATCGTCTGTCGCTGCAGCATCTGCTGACGGCGGCGGGCTCCTCGCCAGCGGCGTCGGCCGCGGCCATCGCCCGCTTCGCCGAGCGTCACCCACGGGACACCCGCTGGACGGCCCTGCTCGCCCGCACCCGGGCCATCGCTGCCGGCGCCAAGGAGGCGGCGCTGATGCGGCTCTTGGCGCAGAACCCGGCCGAAAAGAAACTGGTGTTCGTCCACCACCGCGACAGCCTCACGCATTTGGCCGACCGGCTGCGTCGTGAAGGCACGCCGTTCGCCAGCTTTGCGGGCGACATGTCCGGTCCGCAGAAGGACGCGGCGGTCGAGGCGTTCCGCGAGCACGTGCCTCTTCTTCTCTGCACGGAGTCCGGCGGCGAGGGGCGCAACCTGCAGTTCTGCAACACGCTGATCAACTTCGACATTCCCTGGAACCCGATGGCCATCGAGCAACGTATTGGGCGTATCGACCGGATCGGCCAGACGCGCGAGGTGTTCATCTTCAACCTGGTAAGCGCCGGCACGATCGAGGACGCTGTGCTGCGCATCCTCGACGAGAAGATCAACATGTTCGAGCTGGTCGTCGGCGAGGTCGGCGCCATCCTGGGCGAGGTCGATGAGCAGCAGGAGTTCTCCACGCTGGTGCTCGACGCCTGGCTGCAGGGCACCGAGCAGGCGCGTGCGGACGCCTTTGCCCAGATCGAGAGCCAGCTGCTCGCGGCGCGGCAGCAGTATGAGGGCGTGAAGCAGCTCGACGAGGCGCTGTTCGGAAACGAGCTCGATGCCGCCTGACAGCGGACCCGACGCGCCTGCGTCCCAGCCTCACGAGCCGGGCCGCATGCAGGGCTTCGTCGCCGACCTATTGCGGCACGAGGGCGCGCTGGTCGAGGCGATCGATCCTGACGGGCTGGAGGTGCTCGCCCCGCCTCCGGTGCAGGCTGCCTTGGGATTGGGCGAGCTGGCCCATCTGGGGTTTGGCGGCACGCTGCCGCCGGGCGCCCAGCGGGTGGGCATGGAGGCCGACTGGCTCGACCGCTTTGCCCAGGTGCTGGGTCCACAGGGCCGCTGGGCACGGCGCGTCCTCTCCGCCCCGTCGAGGTCGCCGGCTGATCCGGAGCTTGTGCTCGCCCAGGAGCTCGTGCTGGACAACGCGACCTTCCGGCTGCTCGACGTCAGCCCGGCTTGGACGCGCTACCTGGTGCTGGATTTCCGCGTCTCTGCCGTATCGGACGACAAGCGGGATTTCACCTTGCGGCTGGGCATCAATCTCGCCAGCGGCGCGCTGCCCGACGCGGTGCTGGCGACGCTGGCGCCCATGCTCGACGCACCTGCCCCTGGCGTAATGGCCTCAGGCGACAAAGGCGTCGATCCAGTGCTGCCAGACGCTGCCGAGCTGCCAACGCCATGGGAGCGGGCACGCCTGATGAGCCTCATCGCGCGGGCTTTGCCGCCCCGGGTGGAGACAGCCCTGGCGCCATTCGTCAAGGGCCTGCGCCGACGCCTTGCCCGTGACGGGAACCGGCTGCACGACTACCACAACGACCTGCACCGCGAGGCCATGCGCCGCACCTTGACGTTGCCCGAGGGCGACCCGAGGCGGCATCGCGAAGAGCAGCGGACGGAGGCGATCGGGCGCGAGTATCGCGCCAAGCTTGACGACCTCGCGCGCCAGTATGCGACGCGGATCACCGCCGACTGGGTGCAGACGCTGGAGCTGGTGATGCCGGTGCAGCGCTTCACGGTGCAGATACGACGGCGCAAGGCGGACCGCACCATCCAGCTGGATTGGAACCCGCTGGCGCGCCAGCTGGAGCCACCGATGTGCGAGTGGCGCGCCGCCGCCGAGCGGCCACGCCTGGTGTGCGACGACGCGCTGCATCTCGTGGTCCCGGCCGGCTTGGCGCCGTGTGCGGGCTGCAGCCGGGCCTACTGCCGCGCGTGCTATTCCGAACGCTGCCCGAAATGCGGCGCCGTTTCGATCGCTTGAGGCCATTGTGGCAGGTCCTCCTCCATGCTCTCACCGCCGCACCGAATCCAGGAGGCGCGTGTTTGGAACCGTCGAGCTCGAGACGTTGCGGGGCATCATCCATGACCAGCGTACATGCAGGCCTTTCCCAAGGCATGATCCGACCCGGAGATCGTCCAACGGATCGTTGGACGATTGCTAACGGGAGCAAAACCTCGAACTGCTGAACAAGCTCACGGACTCGGCTGCCCGTCTTTGATACGCCGAGGCGATCCTTATCCATAGATGGAGCCGTCCGGTTCTCGCGGCCCAGATCACCAGCCGGCTTCCCGACCGCCAGGGCAGGCGATCACCAATTTCAGCAAGGCGCTGGCACCGGCGGGCTCGGACATCGCCCATCAGATCCTGAATGACCCCTGCCAGCTCGACGGTCTGTCGGTCGACAACGCTTGATTGGATCGAGAACAACCGGTCGAGCTCGCGTCGTATGCAGTCCCGCTGGCCTAGGAGTGAACGCGGTGGGTGCGGGCGACTCAGCATGGCTCATGCGACCCAGCACGGTATCATTCCCTTGGTGGCATCCCTGCCTGAGTTTCATTTGGCGGGGCTTTGACTTTCAAACGGACGCAGGTGTAATTTCATTTGGGCAACCTGTTACAGCCTGCTGAGGTGATGCCCGATGTATCCGCGTTTCGTCGAGCAACGCATTCGGGACGCGCTGGCCGACACACGCGTTGTCTTGGTATCGGGGCCACGTCAGTCCGGGAAGACCACTCTCGGCCGGAAGCTCGCGAACGGCGGCATGACTTACCTGACGCTGGACAACGCGACGGTGCTTGATGCTGCGCACAGCGATCCCGTGGGCTTCGTTCGCGGCCTGGACAGGGCCATTATCGACGAGGTGCAGCGTGCTCCCGGTCTGATGCTGGCGCTCAAGGAAAGTGTGGACGCCGACCGCCGGCCTGGGCGCTTCCTGCTGACGGGTTCGGCCGACCTGATGCTGCTGCCGCGTGTCGCGGACTCACTGGCCGGACGCATGGAGGTGATGCGGCTGTTCCCGCTTGCCCAGTGCGAGATACGGGGCGCCAACTCCGGCTTCCTTTCCGCCGTTTTCGCAGGCGAGGTGCCCCATGTTGCCGAGGCCATGGTCGGCCACGACCTTATCACGGCTGTCCTGGCCGGCGGCTATCCTGAGGCGCTGACCCGGCGTTCCTGGATGCGCCGGCAGGACTGGTATGCCGGCTATGTCGACGCGATCGTGCAGCGCGATGTGCGCGACGTCGCACAAGTGGATCAGCTCCAGCAGATGCCCAAGTTGCTCCGGGTGCTTGGGGAGCATTCCGGGCAGCTCGTGAACTACTCCGGTATCGGCGCTTCGCTGGGCATGAACCATGTCACGACACAGAAGTATGTGGGGGTATTCGAAAGCCTGTTCCTGGTTCGCACATTGCCGCCTTGGCACGACAACCAGCTCAAACGCCTGACGAAGACACCGAAGCTGCACTTCCTTGACGCGGGGCTGCTTGCCGCCCTGCGCGATCTGACGCCGGACCGGCTGCGCGCCGATCGGACCCCATTTGGAGCGCTGCTGGAAACCTTTGTCTTAGCCGAGCTTCGGAAGCTCGCGAGTTGGGCTGATGGCCGCTTCGAGTTCTCTCACTTCCGCGACAAAGAGCAGAACGAGGTCGACATCATCATTGAAAATCGCCAAGGCCGTGTCGTTGGCATCGAGGTCAAGGCAGCTGCGACGGTCACCAGTTCGGACTTCAATGGCCTTCGAAAGCTTGCAGATGCATGTGGCGACCGCTTTGTCCTTGGGCTCGTGCTTCACGACCACGACAAGACCGTCCCGTTTGGATCGCGGCTCGCCGCTGCGCCGATCTCTGCCTTGTGGACCTGATCTGCAAGTGCTGCCCCTCAAACCACAGCAAGGTCTCGATGCCTCGCCTTTGGCCGGCCGGCGCCATCGCACTCACCATTTTGGCTGGCGTGCTGCCCGTCGCTGCTCAGCCGGTCGTCCGCCTTGATACCCTGGCCAACTCAACAGTCGCGGCCAAGAGCGGCTATACCCTGCTCAGCCCGACGCCCGACGATGCCCTGCGCACCTTCAGCCCGGACCGGCCGACCAAGAGCAACGGACCGCTCACCGTCGACGCCGGACGGTTCCAGTATGAGACCGATCTCATTAACTACCTCCATTCGAACCTCGGCGGCGTCAGCACGCGGACTTACGTCGCGCTCGATCCAACACTGAAAGTTGGCCTGACCCGGCGCGTGGACCTGGAGCTGCAGTTCAACGGCTACACCAACACGCGCGTGCTTGACCCCGGTGCCGGATCCACTGTGTCGCGGGCCGATGGCGCCGGGGACCTGGTGGTGCGTAGCAAGGTCAACCTGTTCGGCAACGACGGCGGAGCTGCCGCCATGGCGCTCATCCCCTACGTGAAGATCCCGACTGCTGCACGCACGCTGGGCAACAACCAAGTCGAGGGCGGCCTGATCGTGCCGATCTCCATGACGTTGCCCGCAGGTTTCGCGCTTGTGGTGATGCCGGAGATCGATTTGCTGAAGAACAACAACGACGGCGGCAAGCACGTCAACGTCACGGGCGTCGTCAATCTCGGTTACAGCATCAACAAGAGACTGACCGTATTCGGCGAGTTGTACTCAGCGGTCGGTGCCGACGCACACACGCCGCCAGTCTATACAGCCGATGCCGCGGTGGCTTATCTGCTGACCGACTCGATCCAGCTCGACACCGGAGCGAATTTCGGGCTGAACCGGAACGCGCCAAATCTGCAGATCTACACTGGTATCTCGCAGCGGTTTTGAGGGGCGGCCTTATCTATAAACTGAAGCTCGGCGGAGACAGGTGGCTGGTTTCTATTGTGCTTCCGACAGCCGCTTGGCGTGACGACACTGAAGGAAATGGGGAGCGACCGGGAAGATGGTTTGACCACTACGTTGAGCTGTTCGAGGCCGAGCCGGACGACCGTGTGCTGGTGCCTGACGCGGGCATATGGAGCATGGCCGGCCTGGTCGCTGGCACCTTGGCGCGCACGCAGGGGTTTGCGGCGACGCAGCGCCAGGAGTGCCTGAACGACGCCCTGATCCTGCTCACCGCCGCTCGGGCCGGGTTGCCGGTGCTGACCGCGAACCGGGCGGAGTTCGACCTGATCCAACCGGTCGCAGACACGCAGTCTTTCGTCCATTACTGACCGAACCGGATTGGCCGCCGTCGTGGTGCTTCGCCTGGCCGGACTTGGTCATAACCCCACTTTTCCAGCTGGGCTGGCGTGGCTGAGCTTGGACCGTCGAACGTAGCTGCACATGGTCGTCAGGCCTATACGCCCCCACTGCGCCGCTTATTCGGCTACTACGCGATGCCTCCTGCTATGGAGCGACGAGGTCATCGCCTATGCAAATGTCAAACTCGTTGCGGGAAAGATGCACGTCGTGATCGGTAACGCCCGACGCTGTCCATAATCCCGCGAGTTCCGGCGCGCCCTCGATGCCGAGGTGGCACGGATGGAGCGGTCCGAGGTCACGCCATAGGGCGTCCTATGGCGTGACCTCAGAACCGGCAACAGGCTTTGACGGCGCAAGCCGCCTTGGCCAAGCTGGGACGAACCGCCGCAACAGGATGTGAAATGCCGGAACTGCTCGTCTGCCTGACCTTCGACCACGACAACGCGTCGTCGATGATCTCCCGCAAGCTGACGTCGCCGACGATGATCTCCCGCGGCGATTTCGGCATCGTTGCCGTGCCGCGGATTCTCGAGCTGCTGCGCCTGCACGGCATACCGAGCACCTGGTTCATCCCCGGCCACACCATCGAGAGTTATCCCAATTGCGCTCGCAGGGTGGCGGACGCCGGGCACGAGATCGGCAACCATGGCTGGACGCACCGCATCCCTGCGACGCTCGGGCGCGAGGGCGAGGAGGAGGAGTTGGTGCGCGGCAACGCGGCGATCGTCGCGCTGACCGGGCGCAAGCCGCGCGGCTACCGGTCGCCGTCGTGGGACCTCAGCCCGCATAGCGTCGACCTGCTGCTGAAGCATGGGTTCGTCTATGACAGCTCGATGATGGGCCACGACGTCTCGCCCTACCAGGCCCGGCGCGGCGACGAGACCAGCCTGCTTGAGCCGATGCGGTTCGGCCCGGACACGCCGCTCGTTGAGATGCCGGTGAGCTGGTCGCTGGACGACCATCCGCACTTCGAGTTCATGCGGACCGAACAGACCATCCTGCCGGGGCTGATGAACGCCCGGCTGGTGCTGCAGAACTTTGCCGACGAGTTCACCTATATGAAGAAGCATAACGACTGGGGCGTGCTGACCTACACGTTCCACCCGCACGTGATCGGCCGTGGGCAGCGCATGCTGGCGTTTGAGCAGTTTGTCGAGATGCTGGGCCGCGAGGACGCCAAGTTCGTTACAATGGAAACCGCGGTCGCGGCCTACCGCGAGCGCTTCCCGGACGGGGTCAGCCTGCGTGGCTAGCCCGCCGTCATTGCAGCGGCTTGAAGGCGGTCTCCTTCACCCAGATCATGGTGACGAGCGTCACCAGCGAGGCGGCGATGACGTAGAAGGCCGGCGACAGCGGGTTGCCGGTCGCCTTAATCAGCCAGGTCGCGATGAACGGCGCAAAGCCGCCGAAGATGGCGACCGGGATGTTGTAGCCGACCGAGAGCGCGGTGTAGCGGACCCGGGTGGGGAACAGCTCGCAATACACCGCTGGTCCCGGCCCGGCATACAAAGCCAGCAGCAGCACGAGGATAAGCTGGCCGATGAAGGCATAGGCCGGCACCCCCGTCGAGGCCAGGAGGAACAGCGGGTACGCCAGGACGATGTAGCCGACGCAAGACGCGATGAACAAAGGGCGGCGGCCAATGCGATCGGACAGCGCTCCCATGACCGGGACCGCAATGACGAAGGCGAGCAGGCAGGCGGTGCCGATCCACAACGCCGTGCCGCGCGGCATCTTGACGACGTTGGTAAGCCAGGTGGTCAGGTAGATCAGCACCGCGTAGTAGCCGACGGTGTTGTGCAGCGTGATTCCGAAGGCGATGAGGGTCGGCTTGCGAAAGGTGGTGAACGCCTCGCGCAACGGTGAGTGGGCGACCTGCCCCTGGTTCTCGAGCTCCGCGAATTTGGGCGTGTCATCGAGCCGCCAGCGCATGACCGCGCCGACGATGCCGACCAGCACGCCGAGCAGGAACGGGATGCGCCAGCCCCAAGCGAGCATGTCCTCTGGCGAGATCCAGGTGGTCAGCACGGCGGCGGTGAGCGAGCCCAGCAGAAAGCCGCAGCCGACGCTGACCTGCTGCCATGACCCGGTAAGCCCGCGCTTGCCCGGCAGCGCGTATTCAACCAGGTAGGCCGCCGCTCCGCCCCATTCGCCGCCGCCCGATAGGCCCTGCGCCAGCCGGGCGACGACCAGCAGCAGCGGCGCCAGCACGCCGATCGAGGCGTAGGTCGGCAGCAGCCCGACCGCGAAGGTGGAGACCGCCATCAGGAAGATCACGGCGCTCAATGCGCGCTTGCGGCCATGGCGGTCGCCATACTGGCCAAACACGATTGAGCCGATCGGCCGCATGACGAAGCCCACCCCGAACACCGAGAACGTCAGCAGCAGGGAGACCAGCGGCGTCTGGTTTGGGAAGAACAGTTGCGAAATGACGGGCACAAAGTAGCCGTAGACCGCGAAGTCATACCATTCGAGCACATTGCCGATGACGCCGGCCAGGATCGCGGTCCGCCGCTGGCGGACGGATTGGCCGATTGCGGGGGCAGTTGTCGACATGGCGGCTCCTTGTTCTACGGCCTGTTGTTTTGGGGCCTGCTACGATCCAAGCAACTCCCGCGCCATGCACCGCGCCATACTAAGGGGTCATCCGGAGATAAGTGATCAAACTCGATTACTTTAACACCCTGATATGGCTCGCTGATTTTTGACCGAATCAGAGCGTTTATCTCCGGACGGGCCCTAAGGCCCCGGTTACTGCAGGCGAAGCCGTATGCTCTACTTCCGTTATCAAGGGAGACGGGACGGATGGATCTGATCATTCGCAGTGCGCAGCTTGCCGAGCATGCCGATGGCCAGTTGGTAGACATCGGTGTATCCGGCGGCAGGATCGCCGCGATCGAGCCCACGCTGTCGGCGGACGCCGAGATATTCGACGCGGGCGGCCGGCTGACCTGCGGCGGCCTGATCGAAACCCACATCCATCTCGATAAATCGCGCCTGCTCGACATCTGCCCGACAGAACCCGGGCGCCAGATCAGCCCCGTCCACTACGTCGCTCCATTCAAGCCTGACATCACCGAGGCGGACGTGCGACGGCGGGCGGAATTGACCCTGCGAGAGTGCCTAATCCACGGCACGACGCGCATTCGCACCCATGTCGAGGTGGACCCTGGGATCGGCTTGCGTGGCTTCGACGCGGTGGCCGCGCTCGCCAAGAACTACGAGTGGGCGGTCGATATGCAGCTCTGCGTGTTCCCGCAGGAGGGGCTGACCAACTACCCCGGCACGGACGAGCTTCTGGTCCAGGCGTTACAGCGGGGTGCGAAGGTGATCGGGGCCGCGCCCCGGTACGACACCGACCACCGCGGCCAACTGCGCCGCATCTTCGAGCTCGCGCGCGAGTTCAACGTCGACGTCGACATGCACCTGGACTTCGGCAACACACCCGACGATCTCGACGTCCTGCTGGTCTGCGAGCTGACCGAGCAATACGGACTGGGGGGCCGCGTGACGGCCGGGCATATGACCAAGCTGTCGGTGATGCCGCCGGCGGACATGGCGCAGGTGGCCCGCCGGCTCGCGGGTGCCGGGGTGAACGTAACCGTGCTGCCGGCGACCGATCTTTACCTCATGGGGCGGGACCAAGACCATGGCGTGCGCCGGGGCGTCGCCGATGCAAACTTCCTGGTCGAGCACGGGGTGAACTGCTCACTGTCGAGCAATAACGTGCTCAATCCCGCTACGCCATACGGCGACTGCTCGCTGATCCGCATGGCGAACCTGCAGGCCAACCTGCTCCAGGTCAGCCAGCCCAAGCAGTTGCGCGAGTGCTTCGCGATGCTGACCGAACGGTCGGCCCGCATCCTCAACGTCGGGGACTACGGGATCAAGGTCGGCAACCCGGCGGATATCGTGGTGATCGACAGCACCTCGCCGGAGCGCGCGGTCGCCGAAATCCGCCATCCCGTCGCGGTGTTCAAGCGCGGACGCCGGACCGTCACTTGGCATCCGGCAGAACTCGGGCTGGGGCGCGTCCGCCAATAATCAAGCGGCTTGACGCAGTAGGCCCGGGGCCGGAGCCTGCGTGCTCGCAACCGGTAAAAGGCGATCCCATGGTTCCATTGATCGGCTACCTCGATCGGCTGTCCGCCCGGCCTGGCGAGACGATAGCTGTCAAGGTGTCGAGCCAGGCGAGCGGACCCTATGCCGCCGATATGGTGCGGATCATCCACGCTGATCCGAACCCGGCCGGGCCGGGCATGAAGCTGGAGGAGGTCGCCTGCGGATTTGCCGGGCGGTATCCGTCGCGCATGCAATCAGCGCATCCGGGGTCGTTCGCCGTGGTGGACGCGGCGCTGGCGGTGCCAGAGGGTGGTGCGGTCCGCGTTCGGGTGCAGCCTGGCTTGTTGGATGCGCCGCAACCGGTGCTGGCGTTGGGCAGGACGGTGCTGCAGGTCACGGCTGAGGGGGCACGGCTGCTGATGGACGGCGCCGTGGCCGCCGCTATAGCAGCGCCGATACTGGAGCGGTGCTGGTATGAGCTGACGGCGGTATTCGGCGGTGGCCGGGTCCATCTCAAGCAGGTGGCGCTCGCGCGGAGCTGGGGCGTGGCCGATAGCGGCAATGCTGAGGGCGGCGCCGAGCTACCGGCAGGCAACCAGCTCTTGATCGCAGCAGACTCGGCCGGCGGCCGGTTCGATGGCCGCATCGAGGACCCGGCTCTGCTGGGACCGGATGGCATGGCCGTGGCGTCGTGGGATTTTTCGGCCGGCATCGGCACTGACGCCGTCGACGGCACGCATCCGGGGCGCCTGGTGAACCTGCCGACGCGCGGGGTGCGCGGGTCGCGGTGGACGGGCGCAGAAATGGACTGGAAGCATGCGCCGAGCGAGCCCGCATTATTCACGAGAAATGCGCGATCAAAGCCAAGCCATTGATATCGTTTACAACTATGAGAATAGGCTGTTTGATGAAGTTTTTTGCAATGAAATCTCTGGCCCAGGTGTTTGGTGGCCTGGGCCGATTTCGGGCGGTCCGATGAATTATTCGGGCGAGTATGCGGCGATTCATTTCCACGCCGATGATTTGTATGATGCTGGGTGGCAGACGGATTTCTCCGCGGTGATCCCGTCCGGCCTGAAAAGCGGAATATACGGCGTGCGGCTGCGGGCGGATGGCGATGAGGATATCATTCCGTTCTTCGTCTTGCCGCCACGGGGCAGCGTGACGGCGCCGGTGGCCTACCTGGCCGCGACCTTCACCTACCAGGCCTATGCCAACCACGCCCGCTTCAACGTCGACGCCGCGTTCCGGGCGCGCATGACGGAGTGGGACGCGGCGCCGCACAGCCCGGAGGACCATCCGGAATACGGCGCGTCCACCTACAACCGCCACCCGGATGGTACGGGGATCAGCTTGTCGTCGCTGCGCCGGCCGGTGCTGACGCTGCGGCCGGGCTACCTGACGTTCAACGACCCCAGGGGCAGCGGCCTACGGCACTTCTCCGCCGACAGTCACCTCACCGATTGGCTGGAGGCGACGGGCCAGGCGTTCGACGTCATCACCGACCACGACCTGCATCGCGAGGGCGTTGGGCTGCTCGCGGGCTATAAATGCGTGCTGACCGGAAGCCACCCGGAATACCACACGCCGCAGACGCTCGACGCGCTGGCGGCGTATGTCGGGCAAGGTGGCCGGCTGTGTTACCTCGGCGGTAACGGATTCTACTGGCGCATCGCCGTGTCCGACGCGATCCCGGACGTGCTGGAAGTGCGTCGGGCCGAGGGCGGCATCCGCGCATGGGACGCGGCGCCGGGTGAGGCCTACCAGCAGTTGGATGGGGCCTATGGCGGCTTGTGGCGCCGGCTGGGACGGCCGCCGCAGATGCTGGCGGGTATCGGCTTCTCGGCGCAAGGGCTATTCGAGGGATCGCACTTCCGCCGCCTCCCCGCCTCGTTCGACCCGGCCGTAGCCTGGATTTTTGATGGCGTCGAAGGCGAGGTGCTCGGTGATTTCGGCCTATCCGGCGGCGGCGCGGCCGGGTTCGAGCTGGACCGGGCGGACCGGCGGCTGGGCACCGCGCCCAATGCGGTGATCCTGGCCCGGTCGGAGGCGCATCAGGCGCACTATGTGGCGGTGCCAGAGGAGCTGCTGAGCCACGTCAACACCGTGACCGGCGAGGCGCCGTGCGACCTTATCCGGGCGGAGATCGTGTATTTCGAGACAGTGGACGGCGGGGCGGTGTTCTCGACTGGCTCGATCACGTTCTGCGGCAGCCTGTCGCACAGGGGCTACGACAACCCGGTGTCGCGCATGCTGGGCAACGTGGTCCGGCGATTTGCCGGGTGAAGGCCGCGGCCTTATTCTAGCTCCGCCGTCGGGCGAGTAGGATCCTTACTCTTCAAGAAAACCCACCAGCTCGCGGAAGAACTGCATACGGTTCTTCTCCAGCATGACCGTATGCGTCCCCTCGACGAGCTCGACCCAGCGCTTGTACGGCGCATGGGTGAGCTGGTTGAAGTAGGCCTGCGTCTGGTAGGTCGGCAGGTCCGCGTCCCACTCGGCGTGCAGCAGCAAGGTTGGCACGCGGATGTCCGACGGCTGATACAGCGGCTTGCCGGCCTGCCAGTAGTCGCAGGCTGTCCTGCCCCACCCCGTTGGGCGCGCGCAGCACGGGCGGAGTCTGCTTAGGGCTCAGCCAGAAATAACCGCTCTTTCTTGATTCTTTTAAAGCTTTGGCAACGCATAATTGTTTTTCATGTCAATCATGGCGGTTATTTCCGGCTGGGCCCTTAGCACCGACCGGGTCGGGCGCGAAGGTCGCGTCCGCCCACTGGTCGAACCAGCCCAGCGGGATAAGGTCGGCTCGTTTATCGGCCGGCACACCCATCAGCCAGCGCGCGAGCGTCGCATCCCCCGTTACGGTGCGATATGCGCCGAGCGGCGGCGCGTTGGCCGGGACCTTGCTGGTGCTCAGCCATTGCGGCGCATACAGCACCAGCCGCTCGACCCTCTCGTTATGCGTCGAGGTATACAGGCCCATGATCGACGTGCCCCAGGACCAGCCCTTCAGGTTGATCTTCGCCACGCCACGGCGCTGCTGGATGAAGTCGACCGCGGCGGCCACGTCGCGCGCGGCCTCGGCGGTCGAGGTGGCCGGCTTGCCCTCTGCGGCTGGCCGACCCATCGACGCCGGGCGAGTGAAGCGGCTGTAGCCACGCACGTCCACGAGCCACACGTCCCAGCCGCGAGCGGCCAGCAGGTCCATCATCGACGCGCCGCCGACGGGTAGGTCGACCGAGGTTTCTGCCGGGTAGGTCGCCCCGTGCACGAACAGCACGATGCGCTCGGTCCCGAACGGCTGCGCCCCGGCGGGGTGCTTTTCGCGCCCGTAAAGCTGGATGCCAGGGTCCGACGGCACGGTGTATTCCGTCATCTCGATCCCGGCCGCCATCGCCGAACCACTCCATGTAAGACAGGCAGCAATTCAGATCGGCACACAGCCAATGCGACAAATGGACATTGATTACTCCCTGGTGCGCCCTGTTGGCTTGAGCGCCAATTGTCATACAGTTTGCGCACGCAATGCGGAAATGCCAATCGGACTCCACGTCAGCCTTAGTCCGCCGCCATCGCCCGCACGTCCGCGGCCTGCCACAGCGCGCCGCCCACGACGACGCTGTCGAGCGCGAAGCGCAGCCGTCCCACGCGGGTCTGGCCGGAGACGTCGGTGAAGGTGAAGCGGCCCTCCTCCAAGCGCATCACCGTCGCGTCCCCGGTGCTGCCGGCCGACAAATCCGCAAGGTCGGGGCGCTTCAGCAATGCGGCCGGGCTGGCCGTGACGGCGCGCACGATGCTGGGCAGGTCCATGCCGAGATGCAGGAGTTTGCTCATGGTCTCCATATTGTCATAGGCGGGGCCGTCGATGCACAGCGCGTGCACGTCCGAGCTGATGATGTCGGGCGGGAAGCCGCCCTTCAGCATGGCCTCGGCGACCGCGAAGTCGAACGAGCCCTTGCCGTGGCCGATGTCGAAGACGACGCCGCGCTCGCGCGCCTGCCAGCAGGCGTCCTTGATGCGGCCGTCGGCGTGGCAGGGCGCGTTCGGGAACGGCTTGAAGCAATGGGTCAGCACGTCGCCCGGCCGTAGCTCGCGCAGCACGTCGGCATAGCGCGGCGGCGGGCGGTCGATGTGGCACATGACCGGCAGCCCGGCCCGGTCGGCGGCTTCGAGCGCATGATACAGCGGGGCGATGCCGTTCACGCCGCTGGTGTTGGCGCCGACGCGGACCTTAATGCCGCGGATCAGATCGGGATTATCGCGGGCCACGGCGGCGCAGGTCTCCGTGTCCATCATCCGCATGTCCTGGCTCTCGCCGACCATGACGTTGTGCGAGAAGGCGAAGATGCCGGCGTGGCTGACGTGCAAATAGGCCAGAATGCGCGTCTGGCTCGCCTCCATGACGTGCTTGCGGAAGCCGGCGAAGTTGCCCGGCCCCGCCGAGCCGACATCGAGCCAAGTCGTGGTGCCGCAGCGCCGGGCGAGCTTGTCCGCGTCGATGCTGATGGAGGTGCCGCCCCAATAGACGTGGGTGTGGAAGTCGATGTTCCCCGGCATGACGATGCAGCCCGAGACATCCCTGGCGGCCCTGCCCTGCAGGCCGCTGCCGGTCGCGGCCACCTTGCCGCCGGCGAAAGCCACGTCCGTCGTTTCGTCGCGTCCGGTCCCGGGGTCCAGCAGGCGCCCGCCGCGGAGGATCAGGTCGTAGGTCATGGTGCTCCTTCGGTGCCGCAACGGTGTCAGTGTGCCCCGACTTGCCGGAGCTGTCGAACCTGTTTGGCGGCGAATGGCCCTCGACTGCGGCGGCTTCCGTGGTCAACATTGCAGCTATGGCCGCAGGAGCGACACCGTTGTCACGCATCATCCAACGCAGCCTCCGCGAGACACCCGACAAAGCGGTGCGCGGCGAGGGCATCAGGCTCTATCTCGCCAGCGGCAAGGTGGTGATCGACGGCTCCGGCGGGGCTGCGGTCGCCTGCATTGGCCATGGCAACCAACGCGTCGCGGCGGCGATGGCGGACCAGGCCGGACGGATGGCGTATGCGCATACCGGGTTCTTCACCTCGGAACCGGCGGAGGCGCTCGCCGACATCCTGCTGGCCGACGAGCCCGGCGGCCTGACGCATGCGTTCTTCGTCAGCTCCGGGTCGGAGGCGATGGAGACCGCGATCAAGCTGGCCCGGCAGTATTTTCTCGAAATTGGCCAGCCGCAGCGCACCCGCTTCATTGCCCGGCGGCAGAGCTACCACGGCACCACGCTCGGCGCGTTGTCGGCTGGCGGGCACGTGGCCCGGCGGGCGCCGTATGAGCCCATCCTAAGCACGGCGTTCAGCCGGGTCTCGCCGTGCTTCGCCTACCACTTCCAAGCGGCCGATGAGGGCGACGCGCAGTATGTCGAACGGCTGGCGGCCGAGCTGGAGGCCGAGTTTAAGCAGCTGGGGCCGGATAATGTCGCCGCGTTCTGCGCCGAAACGGTGGTAGGGGCGACGACGGGGTGCGTGGCGGCGGTGCCAGGCTATTTCGCCGCCATGCGCGCGGTGTGCGACCGGCATGGGGCGCTGCTCATTTTGGACGAGGTGATGTGCGGGATGGGTCGAACCGGAACACTGCATGCCTGGGAGCAGGAGGGCGTCGCGCCAGACATCCAGGCCGTCGCCAAGGGCCTCGGCGGCGGCTACGCTCCGATCGGCGGCATCTTGGCGTCGGCCCGGGTCATCGCGGCACTGCGGGACGGGTCAGGCGGGTTCATGCACGGGCAGACGTATCAGGCGCATCCCGTCGCCTGCGCTGCGGCGCTGGAGGTACAGCGTATTCTGAAGGAGGACGATCTGGTGGCCCATGGGGCACGGCAGGGCGAGATCTTGGAGCGGTTGCTCAGCGAGCGGTTCGGCAACCACCGGCAGGTCGGGGACATCCGCGGGCGCGGGCTGTTCTGGGCCCTGGAGTTCGTCTCCGACCGGGCCGGGCGGACGCCGTTCGAGCCCTCGGCGGGGATCGCGGACCGGGTCAAGCAGGCGGCTTTGGACCGTGGGCTGGGGGTCTATCCCTCGGTCGGGACGGCGGATGGCGTGCGGGGCGACCATGTGATCGTAGCGCCACCATATATCGTCCCCGAGCCGGACCTCGCGGAGATCGTCGGGCGGCTTGGCGAGGCCGTCGACGCGGTGTTCGCCTGACCTAGCGCTTGTAGTCCGGCTCCTCCCGGTCCAGCACCCGGCGCCATGCGTCGAGGTGGAGACGAGCGTCGAGCTTTTCGCCCCACGGGCCATGCCAGTTGCGGCGGCCCTTCTCGGGCAAGCTGCGGAGCGGCAGGCCGGTGCTCATGGCGGTCATTTGATACATCGCGGTGCGCTCGGCGATGAACAGTTCGTCGAACGCGTCGGCGACGGTCGAGCCGGCAACGGTCACGCCGTGGCCGCCCATAATGAGCACGCTGGCGCCGTCCATCGCCTCGGCCAAGCGGTCGCCCTCGGCGTGGTCGCCCGCAGGGGCGTGGCCGCCCTGGTCGATCTTCACGCGGTCGTTCAGCAGCAGGTTATTGTGGTGTGCCAGCGCCAGTTCCGGCCGTTCCAGCAGCGAGAGCGCAGTCAGGTACTGCGGGTGGACATGCAGCACGCAGGCGGCGGCGGGGTGGCGCAGGTGAATGCGGGCGTGGATATGGAACGCCACCTTGCGCAGCTCGCCGGCGCCGCGCAGCACGCGGCCCTCAAGGTTGCAGACAATGAGGTTGCTTGCGGTCAATTCCTGGAATAGCAGGCCGCGCGGATTGATCAGGAACTGCTCGGGCTCGCCGGGCGCGGTCGGCAGCATGAGCGAGTTGTGGTTGCCGATCTGCTCGTTCCAGCCGTGGCGGGCGGCGATGCGGAAGACGGCCGCCATGTCGCAGCGCATCTCCCACTCGGCGGCGGAGACTTCGGCGAACGGTGAGTGCAGGTCGGGCATGAAATGAGCAAAGCGGTCCGCTTGACGTTGTGCAAGGGCTATCGTGAATTGCTTGGCGCGATCATCGCGTCGCCTTTGACCGATCGTTCCGGAGAACAGCAGATGCGAACAGCAGTTTTGGCGGCGTTGGGCTTGTTCGCGGCCGGGTCCATCGCAGCGGAACCGTTCAAGTGCCCCAAAGTCGGCGGCGCATTCACCTTCGGGCAGGAAGCGAACGTCAACAGCCTCGATCAGATGACGTCCAACACCATCAGCACCCGCAACATCGCCATGAACGTCTTCGAGGCGCTGACGACGCGGGACGAGAACAACAATCCGATCCTCGACCTCGCCGACAGCCTGGCCGAGGCGCCCGACCATATGACCTTCACCTTCAAGCTCCGCCCCGGCGTCAAGTTCCACAACGGCAAGCCGATGACCTCCGCCGACGTGGCCGCGAGCTGGGACCGCTACGGCAAGGTCGGGCTCGACAGGCAAATTTTTGACAATGTCGCGGGCTGGGAGGCGCCCGATCCCATGACGTTCGTGGTGCACATGAAGGCCGCGCAGCCGACCTTCCTCGAAAAGCTCAGCAGCTTCAGCATCCCCTTAGTGATCGTGCCGGCCGAGGCGAAGGACGACCCGCCGCAGCAGCTCCGCACCGTGGGAACAGGGCCGTGGCAGTTGGTCGAGTCGGTGCCGGGCAGCTACGTCAAGCTGAAACGTTATGACGGCTATGTGCCCAGCCCGCATTTCGAGCAGCGCACCGGCTTCGGCGGCTACAAGCAGGCGTGCTTCGACCAGGTGACGTTCCGGATCGTCACCGAGGGCGGCGCGCGGGTGGCAGGGCTCGAAACCGGGGAGCTGAACGCGGTCGAGGACGTGCCGACCAAGTCGCTGGACCGGTTGCGCTCAAATAAGAACGTGAAGCTGCTGCCGCTGCTGAACTGGTGGATACAGATCGGCGTCGCCAACGCCAGCGCGCCGCCGACCGACGACGTCAAGGTGCGCCAGGCGATCCAGGCGACGCTGGACATGGACGAGATCATGGACGCCGCGACCGACGGCAACTACCGGCTGAACTTTGGCTTCGCCTACCCGAACCAGCCGGACTACGTGACGACGGGCAAGGAAACCTACAACCAAAAGGACCCGGCCCGCGCCAAGAAGCTGCTGGCCGAGGCAGGCTACAAGGGACAGCCGGTCGTGCTGCTGACCAATAAGGACTACGGCTCGATGTACAACGCCGCGCTGGTGGTGCAGGACGAGCTGAAGGCGGTCGGCATCGCGGCGGAGCTGAAGGTGACGGACTGGCCGACGGCGAACCAGCTATACCAGAAGCCGGATTCCGGCTGGAACATCATGTTCAGCGGCTGGGGCACACAGCCGGCCTTGGGCGCGCTGGCAACGATGGCGTTCCTGGCCCCGCCCGGCGCGCAATACCAGCCGAAGGGCGGCAAGGACGATCCGGACGTGCTGGCGGCGTGGCGGGACATGAGCAATCTGCCGACCAAGGAGGAGCGCAAGGCGGCATTCGGGCGAATGCAGCAGGCGCTGCTGGAAAAGGCATACGTGTTTCCGTTCGGCAGCCTAACCAAAGTGCAGGCGACCCGGGCGAATGTGGAGGGTTGGGTGCCGTTCCGCATCCCACGGCTCTCGAACGTCTGGTTCGCCAACTAGAATGCCCGGAACTAGCGTATCCGCCCGCACCATGGCCGAGCTGGCGCCTTGATCCGCCTTCTGCTGGTTCGCCTGGCCGGCGCAGTGCCGGTGCTGCTCCTGGTCAGCGTCGTGAGCTTCGCGCTGATGCGGATGATCCCCGGTGACCCCTCAGCCGCGATCGCCGGGCTCTCGGCGACGCCGCAAATGGTGGCGCAGATCCGTGAGCAGCTTGGCCTCGACCAGCCGCTCCTGACCCAGGCGGCGCATTGGTATGGCGGCTTGCTGCATGGTGATTTTGGCCGCAGCATCCTGCTGGGGCAGAGCGTGTTCTGGGCGACGATGCAGCGCCTGCCGATCACGATGGCATTGTCGCTCTATGCGCTGGCCATCACCCTCGTGGTCGGGATCGGCGCCGGGGTGCTGGCGGCGTTGCGGCAGAACACCTGGGTGGACCAGGCGGCGATGATGGTAGCGATGCTCGGCATCTCCATCCCGAACTTCTTCCTGGGGCTGCTGTTCATCATCTGGTTCGCGGTCGGGCTGGGCTGGCTGCCGACCGGGGGCTACATCGCCTTCACTGACGACCCCTGGGGCTGGTTCCGCACCAGCACGATGCCGGCGGTCTCGCTGGCGCTGCTCAACATCGGGCTGCTGGCGCGGACCACGCGGAGCACGATGCTGGAGGTGCTGCGGCAGGACTACGTGCGGACGGCCCGCGCCAAGGGGCTGCCGCGTTATCTGGTAGTGGGCAAGCACGCGCTGGCCAACGCCATGATCCCGATCACGACCGTGGTGGGGATCATCATCAGCCTGTTGGTCTCGGGCTCGGTGGTGACGGAGACCTTGTACAGCATCCCGGGGATCGGGCAATTGCTGACCTCGGCGGTGCTGGGGCGGGACTATCCGATGGTGCAGGGCGGGCTGCTGCTGGTAACGGCGCTGTTAGTGCTGATCAACCTGGGGATCGACATGCTGTATGCAGTGCTGGACCCACGCATCCGCTATGGGCGATAGCGGAGATGGTTAGCGGTCCCGCCGGCGCCACGCTGCGGCGGCTGTTGCGACACCGGCTGTTCGTGACGGGGCTGGCGCTATTCCTCGTGGTGCTGGCGCTCGCGGCGTTCGCCCCATGGATCACCACGGCGGACCCCAACAAGCTGAGCTTCCGCACCAAGTTCCTGCCGCCATCGGCAGATTTCGTGTTCGGCACCGACAACCTCGGGCGCAGCCTATGGTCGCGGACGGTGTGGGGCGCGCGGCTGTCGGTCGAGATCGGCGTCGCGGTCGTGGTGCTGAACGCGGTTTTCGGCACTCTGGTGGGGGCGCTGGCCGGGTATTTCCGCCGGGTGGACGGGCCGCTGATGCGGGTCAACGACGCGCTGATGGCCTTCCCCGCGATCCTGCTGGCGATCGGGATCACAGCGGTGCTGGGCCCGTCGACCGAGAACGTCATCCTGGCACTGGCTGTCGTCTACATACCGCGTACGGCGCGGATCGTGCGGGCGTCGGTGCTGGTGCTGCGGGAGATGGAGTATGTGCAGGCGGCGGTGGCGGCCGGCGCCGGGCACTGGCGGATCCTGCGGAGGCACGTGATCCCGAACGCGCTGGCGCCGCTGATCGTGCAACTGAGCTTCCTGTTCGCCTACGCCGTGCTGACCGAGGCGACGCTCAGCTTCCTCGGGCTGGGTGCGGTGCCGCCGACGCCGACCTGGGGCAACATCATGGCCGAGGGGCGGCAATACATGCGCGAGGCGCCGTGGATCATCACTATCCCCGGCATATTGCTGATGGTGACGGTGATGGGGCTGAACCTGCTGGGCGACGGGCTGCGCGACGTGCTGGACCCCCGGCTGCGGCTGCAGCCTTGAGCCTGCTGGCCATCAAGGGTTTGACGGTGGCGTTCCGCTCGGAGCAGGGCGAGGCGACGGCGATCGAGGACGTGTCGCTGTCGCTCGAGCCCGGCGAGATCCTCGGCGTGGTCGGCGAGAGCGGCAGCGGCAAGAGCGTGACCGCGCTGAGCGTCATGGGCCTGCTGCCGGAGCCGGCGGCGCGGGTTGTGGGCGGCCGCGTGACGTTCGAAGGCCAGGTATTGACTGGCATGGCGGAGCACCGGCTGCGCCGCATCCGCGGACCCGGCATCGGCATGGTGTTCCAGGAGCCGATGACGAGCCTCAACCCGGTCTTTTCCGTCGGCGAGCAGATCACCGAGACGCTGGCCGCTCATGCCCATCAACCCGGCGGCGAGCGCGACAGCGGCAAGCGACGGGACCGCGCAATCGAGATGCTGGAGCGGGTCGGCATCCCGTCGGCGGCGCGGCGGCTCGGCGACTACCCGCACCAGCTCAGCGGCGGGCAGCGGCAGCGGGTCGGCATCGCGATGGCATTGGCGTGCCGTCCGCGGCTGCTGATCGCCGACGAACCGACGACGGCGCTGGATGTGACGATCCAGGCGGGCATCCTCGATTTGCTGCTGGACCTGCGGGAGCAGCTCGGCATGGCGGTGCTGCTGATCACCCACAACATGGGCGTGATCGCGGAGGTCGCGGATCGGGTGGCGGTCATGTATGCGGGCCGGGTGGTCGAGCAGGCGCCAGTGGAGCAACTGTTCGCGGCGCCGAGGCATCCATACACCCGGGCGTTGCTGGGCTGCGTGCCCGCGCTGGACGACGACCGGGCGCGGCTCGCCTCGATCCCCGGCACGCTGCCCGACTCGCGGTCACAGCCGCCGGGGTGCCGGTTTGCGCCGCGCTGCGGGCTGCGTATCGATGCATGCGAAGCAGGCATGCCGCCGCTGCTGCCGCTGGACGTCGCGCATGAGGCCGCCTGCATCCGGATGGGTGCTGCTTGACGGCACTGGTGCAGGCCAATGGCTTGTCGAAGCACTACGATCTCGGCGGCGGGATATTCGGCATGGGGAAAGCCGTCTTGCGGGCGGTGGACGGCGTGTCGCTCTCGATCGAAGCGGGTACGACACTCGGCCTGGTGGGGGAGAGCGGGTGTGGCAAGAGCACGCTCGGCCGGCTGCTGGTCCGCCTGCTACCGCCCAGCGCCGGCCAGGTCGCGTTCGACGGGCAGGACATCACCGCCCTGCACGGCGCGGCGCTGAAGCAGGCGCGGCGGGCGATGGGGGTGGTGTTCCAGGACCCCTACGGAGCGCTCGATCCGCGCATGACGGTCGAGGCGATCGTACGGGAGCCGCTGCTGATCCATGGCCACCGAGCCGGGCGGGAAATAATCGCGGCGATGCTGGAGCGGGTGGGGCTGCCAGCCTCGGCGGCGGCGCGCTATCCGCATGAGTTCAGCGGCGGGCAGCGGCAGCGGATCGGCATTGCGCGCGCGCTGATCCTGCAGCCGCGCTTCCTGCTGTGCGACGAGCCGGTATCGGCGCTGGACGTTTCGGTGCAGGCCGGGATCGTAAACCTGCTGCAGGATCTTCAGGCCGAGTTGGGTGTGGCGATGCTGTTCATCGCGCACGACCTGGGCGTCGTTCGGCACATCAGCGACCGGGTCGCGGTGATGTATCTGGGCCGGGTGGTGGAGCAGGCGGAGAAGCGGGCGCTATATGCGCGGCCGCTGCACCCCTATACGCAGGCGCTGATCGCGTCCGTGCCGGCCCTGACGCCGCTGGGGCGGGCGGAGCGGCGGGCGAAGCGGGCGCGGGTGGGTGGCGACATCCCGAGCGCCATGGCGATCCCGTCCGGGTGCCGGTTCCACCCGCGTTGCTCGCACGCGATGCCGAAGTGCCGCGAGGTCGACCCGGCGTTGGTCGATCAGGTGCCTGGCCACACCGTCGCTTGCCATCTGTATTGAATGGAATGGCTGGCGTGGTTCAAAGTCGGCTTACACATGGAGCTTGGTGAAGCCGGGTTGACGCTTCCAGGTTGGACGATGGCACCCTGACGTTTTCAGGTGCGGTGCGAGATGGATCGGTGTGTTGGCGCAGCGGCGAGGCTGCCGGAGAGCGACCGTAAGGACCTGGGCATCCAGGCATTAGCGCAATCAGCGACGATCAGCGATCTGGCGGCCCGACACGGGGGCAGTCGCAAGTTCGTCTACCGGCAGACGCACAAGGCTGTCGCGGCGTTGGATGACGCGTTCCTGTCTGCGGCGCCCGATCATGAGGTGTTGGGGAGTGTCAGAAGCCTGGGGCAGCCTGCTTGCGCTTGGCAGGCTGATCGGCGTGGCTGATGCCTGACATGAGGACGGCAGGCGTGATGCAGTGGACGGTTCGGCTGGAAGCGACGACGAGCGAGGGCGAGGTGACGACGACGGAGCTGGTGACGTTCAGCCGGCCGGTGATGGTCAGCACGCTTGCGGAGATCGGCCTTGTGTTGTCCGAGACCAAGGCACTGTTGGCCAAACTGCAGGCGAGCATGCTGTGCAGTCAGGTGGCGGCGTATGCGGCCCATCACCGGGGCATCAAAAGTCGCTACCGACCGATGTGCGGCTTCAAGTGCCCGAGATCAGCCGCCCGGTTCTGCCGGGCCTATGACGAACTGCGCAACTTTCTCCGCCCTCGCGACCGCCACCACCAGCACGTTCCCGCCGACCGCTGCAAACTCCTATTCATCCAACGCACGACGACCGTGCTCGCCATCCTGGATGCTGCGTAACGGGACGTCGCAGCCGATTCCAAAAGCACTGGCGACACCTGCTGGCGCGAGTGCTGACAGAACCCAAAATTGGGCGCTTACTCACATCTGGTGCGCCGCCCGGCGCTGGGTCGGCGAGTTGAGGTCAGGCGGCTCGGCGGGTGGCGAGGGCGCCAGCAGGACGGGAGGTGGCGGCCGGGGCGGTGCCGTCTTCCCACTCGCGCAGGGCAAGGAGGCGGAGGCCTTCACGGATGACGTCGCTTGCATCGACGTAGCGGCCGGACGCGACGGCTTCCTCGATATAGGCGTTGAGGCGGTCGGTCAGCTTGACGGTCTTGGTCGGCATTGGGGAGCTCCGGAAGCGGGACATCAGGACTTTACCAAAAAGCGGTCTCGATCCGGCAACGGAGACGAAACAGGAACGGAAACGAGGAGCACGGACGGGGTGCAGATCAGGCGGACCGGCGAGCCGGACGCGGGTGCGATCACCACGGTGCCCCTCCGAGCAAACTCAGTGTGCGAGCGAATGGGTGATTGGAACGGTCACGCTGACCTGGCTCTCCGTCATGGCCTGGGGAAGGGCGGAAGCCGGGCTCCCCGCAGCATCGCCTGAACTGAGTCGCCCGTTAACTGCGCACGAAGGCGCAGTCCGGCGAGACTGGGCGGATGATCTCGTCGGCGGGCAACTCCTTTAGGATGCTGTAATAGTCCCACGGATAGGCTGACTGCGCCGGGGTCTTAATCTGCGCCAGCCACATGCTCCTGACCGCGCGGCCGTCCTTGCGGATCATTCCGCGGCCAAGCAGCGGGTCGTCCATCGGGATGTGCTTCATCTCTTCAATGGCTGCCCGCCCGCTCGCCTGGGCCCGCGCTGGGCCGATCTGCTGCACCGCTTTGAGGTAGTGCAGCGCGCCCGAGTAGGCGCCTGCGTGCAACAGCGTCGGCATCACGCCGTGGTACTGTGCCGCGAACCGCTTCGCGAAGGCGCGCGTGGCATCGCTGAGATCCCAGTAGAA
>JAABUV010001907.1_pt1 | contig 29410 bp, 26 predicted proteins | sample 5559971 | NCBI WGS metagenome assembly JAABUV01 (sample SAMN10711881, study PRJNA513362) | rock metagenome | isolation source: Antarctica rocks | place: Antarctica: Victoria Land, Knobhead nord | collected 2015-12-19
AGTGGAAATTCACCACCACCAAGCTGAACGCACTGCTCGACCGGCTCGACCGACATGAACAAGCCGACACCAACGCCGCTCAGCCCAGGGCCGCTTGACCCCCGACGAACTTACGGGCGCGACCACTTAGCTGACGAACGGTGTTGGTGGTGGTCGGGGTGTAGAAGACGGCGCGGGAGCGGCGAGGGCGGCGTAGAGGGGTTCACGCAGCTACCGCTGCTCGGTCGTGGGCGCCTCGGTGAGCTGCTCCGCAGGTCGGGGTGGCAGGTGCCGGTACAGGCTGGTACGAGGGATTCCAGACTTGGCGACGATCTCGGCAATGCTGTGGCCGCCGTCGCGCAGGTGAGCCGCGTACGCCAGCTTGTCCGCGTCGACGACCGGCGGCCGGCCGATCCGCCGGCCCTTCGCGGTCGCAACCGCGCGGGCGTGCGCGGCCCGCTCCAAGGTGTAGGTGCGCTCCATCTGCCCGAACAGCGCCAGCAGCACGACCGCGAGCTGGGCCATCGGGTCCGACGGGTTGGACGAATCGACCCGGATCGGGTCGGCCAGGTTACGCACTCCCACGCCGCGCTCAGCCAGCTCGTGGATCAAATTGAGGGTGTCGCGGACGGTGCGACCGAGCCGGTCCAGGGTGTGCACCACGATCACGTCGCCGCCACGGGCGTACTCCAGCGCCGCCTTCAGCCTAGGCCGGTCCGTCGTGGCACCGGACTTCTTGTCCAGATAGATCCGCTCCGGCGCGATCCCGGCCCGCTGCAGCGTGTCGACCTGCCGGTCCAAGTCCTGCTTCGCCGTCGAGACCCGGGCGTACCCAAGATCCACGCAAGGAAGGTACCGGAGGTACTGCTCGTACCGGCCTTCCGGCACGCGCTTGTGGAACTGACCTTTGGGACGACACGTACGCGCATGGCCAGGACAAGCGAGCACTGGTCGGGCGCCGTCCCACCACCAATGAACTGGGACGTAATGGAAACGTCAGCAGCGGAAACAGCTCGCCTGCGCCGCCGCGGTCCAACGAGCCGCCAAAGGTGCGGCTACCGGTCAAACACCCTCCCCAGCGAGCGGCAATCGATGATGATCACAGAATCTTCCTGTCGGTGCTGCGGGGTGCTTCAGCGAGACATCGACCGCCGGGACCGGCAACCGGAGCATCGGCCCGGCCGGTCCCCCTTGGGCGCTGGTGGCGACTGAGCCGCTTGGGTGATCAAGCCGGCCGGGGGCGGTGCCGAAGTGTAGGTATCTACATCCGTCGCCAGCGCCCCGTCCTTCCCTCTACGAGGACCACGATGACCCTCACCAGCCCGGCCGCGCCGACGGCCGGCCACCGTTCGCCACTGCCATCAGACGAGGCGGACTGCCGGGTCGCGCGGCGCAGCCGGTTGGCGAGCGGGGCGCTGGTCCTGGTCCTGCTGGCGGTCAGCGCGTTTGCGATCTGGTCCTCTCAGGCCACCAGCCAGGCCGCGGCGCGGGCGGGGACGGCCAGCGGCTGTCCGACGCCTACACCGAGGCAGCGAACGCCGTCGGCGGCGAGGAGTCGCTGGAGCGCAAGTACCGCCTGGAGCCGGGCCCGGACGTGCAGGCCAAGTACGACAAGGTCGCGGACCGATTCGTCGCTGCGCTCGGGCAAGTCCGGCGTGACGGCGACACCGCTGACCGGGTGCTCGTCGACGCGACCCTGGCCCACCACCACGACTACCTCCAGGCGATCAACCGGCTGTTCCGGGCGACCGACCGGGGCGACACGGCCGCCGCACTGAAGATCGACAGCGACGAGGTCGACCCGTCGTTCGATGCGATCGAGCAGGCCGTCCTTGATACGGCCGAGACCAAGCACGCCCTGGCGCTCGCTGAGCTGGACCGGCTGCAACGGCTCGAGAGCATGACCCAGGAACTGACGCCGCTGGTGTTCCTGCTCGGGCTAGTCCTGGTCGCGCTGCTGGCGTCGGTGACTCATGGGCACCGCCGGCAGCTCGCCACCGAACGGGCTCAGGCGCTGCACGACGCGCTGCACGACGCGCTGACCGGGCTGCCGAACCGGACGCTGCTGGCCGACCGGTTCGGTCAGGCGCTGCGCGCCGACGCCCGCGCCGGCACCACGACCGGGCTGCTACTGATTGACCTGGACCGGTTCAAGGAGATCAACGACACGTTCGGTCACCACTACGGCGACGAGCTGCTGCGTCAGGTCGGGCCGCGCCTGGCCGGCGCCCTGCGCGAGGTCGACACGGTCGCCCGGCTCGGTGGCGACGAGTTCGCCGTGCTGCTCCCGGACGTTCACTCGGTCCACGACGCGCTCGCTGTGGCCGCAACGCTCCGGACGGCGCTGGAGACCCCGTTCCAGGTGGAGGGGGTCCACCTCGATGTCGAGGCCAGCATCGGTGTCGTGCGGTCCAGTGAGCACGGCGAGGACCCGACGGTGCTGCTGCAGCACGCCGACATCGCGATGTACGTCGCCAAGAGCCAGCAGCTCGGGGTGTTCGCCTACGACCCCGGCGTCGACGGGCACTCCCCGGCCAAGCTCGCCCTCCTGGGAGATCTGCGCCGGGCAATGGAACGCGGCGAGCTCGTCCTGCACTACCAGCCCAAGATCAGCACGAGCACGGGCGACGTCGTCAGCGCCGAGGCCCTGGTCCGCTGGCAGCACCCCGACCGGGGTTTGATCTTCCCTGACGTGTTCATCCCGCTCGCCGAGCACACCGGCCTGATCGGCCCGCTGACCCGCTACGTCCTGGACGCCGCGCTCACCCAGGCCCGAGTCTGGGTCGACGCCGGCCGGCCGCTGCCGGTGTCGGTGAACCTGTCGGCCCGCAACCTGCTCGATGAGAACCTGCCCGCCCAGGTCGCCGAGCTCCTCGCCGCCCACGACGTTCCGGCCGAGCTGCTCGAGCTCGAGGTAACCGAGTCCGCGCTGATGACCGAACCAGCCCGCGCGCAGCGGCTGCTCGAGCAGCTGTCCGCCCTCGGCGTGCGGATCTCCATCGACGACTTCGGCGCCGGGTACACCAGCCTCGGCCAGCTCAAGAGCCTGCCCGTCAACGAGCTCAAGATCGACAAGTCGTTCGTGATGACGATGACCGAAAACAGGAGCAACAGCCTGATCGTGCACAGCATCGTCGACCTCGGACACAACCTCGGCCTGACGATCGTGGCTGAGGGCGTGGAGAGCGAGCAGGCCCTGTCCGCCCTGCGCGAGTTTGGATGCGACGTCGCCCAGGGCTACCACCTGAGCCGGCCCATCCCCACCGCCGCTCTGGACACCTGGCTGCTCGGACGCACCATCACCCCGGCGCATCCCGTCGCCCCCGCTTCAGCCCTGCCTGCGTCCTCGACCCCTTTGGTCGCCGTCCCGGCCGCCGCAGAGCATTAGCAGACATCCCGGGACTGTGGATCTCACTGTGTTTCCGGCCCGATTCGCTGACGAGTGTCGGCGGGGAGGGTGCCGTGATGGACACGACACTGAACAGCATGGCCTCTTCCAAGCCCAGCAGCACTTGTCCGCCCAGCACCGACGCTGACCGGCACCGTCAAACTGCGGTGAGAGATCAACGCCAGTCAGCGCTGAAGGTCACAGCTTCCGCCGCAGCCGCAGCCCGCGGCACCCGCAGCCGCCACCTGCCTCTCGTGCACCCGATTCGGCCCCAGGCGCGGGATCCCACGGGGCGGCCGCAATCTGGTGCAGCACAGACAACCCGCCACAGGAAACCCGCCGCAGGGATAACCGGCACCAGCGGCAGCCCGCTGCCCCAGCACACGCACCCCACACCAGCGGCTCAGCCCAGCGGTGCACCGGTGGCGGCGCGCACCTCGTCGGCGCTCACCCCGGGTGCGCACTCCACCAGCACCAGCCCGTGCGGCGTCACGTCGATGACGGCGAGGTCGGTGATGATCCGGTCGACGCAGCCGACGCCCGTCAACGGCAGGGTGCACTCGGTGAGGATCTTGTGCTCCCCGTCGCGGCTCACATGTTCCATCATCACGATGACCTTCTCGGCGCCGTGCACCAGGTCCATCGCGCCGCCCATGCCCTTGACCATCTTGCCCGGGATCATCCAGTTGGCCAGGTCGCCTCTCGCGCTCACCTGCATCGCCCCGAGCACCGCGACGTCGACGTGCCCGCCGCGGATCATGCCGAAGCTGGCTGCGGAGTCGAAGTAGCTGGCGCCGGGCAGCACCGTCACGGTCTGCTTGCCCGCGTTGATGAGGTCGGCATCCACCTGCTCGTCGGTGGGGAACGGCCCGACGCCGAGCACCCCGTTTTCCGCGTGCAACACCACGGTCTTGTCGGCGGGCACGTAGTCGGGCACCAGCGTGGGCATCCCGATGCCGAGGTTCACGTACTGCCCGTCGTGCAGCTCGGCCGCGACCCGCGCCGCCAGCTCGTCTCGTGTCAGCGTCATGCCCGCACCGTCCTCTTCTCGACCCGCTTGACCGCGTCTGGCACATGAACCACCCGCGCCACCATGATCCCGGGGGTGTGCACCAGCGCGGGGTCGATCTCGCCGGGCGCAACGAGGTGCTCCACCTGCGCGATGGTGATCCGGCCCGCGCTGGCCGCTGCCGGGTTGAAGTTGGCTGCCGAGTGCCGGTAGACGAGGTTGCCGTGCCGGTCGCCCTTCCAGGCGTGGACCAGCGCGAAGTCCGTGCGGATCGAGTGCTCCAGCACGTAGGTGACGCCGTCGAACTCGCGGGTTTCCTTGGGCGGGCTCGCCACCGCGATGCCCCCGGAGCCGTCGTAGCGCCACGGCAGGCCACCGTCCGCGACCTGGGTCCCGACCCCGGCCGGGGTGAAGAACGCGGGGATGCCCGCGCCACCGGCCCGCATCCGCTCGGCCAGGGTGCCCTGCGGGGTCAGCTCCACCTCGATCTCGCCGGAGAGGAACTGGCGGGCGAATTCCCGGTTCTCCCCCACGTAGGAGCCGATGGTGCGGCGGATGCGGTGCTCGGCGAGCAGCACGCCAAGGCCGAAGCCGTCGGTGCCGCAGTTGTTGCTCACCGTCTCCAGGTCGGTGGCGCCCTGCTCCAGCAACGCCTCGATGAGCGCCTCGGGCACCCCGCACAGCCCGAACCCGCCGACGGCAAGGGAGGATCCGTCGGCGATGTCGGCTACGGCTTCGGCGGCACTGGCGACGACCTTGTTCATCACACGGGAGAACCTAGCGCGCGCCGTCTCGCGACATCGACGCCCGGTCATCCAGGCCAGGATCACCACCTCGCCGCCGTCGTGCCCAAATGCTGGGTGGTGCCGCGCGTGGTGGGTGGTGCCGCGCGCTGGATAGGCAGGGTCACTCGCGTTGCAAAACGTACGTTTTGTCTCGGTTCGACGCATTCTTTCAATATCGGTGGGGACTGTCCCCGTTCGGCGGAGACCCTTCCCCGCCTGCCTCGGTCATGTAGGTGGCTCGCGCTCACCGTGGGCAGCGCGCCAGAACTCCAGCACCCCGAGCGGGATCGCGGCGCGGCAGCCTGTAGTACGCCGCCTGCCGCGCACTCAGGAACCCACCGCGGGTCTGGTCACCGTGTCGGTCTCCGCCAGTCGTCAACACCACCCTGTTGCAGTCCGAGCTCGGCGTTTCGCAAACGAACGCCGTGAAGGCGATCGTCCGAGGTGCTGACCGCCCTGGACTTCGTCGCCGCTCGCGCTGGGCGGCGTCGCGGGAGAGGGCGGCTGGCGTCCCCTTAGAATGGCCCGGTGAACGTCGACGACCTGCTGCTCGAAGCGCTCGCCCGCGTCAGTGAGGGGGTGCCGGCGGTGGTTGACGGGCTTAACGAGGCTCAGCTGAGCAGCCGTCTGGACGGCCGCGCCAACCCCATTGCCTGGCTGGTCTGGCACGTCACCCGCGTGCAGGACAGTCACATCGCCGACGCAGCCGGTGGAGCGCAACTCTGGCTGCAGGACGGCTGGCAGGAGCGGTTCGGTCTCGACCTGTCGGCGGATGACACGGGCTACGGCCACGAGTCGGCTGACGTCGCGAAGGTCCGCGCCACGGCGGAGCTACTCACCGGCTATCACGCCGCGGTCGCAGCGCGCTCGGAGCAGTTCGTCAGGGGGTTGGAGCCCGCCGACCTCGATCGGGTGGTCGACGAGCTGTACTCACCTCCAGTGACCTTGGGCGTGCGGCTGGTCAGCATCGTTGACGACTGCCTGCAACATCTCGGCCAGGCAGCCTACGTCCGCGGCCTGCAGAGCGCCTGACCCGTTGCCTGCGGGCACGACAAGTCTGCTGTGGCTCGACCGGGGTTGGGGGAGGGAAACGCTCGACCGGGGTTGGGGGAGGGAAACGCTCGACCGGGGTTGGGGGAGGGAAACGCTCGACCGGGGTTGGGGGAGGGAGATGTGTTGTGACGGAGGCTTTGGGATCGGGGCGTGATGTGCACGCGGGACGTGCGTCCCGCTCCCCGATCCGCTGTTTGACCGGTTCCGGACGACCCGGCCTGGCCGTCAATACCCAGATTGGGGCGTTATCTGCACGCTGGGCGTGCACCTGGCTCCCGGATCGCAAAGCCCCGTGCACAGCACCAGCTACCCTCGCCCCAGCTACCCCTCGCCCCAGCAACCACAGCACCAGCTACCGTTCAGCTACCGTCGCCCCGCGAGAACCGCTCGACGCGAAAGTCGCGCGTGGGCGGCAACCCACGGCGTGGGCGGGAGTTCACCCGTGATCAAGCGCGCCGGTCGTTGGCGTCCTCAGCTCAGCGGCAGTGGATCCCCGATGTCTAGGGTGCTCGCCGTGACGGTCACGGTTTCTGGGTAGATGAGGCCCGTGCCGGTGTTGAGCACGACCACCTCGTCGGTGTCCTTCAGCCAGCCGGTACTGCGCAGCCGGCGTGCTGCGGCGAGGGTCGCAGCACCTTCGGGGCACATGAATACGCCGTCGACCTGGGCGCACCTGCGCTGCTCGCGGAGGAGATCGGCGTCGTCAACGGCGATCGCGGATCCGTGCGTGGCGTAGAGGGCGTCGAGGATCAGGAAGTCCCCCAGTGCCTTGGGGACGGTGATGCCGAAGGCCACGGTCTGCGCGTTCGGCCAGGGTTCCGCTGAGCGGGCGCCGGCAGCGAAGGCCCGGACGATGGGGGCGCATCCACTGGCCTGGACGGCCACCAGGCGGGGCAGCTCCCCAGAGATCCACCCCAGCTCCTGAAGCTCGGTCAGGGCCTTGTGGATGCCGATGAGACCAACCCCGCCCCCGGTGGGGTACAGGATCACGTCAGGGCACCTCCAGCCGAGCTGTTCGGCCAACTCCAAGCCCATCGTCTTCTTCCCCTCCAGCCGGTAGGGCTCCTTGAGGGTGGACGCATCGAAGTAGCGGCCCGCGGAGTCCGCCACGGCACGCCCGACCATCTTCCCGGCGTCGGATATCAGCCCGCGGACGAGGTACAGCTCAGCACCCGCTACGGCGCATTCGGCTCGGGTGATGGCGGGGGCGTCCTCCGGCATCACGATCAGGCTGCCGATTCCGGCGCGGGCGGCGTAGGTGGCCCAGGCCGCGCCCGCGTTGCCGTTCGTGGGCATCGCGATGGCCCCGACCCCGAGCTCGACGGCGCGCGACACGCCCACCGCGGCACCCCGCGCCTTGAAGGTGCCGGTGGGAATCAGCCCCTCGTCCTTCATGACCAGCCGGGGCAGCCCCATCGACTCACCGGTACGGGTCAGGGGCACCAGGGGGGTCATTCCCTCCCCGAGGGAGACCACATGGTGCTCCGCGCGCACCGGGAGCAGCTCGTGGTACCTCCACAACGACCCGACCCGGTCGGTGAGATCGGTGGGGGTGAGCTGGTTCTTCACGGCGGGCAGGTCGTACCGGGCGAGCAGCGGGCTACCGCAGTCACACAGGTTGTGCACCCGGTCGGCGTCATGCTCGCGGTGACAACGCGGGCACTGCAGGTGCGTCAAGAACGAGTACGCCATCGTCGGGTCGTGTCCTCTCCTGGGAAGTCGTCGTCAGCTCAGGCCGACGAACCCCCACACCACCACATACTCGACACCTCTGGGTGAACGCGCCGCACACGTTCAGTAGTTAGGCTGTGCGCGTTCGGCTCTCGCCGTCCGTGTGCACCAGCGGTAGAGGAGGCGGCCTGTGCGGACCGTCACCCCGTTGCGCGCGGTGTTCGTCAACGAGAACATCGGTGGGCACACCACCGTTCACGCCGCGCTCCGCCGCTGCTTCGCCGAGCGCACCGACGTGCAGGCGGAGTTCCTGGACGCGCCCGCCCCCGGCCGGCTGGGTCGGGTGCTCCGCGCTCCGGCCCCTGGTCTGTCCCGGTTCGACGCCGACCTGCAGCCCCTGCGCGCCCAGCTGGTGCGCTCGGAGTGGGTGCGCCGCGCGTTGCGCGAGCGACTACGTCAGGGCGGGGTCGACGCCGTCCACGTCTACACCCAGAACTGTGCGCTGACCAGCGCCGGGCTGCTGCGCACGGTGCCCACCGTCATCACCGCCGACAGCACCACCGTGCTCAACGTCTACCGCATCCCCTACCGCGCGCCGGCCCGTTTCACGCCGTGGTCGGTGCGCGCCAACGTCCCGTTGGAGCGGCGGGCGCTGCACACCGCGTACCGGGTGATCGCCAACAGCCGCTACGCCGCGGACTCCCTGCGTACCCACTACGGCGTGCCCGCCGGCGCGCTGGAGGTGCTGGCATTCGGCGTGTGGCTGCCCAGCGAAGCGACCCCGCTCACCGATGCCGCCACCCGCCGTCGCCTTCATCGGCCACCAGCTGGAACGCAAGGGAGGCCGCCGCCTCATCGAGTCGCACCAGCAGCACCTGCGCGAGCGGTGCGACCTGGTGCTCATCACCTCCGAGCAGGTGGAGCCGCTGCCCGGGGTGCGGGTGGTGTCCGGGGTGCGGGTGGTGTCCGGGATCAGCGCCGGCAGCGACCGGCTGTGGGAGGTGCTGCTGAGGTCGACATCATGTGTTTTCCCAGCACCATCGACCACGCGCCCAACGCGGTGCTCGAGGCGGCCGCGGCCGGGCTGCCGGTGATCGCGCATCCCGTCGGCGCCATCGCCGAGATGGTGCAGCACGGCGTGACGGGCCTGCTGGTGCCCCCGGACGACCCGGCCGCGCTGTGCGCCGCCCTCACCACCCTGCTCGACGACCCCGCGCGCGCCCGGCAGCTGGGACGCGCCGGGCGCGCACACGTCGCCGCCCACTACGACACGCGGACCGCGGCTGCTCGGCTGGTGGAGGTACTGGGTGAGGCGGTGGCCGAACGCGCTGCGGCGCCGGGGCGGGCGACGGTGACCCGATGAGCCGACCGCCGAGCGTGGATGTCGAGATCGTCACCGCGCGCGGGGCCCGGCTGGATCGGCTGGTGCCCGCGTGGGCGGCGCTGGCGGCGGCCCACGGCCGCAGCTTCGTGAGTCGGCCGGCGTACGGCCTGGCCTGGTTCGGCACCCTGGGCGGTCGCGGCCGGCTGCACGTGGTGGCGGTGCGCCGGGCGGGGGTGCTGGTGGCGCTGGCCCCGCTGCACCGACGCACCCTGCTCGGCCAACCGGTGCTGCGCTGGCTCGGCCACGGGCTGGGCACCATCGGGGAGGTGCTCACCGCCGACGAGCAGGCGGCCGACGCGCTGTGGACCGCGCTGGCCGCACAGGGCGCGGTGCTGCAGCTGACCCACGTGCGCCCCGACGATCCGGCGATACTCGCACTGCGCAGGCACCGCGGCTACGCCCACCACCTGCGGATCGACAACCGCTGCCCCGTGATTCCGCTGCCCCCGGGCACCACCGCGCGGGCGCTGCGCAGCAAGCACAGCCTCGCCAGGTTGGCCCGCTACCGCAACGCGCTGACGCGGGAGGACCGGCCGTTCCGGGTCGAGGTGGTGGACACCGTCGACGGCCTGCGTCGCCGCTGGCCCGACATCGTGGCCGTCGCGGCCGTCGCCGACGCGGGGCGCGATCGGGACAACCTGTGCGGGCCGCCGTACGACGTCTTCACGTTCGCGGTACTCGATGCGGAGGCCGGCGCGGGGAACCTGCTCGTCGTCGGCGCCCTGGTGGGTGAGCGGTGGGTGGCGCATGACATTGGGCTTCGCACCGGGACAGTGTTGGAGCAGTGGCTGACCCGCTTCGATCCCGAGCTCACCAAGTACAGCCCCGGGCACCTGATGAGGGAGTGGGTGGTGGATCACCACGACCAGCTGGTGGTGGACACCGTCGACCAGCTGCTGGGGGAGACCGCGATCAAACTGTCCTGGTCGCTCCACGGCTACGACGTGGCCACGCTCACCGCGGCGCCCACCGCCGCGCCCACCGCGGCGCCCAGCGGGCTGGGCCTGGCCCGGGCACGGCTGGGTCTGGCCGCGGCCCTGGGTGACGCGGTCAGGAGGGCACGCCGATGACGCTGGCGCTCGGTGCCCTCGCCGCGCTGGCCTTCGGGTGCGGGCTGGTGTACCTGCTGGTGGCGCGACCGCAACGCGGGCTGCTGCTGCTGGCGGCCCTGTCCCCGCTGAACGGCCTGCTCATCCTGGTGCCGAAACTTCCGCTCGGTTACTGGAAGGAAGGGGTCCTCGGGCTCACGCTGCTGGCGGCGGTGCTCACGGTGCGCCGACGGGTCCGCACCAACCCACCCATGTCGGTGCCCTGGTGGCCCGCCGCCGGCGCGCTGGCGGTGCTCGGCAGCGCCTCGGCGCTGGTGACCGCGGGCGTCGTCGGCCTCATCGCCATCAAGATCACGTTCTTCTACCTCGTGATCGGGGTGATCCTGTGGCTGGCCCCCTTCGACGCGCGCGACCGCGACCAGCTGGTCACCGTGGTCATGGTGATGGGTCCGTTGACGGCGCTGGTGGGCCTGTGGCAGCAGGTGGTGGGTGCGCAGTACCTGGTGGGGCTGGGCTACCGCTACAACGACGAGGTGCGCACGGCGGGCGGGTTGCTGCGCTCGTTCAGCACCTTCAACCAGCCGTTCCCCTTCGGCCTCTACGTGATGACTGCCCTGCTGCTCGGTGGCGCGGTGGCCCTCGCCGAGCCGCGCCGGCGCCGCAACACGGTGTTCCTGTGCCTCACCCCGATCATGGTGGCGGGGATGGGGGTGTCGATCGTGCGCGCCAGCTACCTCGGGCTCATCCTGGGCGTGGTGTGGCTGGGGATCCACCGCTACCCGCGCATACTGGTGGCGACCGCGGCGGCGGGTGCGGCGGCGTTGCCGGTGCTGCTCGCGTTGCCCTCGGCGGTGCTGGCGCCGCTGTTCTCCGCCAGCAGCCTGGGCCAGCGCAGCGACGGCTGGACCGGCATCGTCAAGGACGTCCTCGCGCACCCGTTGGGTCAGGGCCTGGGTACCAGCGGCTCCGCCGCCGACCGGATCGCCAAGAGCACCGGGGCGCCCGCGGTGGCCGTGTACCAGCCGGACAACTACTACGTGAAGATGGCGTTGGAGCTGGGACCGCTCGGGCTGTGGCTGTTCGTGCTGCTGCTGCTCAGCGGGTTGGTGTCCACGCTGCGGGCGGCGCGGCTGCTGAGCGGGCGCGACTCCGCCCTCGCGCTGGGGGTCAGCGCGTGCATGGTGGCGGTGGCGGCGGCGTCCACCGTGGCCACCTACCTGGAGATCTTCCCGCTCGACGTCTACTTCTGGCTGCTTCTGGGGGTCGTGGGATGCGCAGTGGCGCAGCACGCATCAGGTTCAACGCGCTCGCGCTCCGGCCGGGGGGCAGCGGCGTCCAGACCTATGCGCGTGAGCTGATGGCCGCGCTCGTGCCGCTGCTGCCGCACGCCGAGTTGAGCGCGGTGGTGCAGCGCGACGCCGTCGGCGAGCTGCCCCGGCGGGTGCGCCCGCACCTGCGTCCGGTGGTCGCCGGCGTCGCCCGCGCCGGGTTGGGGATGCTGCCCGTGGCCGGGGCGGACCTGGTGCACAGCCTCGACGTCGACCTCCCGCTGGTGGCCCGCGCCGCCCGGGTCGCCACAGTGCACGACATGTCGGTGTTCGACGTCCCCTGGGCCTCGAGCCGGCTGCGGGCCACCGGTGAACGCCAGCTGGTGCGGGCGGCGCTGCGCGGGGCCGACGTGCTGGTGGCCGTCTCGGAGTTCACCGCCGAGCGGGTCGAAGCGGCCTGCGGGCGGCGCTGCGTGATCACCCACCTGGCTCCGGCGCCGTGGGCCACGCCACCCTCGGCCGGCGAGGTGCGGCGGGTGCGGGCCGCGCACCGGCTGCCGGCGCGTTTCGTGCTGCAGGTCGGCAGCGTCGAGCCCCGCAAGGATGTGGCGCTGGTGGCCGCCGCCGCGCACGAGCTGGGCGTGGCCTGCGTGCTGGCCGGGGCGGGATCCACCGGCCCGGACGCGCCGGCCGGCGTACAGGGGCTGGGTTACGTGGATGTGGGCGACCTGCCGGGGTTGTACGCCGCCGCGACCGTGGTGGCGTACGCGTCGACCTACGAGGGTTTCGGCCTGCCCCCGGTCGAGGCCATGGCCTGCGGTGCGGCGGTGGTGGCCAGCAGGGTGGGCGCCCTGGCCCAGGTGGTGGGTGACGGTGCGGTGCTGGTCGGCCGCCACCACCTCGACGACTGGGTGGCGGCGCTGCGCCCGCTGCTGGCCGACGCCGATGAGCGCAGCCAGCTCGGTGCGCGGGCGTCGGCGGCGGTGGCTACGCTGAGCTGGGCGGAGACCGCGCGGGGCACGGTGGCGGTCTATCGGGATGCGGGGGCGCACGTGTGACGGAGCGGGACGCCTCCGCCGACAACCGGGCCGTGGCCCGCACCTCGGTGGCGCTGCTGGCCAGCCGGGTGGCCACCTCGGGCATGGGCTGGTTCGGCAGCATCCTCATCGCCCGGCTGCTGTCGCCGGAGGGGTGGGGTCAGTTCTCGTTCGTCTTCGGCCTGCTCGGGTTACTGTCCATCGTCACCGACCTCGGGGTGGGGCGGGTGGTGCTCGCGCGGCTGCTCGAATCCGACGCCGTGGAGGTCGCCCGCGTCGCCGGTGCCTTCGTCGCGCTGCGGGTGCTGCTCGGCCTGGTCGGGTACGCGGTGGCCATGGGTTACGTGCTGCTGTTCGGCTACCCCACGATCGTCGTACAGGCCACCGCGGTCGCCGGCGTCGTCGTCGTCATCGCCACCCCCAGCCACGCCCTGTCCGTGCTGTTCCAGAGCAGGCTGCGGATGACGGTGGTGGCGGCGGCTCAGGCAGCCGGTCAGTCGGCGCAGCTGCTGCTCACCGTGCTCGCCGCCCTGTGGGCGCCCCAGCTGCTGGTGTTCGTGCTGCCCTTCGTCGCCAACGAGGCGGTGCAGCTGGTCATCAAATTGCGGCGGGTGCGGCGGGGGGACGCCGGTCCGGTGTCGGTGCGCCACGCCCAGCTGTGGCGCTGGCGCGGGATGCTGGTGGACGCGCTGCCGCTGACGGTCGGCATCGCCCTCACCACCGTGCTCTACAAGATCGACGTGCTGCTGCTGAGCCGGCTCGACACCTTCGACTCCGTCGGCCTGTACTCGGTGGGCTACAAGTTCGCCGACGTGCTCACGCTGGTGGCAATCGCCGTGGTGTCGCCGGCGATGACCCTGCTGGTGGCGGCCTGGCCAGCGAACGTCACCGACTTCCGGCGCCGGACGAGGCAGCTCAGCACGGTGCTGACGCTGCTCGGCGCCCTCGCCGTCGCGGGCTTCTGGTCGGTCGCCGACCCGCTCATCGCGTTGCTGTACGGCGAGCGTTTCGGGTCGGCGACCGACGCCGCGCGACTCCTCGTGCTCGGCGGGACCCTCGCGATGCTCACCTACCTTGGGTTCACCGTGCTGGTCGCGGCCGGTCGCCAGCGGCTCTACCCGTGGGTGGGGGTCGTCGGACTGCCGCTCAACGTGATCCTCAACCTCGCGCTGATCCCGCCGTACTCCTTCCAGGGCGCGGCAGCGGCCACGATCATCACCGAAGCCACCGTGTTGGTGATGATCTGGGTGCTGGTGGCCAGGGCGGTGGCCGTGCCAGGGTTGCTGCCGTTGGGCCGGCTCGGCGGCCTCGTCGTCGTCACCGCTGCCGTGGTGATCCTGAGCCAGCTGACCTACGAGCTGGTGCCGTGGCCGGTGCGGGCGCTCGGTTGCGTACTGGGTGTGCTGGCCGGAGCCTGGGCGCTGGACTACCCGGGGGTGCGCTCCCTGCCCCGGACGCTGCGCGGCCAAATACATTGGGAACGCGCGCGTGGGTGAGCACCCGAGCCCGGCTGACCTGGTGTTCGTCACCCACACCGGGGAGGTGTCCGGTGCCGAGCTGGTGCTGCTCGCCCTGGTCGAGCTGGCGCTGGCCCGCGGCCACCAGGTGGTGCTCGCCAGCCCCGCCGGCCCGCTCACCGCCCGGTTGCCGAACGGCGTGCGCCACGTCGAGCTGCCGGCGTTGGGTCTCGGCGCCGGGCGCCTGCGCCCCGTCGGCCTCGCGCTGCGCTCGGGGTTGGCCGCACGACGCATCCGCGCCCAGCTCGGCCCCACGACCCGGCTGGTGGTCAACTCCCTGCTCGCCCTGCCGGCGGTTCGCCTGGGCTGGCCGCGGAGCCACGCCACCTGGCTGGTCCACGACACCGTGCACCGCCGAGACCAGCGGCTGGTAGTGCGTTTCGGGGCCGGGGCGCTGCGCCGCGCGGTGGCGGTGTCGGAGGCCACCGCGGCTCCGCTGCGGGAACTGGGGCTCACCGTGGTGGTGGCGCGCCACGGGGTACCCTGGCCGGTCGATGCCGTGGAGCCCGCGCCGCACCAACCACCCATGGTGGGGATGCTGGCGCTGCTGACGCCGTGGAAGGGTCACCTCGTGCTGCTGGACGCGGTGGCCACGTCGACCCGATGCGGGCGCTGCACCGGTGGGACGTCGTCGTGTCGGCCAGCACCGCACCGGAGGCGGGGCCTCTCTCGGTGCTCGAGGCGATGAGCGTGGGCGTGCCGGTGGTGGGCACCGACCATGGCAACACCCCGGAGTTCCTGCGGGCGGGCGCTGGGCTGTTGGTCCCCCCTGGCGATGCGGCGGCGCTGGCCGCGGCCATCGGGCGGTTGCTGTCCGAGCCCGCGCTGCGGGCCGCCCTCGTCGCCGCCGCGCGGCAGCGGGTGGCCACCGAGCATGACCTCGGGCGCACCCTGCCGGCGATGCTCGAGGCGCTGGTCGCGCCGTGAACACCCGGGCCGGGAACACCGCGACCCACCTCGGGGCGGACGCGCGGGCTGCGGCGGTGGCCGCGCGGGACCTCACCCGTGCAGCGAGCACGAGCGCGGGCGCGGTGGTGCTCGCCTACCACGACGTCGTCGTCGCCGACGACGCCCCGTCGTTCTCCTACGCGGTGTCACGCTCCCGCCTGCGCCAGCAGCTCGACGTGGTGGCGCGGCTGGGCCTCACCGTGGTGACGTTGCCCGAGCTGTCTTACCGGCACCGCACCGGGCAGCCGCTGGACGGGTTGGTGTCGATCGTCTTCGATGACGCGCTGGTGGGGGTGCACCATCTGGGGCTGGATGAGCTGGCGGCGCGGGGCTGGCCGGCGACGCTGCTGCCCGTGGTGCAGCGGCTCGGCGCCGACCCGCCGTGGTGGCCGGGCAGCCAGCGCACCATGACCCGCGCCGAGCTGGTGGAGTCGGTGGCCGCGGGGGTGACGCTGACCGGGCACGGCAGCACCCACGCCTGCCTGCCCTGCCTGCCTGCCCTGCCTGCCGGCGCCGGAGCTGCGGGCGGAGCTCACCGCGTCCCGAGCCGAGCTGACCGAGCTGACCGGCGGTGCCGTCGCCGAACTCGCCTACCCCTACGGCCACCACGACCAGCGGGTCCGCGACGCCGCCGCGCCGCGGATGGGCCGCAGGCGTACCTCGACGAGTGTCACCCGCACGGTCGGTAGGCCATCCGGTGCCCCCGGCTCGCGCTGTAGGCTGGGCGGGCACACGTTCGCGTGACTCACGGTGATACTGGAGCCCGACCTGGTCTGCGTACACCCGCCGTGGGTCACTCGGTCGTTGGGTCCAGAGCAGCGCTGGCCGTCCCGACAACAGTGGGGAGGGACCGACAGCGGCGAGGGGCGGACATGGTGGACACGAGGATGCGACCGAGTGCCCCCGCGTCGCGCTGGTCCGCGCCGTGGCGTCGCCGCCGGCGCACCTGGGCCGCGGGTGTGCTCCTGGGCGCGCTCGCGTTGCTGTCCAGCGTGGCGCTGCCCTCGTCCTCCGCCACGCAGGTCACCCCGCGTGCCCCCGACCTGGGGGTGTCCACCGGGGGGCCGTTCATGTGGCTGCCCGACGCCGACCTGGAACGGGAGCTCACCGCCATCCAGTCGTCGGGGGTGGGGTGGCTGCGGATCGACGTCGACTGGTCGGCCATCGAGTCCACCCGCGGGCGGCTGAACTGGGCCAACACCGACCGCATCGTGGCCGCCGCCGAGCGCCGCGGGATGTCGGTGCTGGCCATCGTGACCTACGCCCCGGGCTGGGCCCAGGTGGCTGGGGTGGCGTCGGGTGACACGCACGGCCAACCCGCCGACCCGGCGCAGTTCGCCGCCTTCGCCCGCACCGCCGCGAGCCGCTACGCGAACCGGGTCGCGGCCTGGGAGGTGTGGAACGAGCCGAACCTGAAGAGTTTCTGGGCGCCGCGACCCGATGTCGCGGCCTACACCCGGTTGCTGCAGGCCACCTACCCGGCGATCAAGAGCGTCGTGCCGAACACCCCAGTCATCAGCGGTGGCCTGGCCCCCGCGGTGGACGCCTCCGACGGCAGCGAGCTCTCGCCGGTCAGCTTCGTGCGCCGGCTCTACGCCGCTGGCGGTGGGCGCAGCCTCGACGCCCTGGCGGTGCACCCCTACAGCTACCCGGCGATGCCCACCGACACCTCCACCTTCGCCTGGAACACCTTCCAGCGCCTGCAGCTGATGCGCGACCTGATGGTGGCGGCCGGTGACGGCGGCAAGCAGATCTGGCTCACCGAGTTCGGCGCGCCCACCGGGACCTCGCAGGTCAGCGTGAGTGAGGCCACGCAGGCCGAGATGATCCGCACGGGCATCCAGATGGCCCGCGAGCGCTCCTGGATCGGCCCGTTGTTCGTCTACAACGGCCGTGACTACGGCACCGACGCCAACAACGCCGAGGAGAACTTCGGGCTGGTGCACAACAACTACACCCCCAAGCCCGCCTTCGCCGCGGTGCTCGACGCAGCGCGCCAGACCGGGATCCCGGCGAGCGGCGTGAGCATCGGCACCGCACTGTTCCTGCTGCGCTGACCCAGCCGAACCGGTCCTAGCCGAACCCGTCGACCACCGCGCGCATCCGGGAGCGGAACGCCGCCCGGGAGAAGGTCTCGGCGTGCGCGCGGATGGCGGCCGGGTCGTAGTCCCCGACGCGGTGGGTGCGCAGCGCGTCGGCGAAACCCGCGACGACCGTCTCGTCGGCGCCGGTGGCCACGTGCGCGCCGCTGAGGCCGGGCACCACCGTGTCCATCGTCCCACCCGTGTCGAGCGCGAGCACCGGGGTGCCGCAGGCCATGGCCTCCACCGGCACGATGCCGAAGTCCTCGATGCCGGGCATCAGCAGCGCGCGGCTGCGTCGGTGCAGGTCACGCAGCTGCTCGTCGGAGACCCGGCCCACGAAGGTGGTGCGTGGGCCGGCGAGTGCCTGGCAGCGGCGCAACCACCGGCCGTCGCCGGCCACCACCAGGGGCACGTCGGCGCGCTGGGCGGCGAGCACGGCCAGGTCGGGTCGCTTGTAGGGCACCAGGCGCCCGGCCAGCAGCACGAAGTCCGCGCGCGGCACCGCGGGGTCCGGGGTGTAGAACTCGGTGTCCACCGGGGGCGGCACCACGACGGCCTCGCGGCGCCACCACCGCTGGATCCGCTCGGCCACGGCGGTGGAGTTGGCCACGACCTGTGCCAGCAGCGGTGCGGCAGACGTCTCGTGCCTGCGGGTGCGGGCTGCCAGCGCGGTAAGCGCGAGCGCCCCCACGGTGCCACCCGCCTCGCCCGCGCGCAGCTTTCCATCCCACGCCCACCGGGCCGGGCTGTGCACGTAGGCCACCACGGGGGCGTCGGTGGCGTGCACTACCTGGGTGGCGAACGCGTGGTGGCTGACCACGACCACGTCGGCGTGGCGCAGCGGCATCGCCCGGAAGGCGCCGGGTAGCAGCGGCAGCAGGGGGGCGTAGGTGCCGCGTCCGCTGAGCCGGTACAGCCGGTCGAGGTAGGTGGTGACCGGCGCGGCGGACAGCGCGGGCGGGATGCCCTCGGGCCGCGCGATGGGCACGTGGACGCGGGCGCAGGGGTACTCCCGCGACAGCTGCTCGACCACGCGCTCGGAACCGGCCACCTCGGTGAAACGCTCGTGGACCAGCGCGACCGCGGGGTGGCTCACCGGGTGGAGCGCACGCGACCGGCCCGCCGGCCGACGCCCGCGGTGGCTCGCTTCGGGGTAGCTGCCTTCGCGGTGGGTGTTCTCGCGGGGGCGTCGGATTCCTTCACCGCGGCGCCGTTGAGGCCGTCGGTGTCCGCCACCGGGGCGGTAGAACGTTCGGGGATGTCGGAAACCTCGGGAGCGTCAGCACTTTCGGCGACGCCCGCGGAACTCTCGGAGGCGGGCTGCGGGGTGACCGCGGGGGCGGTGCGCGTGGCGAAGTGCTTGGGCAGCAGCGCGAGCACGGCCGGGATACCGGTGTCGGCCAGCGCCCCGAGGGTGCGATCGGCCAGCGGCTTGGTGCGGGAACCCTTGGCGAGCACCAGTACCGCGAGCCGGACGTTCTCCAGCCCCGCGGTGCGCCACCACTGCCCGTCGGCCTCCAGCTCGACCACCCGGCCGGTGCCGCCGGTGGGAGCGCCGGCCCCTGGCGCGGGACGCAGCTCACCCAGGTTCAACCCACCCCCGGCGGGCAGCTGCGGTCCGCGCAGCACCAGCACGTCCGCACCCGAATCCAACCGGCGCGCGGCCAGCAGCTCGGTGCGGATGGTGGCCGCGTCGGCCGGTCCACCGGGGGCGACCTGCTGCACGCCGGCGCCGTGGCGCTGGGCGATGCGCCGCGCGGCGACCACGCGCAGCCGCCGACCGGTGCGGCCACGGGCGAAGACGGCCAGCTCGGCCAGGAGGATCAGCGCCACCAGGAAGGCCAGCAGCGCGTCCCGCAGCGGGTTCGGTGAGACGGGCGTGTCCGACACCGTCGGGCTCGACAACGGCGCCAGGTTCACCAGGCCGGCGCTTTCCGCCTTGGTGATCTGGTTGATCGCGGCCTGGTAGTCCACCTCCAGGGTGGGGCGCAGTGGGTCGTTCGCGGCGAGACCGGACAGCCGCGTATTGATCTTGGCCGCATTGGCCCGCAGTTCGGTGGCGGCCTGCGCGGCGTCCTGCAGGCGGCGGGTGCGCACCGCGTTGGCCAGCGCCGACACGGTCTCCTGGGCGACGGTCGCCGCCTGGCGGCTGGAATCCCCCAGCGCGGTGATCTGCAACAGCCCCGACGCCGGCCCTGGGGCGAGGCTGATGCGTGACTGGGCGTCCCTGGTCGTCCAGGGCGCGTTGGACTTCGCGACGATGGTGGAGAGCACGGTGTCGTCGGCGAGGGCCTCGGCGTAGGAGGCCTGCAGGGCGGCGCCGTTGTCGACCGTGGTCTGGTTCCCCGCGGAGTCAGTGACGCTGCTGTCCACCCGGGCCAGCACGGTCGCCCCGTACTGCGGCGTGGCGTTCATCCGTAGTACGAACACCCCGGCGCCCAGCAGCACCGCCACGAGCGCGACGGGCAGCGCCACCGACCTCAGGTCCCGGAAGTGCTGCGCGAGATCCAGGGTGGGGGGCACGCCGAGGTCGCGCTTGGTGATCACCTCAGGTGACAGCCGGTCGTCCGGCGTGCGGTCAGGTGGCGTGCGGTCAGGTGGCACTGTCCTGGACATGGAGGTCCTCCTCGCTCACGGCGGCTCCGACCACCTCCTCGCAGACTACTGTCCGTCACCTATCCCCGGGGATGGTCGTGGTCGGCATTCACCCGGACGTGTGTGGGCTGGCACCGGTTGCCCGCCGCGCACCGGCGGATTCGCCGCGGAACCAGGCCACGGTGGCGGCCAGGCCCTCGGCCAGCGGCACCGGAGCGAGGGCGGGGAACAGCGTGCGCAGCAGGGTCGGGTCGGCTCGGGAATGCAGCACGTCGCCGGGCTGACGCTCACCGTGGTGTAGCTGCGCGGTGAGCCCGGTGGCCCGCTCCAGCTCGCTGACCAGGCTGAGCAGGCTGGTGCTGGTGCCGAAAGCGAGGTTCACCGGCTCGGGGTGGCTCATCCGCTGCACCGCGGCCGTCAGCAGCAGCTGGCACACGCTGCCCACGAACACGAAGTCGCGGGTCTGGGTACCGTCCCCGTTGATGGTCAGCGGGCGCCCCGCGAGCAGCGCGTCGACGAAGGCCGGGATGACGGCGGCGTACACGTGGGCGGCCGACTGCCCGGGGCCGTAGACGTTGAAGAAGCGGAACGCCAGGGTGGAGAGCCCGTAGCAGGACTGGTAGGCCAGCAGGTACTGCTCCATGGCGAGCTTGCTCACCCCGTAGGGGCTCAGCGGCCGCACCCACTCCCGCTCGTGCACCGGCGTCGCGGGGTTCGCGCCGTAGACCGCGCTGGACGAGGCCGCCACCACGTGGCCGACGCCGTGGCGGCGGCAGGCCTCGAGCACCATCAGGGTACCGGTGGCGTTCGCGGTGTGGCTGGCCAGCGGGGCGCGCAGCGAGCTGGCTACGTCGGCCACCGCGGCCAGGTGCACCACCGCATCCACCCCGTTCAGGGCGGTGTCCAGCGCTGCGTCGTCGAGCACCGAGCCGAGCACGAAGTCGACGTCCAGGCCGTCGAGGCTGCCTCGGTTGCCCGCGGACAGGTCGTCCAGCACGGTCACGGCCACGTCCTGCTGGCGGGCGTGGCGGGCCAGGTTGGCGCCGATGAAGCCGGCTCCTCCGGTGAGCAGCAGTCGGGTCATGAACCCAGTATCTCAGCGCACCAGGTCGGGTAGTTGTTTGTACTCGATCGAGTGCGCGCCCGCATTGGGGCTCGTCGCCCGCAATGGCGCAGCCCTCGACTACACGTTGGGCTCGCCCATGTTTCCATAGAACTCGGAGAGTTGGTGATCGGGCCAGGACGAGGCGGACCGGGCCAAGTGGTAGGCCAGACGGAAGCGACGCTGGCGCCACATGTTCAGCCGGGGTAGCCGGAAGACGTCCAGGCCCGGGGTGATCCGGCCGTTGAGGAAGGTGTAGGCGCACCTGTAACCGGCTGCCCTTACCTCGTCGACGACCCGTTCGTCGTAGTGTCCGAACGGATAGGCGAACAGGTCCACCGAACGCTGGGTGAGATCCTCCAACTCCGATCGGGCGCCCACCACCTCGTCGGTGAGGCTCTCAGGACCGATATGCGGTAGCGAGGCGTGGCTGCGGCTGTGCGAGGCCAGCCGGAAGCCGGCGGCGGCCATCTCGTCGGCCTCGGCCCGAGTCATGACCCGGGCCGCTCCCGGCCACCAGGGCGGATCAGTGCCCAGGGCGGCGCTGACCGTGAAAACTGTGGCCGGGACCCGCAACTCGAGCAGGACCGGCATGGCGTGGTGGTGGACCCCCACCAGGCTGTCGTCGAAGACCACGGACGCCAGGCCGTCGAGGTCCTTGCCGTCGATCGCCCGCTGCGAGAACTCCGCGAGATCGACGAACCGGATTCCCCAGCTCAATGCGTTCTGCAGCTGCCGGCGCATCAGGTCGGCCGACATGTAGTAGTCGGTGGTGTTGGCCGGGTCCTCGCCGATGTCGTGATAGGCGAAGACGACGCCGCCCTGGAACCGGCCATGGCCGGGAGCGCTCAGTTGCAGCGCGCGCGCCGCACCGGCCGCCCGCGAGAGGATGCTCGGGCTCATCACGGCTCCTCACCCAGATGTGTCAGCACCAGGTCTTCATAGCGCGCAGCCACCCGATCCGGGGTGAAGCTCTGCGTGCGCTGCACGGCGGCTCTGCCCAGCTGTCGACGCAGGGGCTCATCCTCGCTGAGGTCCACCAGAGCCTGATACAGCTCGGACACGTCACTGCTGGCCGGGATGAGGCCCGCTCCGCTGTAGAGGACCTGGTCACCCCCGGCCTCAGCGCCGGCCACGCACGGCAAGCCGCACGCCATCGCTTCCACCAAGCTGTTGGACAAACCCTCCCGGACCGAGGGCAAGACGAAGATGTCACTGGCCCATAGGGAGCGCTCCACGTCGACGACCACTCCCGACATGATCACACTGTCCGCGAGCTGCCAGCGCGCCGCGTCGGCACGAACCTGCTTGTTCTCCTGATCGCTTCCCCCGCCGACCAGGAGCAGTCTGCTCCTGGGGGCCGACGCCCTGAGCCGGGCAAAGGCTTCAATCAGCCGGTCCACGCCCTTCGTTCGGACGAAGCGACCGGTGAACGTCACCACCAGCTCGCCCGGGTCGATGCCGAGGTCGGCTCGAGCTTGGGCGCGCTCGTCGGGACTCGGCGGTCGGAACTTGAGCACGTCGACCGGCACGGGGATGACTGCGATGGAGGCTCCGCACAACCCCTGCGCCGTCAGCTCGTCTCGGATGGCGCCGGTCAGGGCAACGTGGTGACACCCGAACAGCACCGACCGTCGAAGGCCGCGCTGCAGGGAACGCAGGCGATCTGGGGCTTCACCCAGAACGTCGGTTGCCTCGCCATGCGCAGCCCAGACCACCGCGACCGCGCTCCGCAGTCCGACTGCTGAGGCGGCCAACGCGTAGTCGGAATACATGATCGACTGAACCAGCACGATCTGGTGGCGGCGACGGGCGAACCACGCGGCCAGGATGACCAGCGAGAGCTTCTCAGCCAGCCCGCCTCGCCCGGGCAGACCGAAGCGAACGATGTCGAGACCGTCCGACTGAGCATGGCTCGGCCAGCCGCGGTCGTATCGCCGGGTCAGGACGACTACCCGATAGCCGCGATGAAGCATGCCCTGGGCCTGGAGGGTCGCTTGCCGCACCGTGCCACCGATGGTCGGAGTGAAGTCAGGCACGACGACCACGACCAGGCGCCGATTGGGGGATCGAACCTCAGCCGACGGAGACCCGCTCATGGCGCGATCATTGCGCACCGAAGGGAAAGAAGTGGTCGGGTCGCCACCAACCGTCGCTCTGTTGACACAGCAATGTGACCCCGCGGGCGGTGGCGTCAATGGGCAACGCGGGTAACACCGCGTGTCGGATCTGGCCAGCGTCGTGCAGGCCCTCGGCCAGGGTCAGATGCGGAACGATCTGTGGGAAGACACCCCCGAAGGGCGGGCACTCGGGCCAGGTGGCCCAGACCCGTTCGGTGAGGTCCACGAACGGTTGGGGCTCGGCCGGAGCCAGATAGGTAACGCCAGGAAAGCGGCGGACGGATGTCAGCCGGAAGTCGAAGATCGCAGTGGACGAGCAGATCGCAGCCAGCTGCGCAGTGACCGACGGTGTCCTTCGTCGGGAGGCAAGGAAGGGTGCGAGCACAGTGATGTGCGCCGGTATGCCGAATCTGGATCCGAGGTCGTGCGCCGCGCGGATCGAGCCCACGGCCGCCTCTGCCTCGGGGACGTTGACCACTAATGCGCTGGGTAGGCTCCCCGTCCGCACGCGAAGGGAGATCCGGCGCGCCCAGCGCCAGCTGCGCCAGCCATAGCGGTGAATGAGACGATCGGCCGCTATCACTGTGCCGCCCGAACGGCTCGTTCCAGGAGCGATCGATCCCGGTGGTCCCGTCGACGCATCTGGTAGCCCTGGCGCAAGAGAAGTTGGGCGTCGGCACTGATGCAGGGGACCGGGCACGAGGCGATCGAGCCGGTAACGAACAGATGCCCCCCGGCGCCCAACGTCTGCCAGTCACCGGATCGATCCGGTTCTTGGTAGGAGAGGTTCCGGAGGACGTCTGATCCGGCGGGAGTCGCATCGGGTGGCACCGGCCGCGGTCCGGGTCCCACCCACACTGGTATGAGGTCGACTGTCCAGCCCGTTGGGTGACGCAGAATCAGCCGAAACGGCATGAACTTGGAGTTCTCCGGACTCGCCTCGACCGAGACGTAACCGATTCCCACCACCACCTCGACAGCACGATTTACGGCGGGTCCGACTGCCTCGACGGCGAGATCCAGATCCGAGTGCCGTCTGGTCTGGGTTCCGACAAGGGCGTCTACGCCCCATCCGCCCAGGACCCAGGCATTGACCCCGGCGGCCTGCAGGGCGCTCATAATCTTCACGACCTCGTCGGCCGGAAAGGCAAAGGCCTGGGTCCGGATCGGCTCAACCGCCGAATTGGGAAGCCACCGGGTCAAGGCTTTTCCGACCTTACGGCCGGCTGACCCGAGCCGTCGCAGCCTGGCAGCGTGTTCATGGCTCAACACCCAGGCAATCTAGGCGCCAGGGTCGTCTGGAGCAACTTGTAGCACTGCGCGACGCAATAGGGCTTGAGTGCGCGCTGATCCGTCAAGCCGCTGGGTGGGTCGTCGTTGGTGTTACCGTCCGCGAGGCGGTAGGCGATCGGGACCGAACCGTCAGCGGCGACCGTGAGGATCCAGACGAGTTGCTTCAGATCCGGTCGGTGGTCCCTGCTGTGACCCCAGGTGATCACCGGTGTGGTCTTCCCACCGCGGGGCCGACCGTTCGCGTCGGGGTAGACCCCGGACACCGATACGCTGAAAAGGCGGAACGCCAGGGTGGAGAGCCCATAGCAGGACTGGTAGGCCAGCAGGTACTGCTCCATGGCCAGCTTGCTCACCCCGTAGGGGCTCAGCGGCCGTACCCACTCCCGCTCGTGTACCGGCGTCGCGGGGTTCGCGCCGTAGACCGCGCTGGAGGACGCCGCCACCACGTGGCCGACGCCGTGGCGGCGGCAGGCCTCGAGCACCATCAGGGTACCGGTGGCGTTCGCGGTGTGGCTGGCCAGCGGGGCGCGCAGCGAGCTGGCCACATCGGCCACCGCGGCGGCTCCTCCGGTGAGCAGCAGTCGGGTCATGAACGCAGCATCTCAGCGCACCAGGTCGGGTAGTTGTTTGTACTCGATCGAGTGCGCGCCCACCTGAAGCTGGACGAACAGGGCCCAGAAGGTGGGGGCGGCCGTGGCGTCGAGGTACACCACGCTCTGCCCGCCTTCGTCGCCGGTGCCGGTCACCGGAGCGGTGTAGAAGCCGACGCGGTCGGGTGAGAGGAAGCGCATGCTGTCGAACAGCGAGCGCAGGTCCCCGTTGGTCAGCCCCTCGTCCACCTTGACCGCCGAGGTGAGCGCAGCGAACAGCCGGTTGGTCTGCAGCGGGTCACTCACCGCGCCCTTGCGCTGGGCGGCGTGACCGAAGGCGCGCAACGCGTTCTGCTGCCGCTGAACCCGGTCGAAGTCACCGCCCGGCAGGTTCTTGCGTTGCCGCACGTAGAGCAGCGCGTGTTCACCGTCGAGGTGGTTCGCCCCGGCCTGGAAGGTGTAGCCCTCCATGGTGGTCTGGGCGGCGATGGTGACGTCGATGCCGCCGATGGCGTCCACCATCGCCTGGAAGCCGGTGAAGTCGACGCTGACGACGTGGTCGATGCGCACGCCGGTGAGCTGCTCCACCGTCTGCACCATCAGCGTCGGGCCGCCGAACGCGTAGGCGGCGTTGACCTTGTTCATGCCGTAGCCGGGGATGTTCACCCAGCTGTCCCGCGGGATGGAGATGGCTTCTGCACCCTTCCGGTCGGCGGCCAGGCGCACCATCATGATCGTGTCGGCGCGGGAGATGCCGTCGTTGACCAGGTCCGAGCCGAGCAGCAGGAAGGTCTGGGCGATGCCGTCGGTGGGCGCGGCGCTGTTCTGGGCGGGCGGGGTGGCAGTGGCCTTGGGGCGTTGGGAGTCGTCCAGGCCGGCGAACACCTGCGGGATGCGCCCCACCTGGTCGACGTAGCGGCCGTTGAGCCAATAGGCGGCCCCGCCCGCCGCCCCGACGAGGAGAACCACCACGAGCGCGACGACACCCAGGATTCGCCGACGACGCCGCCGACGGGGTGACGGTGGCGATGATGCCGGCGGTGCTGCTGCTGGTGCTGGTGCTGGTGCGTCACTCTGGGTGGCGCTCGCGTCGACCTCCCCGCTGTCCTGCGAGCTCATGCGCATGTCCTTGCTATCGCGGCGGCCTACTCGACACGGACAGTAATCGCGGTGGGCCTGACGGGCCTAGAATCCGGCTCGACGTTCACCCGATCAGGCGGCGGTGACGTTGCGGATACCGGCAGGTGTCCCGGGTTTGACACCGCACGCACAGCGGCTCTTCTTTGCACGCACGGGTGCAACACCGGTGCCTGCGCCGAGCCGGCTGGCGGCCAGCCGAACCCTCGTCGGTGCCACCGCCGCGGATCACCGGTGCATCCATGCGTGCAGAGAAGAGCGAGAGTGCAAGGGCACACCTTCCGGTTCGGCACCCAGCCACCGACCACGGTGAGGATCTCGGCCGCCACCAACCGCGGGGCGTACGCACAACCCTCTCGGGCTTCCGAAGCTACCTCGGTACCGCGGATAAAATGTACATTTTGACGCGGACGACAGGTCGCGCTCTGGGGAAGGATGTTCCTACAGCGTGGCAACGGGGCGGCCAGCGCAGCAACGGCCCTGCAACGACGCCCCGGCCAGCGGTTGGGCCGTGCGCGGTGACCGACATCTGGCCACGCAGGTCCTCCTCGAAGATGCTGCCTGCCGGCGCACCGCCGGCTCCCTGCCGGCGCCCTGCCGGCGCCCTGGTGGAAGGCCGCTCGCGGACCCGCTGTTGGAGCGGGCACACGTCACGCTGAGCACCCCGCGGACCTGAAGTCGATAGGGTCCTCCCCGGCGGCAACCGACAGCCCCGGCAGCAACCGACAGCCCATGGCAACAAGCCACGTCCAGGAGGTCCCCTCGTGCCCCGCGCGCTCATCACCGGTATCACCGGCCAGGACGGGCTGTACCTGTCGGAGTTGCTGCTGTCCAAAGGGTATGAGGTGATCGGGCTGATCCGCGGCCAGCACAACCCCAAGTACGCCCTGGTCGAGCGCACCGTCCCCGGGGTGCAGCTGCTCACCGGCGACCTCACCGACCTCTCCAGCCTGATGCGCGCCCTCGACGTGGCCCAACCCGACGAGGTGTACAACCTCGGGGCCATCTCCTTCGTCGCCTACTCCTGGGACAACGCCCACACCACCACCGAGGTCACCGGCACCGGGGTGCTGAACATGCTCGAAGCTGTCCGGCTGCACGCCACCCGCACCGGCACCCCCGTCCGCTTCTACCAGGCCTCGTCCTCGGAGATGTTCGGCAAGGTGCAGCAGGTTCCGCAGACCGAGACCACCCTGCTCTGGCCCCGCTCCCCCTACGGCGTCGCCAAGGTCTACGGCCACTACATGACGATCAACTACCGCGAGTCCTACGGCATGCACGCCAGCTCGGGGATCCTGTTCAACCACGAGTCCCCCCGGCGCGGCCCGGAGTTCGTCACCCGCAAGATCACCCAGGCCGTGGCCCGCATCCACCACGGCACCCAACACGAGCTGCGCCTGGGCAACCTCGACGCGAAACGCGACTGGGGCTTCGCCGGTGACTACGTGCACGCCATGTGGCTCATGCTCCAACACGACACGGCCGACGACTACGTCATCTCCACCGGCGAGACCCACTCCATCCGCGAGTTCCTCGACATCGCCTTCGCCCGCGTGGGCACCACCGACTGGGCACCCCTGGTCATCCAGGATCCCCGCTTCTTCCGCCCCGCCGAGGTCGAGCTCCTCATCGGCGACGCCACCAAGGCCCGCACCACCCTCGGATGGAGCCCGCAGGTCGGCTTCCGCGAGCTCGTCGAGATGATGGTCGACCACGACCTCACCGAACAGGCCGGGCCGTGAACCGGGCGCTCGTCACGGGCGCCACCGGCCAGGACGGCAGCTACCTGTGCGAACGGCTCGCCGACGACGGGCTCGAGGTGCACGCCGTGGTCGAGGACGCCACCGCCGCCGCGGAGCATCCGTGGCTGCAGGCGGTGCAGCTGCACCAGCTCGACCTGCGGGACACCGCGGCGCTGCAAGGCCTGGTGGCTGCCGTCGCCCCGGGTGAGCTGTACAACCTGGCGGGGCTGTCGTCGGTGGCGCGGTCGTGGACCGAGCCCGTGCTCACCGCGCAGGTCAATGGGCTCGCGGTCGCGGTGCTCCTGCAGGCCGCCTGGGAGCTGCAGCGCGGTGCCGGTGAGCCCGTCCGGTTCGTGCAGGCGTCCAGCGCGGAGATGTTCGGCACCGCGCCGCACTCACCGCAGGACGAGTCGACGCCGATCGCCCCCACCAACCCCTATGGCGCCGCGAAGGCCAACGCGCACCAGCTCGTCGGGGTGTACCGGGGGCTCGGGCTGCATGCCAGCTCGTGCATCCTCTACAACCACGAGTCACCACGCCGGCCCGACACCTTCGTCACCCGCAAGATCTCCAAGGCCGCGGCCCGCATCGCCCGGGGTGAGCAGGACACCCTGGCCCTCGGCGCGTTGGACGTGCGGCGCGACTGGGGCTGGGCGCCGGACTACGTCGACGGTATGGTGCGGGCCGCGCGGCACGAGGTGGCCGGTGACTACGTGCTGGCCACCGGGGTGACGCACACGGTGCGCGAGTTCGCCGCCGCCGCGTTCACCGCGGCAGGCATCACCGAATGGGAGCACCTGGTGCAGGTGGACCAAGAGTTCCTCCGCCCGGTGGAAACGGCCCAGCTCTGCGGTGACAGCACCCGGGCCCGGCAGGTGCTGGGCTGGGGCCACAGCGTCGACTTCGACACCCTGGTGCAGCGCATGGTGGACGCCGACCGGTGAGCACCCGCATGCTGTTCGTCTGCACCGGCAACATCTGCCGCTCGCCCACCGCCGAGCGGCTGGCCGCGGTGTTCGCGGCCGAGCACCCCGAGGCGGGCCTGCAGGTCAGCAGCGCCGGCACCCACGCGGTGGTGGGTCACGGGCTGGAGCGCACCGCCGCCCGGGTGCTGCAGACGCTGGGGGGCGACCCCGGCGGGTTCCGCGCCCGACACCTCACCACGTCCATGGTGGACGGCGCCGACCTCGTCCTGGCCATGACGGAGCAGCACCGCAGCCGGGTGCTGGAGCTCTCCCCACGGGCGATGCGCCGCACGTTTACGTTGCGCGAGGCAGCGCGCCTGGTGCGCCTGACGTCGGGCGAACTCGAGCTGAGCGCGCGCCTGGTCGCGGCCCGGGCGCAGCACCCACGCGGCGACGCCGACGACGACATCGGTGACCCGATCGGTCAGGAACTCAGCACCTTCGAGTTGGTGGGCGCCGACATCGCCGACGCCCTGCGCCCGGTGCTTGAGGCCACCCTGGTGCACCCGCCCGCACCCTGACGCAGATCGGCTCCCACTGCCGAAGCGGTGGGGGCCGGTCTTGGGAAGCTAGTGCAGTGTCTCGGTTTTAGTTGGTGATTGCGTCGAGGGTGACGCGGCCGCGGCGGACCTTGGCGAGGATCTGGTCGGTTGTCGCGGTCCACACGAATGGCTTGGGGTCGGTGTTGTTGGCA
>JAABUV010001909.1_pt1 | contig 29393 bp, 28 predicted proteins | sample 5559971 | NCBI WGS metagenome assembly JAABUV01 (sample SAMN10711881, study PRJNA513362) | rock metagenome | isolation source: Antarctica rocks | place: Antarctica: Victoria Land, Knobhead nord | collected 2015-12-19
TCGTTCTTCCGCTACCTCGGCGACCGCCTGCACGTGCCTGGCATCGTCAGCATCCCGCCGCTCCCCGACCTCGTCCGCCAAGCCGCAACCACGGCCTGATTGCCCGGGAATCTGCCCCGGTTACACGCCCGCCCGGCTTACCTTAAGCTGTCTCGCCTCAATCGCCCATCGCCGGCCCCGATGCGGCGCGATGGCGGGATTGGCGCGCTTGGCGCTATGCTTGCATCTCAACATTCCCACGAACGATGAGAAGCATCATGACCCATCCCGTCGTCTCATGCCGGGCGTGCCATTTCTGGATCAGCTCGAACGGCCATAATGGCCATTGCAAACACAGCGCTCCTCGCCCGAGCGTGGGCCCGGACCAGATCGCACACTGGCCTGAAACCTTCGCCGATGACATCTGCGGGCAAGGAAGAGCACGCGAGGCGGTGGTCGACATGCAAATCTGCGAGCGTTGCGCCTTCTGGCGCCGCTCCCCCCAGAGCGACGGCATGTATCCAGTCGACCGGCTAGGCGCCCGCGCCAAGTGGTGGAGCGAGGCTGGGTATTGCAAGCGCTACGCGCCCGGACCGTCTTCCGATTCGGGTCAGCGTGGTTTCTGGCGAGTCACGCACATCTCCGATAGCTGCGCCGAAGGACGGTCGGCCTTAGCGGAGCCGCCAAACGCAATCTGAATGATCCCCGGGCAGATATGTGACTTTTGCGTAACACAATGTGGTGACACTGCGGCGAGGCGTTTTCAGGGCGTTGCCATTTACTCGGGCAGTTCATACCCTCCCGGGGGTAAGCGGCTTGGCGATGATGACATATCTCAGAGGCCATTCCTAGCTGACGAGCGTGTTCTACTTCTTAACTGCCAGTTGGAGATGACGGTATGAGAAAAAATCTACTCGCTTCCGCCACTTTGTTTTGCGGCCTGCTGTATTCGGGCTTTGCCTCAGCCCAATTGTCGACCGTCAATACATTGACTCCCGACAACCGTTCCATGGCTGGCGCCGTCAATGCTTCTGACGTTCCTCAAGTTGGCTCGATCCGCGTGCGTTTGGGTGGCCACGTCAACTTCTACGCCGCCGCCATGAGCGACAGCGGGGACCGGGCCCCAGGCTTCAAGCAGTCCCAGTATGGCTTCGGCGACTACGTCCACCTTAACCCCTCGGTCGATGGCGTCGCTGCGAATGGGCTGCGCTACGGCACCTTCGTCGACATCTGGAACGAGAAGCCGGTGGCGCCCGGCGGCGGCACCGGCGGCGCCATCTCTGCTGTCGACCGCAACGCGGGCGCGCCTTATGTCCGTCGCGCCTGGATCTATCTTGGGCTGCCCACGGTCGGCACGCTCCGTGTCGGCTCCGGCGACTCGCCTGCGGGCTTGTTCCAAACCGGCACGTTCGAAAACTTCAACGACGGCGGCTGGAACGGCGACGTGCCATTCCTTCTCACCGGCAACACGATACCGACTTGGCCATTTGCCCTCGTTGGAAACCTCTATACGCCGACGAAAGTGACCTACCTCTCGCCGCAGTACAAGGGCTTCGAGTTCGGCGTCTCATACGAACCCAACACCTCGCAGTTCACCACCTTCGACGGCGCGTGCCCCACCGTCGGCACCGGTTGCGCCCGTCTCTCGGCGTCGAACCTGCAAGCCGACCTGGCCCGGCGTCGGAACATGGTAAACCCGGAAATCCGGTACCGGGGCACATTCGGCCCGGTCGGCGTCGCAGCCGAGTTAGGCTACATGGGTTCTGGAAAAGTGGCTGCGAACACGGCAGGGCCGGGCGCCACGGCGACCTCGACGTCGACGCGCTACCGTGGCTTCAACATCGGCATCGGCGGCCTCGCCGTCACTTACGGCGGCCTGACGGTGGGCGGGCACGTCCAAGCCGGCGCCTTCAACGGGCAGTGGGGCCTGGCCCCCGCGCAGGGTCCGGACGCGTTCGCGTGGGTCGGAGGAGCCTCCTACGCTATCGGCCCGGTCATCGTCGGCGGTTCGTTCTTTCAATACAACAGCGCCGGCGCGAGCTTCGTCGATTTCACTCCCGTCGGCAGGACGGTCGGCCAGCTTCGTGAGCGCGGCATCGCTGCCGGCGGCACCTACACGCTGGTTCCTGGCGTGAGCATCTTCCTCGATATGCTCTACGGCGAGCGCAAGGAAAGCAACTACGATATCTTGAACAACATCGCCGGAAGCGCCAACAACAACAAGACCAGGGCCGAGCTGATCAGCATTGGCACCCAGCTTCGCTGGTAGTTGTACTGCTAAGCAAATTAGTCGAAACGAGTTCGACCTAGCCGATACCAACGCCGCCGGACTTTCAGTCCGGCGGCGTTTCTGTGTCCAGCCTTGAACCCGCCGTCTCAAAACTTATATGAAATCGAGGTTTTCCAGACCCAACAGCAAAAGGCCGCGTTATGTTCTCTCATCAGCTCGCAGCAATCGGCTTTAGCCGGACGGGGGGTCGTCTCTGCGCGGTCGTCGCCGCCGGCCTGGCGCTTGCGGCTTGCGGTTACCAGACGCCATTGCCCGACACCGCGTTCGCGCCGCCCGGCGCCTTCGGTAGCAACGGCGACGAGGATGTCGCCGCCGTCAACCTGGCATCCTGGGCCTTCTCGTCCTCGCGCAACATTCGAAACCACCCAGTCGAGGCGGCCCGTTCCGTTGCGGCTGTCGACTACCTGGCAGGGGAATTGACCAGCAACCCCCGTTGGGTCGGCCTCTCGCCGTTCGTGCAAATGCAGATGCTGCAAGCGCGCGACGAGGTTCGGGCGGCAATGGGGATCGCTCCAGGCACGCGTTCACAACTCGTCGTCAACGACCTTTCGCGCTACGCGGACTCCCTCCTTGAGGACGGCAGCCCGGGTCGGGCCGCTCGCTTCCTTACCGACCCGGCGTTCACTCTTGGCCCGCAACTGACCGAAGCCCGGCTGCGCAACCTGCCGTTTCTGTCCGTCACCAACGTCGCCACGCTGCGGGCGGCGGCGTCGATAGGGAATGGCAGCGGCACGGGCGAGGACCATCTGCCGTGATCCCCGCGGAACCGATCTAGAAAGTCATCCGACCGAGCGGGACCACTTGTCGGATGAAGATATTCACTAGGCCCACTCCCCGCGTCGCATCACCGGCTCGCTGGTTCCGCCCGGTAACGCCCCATCCACGTCGACCTCGCCGGAGCCGACCATCCAGTCGATGTGGATCAGGCTGGTGTTGGCGCCTCGCCGGGCTAGCTCGGCGTCGCTGGCCGTCGTGCCGCCGTCGAGGCAGGTTCGGTACGCCTGGCCGATGGCCACATGGCTGGCGGCATTCTCGTCGAACAGCGTGTTGTAGAACAGCAGCCCGCTCGCCGAGATAGGGGATGAATGCGGCACCAGCGCGACCTCGCCGAGGCGGCGCGCGCCCTCGTCCGTGTCCAGCACCTTGCCCAACACGTCCTGTCCGGCGCTGGCGGTCGCCTCGACGATCCCGCCCGCTGCGAAGTGGACGGCGATGTCCTTGATGAGCGTGCCGCCATACGACAGCGGCTTGGTGCTGCGGACATAACCCTCGACGCGGGCGAGGTGCGGCGTGGTGAACACCTCCTCGGTCGGGATGTTCGGGTTGCAGACGATGCCGTTCTTCGCAGTCTCAGCGCCCCCTAGCCAGAGGTGGCCGTCCGACAGGCCCACGCGCAAATCGGTGCCGGGACCGCGGAAATGCAGGGCGTCGAAGCGTTTCGCGTTCAGGCGCGCGGTCCTGGCGTGCAGGGCGGCGTTGTGCTCCGTCCACGCGGCGACCGGATCGGCGCCGTCGATGCGGGAGGCGGCGAAGATCGCGTCCCACAGCTTGGCCACGGCCTCGTGTTCCGGCGCGCCGGGGAACATCAGCGCGGCCCAGGCCGGGGTCGCGGCGCAGACGATGCTCCAGTTGGTGGCGAAGTTGGTGATCAGCTCGAGCGCCGGGCGGTAGGCGACGGAGCGGGCGCGGTTGGCACGGGCGACCTTGTCCGGGTCCTGGCCGGCGAGCAGCGCCGGGTTGTCGCCGGCGATGGCCATCCGAGCGGCGCCGGCGCGGTAGGCGTTCGCCATGCCCTCGAACAACCACGCCGGAGCGTAGTCGAAGGCGGCGTCCGGAGCGTAGCGGAACCGCGCCAGCGCGGCGTCCTCGTCGGACAGCAGGGTCGTCACCAGGCTCGCGCCGGCCCGGTAGGCGTGCTCGGTGATGCGGCGCACGAGCGGCAGGGTCCCGAGCGGCGCCGTCAGGACCAGCTCCTGGCCGGGCGTCAGGCCGAGACCGACGCACACCGCGACTTCGGCCAAACGGTCTAGGCGGTCGTCATGGGTCAGCAAGGAAGGCATGTTGTCCATCGTCGATCCTGATTCGCGAGCCTGGTTCGGGAAACCGGTGCGGATTATGGGCCAAGCGTCCCGGTCAGGCCAGCATCTGCCGCAGCATCGCGACGGACGCCGGGTCGGCCCAGGCGGCGGCGCCCTCCAGGCGGCCCAGCTCGCGCCCGGCGCGGTCGATCACCAGCGTGGTCGGGATGCCGCGCAGGCCGAGCGCGTGGGAGGCGGCGCTCTGCGGGTCGAGCAGCACCGGCAGGGTCTTGATGCCGCGGTCGGCGTAGAACTTCTGCACGACCGGCACGCCGCCACGGTCGGACGAAAGCGGCAGCACGTCGATCCGGTCGGCGGCGACCGCGCGCGCCAACTCGTCCAGCGCCGGCATCTCCGCCACGCACGGCACGCACCAGGTCGCCCACAGGTTCAGCACCACCCCGCGCCCGGCGTAGTCGGCCAGCGTCCGGCGTGCGCCGTCCTGCGTCGTCCAGCCGATGTCGGCCGGCGGCGAGGGCGGCGCGATGGCGTGCAGGCTCGATAGCGGCTGCAGCGCGGCGGCCTGCGAATTGCCCCGGGCCAGGCCCGCCGCTAGGGTTCCACCGGCCACCACCAGGGCACGCCTGGTGAGGTCCCGACCGCGTGAGATGGACATGGATGGAACTCCTTTGACCGAACCGCCCGACCGCCGGAACGAGGCCGCGAACGCCCAGTGGGGTGGCCGCTTCGCCGCCGGGCCGTCGGCGGTGATGCAGGAGATAAATGCGTCGATCGGGTTCGATCACAAGCTGTGGCGGCAGGACATCCGTGGTTCGCTGGCGCACGCGGCGATGCTGGCCCGCGCCGGCGTGATCGGCGCGGAGGACGAGGCCGCGATCCGCGCCGGGCTGGAGCGGATCGGGGCGGAGATCGCCGCCGGCCGGTTCGCGTTCGACGACGCGCTCGAAGACATCCACATGAACATCGAGGCCCGGCTGACGGAGCGCATCGGCGAGGCGGGCAAGCGCCTGCACACCGCGCGCAGCCGCAACGACCAGGTTGCGACCGATTTCCGCCTGTGGGTGCGCGACGCGATCGACGGGCTGGACGCGGCGATGGCCGGCCTGATGCGCGCGCTGGCCGACCGCGCGGCCGAGCACGCCGCCGACCCGATGCCGGGCTTCACCCATTTGCAGACCGCGCAGCCGGTCACGTTCGGGCACCATCTGCTCGCGTACGTCGAGATGCTGGCGCGCGACCGTGGCCGCTTCGCCGATGCGCGGCGGCGGCTGAACGAGTGCCCGCTCGGCGCGGCGGCGCTCGCGGGCACGTCGTTCCCGATCGACCGCGACGCCACCGCCCGCGACCTCGGCTTCGACCGCCCGGCCGCGAACTCGCTGGACGCCGTGTCCGACCGGGATTTCGCGCTGGAATTCCTCTCGGCCGCCTCGATCTGCGCCGTCCACCTGTCGCGCCTGGCGGAGGAGATCGTGATCTGGTGCAGCGCCCCGTTCGGCTTCGTGCGCCTGTCGGACGCGTTCACCACCGGCAGCTCGATCATGCCGCAGAAGCGCAACCCGGACGCCGCCGAACTGGCGCGGGCCAAGACGGGGCGCATCGTCGGCGACTTGGTGGCGCTGCTGATGGTGATGAAGGGCCTGCCGCTCGCCTACGCCAAGGACACCCAGGAGGACAAGGAGCCGGTGTTCGACGCCGCCGACGCGCTGGCGCTGAGCCTGGCGGCGCTCGCCGGCATGGTCCGCGACCTGCAGCCCGACACCGCCCGGATGCGCGCCCTGGCCAGCAGCGGCTTCGCGACCGCGACCGACCTCGCCGACTGGCTGGTGCGGGTGCTGCATTTGCCGTTCCGCACCGCCCACCACGTGACGGGGCGGCTGGTGGCGCGGGCCGAAGCGCTGGGCGTGGACCTCGCCGGCCTGGACTTGGCGGAGATGCAGGCGGAGGAGTCGGGCATCACCGTGGAGGTGTTCGGCGTGCTGACGGTCGAGGCGTCGGTGGCGTCCCGCACCAGCTACGGCGGTACGGCCCCGGCCAACGTCGCGGCCCAGGCGCGGCGCTGGCAGGGAGCGCTGACATGAGACCCGGGGCTGCCAGCGTAAAAGTCGTGCTGGCGGCGCTGCTGCTGCTCGGTGTGGCGGCGTGCGGCAAAAAGAGTTCGCCGCGAGCGCCGGGGCCGCCCGACCAGATCACGTTCCCCAAAACCTATCCGACGCGCTGACGTCGCCGGAACCGTGGCAGCCGAGGGCGATCGGCGTGATATCCGCGTCACACTCCTTGGCAGCGGCGCTTCGGCTGCTTAGGAAGGGAAGATGGTTGCCCTCGCCCCGATCCCGGTCGACGCTGACCCCAGCATCGCCGACTTGATCGCCGCCCGCCCGGCGCTGTCGATGCACGCCATGGACGGGTTGACCTTAGAGGACGTGCCGCTCAACGCCATCGCCGACGCGGTCGGCACGCCCTGCTGGGTCATGTCCGCCGGCGTGCTGCGCGCGCGGCTGTCCGAATTGCAGGCCGCGATGGCGGGCGTGGGCGCGCAGGTCCACTACGCGGTCAAGGCGAACAGCCATTTGGCCGTGCTGCGCGTGATGCAGGCGGGTGGCGCCGGGGCCGACGTCGTCAGCGGGGGTGAACTGCGGCGGGCGCGGAAGGCGGGGATCGCGCCGGAGCGGATCGTGTTCTCCGGAGTTGGCAAGACCGTGCCAGAGCTCCGGCTGGCGCTCGAAACCGGCATCGCCCAGCTCAACGTCGAGAGCGCGGAGGAGCTGGAAACGCTGTCCGCCTTGGCTGTCGCGATGGGGCGCACGGCACGGGTGGCGCTGCGCATCAACCCGGACGTGGACGCCGGCAGCCACGCCAAGATCACGACAGGACGGGCGGAGAACAAGTTCGGCATCGCCCTGGCCGACGCCGCCGGGCTGTATGCGAGGGCGGCCGGGTTGCCGGGGTTGGAACCGGTCGGGCTGGCGGTGCACATCGGCAGCCAGATCACCGCGATGACGCCCTACCACGCCGCGTTCGCGCGCACGGCCGACCTGGTGCGAAGCCTACGCGCGTCGGGGTTGACGGTGCGCACGCTGGACTGCGGGGGTGGCCTCGGCATCGGCTACCGCGACGAGCCGCATGGGTCGCCAACGGCCCTGGCCGGCGCGATCGGGGCCGCTTTCGGCACGCTTGGCCTGCAACTGATGATCGAGCCGGGGCGCTGGCTCGCCGGGCCCGCCGGAGTGCTGCTCGCCTCGGTGGTGCTGACGAAGGTGACCGGCGGCCGCCGCTTCGTCGTGCTGGACGCCGCCATGAACGACCTGCTGCGGCCATCGCTCTACGACGCCTGGCACGGCCTGGCGCCGCTCTCGCCGGTGGACGCCCTGGCACCGACATCGCCCGCCGACGTCGTCGGGCCGGTCTGCGAATCCGGGGACACGTTTGCGCGCGCCCGCGACCTTCCAGCGCTGGCGGCACACGCGCGCGTGGCGATCCTGGACGCGGGTGCGTATGGTTCGGTGATGAGTTCCACCTACAACGCGCGCCCGCTCGCCGCCGAGGCGATGGTCGACGGCGCCGCCTGGGCGGTGGTCCGGCCGCGCCAACCGGTCGAGGCGCTCTGGGCGGACGAGATGGTCCCGCACTGGCTGGCCACGCCATGACCGAACCGCCCAATCTAGGGCGTCTCCTCGCCCGGCGTCGCGCCCAAGCCCGCCTGGTGCTGCTGTTCGAGCGCGCTTGGCCGGCCCTTTGGCCCGCTGCCGGCGTCTTGGGCGCCTGGCTGGCCTTGGCATTGTTCGATGTCCCGGCGTTGGCCCCGGCGGTGTGGCACTTGGCGGCGCTGGTGCTGGCCGCGGCGGCGTTTGCCTGGCTGCTATGGCGTGGGCTCAGCCGAATCCGCGCGCCGACCGCGGACGAGGCGGACCGCAAGCTGGAACAGGCGAGCGGCCTGGCGCACCGCCCGCTCGCCGTGCTCGCCGACCAGCCCGCGCACGCCGATCCCCAAGCGGCCGCGTTGTGGCGCATCCACGTCCGCCGAGCAGCCAGCCAGCTCGGTCCGATGCGGGCCGGGCTGCCGCGTCCCGGGCTGGCGCGGACCGACCGTTGGGCGTTGCGGGGCGGGTTGCTCGTGGTGCTGGCCGCCGCCCTCGTCACCGCCGGGCAGGACGCCGTACCGCGGGTGCTGCGGTCATTCGCCCCAGCCTTGGCGGCCGGGGCGCCGACGGCGGAACCGCAGGTGCAAGCCTGGGCGACGCCGCCCGCCTATACCGGCCTGCCGCCGCTGTTCCTCCAGCCGGGGACCGGGGCCATTGCGGTGCCGGCCGGATCGAAGCTGACGGTGGGCGTCACCGGCGGCAGTGCGGAGCCATCGCTGTCGTTCGCCGGACATGAAACGCCGTTTCGCGCCCTCGACGCCGCGAGTTGGCAGGCTGACGCGGACGCAGGGACAGGCGGCGCGCTCGCGGTGAGCCGGCGTGGCCGCACGCTCGGGACCTGGACGCTGTCGATCCTGCCGGACCACCCCCCGACCGTCGCCTGGGCGCAGCCGCCCGGCGCGGCGCAAATCCGGGGAGCAGCTCGACGGCAAGCCGCCTCGCTTACCCGCCTGCCTTGGCAAGCCGAAGACGATTACGGCGTGGTGTCGCTCCAGGCGGAATTCCAGCTGCGCGACCGGCCTGCCGCGCCGGCCTTCACGATCCCCTTGCCACTTCCGAGCGGCGCGCCGCGTAAGGCTCACGGCGTCCCCGCGCAGGATTTGACGGCGCATCCCTGGGCGGGCCTGCCGGTCGCGGCGCGTTTGGTGGCGAAGGACGCGCTGGGTCAGGCCGGGCGCAGCGAGGCCGCGGTCTTCACCCTGCCCGAGCGCGCGTTCCAGAACCCGCTCGCCCGCGCCGTCATTGACATCCGCAAGCGCCTCAGCCTGCATCCGGAGCAGAACGGGCAGGCCGCTGCCGACTTGGCCGCGCTGGCCGACGTCCCGGAGGCGTTCGATTCCAGCAGCGGCGTGGCCGTGGCGCTGGCCGCGACCGCAGCCCAGCTCGACCGCAGCGGCGCACCCGACGAAATCGCCGACGCGCAAGGACGGCTATGGGAGCTGGCGTTGCATCTGGACAGCCAGGACGTGGACCGGACCGCGCGCGCCGTGGCGGCTGCCCGCGACACGCTGCGCCAAGCCCTGCAGCAGAAGGCCCCCGCCACCGAGATGGACCGCAAGGCGGAGCAGTTGCGCCAAGCCATCGAACGCCACTTGCAGGCGCTCGCGGAGCAGGCGCAGCGCGATGGCACGCTGGTGCCGTTCGACCCGGCCGCGCCGCACCTGAGCAGCCGCGATTTCAACCGCGCCGCCCAAGCCATGCGCGACGCCGCCCGCGCCGGCCGCATGGACGAGGCGCGCGACCGCATGGCCGAGCTGGAACGCATGCTGGAGCAGTTGAAGCAGGCCGAAGCCAACGCCGGGCAGGGCCAGCAGGGCCGCGACCAGGCCCGCCAGCAGCGCGCCCAGCAGCGCCAGCGTGGCAAGCAGCAGATGGGCGCCGCCGAGGACATGGTTCAGCGGGAAACCGCCCTGCAATCCGAGGCGAAGCAGCGTTCGGCCGAGCACCCCGAGGAGCAAGCGGCTGCCTCGCGAGAGGCCGAGGCACGGCAGCAGCGGGCGATGCGCCGCGCGCTCGGCGAGATGATGCAGCAGCTCGGCGACCTGACCGGCAAAGTCCCGGACAGCCTCAGCGAGGCCGACATCGCCATGCGCGGCGCTGCCAACGCGCTCGCGGCCAACCAGGACAAGCAAGCTGCCGACGCCGAGCAGCACGCCATCGACGCCCTGCGGAAAGGCCAGCAGGAGATGAGCCAGCAAATGGCCAGCTCGCTCGGCATCTCGATCCAGCCCGGCGCGCAGCCCGGCGAGGGCCAGGAGGGTGAAGGCGAGATGGTCGACGGCCAGGGCCAGCGCGGGGGTGGCCAGTCCGACCAGCCGGGCGAGCAGGACGCCGATAGCTCCGACGACGGCGGGCAGCCCGACGGCTCACGCCGCGACGGCAAGCGCGACCCGCTGGGACGCTCCACCGAGGAGGGCACGTCCGGCCGCGCAGAGGCGGGCGACGTGCACGTGCCGGACCAGATGGAACAGGCCCGCAGCCGCGACATCCAGCAGGAACTCCGCCGTCGCGGGGCCGACCGCACCCGCCCGTCGAATGAGCTGAACTACATCGACCGGCTGCTGAAGCCGTTCTAGCAGGCTGCTAGGCCGGCCTCACCAGCCGATGCTGCTTCCGCCCGGCGGACAGCTTGATCGCGCCGTCCCGCAGGTCGGCTGTGCCGATCAGCCGCCCCTCATCGGCCACCACCGCGTCGTTCACTCTCGCCCCGCCCCCGCGAATCAGCCGCCTCGCCTCGCCGCCGCTGGCCGTCAAGCCACTTTCGGCGAACAATCGAAATGCCGGGATGCCGGCTTCCAGCATCGCCGCGGCAACCTCGTAGGTCGGCAGCGACCCGGCCGCGATGCCCTCCTCGAATGTCTCGCGAGCGGTTCCGGCCGCTTCGGCCGCTGCCTCGACGCCATGGGCCAAGCTGGTCGCAGCGGTGGCCAGCGCCTTCTTGGCTTCGTTCACCTCCGCCCCGCCCAGCGCGGCCAGACGGGCGATCTCATTCAGCGCCAAGTCGGTGAACAGCCGGAGAAAGCGGCCGACATCGGCGTCGTCCGTGTTGCGCCAGAACTGCCAGTACTCGTAGGCGCTCAGCCGGCCGGCATCCAGCCACACGGCGCCCTTAGCGGTCTTGCCCATCTTGCCGCCCGATGCCGTGGTGATCAGCGGCGTCGTCAGCCCGAACACGGCCGTCCCGTCCGTCCGCCGCACCAGGTCCACGCCGGAGACGATGTTGCCCCACTGGTCGCTCCCACCCATCTGCAAGGTCACGCCGTAACGCCGGCGCAGCTCGCGGAAGTCGTAGCTTTGCAAGATGGAGTAGTTGAATTCCAGGAAGGTCAGGCCCTGCTCGCGCTCCAGCCGGGTGCGGACGGAGTCGAAGGACAGCATGCGGTTGACGCTGAAATGCACGCCGACCTCGCGCAGCAGCTCAATGTAGCCCAGCCGGTCGAGCCAGTCGGCGTTGTTGGGCATGGCGGCGTCCGCCGAGCCGTCGCCGAAGCGCAGGAACGGGTCGAAGCAGCGGCGGATGCCGGCCATGTTCCTGGCGATTTGCGCGTCGGACAGCAATTGCCGCGCCTCGTCGCGGAACGACGGGTCGCCGATGCGGGTGGTGCCGCCGCCCATCAGCACCACGGGGCGATGGCCGTGCCGCTGCATCAGCCGCAGCAGCATGATCTGCACCAGGCTGCCGACGTGCAGGCTGTCGGCGGTACAGTCGAAGCCGATGTAGCCCGCCACCGGCCCGGCGCACAGGGCGGCGTCCAGCGCCTGGGCGTCGGTGCATTGGAACACGAAGCCACGCTCGGTCGCGTCGCGCAGGAAGTCGCTGGTCGGCATGGGATCCTCGGGGAGTACAGGCGGCTGCCCGCTATCACACGGCGCGGCCCGGGGGAATGCCGAAGGTCGGTCTGCTCCCCGCACCGCAGTGGCCTCTATCTCCGGCGTGCCGTTCGATGGTACAGCTCAACGTTCACGATGGCTCCAATGAACCGGCACCCCTGTTTCCCGCGCCACTCCTGACCCACCGGTCGTGATACGTCCCCGGCGTCGCAAAACCTCACTGCGCCCGCTGCAGGATCCTCCGGCGTCCAGCCAGTTGCAGCGCTCGCGCATCGTGCCCCGGTCGCCCGGCGAACGACCGCTGCGGATCGGCTTCCGGACATCGTGGCACGGCGATTTTTATCACCAGATGCTGGTGCTGCGCTGGCCGTGGTTCCTCGCGGGCGGGATTGGGGTGTATCTCGGGTTGAACGTGATGTTCGCCGGGTTGTACCTGCTCGATCCGGGCGGCATCGACAAGGCCCACGCCGGGTCGTTCGCCGACGCATTCTTTTTCAGCATCCAAACGATGGCGACGATCGGCTACGGCGTGCTGACTCCAGCGGACCGCTACACCAACCTGATCGTCACGGTCGAGACGCTGTTCGCGCTGGGCGTGGTGGCGTTGGCGACCGGACTGACCTTCGCGCGTTTCTCCCGTCCGACGGCGCGGGTGACGTTCAGCAGCGTCGCTACCGTGTCGGCCCATAACGGCGTGCCGACCCTGGCGGTCCGGCTGTCCAATGGGCGGCGCAACCAAATCCTGGAGGCGGATGTGGCGCTCACGCTGATGCGCAACGAGGCGACGGCGGAGGGGCAGTTCATGCGCCGCTTCTACGATTTGAGCTTGCTGCGCAACCACACACCGGTCTTTTCCCTGACCTTCACGGCCATGCACCCGATCGACGCAACGAGCCCGCTCCACGCTGCGACGCCCGAGAGCCTAGCCGAGCAGGACGCCGAGCTGCTGGTGACGGTGACCGGGCTAGACGAGACGATGAGCCAGACGATCCATGCCCGCACCAGCTACATCGCGTCCGAGCTCCGCTTCGGCCACCGGTTCGTCGACATGTTCGGCTACACGGAGGAGGGCCGGATCGCGATCGACTATCGCAATTTCGAGGAGACCACACCGGAGGCTTAAGCCGGCTAGCCGATCCCCCGCACCACCCCGCCCTCCACCCGTAAGGCGGCGCCGGTCGTGGCGGAGGCTTGCGGAGAGCAGGCGTACACCACCATGTTCGCCACCTCCCGCGGTGTCGCGAGGCGCTGGATCAAGGAAGTCGGGCGGTGCTTGGCGACGAACTCGCGGCCGGCCTGCTCCTGGTCGGCGCCGCCGCCCATCGCCGTCAGGAAAGTGGCCACACCCTCCGACAAGGTCGGGCCGGGCAGCACGGCGTTGACCGTCACGCCGGTGCCGGCCACCGACTCCGCAAGGCCACGGCTGATGGCCAGTTGGGCGGTCTTGGTCATGCCGTAGTGGATCATCTCGACCGGGACGTTGAGCCCCGATTCGCTCGAGATGAACACTACCCGGCCCCAGCCGCGCGCCACCATGCCGGGCAAGTAGTGGCGGGACAGGCGCACCCCGCTCATGACGTTGGCGTTGAAGAAGCGCTGCCAATCGTCGTCGGTGATGTCCTGGAACGGCTTGGCTTCGAAAATACCCAGGTTGTTGACGAGGATGTCCGCATCCACGGCCGCCGCGGTGAAGCGGTCGACCCCGTCGGCGGTCGCGAGGTCGGCGGCGATGCCGCTTACCTGGGCGTCGGGAACGGCGTGCCGCACGGCGTCGATCGCCTGCTGCACGCGCGCCTCAGTGCGGCCGTTGACGATGACCGTGGCGCCGGCCTCCGCCAAGCCCGTGGCGATCGCCAGGCCGATGCCGGCGGTAGAGCCGCTGACGATTGCGGTGCGGCCGTGCAGGTCGATGTTCATCCTGAACCTCGTTTAAGCGGCGGCGCGGATCGCAGCCGCCTTGACATCCGCGGCGGCGCCGTCCTGGAAGGACGCGAAGTTGGCCTCGAACCGGACCGCCAGCTCGCGCGCGGCCACGTCGTAGGCCGCCTTGTCCGCCCAACCCTGGCGCGGGTCGAGTACCTCGGCTGGAATCCCTGGCACGGAGGTCGGGACCATCAGGCCGAACACCGGGTCGGGACGGAACTCGGCGCGGGCCAGGCTGCCGTCGAGTGCCGCGCTCAGCAGGGCGCGGGTGTGCTGGATGGGCATGCGGCGGCCGACGCCGAAGCCGCCGCCGGACCAGCCGGTGTTCACCAGCCAACAATCCACGCCATGCCGCGCGATCAGGTCGGACAGCATCTGGCCATACACCTCCGGCCGGCGCGGCAGGAACGGCGCGCCGAAGCAGGTCGAGAACGTGGCCTGCGGTTGCGCGCCCATCCCCTTCTCGGTGCCGGCGACGCGCGCGGTGTAGCCGGACAGGAAATGGTACATCGCCTGCGCGGGGGACAGCTTGGCGATCGGCGGCAGCACCCCGAACGCGTCGGCGGTCAGCATCACCACGTTGCGCGGCTGGCCGGCGCGGCCGGTCGGCTCCAGGTTGCCGATGAAGTCGATCGGGTAGCAGGCCCGCGTGTTCTCGGTGGCGCTGCGGTCGGACAGGTCCAGCCGCCCGGCCGGGTCGGCGGCGACGTTCTCCAGCACGGTGCCGAAACGGTGGGTCGCGGCCCAAATTTGCGGCTCGGCCGTGGCATTGAGGTCGATCACCTTGGCGTAGCAGCCGCCCTCGAAGTTGAACACGCCGGAGGGGGTCCAGCCGTGCTCATCGTCGCCGATCAGCCGGCGGGCCGGGTCGGACGACAGGGTGGTTTTGCCGGTGCCGGACAGGCCGAAGAACAGCGCCGTGTCGCCGGCCGCGCCGACGTTGGCGCTGCAGTGCATCGGTAGCACGCCCTCCGCCGGCAGCTTCCAGTTCATCACGGTGAAGATCGATTTCTTGATCTCGCCGGCGTACTCGGTGCCCGCGATCACGATCAGCCGCTGCGCGAACGACAGGGCGATGGCGGTGGCGCTGCGCACGCCGTCGCGCGCCGGGTCGGCCTGGAATTGCGGCGCATGGAGGATGACGTAGTCCGGCTCGAACCCGGCGAGTTCCTCGGCCGGGGGACGGATGAACATGTTGCGGGCGAACAGCACCTGCCACGCGCCCGTGGTGACCAGCCGCACGCGCACGCGATGGGCCGGGTCGGCGCCGGCGTACAGGTCCTGGGTGAATAGCTCCTGGCCGGCGAGATAGTCCGCCACCCGGCCGCGCAGGTTCTCGAAGCGCTCGGGGGACAGCCTCTGGTTGATGCGGCCCCACCAGATGTCGCCCGTCGTCTCCGGCTCGTCGACCACGAACTTGTCCTGCACGCTGCGGCCGGTGTGCACTCCGGTTTTCACCATCAGTGCGCCGTCGCTGGACAGGCGGCCCTCGTTCCGCTGCAGCGCCTGCATGACCAATTGCGGAGCGGCCAGGTTCGCGTGGACGGCGGCCGCGCCGGAGACTCCGGTGCCGGCGAGAGGATTGGCGTCGAAGCTCACGGAAGTCTCCCAAACGTTTGTTTTATTGCTTCTACTGAGACGACCCCGCACCGTCCATTGTTAAAAGCTACATAATTTAGGTCGTGCCTCCAAGCGGCTGGCTGCCAAGCTCGCAACTACAGGGCTGGCAACCCGGCGAACTGGCGGATCAGGCGGCCGGTCTGGGCCAAATCGGCCGCCTGCGCCACCGCGTCCGCCAACGCCCGGCACTCCGCCAGGTCGGCGCCGCGCACCGCCTGCTTCACCCGGGGAAGTGCGGTCGCGCTCATGCTGAAACTGCGTAGGCCGAGGCCGAGCAGGAGCGGGGCGGCCATCGCGTTGCCCGCCACCTCGCCGCAGACCGACACCGGGATGCCCGCCTGCGACCCGGCCGCCGCCGTCATCCCGATCAACTGCAAAACCGACGGATGCAGCGGGTCATAGAGTTGGGCCAGGTCAGTTTCGGCCCGGTCGGTTGCCAGCGTGTACATGGACAGGTCGTTGGTGCCGATCGCGAAGAACTCGGCGTCGATGGCTAGGCTGGCCCCAGTCAGCGCCGCTGCCGGGGTCTCGATCATCACCCCGAGCGGCGGCAGCGGGTCGGGCAGCCGGACACCCCGGCCGCGCACGATTTCCGCCACATCCAGGTAGATGGCGCGGGCGGCCCGAATTTCCGCCCCGTTGGTCACCATCGGCAGCAGCACGCGAACCGGGCCGAGGGTGGCGGCGCGCAGGATCGCCGCGAACTGGGTGGCCAGCAGCTCGGGGTGGCGCAGCAGCATGCGGATGCCGCGCAGGCCGAGGGCCGGGTTGAGGGCCGCCAGTTCCGGCACGATGCCGGCGAGCGTCAACGCCTCGATCTCCTTCTCGCCGCCCCAGTCCAGCACGCGGATGGTGACGGGATCGCCGGCCATCGCCCCGACGCAGGTGGCGTAGATTTCGGCCTGGCTATCCTCGTCGGGCAGCGCTTCGCGGTTCATAAACAGGAACTCGCTGCGCAGCAGGCCGATGCCGGCGGCACCCGCCTGGGCGATCATCGGCAGCTCGGCCGGCAGCTCCAAGTTGCCCTGCAACTCAATCGGCGTGCCGTCGCGCGTCAGGGCCGGCAGGCGGCGGACGCGGGCCCAGCGCTGACGGCGGCGGGCGAAGGCGATGGCGGCGCGCCTGGCCTGCGCCAGCGTGGCCGGGCCGGGGTTGAGCACGATCACGCCGGACGTGCCATCCACCACGGCCACGTCTCCCGGCCGCATCGCCGCTCCCACACCCGGCGCGCCCAGCACCGTCGGGATGCCGAGCGCCCGCAGCATGATGGCGGTGTGGCCGTCCAGCCCGCCTTCCTCGGTGGCGACGCCGGCGATGCGCGCCGGGTCGATCAGCGCGGCGTCGGCCGGGCGCAGCGACTCGGCGAACAGCACCGCGCCCGGCGGCAATCCGGCGAAGCTGCGAAATGGCGCGCGGGTCAGGTTGCGCACCAGGCGGCGGCTGATCTCGCGCACCTCCTCGGCCCGGCGTCCGGCCGAGGGCGGATCGTCCTCCCCGGCGGCGACCAGGGCGGCGGCAATCGCTTCCGCCTCATCGTGCACGGCCTGCTCGGCGCTTCGCAGGGTTTCGGAGATGCGCCGCCGGACCCCGCGCACCAGCCGCGACGGCCCCAGCATCAGCGCATACGCCTCCAGCAGCGGGGCGATCTCGGCTTGGCTGTCCTCGGGCAGGGCGTGCAGCCGGGACCGCAGCTTGCCGAGCTGCTTGCGGGAGCTGGCGATGGCCACGTCCAACCGCGCGCCCTCGGCCTCAATGTCCGCGGCGGCGATCCGCTGGCGGGTGATCTCGGCCGGCGCCTCGACCGTGCCGAATACCGGACCGATCGCGATGCCTGGCCCGATCGGCAAACCAGTGAACCGCTGCTCGGCACGCCCTGCCAGCTCGAGGCCTCGGTCGCAGCGGGGCGGCGGACCCGGCTCAGTCCTGCTCATTGAAGCCGGCTTCGACCAGCGACGCCAAGGCGTCCAGCGCCTCTTTCGCGTCCCACCCCTCCGCCCGCAACTCGACCGTGCAGCCGCGGCCGGCGCCGAGCATCATCAGGCCCATGATCGACAGCGCCGATACCGTCTGCCCGTCGCGTGAGACCTCGACCGACGCGCCGTAGCGCTCAGCCATGGCAACGAACTTGGCGGCGGCCCGGGCGTGCAGCCCGCGGCTGTTGCACACCGTCACCAGCTGGGTCAGCACCGCAGCCGGGTCGCTGTCCATCAGTTATGATTGCCGTTCAGCTTGCAGCCATTCAGGACGTGGGACGCCGCGGCGATGTACTTTCGACCAGCCGCCTGCGCGCAATCCACGCACTCGCCCAGGGTTTGCTTGCTGCGGACCTTGGCCAGCTTCACCAGCATCGGCAGGTTCACACCGGCGATGACCTCGATCCCGGGGCGATCCATCATCGAGATGGCGAGGTTGCTGGGGGTGCCGCCGAACATGTCGGTCAGCAGCACGACGCCGTCGCCGGTGTCGACGCGGGCGATCGATCCTTGGATGTCGGCCCGGCGGCATTCCATGTCGTCGTCCGGCCCGATGCAGACGGTCGCGACGTTGCGCTGCGTGCCGACGACATGCTCCATCGCAGACCGGAGTTCGTCGGCAAGGTGGCCGTGGGTGACCAGAACGAGCCCAATCATTATGTGTACTCAGGCCTCCTGCGCCTGATTGGGGTGTGCCATGCCAACGTCGCCGCGCCCGGGATTCGGACGGACGACGCCCTCACGCGCCAATTCTCGATGCGTAACGCTCACGCCCCACCCCGATGAGTCAAGCCCGCCCCGACCCAGCCGTGCCGCCAGCATCTCAACGATCCTTACGGAACGGTGCCGGCCGCCCGTGCAACCGATTGCAATGGTTAGGTACTTCTTACCTTCCTGCACGAAGCGCGGCAGGAGCATTTCCAGCATCGACAGGACTTGATCGAAAAAAGCCGTAAAATCGGGGTCGCTCTCGACGTAGGCGGCGACCGCGGCATCCAACCCTGTCTGTGGGCGTAATATAGGATCGTAGTGGGGATTGCGCAGGAAACGTGCGTCAAACACCATGTCGGCCTCGCGGGGGAGCCCCGCGGGAAATGCAAATGACATGAGCGACACGGTGAGTCCGCCCGTTCCAGCGTTTTCCACGCCGAACCGCTGCTCGATCAGCCGGCGCAGGGCGGGCAGCGGCAGGTCGGACGTGTCCAGCACCAAATCGGCCGCTTGCCGAAGCGAGGCCGTCAGCGCGACCTCCTTGTCGATGCCCTCCGCCACGCGGCCCGACGGCGCCAGCGGATGGCGGCGGCGGGTTTCGGTGAAGCGGCGCAGCAACGCAGTCTCGTCCGCCCAGGCGAACACCAGCTCGGGCCGCTGTTCCGGGTCCAGCCGCAGGCGATCGAGCGTGGCCAGCACCGCGGCCGCATCGAACCCGCGGGTGCGCGCGTCCACCCCGATCGCCAGCCGCCGCTCGGCACGGTGCACCAACTCCTCCATCAAGGTCACCGGCGGATTGTCGACCGCCTCGAACCCGATATCCTCCAGGGTCCGCAGGATCGACGCCTTGCCCGCGCCGGACAGCCCGCTGACGACGACGACGCGCTGGGCGGTCATGCGAACGCCCCGGCGACCTGGGTGACGCGGCCCAGCGCGCAATCCAGCGCCAGCGCCACGCGGCGGGCCGCGGAGGCTTGGGCCGGATCGACGCGCACTTGCGGGACACCCAGGGCCGGGTGGAATTCGGCCGCGGGCATCCGCTCGCTACCGCCCAGCACCACCGCGAGCGCGACCCGGGCCTCGGGCGCGTGCGGCAGGCGGAGGACGCCCAACCCGCGCACTTCCAGCAGCCCGGCCAATGCCGGCGGCGGCCTCGCGACGCCGTTCACGATGTCGACCCGATCGTCGGCGACCAGGGTGAACCCGCGGTCGAGCAGGCGCAGCAGCAGGTCGGACTTCCCCGATCCGGGCGGCCCGAGCAGCAGCACGCCCTCCCCATCCCGGGCGGCGCAGCTTGCGTGGATCTGCATGACGCCAACCATGTGGGCCAGCGCGGGCGCGAAAGGAAGCCCAGGCCGTACTCCCTGGGCCAACCCGGCCTAACCGGCCGCCTTCGCCAGCCGCACCAGCTCCGTCCGGACCTCGCCCGCGTCCCTGACCGGCGCCGACCAGGCGACCCGGCGAACCTCCTCGCCCAGCGTCAGGTCGCAGCCGTCCACGTCGACGGCGACCATACGCCAGCCAGCGCCAGCGCCGGCGATGCGGTCCATCGCCCTGGTGTGGTCGTCGTTCATGTGCTCGATGATCGATCGCTCGGCCGCCGAAATCGCGGCGACCGCGTCCGGGTCGGGGGTCAGCTCGGCTTGCCGCAGCCGGTGGGCGCTGGCGAAGCCGCCGATGAATTGGCCGCCGGTGGGCGTCACCCGGAACAGGGTGAAATCGGTGAACCCGGCGTAGAAGGCCGCGTAGGGATGGCGGGCGACCCAGCGTGCCTTCAGCGCCGGGTCGGCGACGGGCTCGGCGCGGCCCACCACCGTCAGGCGCGGCGCGGTTTGCGGGTTGCGGTCCTCAGGGTCGCCGACCACCATCACGGCGCAACGCGGCTCGGTCCGGAGCTGGCGGGTGTGCTCCGACAAGGACGACAGCAGCAGCAGCACCGACAGGTCGGGCGCGGGGGCCGGGGTCACGAGCGACGCGAACGGCTGGCCGTCCGTGCTGGTGGCCAAGGTTGCCGCCTTCGCCGCCCGCAGCAGCGTCCGCGCCTGCCACACCGCCGCCGCTTCCGCCATGCTTCCACTCCCATTTCGACCCGGTTTGCGCCATAATCACATGGCACACCCGCGCGATATGCGAAGGTAGCCCCATGAAGCACACGATTGCCCTGGTCGACGATGACCGCAACATCCTGACTTCGGTCACAATGACGCTAGAGGCCGAAGGGTTCCAGGTCCGCACCTACACCGATGGCGAGAGCGCCCTGCAGGGCCTGACCGCCAAGCCCGCCGACTTGGCCGTGCTGGACATCAAGATGCCGCGCATGGACGGCATGGAACTGCTGCAGCGCCTGCGCCAGCGCAGCCAGATGCCGATCATCTTCCTCACCAGCAAGGACGAGGAGGTCGATCAGCTGATGGGCCTGCGCCTCGGGGCGGACGACTACATCACCAAGCCGTTCAGCCAGCGCCTGCTGATCGAACGCATCCGCGCCCTGCTCCGTCGCAACGAGGCTGGCCGCGCCGAGGCTTCGGGCGCTGTGCCCGGCGGCGTCCTGACCCGCGGCGACCTGACGCTGGACGAGACCAAGCACCAGTGCACCTGGCGCGGCCAGAACATCCAGCTGACGGTGACGGAGTTCCTGCTGGTGAAGGCGCTGGCGGCGCGGCCGGGCATGGTGAAATCCCGCGACCAATTGATCGACGCGGCGTACGGCGAGAACATCTACGTCGACGACCGCACCATCGACAGCCACATCAAGCGCGTGCGCAAGAAATTCCGCACCGGCGACGACAGCTTCGACCACATCGAGACGCTGTACGGCATCGGCTACAAGTACAAGGAGCAGTAGTGCCCGATACCGGCGTCATGGCACCGGCGCGGCCCGCTCGCCGGGCGACGCGCCGCCGCTGGGTGCCGCCGCTGCTGCAGCGCATCCTGCTCGTCAACGCGCTGCCGCTGGCGCTGCTGGTGGCAGCACTGCTGTATCTCGACCAGTACCAGAACGGGCTGCTCGAAACCGCCGTCTCCGCCTTGCGTGAGCAGGCGCGCATCTACGCCGGCGCCCTGGGCGAAAGTGCCGTGCGCGTGACCGATCCCGACAACCCGGTGCTGGTCCCGGAATTCGCCCGCCCCCTGCTGCGCCGGCTGACGGACCCGACGCCGAACGCCCAGGCCAAGCTGTACGGCGGCGACGGCCAGGTGATCGCCGACAGCCGGGTGCGCGAGGCAGGCAGCGGCGCCGTCGCGACCCAACCGCTGCCCCCCGCCGCCGAGCGCGGGCAGTGGCAGGGCACGGTGGAGGCGATCTACGACCGGCTGTTCTCCGTGCTCCCGCACAAGGAGGAGCCGTTGCTCGAAACCAATCCCGCCGCCGCCGGCATCGATTGGCAGCCGGACGTCAAGGCGGAATTGCGCGTCACCGGCACCGACCAGGGCCGCGACGCCGCCCCCTACATCCGCCGGACCTCCGACAACCGCCTGCTGGTGACGGTCGCCGAGCCGGTGCAGCGCAGCCGCCACACCGTCGGCATCATCGTGCTCACGCGGGAGGCGCGGGAGGTGGACGACAGCCTGCTCGCGGTCCGCACCTCCATCCTGGCGCTGTTCCTCATCGCGCTGGTCCTGACGGTGATGCTGTCATGGTACCTGTCGCTGACCATCGCCCGCCCGATCCTGCGGCTGACCGACAACGCGCACGACATGCGGGAGGGACGGGGCCGCGCCGGCGAGGTCGCGCCGCGGCTGCTGGCCCGCAGCGACGAGGTGGGCGAGCTGGCCAACGCGCTGTCCGAGAGCAGCCACGCGCTGTGGGACCGCATGGACGCCACCGAGCGCTTCGCCGCCGACGTCGCGCACGAGATCAAGAACCCGCTCAGCTCCATCCGCAGCGCCATCGAGACGCTGCGCCGCATCGAGGACCCGGCCGCGCAGAAGCGCCTGCTGGCGATCATCGCCGAGGATGTCGTGCGGCTGGACCGCCTGATCAGCGACATCAGCGACGCCAGCCGGGTGGACGCCGAACTGTCGCGCACCCCGACGCAGCCGGTGAACGTCGTCGGCATCCTGCTGCTGCTGGCCGAAATCCACGACGCCACGCGGGAGCCGGGCGACACTCAATTGCTGGTCGAGGCACCGACGGGGCCGCTGATGGTGCAGGCGGTCGAGGGCCGGCTGGTGCAGGTGCTGCGCAACCTCGTCGGCAACGCGCAAAGCTTCAGCCCCGCGGACGGGCGCATCACGCTGACGGCGCGCGAGACCGGCGCGATGGTGGAGATCGGGGTGGAGGACCAGGGCCCCGGCATCCCGGAAGCCAAGCTGGAGCACATCTTCGACCGGTTCTATACGGAGCGGCCGCAGGGTGAGCGGTTCGGCACCCACTCCGGGCTGGGCCTGTCGATCTGCCGGCAAATCGTGGAGGCGTTGAAGGGCCGCATCTCGGCGGAAAACCGGCGGGACGAGGCGGGGCGGATCGTGGGCGCGCGCTTTGTGGTGCGGCTGCCGAAAGCCTAGACTGGCCGCCGCGTGGCGCAGGCCACCTTAGGGAAGGGAGGCCACCTCATGCCAGATATTCGCGAGACCCGTCATCCGGTGGTCGGGAGCGAACCAGAAACCGACTACCAACGACGTACCGGCACGGCCATGACCGTGCTCGCCGTGCTCGCCGTGCTGTACACGCTGTATTTCGCGTCCTCCATCGTGCTGCCGTTCGCGCTGGCGATCGTGCTGAACTTGCTGCTGTCGCCGGTCATGCGCGTGCTCCACATGCGGCTGCGGCTACCCCGCGCCTTGGCCGCGCTGATCCTGATCTTCGCGCTGTTCGGCATCGTCGGCGGGATCGGGGCGGCCATCTCGGTCCCGGCCTCGGGCTGGATCGCGCGCGCGCCGGAAACCATCCCGATCCTGGAGAAGCGGCTGAGCTTCCTGCGGGAGCCGATCGGCTTGGCGCAGCGAGGCTTCATGAAGGTCGAGGGCCTGCTGTCGTCCACTGGCGCCGTCGCGCAGGACCCAGCGCCCAAGCCAGCCCCGGCGCCGGCCGAGCAGGCCGCATCGAGCCTGTCGGGCCTGAGTTCGGTCGGCGGCGCGATCCTGGTCGGCACGGGGGCGCTGCTGGGCAAGACGTTCACTGTGCTGCTGCTGTTGTTTTTCCTGCTGTCGTCGGGCGACACGCTGCTGCGGCGGTTCATCGAGGTCCTGCCTAAATTCGCCGATAAGCGCCGGGCGGTGGAGATCGCGACCGAAATCGAGCGGAACGTGTCGAGCTACCTCGCCACCATCACCATGATGAACCTGCTAGTCGGCATCGCCGCAGGCGGCGCGATGTTCGCCCTGGGCCTGCCCGACCCGCTGCTGTGGGGCACCATGGCGTTCTTGCTGAACTACGTCCCGATCATCGGCCCGGTGACGGGCATCGTCTGCTTCTTCGTCATCGGCCTGTTCAGCTACGACAACCCGCTCGTGGCCTTCGTGCCGGCCGGCATCTATCTTGCGATCCACCTGCTGGAGGGCGAGACGGTCACGCCGATGCTGCTGGCTCGGCGGTTGACCCTGAACCCGGTGCTGGTGATCGCCTCCCTACTGTTCTGGGACTGGATGTGGGGCATCCCCGGCGCGCTGCTGTCCGTGCCGCTGCTCGCCGTGTTCAAGATCGTCTGCGACCACCTGCCGCATCTGGGGCCGCTCGGGCACATGCTGGGGGCCGAGAAGTCAGCCCACCAGAAAAAATGAGCCTGATCCACGGCTTACGCCCCCTCCCGCCGACGCAGAGGGGTTGGGCAAGGGGGGTCCGCTGGATGGCGGTCCTGCTCGTTCCGCTCGCGGCGCATGCGCAGGTGCCGGTGGTGGCGGCGGAGAACTTCTACGGCGACATCGCACAGCAGATCGGCGGTCCGGATGCGGCGGTGGCCAGCATCCTCAGCAGCCCCGACCAGGACCCGCACCTGTTCGAGGCCAGCGCGTCCACCGCCCGGCGCGTGTCGGCGGCGCGGATCGTGGTGTTCAACGGGGCGGATTACGACCCCTGGATCGTGAAGCTGCTGCGGGCCGCGAAGGGCCCGGGCCGCGTCGAGGTCGAGGCAGCCGCCCTGGCCGGACGCAAACCGGGGGACAATCCGCATCTGTGGTACGACCCGGCCATCATGCGCCGGGTCGCCCGGGCCGTCTCGGCTGCGCTGGCCGCCGCCGACCCGGCCCACGAAGCCGCCTTCACGCAGCGGCTGAACGCGTTCGACGCCTCGCTGCAGCCGCTTGAGGACCGAATCGCGCAAATGCGGCAACGTCACGCCGGCCAGGAGGTGACGGCGACCGAACCGGTGTTCGGCCTCATGGCGGCGGCCCTCGGGCTGGTCATGCGCAACGAGCGGTTCCAGTTGGCGGTGATGAACGACACCGAACCGCGGACCTCGGACACCGCCGCGTTCGAGGCCGACCTGAAGGGGCGTCGCGTGCGGGTGCTGCTGTATAACCTTCAGGCGACCGGCCCCGCCGCCAAGCGGCTGCTCCGCCTGGCGCAGCAGCAGGGCATCCCCACGGTCGGCGTCACCGAGACCGAGCCGGCGGGAACAACCTACCAGGCCTGGATGACCAGCCAGCTCGACGCCCTCGACCGCGCGCTGTCGCAGCCTTGAGCGCCCTCGCATTGCAGGGCGTGACCCTCGCCCTGGGCGGCCGCGACGTGCTGCGCGATATCGGCTTCGCCGTCGAGGACCGCGCCTTCGTCGGCGTGCTCGGCCCCAACGGCGCGGGGAAAACCACCCTGATGCGCGCCCTGCTCGGCCTCGTGCCGCCCCGGTCCGGAACCATCGCCGTGCTCGGCCACCCCGTCCGGCGCGGCAACCCGGCGATCGGCTACATGCCGCAAATGCGCGCCGGGCTCGGTAGCCGCCGGCTCAGCGGCTGGGATTTCGTGGCCGCCGCCGCAAATGGGCAGCGTTGGGGCCTGCCGGTGCTGGACGCCGCCGCGCGCCGCGACGTCGCCCGCGTGCTGGACCTGGTCGACGCGGCTGCCCTGGCCCACGCGCCATTGGCCTCGCTGTCCGGCGGCGAGCGCCAGCGCCTGCTGCTCGCCCAGGCGCTGCTCGGCCGCCCCGCCCTGCTGCTGCTGGACGAACCGCTGGCCAGTCTCGACCCGGCGCACCAGCGCGGCGTCGTGGACCTGGTACGGCGGGTGCAGCAGGCGCTCGGCATCGCCGTGCTGTTCAGCGCGCACGAGCTGAACCCGCTGCTCGGCGCGCTCGACCAAGTGCTGTACCTCGGCCAGGGCCACGCCGCGCTGGGCACGGTGGCCGAGGTGATCACCGGCCCGGTGCTGTCCCGCCTGTACGGCGCTGAGATCGACGTGGTGCACCTGAACGGCCGCATCTTCGTCCTGTCGGCGGGCGACATGGCCGAGCGCCCGTGCGAGGCGCACCGCCATGCTTGACTACGACTTCATGGTCAACGCGTTCGCCGCGAGCGCGATCGTGGCGGTCGTGGCGGGCGCGGTCGGCTATTTCCTGGTGCTGCGGGGCCAGGCGTTCGCCGGGCACGCGCTGGCGCATGTCGGCTTCACCGGGGCGACCGGCGCGATCCTAGTGGGCGTGCCGCCGTTCTGGGGCCTGGTCGCGCTCACGGTGGCGGGCGGCGTCGGGATGGGGTTCCTGGGCGAACGCGCTGGCGAGCGGGACGTGGCGATCGGCATCGTGCTCGCCTTGGCGCTCGGCTTCGGCCTGCTGTTCCTGCATTTCTTCACCGCCTACGCCACCCAGGCGACCGCCCTGCTGTTCGGCAACGTCCTCGCGGTCGATCCGGCGACCATCTGGACCATGGCGGGCCTCGCGGCGCTTTGCCTCGCCTTGCTCGGCCTCATCGCCCGCCCGCTGCTGTTCGCCACCCTGCAACCGGAGCTGGCGGAGGCGCGCGGCGTGCGGCTGCGCCTCGTCTCAGTGCTGTTCCTGGCCGTGGTGGCGCTGGCCACCGCGGAATGCGTGCAGGTGGTTGGCGTGCTGCTGGTGTTCACCTTGATGGTCGGCCCTGCTGCGACGGCGCAGCTCCTGGTGCGCCGGGTCGGCACGGGGATCGCGGTCGCGGTGGCCCTCGCGTGGGCGTTCGCCTGGGTGGGGCTGGTTCTGGCGTTCGTGACCGACTGGCCCGCCAGCTTCTGGATCGCGCTGCTGAGCGGTGCCGCCTATTTCGGAGCGGCGATGGTTGGGGGCCGGAAGGCCTGAGGTGAGCAGGCCGCTGTCGTCGAGACAGCGGGTGTGACGTTGACGCAACGATAAGCCATTTTTAATAAAATGGGAAGGTCCCATCGGCTTGCGTTTTACGAATTTCATTTCGTTATTTCAGCGTATGCATTAAACACTTGAAAACATCTGTGTGGCTAAGATAGGGCGTGCACCGTCAGGCGGGTTGCAAGTCCGAACGGCAGAATGTCGCATCCGCAGCATGGGTCAAGGCGCAGGTCGCCGACCTGGAAAAAGGATTAAGCGCATGATCGAGTACATCACGATTTGGCTGCAACTCAAGACCGACCGCCGGGCTGTGACGGCGCTGGAGTACGGTCTTATCGCCGCCATCATGTCTAGCATTATTATCGCTGTTTTCGCGACGCTCGGCACAAGCTTGGGCACAGCTTTCACTAAAATCGGCGGTGAGCTTACTAAGTAAGTATCTTGCCGATGCGGCAACACCGCATCGGCAAGCCTTTCTCACCTTGTGGAGCGATCTGCGCCTATGGGAATCCCGCTGACAACACTCTCGTACATCGTGGAAGCGGCTGGGATGACGCTGTTCGGCATCGCAATGTTTCGGGACGTGATGGTGCGTTTGGTGCCAAATGAGGTTCCGCTCGCCATCGCGGCACTTGGCGCGGCATTGCGTGCCTTGGACGGTAATCTTCTTGCCAGCCTCGCCGCGTCCGCCCTGGTGTTCCTGGCAGCCGCCCTTTGTTGGCGCCGCGGTTGGCTCGGCGGCGCAGACGTGAAGCTGTTCGGGGCGGGCGCCCTGCTCGTGCCGCCAACCGCCGCGTTCGGCTTCGTCCTCAGTTCCTGTCTCGCCGGCGGAGTCCTCGCTGTCGGCTACTGGCTGCTTGGCCGGGTCACGGCGCCTCCCTCGATCGCGCGGCCGGCTGGTCTCCTGCGGCGGCTCATCCGCGTCGAGCGCCGCCGCCTGCGCCGGGGCGGCCCCCTGCCCTACGCGGTTGCCATCGCCGCCGGCGCCTGCTTCACGCTGATCGAGGCCTGACCCGTGCTCCTCCGTCTCGCGATTTTCGGCATGATGGCATTGGGCCTCGGCGGATTCGGCGTCGTCGCGTGGCTGTCGCTCCATCAACCGTCCCCGCCCGTCGTTGCCCCGGCGCCGGAAGCGGCCCTCCCGCCGCCGGTCCTCCATGCGCTCCTGGCCGCCGCCGCTCCGCTGCGCGCCGGCACGTTGCTCAAGCCGGAGGACTTGACGGCGCAGAGCGTCGCCGAACTCCCGCCCGGCGCGCAGGAGGACACGGTCGTCGCCCGCACCGGCCTCGTCGGCGCGATGCTCCGGCGCAGCCTATACGCGAACGAGGCGTTGCTGGCCCCCGACGTCATGCGACCCGGCGATCACGGCTTCCTGGCGGCAGTCCTCGCTCCCGGCCGGCGTGCCGCCTCCATCGCGGTAGACGCCGTGAGCGGCAGCGCCGGGCTGATCTGGCCCGGCGACCAGGTCGATGTCATCCTCACCCAAACCCTGGATTCCACCCTGCCCGCTGCGCGCCGGGTCGCCGCCGAGACGGTGCTGTCGAACGTGCGGGTGATCGCCATCGATCAGCTTCTGGCGCACGGCGTCGCCCCTGCGTATGAGGCCGCCGGCGCGAGCCGCACCGTGACGCTCGAAGTGACGGCCCAGGATGCGGAGCGCATTGCCGTGGCGACCCGGCTCGGCCGGCTCTCGCTGGCCGTCCGCGCTGCCGAGGGCACCGAATCCAGCCCCCCGCTTCGCGTGCTGACCACCTGGGGCGGCGATGTGTCGCCCGCCCTTGGCAGTCCGACGCCGCCGATCGCGGCGGGCGCAACCCTGCGCCTGTATCAGGGCAATGCCGACGGAAAGGAATTCCGGTTCTGATGAACGCACGCATTTTCCGCCTCGCGGCCGTGCTGCTCGCCTGCGGCGCCGCCCGCGGACCCGCGCCGCCCGGTCAGAGCGTGACGCTGGAAGCCGGGTCCGGCCGGGTCATGTCACTCACCGGCCCTGCCGCCAGCGTGTTCGCCGCCGACCCGAAGGTGGTCGAGGTCCGGCCAGCCAGCCCCACCAGCCTGTTCCTGTTCGGCGTCGGGCCAGGCCGCACCACCGTGGCCGCGCTCTCGGCGTCCGGCCAGCCGATCGCGCAATTCGAAGTCACAGTGGGGCCGAGCGGCTACGCCGCCGCCGCCGCCGCCGGGCAGATTGCGGCCGCAATCCCCGGCCGTGGCGTCGCTGCGGGCATTCGCGGCAACGGCCTGGTCCTGAACGGCACGGTCGCGACCCCGCTGGAGGCGGACCGCGCGGCTGCAGCAGCCAAATCCAACCTCGGCGCCGATCAGAAGCTCGAAAACCGCCTGGGCGTGCGCAGCTCCATCCAGGTCAACTTGCGGGTCCGCGTGGTGGAGATGTCGCGCAACCTGACCCGGGAACTAGGCGTGAACTGGCAAACGCTGGCCAATGTCGGCGGGCGTTACGGGGCCGTGGCTTTCGCGAGCGCTCCGGCCCTCGTGCAGGCCGCTAGCTCGACGCTTGGAGGCGGATACAACTTCGGAACTCCGGGCCGGACGCTGGACATCAACAACGTCATCGACGCGCTCGCGCAGGATCAGTTGGTTCACGTGCTGGCCGAACCCAACCTCACGACCATGAGCGGCGAGACCGCAAGCTTCCTGGTCGGAGGCGAGTTCCCGATCCCCGTCGCGGCCTTCAACCAAACCGTCTCCATCGAATTCAAGCAGTTCGGCGTCAGCCTCGCCTTCGTGCCCACGGTGCTCGACAATGGCCGTATCAGCCTGCATGTCCGTCCGGAGGTCAGCCAATTGTCCAGCCAGGGCGCCATTACCTTGCAGGCCGGGAACTCGACCATCCAAATTCCGGCGCTGCAAGTCCGCCGGGCGGACACGACGGTGGAACTGGGCAGCGGGCAGAGTTTCGCCATCGCCGGACTGATGCAGGAGACGACCACGTTGACCGGTAACGGCGTGCCGTTCCTCGGCGACGTTCCGGTTCTCGGCGCGTTGTTCCGGTCCGACAACTTCCAGCGCAACGAGACCGAGCTGGTGATCCTGGTCACGCCCGTAACCGGGGCAGATTCCCGGGCGAGGTGGTTGCGCTGAGAGCGCTGGCGTGATTCACAGCCGGCATGTCGTTGCCGGACGCAGCATCGCTGGAGGCTTTCTCGCTTGCCGAGTTGCGGGAGGTG
>JAABUV010001910.1_pt1 | contig 29380 bp, 18 predicted proteins | sample 5559971 | NCBI WGS metagenome assembly JAABUV01 (sample SAMN10711881, study PRJNA513362) | rock metagenome | isolation source: Antarctica rocks | place: Antarctica: Victoria Land, Knobhead nord | collected 2015-12-19
TGACCCATTGATGTTCATGCCTCGGGCCCTAGCTAGGCCCGCCCGGGGCTTTCCGAAGGAGCGACCGTGACCGGAGACGCCGAGGCTTACGAGGGCGAGCGCCAGGCCGTCGAGAGGATCTTCGAGAGCCGCGGCCGGATCGAGCGCGAGCTGGGCAAGGTGATCGTCGGCCAGCGCGAGGCGACCCACCAGATCCTGATCGGCCTGTTTGCCGGGGGCCACTGCCTGATCACCGGGGCCCCGGGGCTGGCCAAGACGCTCCTGGTCCGCTCGATCGCGCGGGTGTTCCACCTCAAGTTCCAGCGGATCCAGTTCACGCCCGACCTGATGCCCGCCGACATCACGGGGACCGAGATCCTCGAAGAGACCGCCGAGGGCCGCCGCCGGATGCAGTTCGTCAAGGGGCCGATCTTCGCCAACGTGATCCTCGCCGACGAGATCAACCGGACCCCGCCCAAGACCCAGGCGGCGCTGCTGGAGGCGATGCAGGAGCACCAGGTCACCGCCGCCGGGGTCCGCTACCCGCTCGAGGAGCCGTTCTTCGTCCTGGCCACGCAGAACCCGATCGAGATGGAGGGGACGTATCCTCTGCCCGAGGCCCAGCTCGACCGGTTCCTCTTCAACGTGGTCGTCGACTACCTGCCCGAGGACGACGAGGTCGCCGTGGTCAGCCGGACCACCTCGGGCCAGCCCGAGCCGATCGAGCCGCTCTTTGACGCCGCCGACGTCCTGGCCTTCCACGAGGTCGTCCGCAAGGTCCCGATCGCCGAGGACCTGGTCCGCCACGCCGTCCGGCTCGCCGCCGCCACCCGCCCCGGCCCCAAGGCCCCCGACTTCATCAACGAATGGGTGAGCTGGGGCGCCGGCCTCCGCGCCGCTCAGTCACTGGTGATCGGGGCCAAGGCCCGGGCCCTCCTGGCCGGCCGGTTCCACGCCGCCCCCGAGGACGTCCGGGCCCTGGTCCACCCCACGCTCCGCCACCGGGTCCTCCTCGGCTACCGCGCCGAGGCCGACGGCGTGACCGTCGACGCCGTGATCGATCGCTTGCTCGAACACATGAAGGGGCCGCTCCGCTGATGCCCGGACCCGATCGCACCCCCACCGCCGCCTCGGTTTCGGCCTCGGCCTCGGCCTCGGCCATCGACCCCCGGGCCCTGATGCGCATCAAGAGCCTCCAGATCCGGGCGCGGGTGGCGGTCGAGGGGTTCGTCAAGGGGATCCACCGGAGCCCCTATCACGGCTTCTCCGTCGAGTTCAGCGAGTATCGCGAATACACCCCCGGCGACGACACCCGGTACATCGACTGGAAGCTGTTCGCCCGCTCGGACCGCTACCACGTCAAGCGGTTCGAGGACGAGACGAACCTCCGCTGCCACCTGGTCGTCGACTCCAGCCGGTCGATGGGCTACGGCTCGGGCCCTTACACCAAGGGGGATTATGCCCGGACCGCCGCCGCCACGATCGCCTACTTCCTCTCCCGCCAGCGCGACGCCGTCGGCCTGATCACCTTCGACGACCGGATCACCGACTATCTCCCCCCTCGCCACCGGCCCGGCCACCTCCGCAGGCTGATGGGAATCCTCGAACGCGAGCCCTCCGGCAAGGCCACTGACCTGGCCAAACCCCTCGAAGAGATCGCCGCCACGGTTCGGAAGCGCGGCCTGATCGTCCTGATCTCCGACCTGCTGGTCCCGCTCGACACCCTCCGGACCCGGCTGGGCTACCTCCGCTCGCGCGGGCATGACGTGGTGGTCCTCCGGGTCCTCGACCCGGCCGAGGTCGACTTCCCGTTCACGAACCCGGCGATGTTCCGCGACTCCGAATCCGGCCGCGCGATGGACGTCGACCCGGCCGCCGCCCGCGCCGGGTACGTCCGCCGGTTCTCGGCCCACGCGGCCGAGATCGCCCGGGCCTGCGCTGACCAGGGGATCGAGCTGGTCTCGCTGGCCACCGACCGGCCGCTGGAGCTGGTCCTGTTCGACCTCCTCAAGGCCCGGATCCGGCGGGGTCGGTTCTCGGGCCGCCGGAGCCAGGCGGGGCAGGGGGGGGCTCGATGAGCTTCCTGACGCCGTTCTACATCCTGGGAGCCCTGGCGATCGCCGGGCCGATCGTCTTCCACCTGATCCGCCGGACCCCGCGCGGCGAGGTCCGGTTCAGCTCGCTGATGTTCCTCACGGCCACGCCGCCAAGGCTGACCCGCCGGACTCGGCTGGACAACCTCCCGCTCCTGCTGCTCCGGGCCGCCGCCCTGGCCTTGCTCGCCCTGGCCTTCGCCCGGCCGTTCCTCCGCGAGGCCGCCAGCCTGAACCTCGGCGACCCCCAGCGCCGCCGAGTCGTCCTGTTGATCGACACCAGCGCCAGCATGCGTCGTGGCGACCTCTGGGCCCGGGCGAAGGCGCTGGCCGACCGCGCGATCGCCGACTCCCGGCCCGGCGACGAGCTGGCCGTCCTCGCCTTCGACTCGTCGACCCGGACCCTGATGGGCTTCGCCGAGTCGGCCACCCTCGAACCGGCGAGGCGCCGGGCCGTGGCCCGCGCCGGGCTCGGACGCCTGGAGCCGTCCTGGGGCTCGTCGGACCTCGGCCAGGCGCTGGTCGACGCCGTGGGGGCGATCGAGGATGCGGCCGACCCTGGCGCGAAGTCGGGCCGGATCCCGCGCCGGGTGGTCCTGGTCGGCGACCTCCAGCAGGGGAGCCGGCTCGACGCTCTGGGCGACTTCGAATGGCCCGCCGAGGTCGAGCTGGACCTCAAGCCCGTGACCGCCGAGGCCCCCAACGCCGGCCCGCAATGGCTGGCCGACGCCGAGCCGACCTCGGCCGAGCCCGACCAGCCCCTCCGGGTCCGCGTGACCAACGACTCGGGCGCGAAGGTCGAGGCGTTCACGCTGGCCTGGCTCGACGCCGAGGGGAATGACCTCGGCCCGGCCGTCCCCGCCTACGTCCCGCCGGGCGAGAGCCGGGTCGTCAAGGTCCCCCGAGCCGCCGACCGCCACGCCCTCCGGCTCCGGGGCGACGCCCAGCGGTTCGACAACACCCTCTACCGGGCCGCCACGCCCCGGGGAACGGCGTCCGTCCTCTTCGTCGGGAACGACGCGCCGGACGACCCCAACGGCCTGCTCTATTACCTCCAGCGGGTCTTCGAGGACTCGCCAAGCCGGACCGTCCGGGTCGCCTCGAAGGGCCCGGCCGAGGCGATCCACCCCGAGGCCGACCGGTCGCTCCGGCTGGTCGTCCTCGCCGCCGAGACCTCGCCCGAGAACGCCGCCCGGTGGAAGACCTACGCCCGGGCGGGCGGGACGGTTCTGGTGATCCCGGCCCCGACCGCCGGATCGGCCACCCTCGGGACCCTGGCGGATGTGGCACCGCCCCCGATCGAGGAATCGCCCGACCGCCGCGACGCGATGCTCGGCGAGATCGACTTCGGACACCCGCTGTTCGCCCCCCTGGCCGGGGCCCAGTTCAACGACTTCACCAAGGTCCGCTTCTGGAAGCACCGGCGGCTCGGGCCCGCCGCGCTCGGCGAGGCCCGGGTCGTCGCCCGCTTCGAGGGGGGCGACCCCGCCGTGATCGAGAAGGCCGTCGGCCAGGGGCGACTGGTCGTCTTCGCCAGCGGCTGGGCCCCGCTCGACAGCCAGCTCGCCCGGTCGACGAAGTTCCTGCCGATGATGGCCTCGCTCCTCGAAGGCCGCGAGCCGCCGCCGGTCGACTCGTCGAGCCACAAGGTCGGCGACAAGGTCCCGCTCCCGGCCGATCAAGCCAAGCTCACCGTCCGGAAGCCCGAGGGCAAGCTCGTCGCCGTCGATCCGGGGGCGACCTCGTTCGCCGACACCGACCGGCCGGGCGTCTACACCATCGAAGGGCCAGGCGAGCCCCGGGCCTTCGCGGTGAACCTCGACCCGGCCGAGAGCCGGACGCCGCCGCTGGCCCCCGAGACGTTCGAGCAACTCGGCTGCAAGCTGGCCCGGACCTCGCCCGGGGCGGTCGACCGCGACCTCCTCCGGCAGATGCGGAACGCGGAACTCGAAGGCCGCCAGAAACTCTGGCGCGGCCTGATCCTGGCGGTGATCGGCATCCTGATCCTGGAAACCTTCTGGGCGGGCCGACTCGGCCGGCCCCGGGCGGAGGCGCTGGCGTCATGAACACGGAACTTCGAGGCGCGTTGGAACGGGTGGCCGACCGCTATCGGGGCGTCCGGCTCTGGGGCAGCGTGGCCCTCTGCTGGCTCGGCCTGGCGCTGGTGGGCTTCGGCCAAGCCGCCTCTCTGGCCGCCGCCCGGCCCGAGGATGGCTGGATCCCCGTCCCGATCGCCCTCTCGGGTCTGCTCACCGCTGGCGGGGCGTGGTTCGGGATCGCCGCCTGGGCCCGCCGGTCGGCCCGCGACCACCGCTGGGTCGCCCGCCGGATCGAGGCCCGATATCCCGACCTGGGGACCGGACTATTGGCCGCGATCGAGGAGACCGCCGCGCCCGACCGCCGGCCGGGCTACCTCCAGGACGCCGTCGTCCGCGAGGCCCTCCGACACCGCCGGGGCCACGACTGGGAGGCCGTGGTCCCCGCCTGGAAGCTCGTCGGATCCAGGCTGGCCGCCGCCGCCTCGCTGGCGCTCCTGGTCGCCTCGACCGTCGCGCTGGGGGGCCACGTCCGGTCGAAGAGTCTCGGCTATCCGCCGCCGGTCCTGGTGGCCGCCAGCGCGGCCGAGGTCCGGGTCGAACCCGGGAACGCCTCGATCGAGAAGGGGACCTCGCTCCTGGTCGTCGCCCGGTTCCTCGGCGCCGTCCCGGCCGACGCCCGGCTCGCCGTGATCGGCTCGGCCACTCTCCCGATGGCCCGGAGCCTGGAAGACCCCACCTTCGCCGGCCGGGTCGAGTCGGTCGCCGCCGACCTCGCCTACCGCGTCGAGTTCGGCCGCGGGAGCACCGAGACCTTCCGCGTGACCGTCTTCGAGTACCCCGAGGTCCGCCGGACCGACGCCAGACTGGTCTTCCCCGCCTACACCGCGATCGAGCCCAAGGTCGTCGAGGACATCCGCCACGTCACCGCCGTCGAGGGGACCGAGCTGACCCTGACCTGCCGGCTCAACAAGGAGGTCGCCGAGGCCGCCCTCGTCGACGAGCAGGGCCAGGCCACCACGCTCGTCCCCGCGAAGAACGAAGCCAACGCCCACGCCGCGACCTTCACCCTGGCCGACTCGCACCGCTACAAGGTCAAGCTGGTCGACCGGGAGGGGAGGTCCAGCAAGGTCCCCGCCGAGGTCGCCGTCCACGTCACCCGGAACCGCCCGGCGGCCGTGACGATGACCCGACCGGGCCGCGACACCCGGGTCTCGCCCGTCGAGGAGCTGACCCTCCAGGCCAAGCTTGAGGACGACTTCGGCGTCGTCCGCCACGGCCTGAGCTACACCCTGGCCGGCAAGGAGCCGACCGAGGTCCCCCTGGCCATCCCCAGGCCCGGGACCAAGGCGGTCCAGGCCGAGCACGTCCTCGCCTTCGAGGCGCTGAAGGCCCGGCCGGATCAACTGGTGACGTACTTCTTCTGGGCCGAGGACGTTGACCCCGACGGCAAGCCCCGGCGGTCCTCGGGCGACATGTTCTTCGCCGAGGTCCGCCACTTCGAGGAGATTTTCCGCCAGGGCGAGCCGCCCCCCTCGAGCTCCTCGGAGCAGCCGCCCGGTGGCCTCGCCCAGCAGGCCGAGAAGCTGGCGGAGCTCCAGAAGCAGGTCATCAACGCGACCTGGACCTTGATCCGCCGCGAAACCTCCGCCCATCCCACCGCCGCCTTCGCCGCCGACGCCAGGGCCCTCCGGGAGGCCCAGCACTCGGCGATCGAGCAGGCCGAGCCGCTCGCCGCGAAGCTCCAGGACCCGGCATCGAAAGCGGATCTGGCCCGCGCGATCGGGGCCATGAAGGATGCCGAGAATCGGCTGGCCGAGGCCCCCGGCAAGCCCTCGATCGCGAGCCTCGCGCCGGCCCTGGCCTCCGAGCAGGCCGCGTACCAGGCCCTGCTCAAGCTCCGGGCTCGCGAGTTCGAGGTCTCCCGCCGGAACCCGCGCCAGCCCCAGGGCGGCGGCCAGTCCGGCGGGGCCTCACAGGAGCAGCTCGACCAGCTCCAGCTCTCGGACGAGGAGAACCGCTACGAGCAGCAGACCACCGCCAAGGCCGCGACCCAGAAGGAGCAGGCCGGGCACGAGACCCGCCAGGTCCTCAACCGGCTCGGCGAGCTGGCCCGCCGCCAGGCCGACCTCAACGACCGGCTCAAGGAGTTGCAGTCAGCCCTCGAAGCCGCCAAGGAACCGAAAGCCCGCGAGGAGATCGACCGCCAGCTCAAGCGGCTCCGCGACCAGCAGCAACAGATTCTCCGCGACGCCGACGACCTCCGCGAGCGGATGGAGCGCGAGGAGAACCGCGACCGGATGGCCGAGTCCCGCCAGCAGCTCCAACGGAGCCGCGAGCACGTCCGCCAGGCGTCCGAGGCCCTCGAAAAAGGCCAGGTCCCCCGGGCCGTCACCGAAGGCGCCCGGGCCGGCCGCGAGCTGAACGACCTCCGCGACGACCTCCGGAAGAAGTCGTCCGACCGCTTCTCCGAGGAAATGACCGAGATCCGCGACCAGGCCCGCCGCCTGGATCAGACGCAGGGCGAACTGACCGGGCAGCTCGAAAACCGCGACCGCCAGCCTTCCAAGCCCACCCTCCGCGACGACGGCCCGAAGGACCCGGTCAAGCAGGGGCTGGAGAATCAATCCAAACAGTTAGATTCTTTGATGGACCGGATCCGCCAGACCGTCCAGGACGCCGAGGAGACCGAGCCCCTGCTGGCCAAGGGCCTCTTCGAGACCGTCCGGAAGGCCGCCGAGCAGGCCATCCCCGGAGCCCTGAAGCAGGCCCAGCGGCTCGCCGACGCCGGGATCAACACCGAGGCCGCCCGATCCTCCCGCCAGGCCGGCCAGGGGATCGAGCAGATCCGTCAAGGCGTCGAGAAGGCGGCCCAGGGCGTCCTCGGCGACGAGACCGCCGCCCTCAAGCGGGCCCAGGGCGAGCTGGACGACCTCGCCAACCAGGTCAACCGCGAGATCGCCCGCGCCGGCGGCCCCGAGCCCACCGGGAGCGAATCCCAGGGACAACAGTCTCGCCCCGGTGATCCCGATGGCGCGGATCCGCAAAAGCCGGGTGGCGGGGGTTCACTGGCGAGCCCCGGTCCGGATGGCGAGGACCGACCCGCCGGGGTCCGAGGACGGACCCCTGCCACCCCGACCGGGCAGGACCAGCAGGGCCAGCAACCCGGGCAGAGCCAGCAGGGCCAGCAACCCGGGCGGGGGCAGCAAGAAGGAGCCCCGGGAGATCAGCAGGGACAGCAGCCCGGGCAAGGCAAACAGCCGGGCCAGCAACCCGGGCAAGGCAACCAGCCCGGAGAGCAACCGGGTCCGGGGCAGCAAGGCGGGCAACCTGGCCAGCAACCCGGGCAAGGCAATCCGCCGGGTCAGCAACCCGGTCCGCAGGGCGGCGGACAGGGCCAGGGTCAGCAGGGCGGGCAGGGCAACCAGCCGGGCCAGCACCCGGGAGAGCCCGGCCAGCAGCCCGGCGTCCGAGGGAACCGCCCGGGCCAGCAACCAGGCGGCGGGGGCGGGCCGGGGGGCCGGATGACCGGGCTCGACCGGATGCTCGAAGGGTTGAACGGCGGGGGCGTCGGGCCGGGCGGGCCGATCACCGGCGAGGGGTTCCGCCAGTGGTCCGACCGGATGCGCGACGTGGAGGACCTGCTCCAGGACCCCCAGCTCCGCTCCGACGCCGCCCGGATCCGCGACCGGGTCCGCGGGGCCCGCGAGGAGTTCAAGCGGCACTCGGTGGCGCCCGCCCCCCAGCGGCTCAAGGCCCTGGTCGCCGACCCGATCCGCGAGCTTCGCGACCGCGTGGCCGAGGAGGTCCGCCGTCGCGAGTCGCCCGACTCGCTCGTCCCGATCGACCGCGACCCGGTCCCCCCGCAATACGCCGAGGGCGTCCGGCGCTACTACGAACGACTCGGGAGCGGCCGATGACCCCGACCGGCCTGGTCTGGGGAGCCCCCCAGTGGACCCTCGGGGCCCTCGTCCTGCTGGGGACCGTCGCCGCCTCGCTCCTCTGGAGCTACGCCCGGGCCCCCGTCCGCCCGTCGATCAAGCTCGCCGGGGCCTTGCTCAAGGGCCTCGGCCTGGCGATCCTGATCCTCAGCCTCCTCGAACCCCTCCTGACCGGCAGCCGACCCCGGCGCGGGGCCAACGCCTTCGCCGTCCTGGCCGACACCAGCCGGAGCCTCACCATCCGCGACGACGGGGCCCCCGGGACCCGAGGCGACTGGATCCGCGACCGGCTCAAGAACGAGACCCCCTGGCGAACCCGGCTCGGCCAGGACTTCGACCTCCGGAGCTACGCCTTCGACTCCCACCTCCGCGCGGTCGAGGGCTTCGAGGGCCTCGCCTTCGACGGCCCCGGCTCCTCGATCGGGGGCTCGCTCGGGGCCCTGGCGCGGCGGTTCCGCGGACTCCCGCTCGCCGGCGTCCTGATGTTCACCGACGGCAACCGGACCGACCTCGGGGCGATCGACTTCGCGCGGCTCCCGCCCATTTATCCGGTCTTGCCCCCCCGCCGGGGGGTGGCGCGGGACGTGGGCCTCGGCGAGGTCTCGGTGAGCCAGACCAACTTCGAGTCCGCCCCCGTCGTGGTCCGGGCCGAGGTCCGCGCCGTCGGCTTCGCCGGCCAGTCGATCGTCGCGGTGGTCCTGGACGAAGCCGGCCACGAGGTCGGCCGCCAGGAGGCCACGGCCGGACCCGAGGGCCAGCCCCTCGGCTTCCGCTTCCAGTTCCGCCCCGCGAGGAAGGGGGTCCACTTCTTCAACGTCCGGGCCTTCGCCGCCTCGGCCGAGTCGCCCGACAAGAGGGTCGACGAAGCCTCGACCGGCGAGCAGACCACGGCCAACAACGCCCGGCTCGTCGTGGTCGATCAGGGGGCCGGGCCGTACCGGGTCCTCTACGTCGGCGGCCGGCCCAACTGGGAGTTCAAGTTCCTCCGCCGGGCGCTGGGGGAGGACGAGCAGGTCGAGCTGGTCGGGCTCCTCCGGATCGCCCGACGGCAGCCGAAGTTCGACTTCCAGGCATCGGGGGGCCGGACGGCCTCGCCGCTCTTCGACGGCTTCGAGAACGCCGACGCCGACTCGGGCGAGCGGGCTGACCAGCCGGTCCTGATCCGCCTGGGGACCGTCGACGAGTCCGAGCTGCGCGACGGCTTCCCCAAGGCCGCCGACGAGCTTTACCGCTACCACGCGATCATCCTGGACGACGTCGAGGCCGCCTTCTTCACCCAGGATCAACTGGCCCTGATCCGGGGTTTCGTGAGCCGACGGGGCGGGGGCCTCCTGATGCTCGGCGGGCCCGACTCGTTCGCCGAGGGGAAGTACGACCGGACCCCGGTCGGCGAGGTTCTCCCGGTCTACCTCAACCGCCCGGGGCCGGCACCGTCGGACCCGGTTGACGGCGATTATCGGCTGGTCCTGACCCGCGAGGGCTGGCTCCAGCCCTGGGTCCGGACCCGGAAGACCGAGGACGAGGAGCGCCAGCGGCTGGCCTCGATGTCCTCGTTCCGGACCCTCAGCGCCGTCGGCGCGCTCAAGCCTGGGGCGTCGGTCCTCTCCGAGGTTCGCGGACCTGGCGGCGACCTCGCCCCAGCCCTGGTGGCCCAGCCCTTCGGCAAGGGGCGGGCCGCCGCCCTGATGATCGGCGACCTCTGGCGCTGGGGCCTGAAACGCAAGGACCCGGCCCAGAGCGACCTCGATCGCTCCTGGCGGCAGACGGTCCGCTGGCTCGTCGGCGACGTCCCCGGCCGGGTCGAGATGTCGGTCCGCCCCCGGCTCGGAGCCGCCGGCCCCGCTGTCGAGGTCGTCGCCCGGGTCCGCGACGCCGAGTACCGCCCGCTCGACAACGCCAGGGTCGCCCTCAAGATCAGCCGACCCGGCGGGGGCGGGGACCTGACCCTCGACGCCCCGCCCGACGGCCGGGAGGCCGGGACCTACGCCGCGACCTACGTCCCCCGCCTCCCCGGGGCCTACCGCCTGACCGCCACCGCCACCGCCCCCGACGGGTCCGCCCTCGGGACCCGCGAGGCCGGATACGCCGCCCAGCCCGCCGCCGACGAGTTCGCCCGCCTCGAACCCGACCGCGAATTCCTCCAGACCCTCGCCGCCCGGACCGGCGGCGAGGTCATCGACGGCGACCAGCTCGAAGCCTTCGTCGCCGGCCTCGCCGCCCGCGGAGCCCCGATCACCGAGCCCTGGACCTCGCCCCTCTGGCACAACCCCCTCTACTTCCTGGCCGCCATCGCCTGCCTCGCCGCCGAGTGGGGCCTCCGACGCGTCAACGGCCTGGCTTGACGTTCGGGGGTTGCCGGCGGTCCCTACGCCCCCTCTTCACCCTCCCCCACGATGGGGGAGGGAGCCAGATGAAGAGGGGAAGGGCACATCATCCATCGGCTCCGGCCCCTTCCGGCCCCCTCCCCACGAGGCCCCTTGCAAAAGGTGAGGATCGAGGCCCCGTCGGACTTCTCCCCCCCCCCTTCTGGCCCCCTCCCCCCTTCGTGGGGGAGGGTGAAGAGGGGGCGGCCCGCATGGAATCCACCCGGTCACACCGGATCCCCACGAGGCCACCCCATGCCCACCCTGCTCGCCACCCTCCTGAGCCTCGCGACCCTTGGCGCCGACGACCGGCCGACGGTCCTCTTGGTCCTCGGCGCCCCGGGCTCGCCCGAGTACGAAACCGACTTCCGCCGCTGGGCCGACCTCTGGGAAGCGGCCGCCGCCCGGGCCGGGGCCGAGTCGATCCGGATCGGTGGAGGCAAGGACGAGCCCCCCGCCGACCGTGACCGGCTCCGGTCGGCCCTGTCCGAACGGGCAACCGGCGGCGGCCCGCTCTGGCTGGTCCTGATCGGTCACGGCTCGTTCGACGGCCGCCAGGCCAAGTTCAACCTCCGGGGGCCGGACGTGACCGACGCCGATCTGGCCGGGTGGCTGGCCCCGATCCGGCGGCCGGTCGCGGTCCTGGACTGCTCGTCGTCCAGCGGACCCTTCCTGACCAGGCTCTCGGGCGAGAACCGGGTGATCGTGGCCGCCACCCGGAGCGGGGCCGAATCGAACTTCGCCCGGTTCGGCCAGCACCTCGCCGAGTCAATCGGCGACCCCCGGGCCGACCTCGATAAGGACGGCCAGGTCTCGCTTCTGGAAGCCTACATTGCCGCCGCCGGCCGGACCGAGGAGTTCTACAAATCGAAGTCCCGCCTGGCCACCGAGCACGCCCTGCTCGACGACAACGGCGACAAGCTCGGAACCCCCGCCGACTGGTTCCGGGGCGTCCGGGCGACCCGGCGGGCCAAGGATGGCGCCGCGGCCGACGGACTCCGGGCCCACCAGTGGCACCTCGTCCCCAGCGACCGCGAGCGAGCCATCCCCTCCGAGTCCCGCCGCGACCGCGACCGGATCGAGCTGGCCGTGGCTGCCCTCCGCGACCAGAAGAGCAAGCTCGCCGAGGACGAGTATTACGCCCAGCTCGAACCCCTGATGGTCGAGCTCGCCCGGCTTTACGCCGGCCAGGGCCAGGGCCGGGTCCGGAAGGACTCCCCCCGGTAGTCCGGGGCCGGATCCGCGATTTTTCCGGGGAAGTATGCTAAGCGGACCCCTCGGGACACGATCCTTATGGGGAGACCCCGAGCAAAAGCACCCCGAGCCGGAGCCGTCCCCATGCCCGCCATCAGCGAAGCCCGCCAGATCGCCGCCCGGATCAACGGGGCCAAGAGCCGGGGGCCCACCAGCCCCGAAGGCCGGGACCGATCCCGCCGGAACTCGACCAGGCACGGCATGGCCGGCGCCGGCGTCGTGGTCCCGCTCGACGACTCGGCCGAGGTCGAGCGCCGATCCAGGGCGATGCAAGCCGAGATGGCGCCCCGGACCGAGATGGGTCGTTTCCTCGTCGACCGCCTGGCCGAGTTGACCGTCCGGGTCGAGCGCTGCTCGAAGCAGGAGCGGGCCGCCACGAAGCACCTGGCCGATCACGCCGTGGCCGCCTTCGACGAGGCCCGGCTCGCCGAGGTCGACGAACTCATGTCGTACATCGCCAGGGAACCCGCCACCCACGTCCGGAAGCTCCGCGCGATGCCCGAGGGGGTCGACCACCTGATCGCCGCCTTCCTGGAACTCCGCGACGAGCTGGACCATCCCGGCGGCGGCCGGTGGGACTGGACCTACGGGGTCCGGCTGGCCGACCTGACCTCCTCGCGGTATGTGGACGTCCCCGTCACCCGCGTCCGCGCGTTGACCGAGGCGATCAACGGGGAGTTCAAGTACCTCCTGGCCGGCGAGAGGGAGGGGTTGCCGGATCCCGATCGCCGGGCCTGGGCGCGGGACCGGATGGCCGAGCTGATCGACGCCGAGATCGAGTCGCTGCTCGGGCACCGCGAGACGCTCGACCTGGAAGCCATCGAGTCCGACCGGGCGACGGCGGCGGACCGGGCCTTGTTCGACGCTTCCAAGGAGGCGACGCTGGCCCGACGCTACGAAGCGGCGGCCGAGCGCGGCGTCTACAAGGCGCTGGCCGAATTCCGCCGGGTCGAGGCCGAGGCGGCCGCGTCCGAGGTTGTGGTCGAGGTGGCCGAGCCGGGGGAAGCCGACGAGCCCTTGGGTTCGTCCGGCGCTGGGGGGTCCGGGGCGTCCCCGATCCTCCCGCCGGCCGCCCCGCCGGTCCCGGTCCCGCACACCGGGAGGGTCGAGCGGTGCAACGAGGGGCCGCAATCGGTCGGTCCGGCCCGTCGCGGGTTCGCCTGAGCCGAGCCCGCCGCCGAAATCACCCTGGACGCGCCATTCCGCCCACCGGCCCGGCCGGTGGTGGGGGATGGCACGCCCGGAGCCCGGACCTCGTCACCTCGGGGCGGGGGCGAAGGGGGACGACGTCGGCGGGGTCGGGGGGACGGTCCCGGGGGGCATGGGTGATGCGGGTGCCGGGGTGGGGGCGGTTCCCGGGGCGATCCCGGCGTCGGCCTCGGCGGCCTGGAGGAGGCCCTGGATCATGCTGGGGACCCCCAGGGCGAGCATCAGGTCGGCCTGGGCCTGGGTCGCGGCCCAGAGGGCGTCGAGCTGCGCGGTTTCGAGCTGGATCAGGCGTTGGCGGGCCTGCTGGACCCGGGTCAGGTCGGTCTGGCCGGCCTCGAAGAGGCGTTCCAGGCTGGCAACCTCGCCGCCCAGCTCCTGGGTCAGGCCGGAGGAGTCGTTGACCAGTCGGGTTGCCCCGTTCCACTTGGCCACGGAGGCCCGGACCTGCGAGACGGCCCGCTGCTGGGCCTGCTGGTAGACGACCACGGCCCGCCGCTGCTCGGCCTCGCGCTGGCGGACCAGAGCCTTGCCGTTGTTGAGGATCGGCAACGTCGGGACCAGGTTGAAGCCGATATACTGGATCCCCGCCTCGTCCTGGACGTACTGGGGCCCGAAGATCGTCGTGGGAATCCGGTCTCCCTGGGCCAGCCGGACGGCCGAGGCGGCGCCCTCGATGGCGGCCTGGGCGGCATGGAGGTCGGGCCGGCACGACAGGGCGGCCTGGACCATCGCTTGCTCGTCGATCGGCGGGATGTTGCCGGGCAGGGCGAATTCCCCCAGCGGCTCGGACTCGGCGGCCGACTCGGGGATCCCGATCTGGTTCCGGAGGTCGGTCAGGGCGGTGACGTAATCTTGCCGGGCCGCCTTGGCAAGCTGGCGGGTCGCCCGGGCCTCGACCTTGGCCAGGGCCACGTCGGCCGGCTGGGCCTGGTTCGCCCCGAGCCGGCGCTCCAGGGTCTTCAAGAGGTTGTCGTTGAAGTCGGCGAGCTGCTCGGCCACTCTCAGCCGCTCGCGGCGATAGGCGGACGTCTGGAAGAAGCGGTAAGTCTGGACCAGGGCCGTCAGCTCGGCCTGGACGACCTGCCACTGGACCTGCTTGTAAGCGGCCTTGGCGATCCCGTGGCGGTGGGTGGTCTGGTGCCCGAACTCGATCGGCTGGCGGATCGCCACCAGGAGATAGCCCTGCCCGTTGTGGTAGAAGCCCCCGGAGCGGCCCCCGCCCCCGGCCCCCGACCCATTGCCGGTGGCGCCGGTCCCGTTGCCGGCGGAGCCGTTGCCGAACGTATTCTGCGGGATCAGGGTGATCGGCCGGTAGTCGATGAAGACCGTCGGGTTGAGCGCGACGGGGAACCGGCGGGCGACCTCGACGGCCTCGGCCGAAGCCCCGGCGGGGTTCCCCTGGCGGAGCGCGACGAGGTCGGGGTTGCTGGTCAGGGCCCCGGTCAGGGCCTGCTGGAGCGAGATCGACTGGCCGGGCGTGGAGGCCGTCGAGTCGGTCCCCGGGCCGATCGGCATGCCGAGGTCGGCCGGGGTCGCCTGGGTCCGCCGGATCGGGGCGTCGGCGACCGGGGTCGCCGAGGGATCCCGCCCCGTCGGGATCGACCGGAGCGGGCCCGACATCGGGGCCGGGGCGGGCGTCGCCGCGGCCGGCACGCTCGCCGGGGATTGGACCGGGGCCTGAGTGGTCCGGGGCGGGCTGGCGGGGACTTCGGGAGCCGCCGGCTTCCGGAACCGGCCGAGGATCCCACGAGGCGCCGGGCCGGCGGGCTGGCCGGTCGCCGAGGGCGGCCGGGGGACGTCGTCGGCGAGGGCCTCCGGTCCGACGCAGAGCGCGAAGACCGGCGCGAGCAAGGCAAGGGTCGGTCGCATGGGCCACGCATCCTGCATTCGAGGGGAGAGTCGGTCGCGTCCTCGGCCTCGATCGGCCAAGCCCGGCGACCCCCGCGTCCTTCGCGGAGCCTCCGGCCGGGGGATGGTCGCCCTTCTTGAGGGCCCAAAGGTCCGGGCCCTCGGGAACCTCCCCTGACGTCCCTGTCCGTTTTCGGGTATTTTGGTTATCGAGTGGCCGGTCCCGGATCTTGTCCCTTGAGGGGAAGATAGTGAAAACCGTCAAGATGGGTCGTGTCGTGACGCCCCTCGCGGCGCTCCTGGCGGCGGGGCTGGCCGGCTGCTCGACCAGGCCGGCCGCCCCGGCGGCCAAGCCGGCGAGCCCGTCCTCGGTGGCCAAGCTGCCGGGCGAGGGGGATCTGGTCGTGGTCACGCTCAAGCCCGAGGCCGAGGGGCGGCTCAAGATCGTCACCGCGGCCATCGAGCGGCGGGCGGCCCCCCGGGCACTGACCATGGGCGGCGACGTGGTCGTCCCGCCGGGCAAGTCGTCGATCGTCTCGGCCCCCCAGACCGGGACGCTGACCTCGGCCGAGGCCGGCGTCGCGCCGAGCCCCGGCCTGGCGGTCAAGAAGGGGCAGGCGATCTTCACGCTCCTGCCGATCCTCTCGGCCGACCGGGCGCTGATGACGCCAGTGGAGCGGGCCAACTTCGCCGTCGCCCGGGCCGACGCCGAGGGACTCCTCGACGTCGCCAAGCCCCGGTTCGAGAACGCCAAGGCGATCCTGGAACGGACCGAGAAGCTGGCCCAGAACCGCGACGTCCCCCCCTCGGCCCTGGTCGACGCCCGGAACGCCTACGACTCGGCCAAGGCCACCCTGGACGCCGCCGAGAAGCGGATGGCGGTCTTCCGGAAGGCGATGGGCGACGGCGCCGAGGACGCCGGCAAGCTCGCCCCGCTGCCGCTCCGGGCCCCCGCCGACGGCGTCCTGATCAACGTCCCGGTGCAGGTCGGCCAGCAGGTCCCCGCCGGGAGCGTCCTCTTCGAGGTCGCCAACCTCGACCCGATGTACGTCCGGGTCCCGGTCTTCGTCGGCGAGGAGGAGACCATCGCCGTCGACCGCGACGCCGCCATCGGCGGGCTGGCCGACGCCCCGGGCCGCCCCACCAAGGCCGCCCGACCGGTCCGGACCACCCCCTCGGCCAACCCGCTGGCCACCACCGTCGACCTCTACTACGAGGTCGAGAACCACGACGGCAAGCTCCGCCCCGGCCAGCGGGTCGGCGTGACCCTCCCGCTCAAGGGCGAGGCCGAGTCGCTGGTCGTCCCCTACGCCGCGGTCCTCTACGACCACAACGGCGGCGGATGGGTCTACGAGAGCCTGGGCAAGCACGCCTTCGCCCGCCGCCGGGTCGTCGTCGACCACGTCGTCGGCCCCGAGGCCGTGCTCGCCCTCGGCCCCAAGCCCGGGACCAAGGTCGTCACCGACGGCGCGGCCGAGCTGTTCGGCACCGAGTTCGCCGGGTCCAAGTGAGCCCCGGCGAGTCGGGGAGAGCGGGAGGATCACGGCATCTTCGGGTTCTTCCAGGAGCACCGCGTCGGGCGGCTCGCCGAGGACGACCGGGCCGAGCAGCTCGGCTGAAAGGGCGGCCTTCCGAATCCGCTCCCGGATTCGACGGAGGAGCGGAAAGTGTGCTACGGGCAGGACCCGGAACGCGATATGACTATCGAGGTCGGGAGGCGGTGAGCGCCGGATGCCGCCGATTCACGCTGAGGGACGCGGCCGTCCTGCTGGCGGCGGCGTGGATTGCGTGTGTAACGGCCCTTCGCCGCTGGCACGAGCAGGTCAATGTCGAGGAGGCCGCGGCCCTCGGCGACGAGGTCATCCGGACGACCTCGCCGGCCTTCGCCCTATTCCTGTTCGCCGAGCCTCTCCTGATCTTCGGGTCGTGTGCCTGGTTGATGATCCGCCTCCGCGCCCCGAGGCCATCGTCGCGCCGATTGTTCCGCGAGCCCGGGATGGTAGCCGTCGCCACGGCGATGGGGTTCCTCGCCCTCGATCGGTTGGAGTGTCTGGCGGTCGTCGCGATCGCGACCTTGGCTGATGCGTCGGGGGGAAAGCCGAGCCCACCCCCACCGGTCCCCTTCGACCCGTGGAGCCTCTTCGCCGTCCAGAGATCCTTCGGCTACTGGGGCTACTGGACGGAGCAGGGCGTCGGCTACGCGGTGGTCGCGGCGTGGGCCTTACTGATCGCAGGCCGCCGCCTCAGGGCCGGGCGCGATTGGATCGACCTGGTGGGGATAGCGTTGGGGGTCGGCTGGATCTCGTACACATTGCACTTCATCATTGCCCCCCCTCGGTGAGTGCCCACCTTGCGAACGCCGAGCCGCCGACACCTCAAGTTGCTGGACGCCCTGCTGCTGGTGGCCTCGGCGGCGGTCGGGCTGGCCGCCATCCGGGAGGGGACGCATCCCGGAGGCTCCTGGGAGGATCATCACGGCCGAGCTTACTATTACACCTGCGTGGCCCTCTGGGCGGCAGACAAGCTGCTGCTGACCGTGTCGGCGGGGTGGCTCCTGGTGCGGTTCCGCCGACCCGGGCCTTCGCTCCGCCGAGCTCTCTGCCAGCCGGGGACGGTGGCCTGCCTGACGGCGGTCGCCCTCCACGGGATGTGCGTCGCCGAGAACATTCAGGAGAAATTGGGTTACTTCGATGACAGGTTCTTACTCAACTCACTCTGCCGACTGGCGATCGACCTGCCGAACTCAACGATCATCGGCCGGGCGATCTTGCTCGCCTGGGTGCTCCTGGCGCTGGGCCGCCGACTCCGCCCCGAACCAGGCGGGATCGACCGCGCCGGCAGGGCCCTGGGCCTGGGGTGGGTCGCCGCCGGCTTCTTGCATAGCTTCATAAGATTCACCATGTGATCCCCGGGCCGATCGCCCGGACCCCAGACATCTCCTCTCCGCGAGAACATGCATGAACTGGCTCGTGACCACGTCGCTCCGCCTCCGGGTGCTCGTCCTGGCGGCTTCGATCGTGCTGATGATCTACGGCGTCCGCGCCGCGCAGGACGCCCCGCTGGACGTCTTCCCGGAGTTCGCCCCGCCGCTGGTCGAGGTCCAGACCGAGGCGCCGGGGCTGTCGACCGAGGAGGTCGAGAGCCTGGTGAGCGTCCCGCTGGAGAGCGCGCTGAACGGGACCTCGAACCTCAAGACGCTCCGGTCGAAGTCGGTCCTGGGGCTCTCCTCGGTCGTCCTGATCTTCCAGGAGGGAACGAACCTGATGACCGCCCGGCAGCTCGTCAACGAGCGGCTGACGATCGCGGCGTCGAGGCTCCCGGCGGTCGCCCGGCCGCCGGTGATCCTCTCGCCGCTGTCGAGCCTGAGCCGGGTGATGAAGATCGGGGTGACGTCGAAGACCCTCAGCCAGATGGACCTCTCGGAGCTGGCCAAGTGGACGATCCGGCCCAAGCTGATGTCGGTCCCGGGCGTGGCCAACGTGGCGATCTGGGGCCAGCGTGACCGCCAGTTCCAGGTCCTCATCGACCCCGAGCGGCTCCGCTCGGTGGGGGTGACGCTGGACGTGGTGAACAAGGCCCTCACCGACGCGGTGATGGTCGCCGGCGGCGGGTTCGTGGACACCCCGAATCAGCGGATCGCCGTCCGGCACCGCTCGTCGGTGGAGACGACCAGCGACCTCCGGAACACCGTGGTCGCCTTCCGGAACGGCGCCCCGCTCCGGCTCGGCGAGCTGGCCGAGGTCCGGATCGGCAACCCGCCGCCGATCGGCGACGCGATCATCGACGACGTGCCCGGCCTGCTCCTGATCGTCGAGAAGCAGCCGCAGGGCAACTCGCTGGACGTGACCCGGAACGTCGAGAAGGCCCTGGGCCTGCTCGACCTGGGCAAGAAGGGGGTCAAGGTCGACCCCACGATCTTCCGACCGGCTACCTTCATCGAGCGCTCCATCGACAACCTCGGCCACGCCATGCTCCTCGGCTGCGGCCTGGTGATCGTGATCCTGGTCGCCTTCCTCTACGACTGGCGGACGGCGCTGATCTCCCTGACGGCGATCCCGCTCTCGCTGGTGGCCGCCGGGGTGGTCCTCCGGGCGATGGGGACGACCATTAACACGATGGTCCTGGCCGGCCTGGTGATCGCCATGGGCGAGGTCGTCGACGACGCGATCATCGACGTCGAGAACATCGTCCGTCGGCTCCGCCAGAACCGGGCCGAGGGGGGGCGCAGGTCGGCCTTCGAGGTGATCCTGGCGGCCTCGATGGAGGTCCGGAGCGCGGTGGTCTACGCCACCCTGATCGTGATCCTGGTCTTCATCCCCGTCCTGTTCCTGGAGGGGCTGACCGGGTCGTTCTTCCGGCCGCTGGCGATGGCGTATATCCTGGCAATCCTGGCCTCTCTGCTGGTGGCCCTGACGGTGACGCCGGCGCTCTCGCTGATGCTTTTGCCCGGCTCGGTCGATCGCCACCGGGTCTCGCCGCTGGTCCGGGCGCTCCAGGCGATCTACCGGGCGGTCCTCCCGGGGCTGGTCCACCGGCCCTATGCGGCCGTGGCGGTCTTGCTGGCCGCCTTCGCCGCCAGCGGCTGGGCGCTCCTCGGGCTGGGCGAGGAGCTATTGCCCAACTTCAAGGAGACCGACTTCCTGATGCACTTCGTCGAGAAGCCGGGGACCTCGCTGGAAGCGATGCGGCGGATCACCGCCGACGCCAGCAAGGAACTCCGGGCGATCCCGGGCGTGAACAACTTCGGCTCGCACATCGGCCGGGCCGAGGTCGCCGACGAGGTGGTCGGGCCGAACTTCACCGAACTCTGGATCAGCATCGACGAGAAGGCCCCCTACAAGGAGACCGTCGCCAAGGTCGAGGACGCCATCAACGGTTACCCTGGCCTGACCCGCGACGTGCTGACCTACCTCCGCGAGCGAATCAAGGAGGTGCTCACCGGTGCCGGGGCGACGATCGTGGTCCGGCTCTACGGCCCCGACGTGGCCGAACTCCGCTCCAAGGCGCAGGAGGTCTACGACGCGGTCCACGACATCCCCGGCGTGGCCAACCTGAAGGTCGAGCAGCAGGTCCTGGTCCCGCAGCTGGAGGTCCGGCTCCGGCCCGACGCGGCGGCCCGGCTCGGGCTGACCCCCGGCGACGTCCGGCGGGCGGCGACCACGCTGGTCAAGGGCGCCAAGGTCGGCGAACTGTACGACCAGTCGAAGATTTTCGACGTCTTCCTCTGGGGCGTGGAGAAGGTCCGCGACGACCCCAACGCCCTCCGGAACCTGCCGATCGAGACCCCCGCCGGCGCCTTCGTCCGGCTCGGCGACGTGGCCGACGTGGCGATGGTCCCCGCCCCCAACGTGATCACGCATGAGAACGCTATGCGGAAGATCGACATCCAGTGCAACGTCACCGCCGGGGCCGACCTCGGCCAGGTCGCCCGGGCGCTTCAGGAGAAGGTCAAGGCGGTCCCGATGGGCCGCGAATACTTCCCCGAGTTCCTCGGCGAATACGCCACCCGCGAGACCGCCCGCCAGCGGCTCTTGATGCTGGCCGGCCTCTCGCTCCTGGGCGTCCTGCTGGTGATCCACTCCGACTTCCGGACGGCCCGGCTGACGGCCCTGGTCTTCCTCACCTTGCCCTTCGCCCTGATCGGCGGGGTCTTCGGCGCGGTCCTGGGCGGGGGCGTCCTGTCGCTGGGCTCGCTGGTCGGCTTCGTGACCGTGCTCGGAATCGCCGCCCGGAACGGGATCATGCTGGTCAGCCACTACCGCCACCTGGAGCAGGAGGAGGGCCAGCCCTTCGGCCCCGAGCTGGTGATCCGGGGCTCGATCGAGCGGCTGGCGCCGATCCTGATGACCGCCCTGGCCACCGGCCTGGCCCTGGTCCCGCTCGCCGTGGGAGGCGACAAGCCCGGCCAGGAGATCGAGCACCCGATGGCCGTGGTGATCCTGGGCGGCCTGGTCACCTCGACCGTCCTCAACCTGTTCCTGATGCCCTCGCTTTACCTCGCCTTCGGCCACGGCCGGCGGACGACCACCACCGAGGGGCACGCTTGAATCCGGAGTCGACGCCCGTTTGCCGTAAACCTCGAAAGCTTCATAACTTGCAGCCCCGAAGAGGCGACTGACAATCGCCCTTCCGGGGCTGCGAGCATAGGATTTCCCATGCTTACGTCCATGGGACGATCGAACGACGAGCTCGTTGCTCGACCCCTCACCGGGAGGTTCACGCCGGTCGCGAGGTGGACCGGCGGGCTACCTCGTCCGCTGGAACGGCCGGGGGATGATCTTGTTGAACATTCGCTGCATGGGCCGAGGCTGCTGCTGCTGGGGCTGGGCGGGTTTCTGCCTGGGCGCGTTGGCGGGGGCCGGATTGTTCCGGGCGGGGGGAGCCGCGGCGGGCTGGGAGGCTGTCGCGGGGGGCCGGTTGGGGGCCGGGGTCGATGCGGGGAGCCGGCCCGGGATGGCCTGGAGGGCGGTCGCGCGGTCGGTCCGGAATTCGATCCGAGCCCGGGCGTCGGCGAGGAACCCGGTGGCCCGGGCGTTCTTGGGGTCGAGGCGGAGGGTCTCGTCGAAGTCGGCGATCGACCCGGCGTAGTCGCCCGATCGGTAGCGGGCCAGGCCCCTCCGGAGGCGGGCGTCGGCGTCCTTGGGGTTGAGCTGGATCGCCCGGTCGAAGTCGACGATGGCCTTGGCGAAGAGCCCGAGGTCGTGGTGGGCCTGACCCCGGGCAATGTAGGCCAGGGAGTCGCCGGACCGGCGACGGATCGCCTCGTCGTAGTCGGCCAGAGCCCCGTCGGGGTGGCCCGAGCGGTGGCGGGCGACAGCCCGGGGGAGGTAACTCGCGTCATGGCTGGAGTCGAGCCGGATGGATTCGTCGAACTCGGCGACGGCCCGGGCGAAGGATTCGCGGATCATGAGGTCCCGGCCCCGGGCGAAGGCCGCCTCGGCGGGGCTCGGGCCGATGTTCCGGAACGGGCTGGAGGTCGTGGGCGGCTCGTTGAAGGCCACCGTCCTCGGGGCCGGGTCGGGCGGATGGGCGGCCGGCCCTTCGGGTCCGCTCGCGGATCTCACGACCGGCGCGGCCGGGTTCCGACCGCGAGCCTCTTTTCCGCGATCTCCGCCGATCGGGCCGGGGTTCACTTGCGGTCCGGCCTGATCCGGTGTCGACCTCCCGGCGGGATCCCGTGGCGCGGTCGGCTCCTGATGGCCCGATCGGGGCGGGATGGGGGGCAACTCCCGGATCCTCGGTAGGGCCTTCCAGCGCCAGGTCGGGGCGGACGGCCGGGGCCGGGGAGTGGGCCGTGACCGGGGCCGGGGCCGGGCGGATCGTCGCCGCGGCGGGCGTGAGGTCCGCCTCGGGCGAGGGGATCGGAGCGGACCGGATTTCTTCGGCGGCCGGTGCAGGGGCCGGTTCGGGCTCGACCGGCTTGAGGCTCGCCCGGCTCACGATCGGGGCGGCCGGCGGGGCGGCCGGCTCGGGCTCGACCGGCTTGAGGCTCGCCTGGCTCACGATCGGGGCGGCCGGCGGGGGGGCCTGCTCGGGCTCGACCGGCTTGAGGCTCGCCTGGCTCACGATCGGGGCGGCCGGCGAGGAGGTCGGCGGGGGGGCCGGCTCGGGCTCGACCGGCTTGAGGCTCGCCTGGCTCACGATCGGAGCGGGCGGCAGAGGCGTCGGCGGGGGCGACTCCTCCGGGGAGGTCGAGTCGGATTCTCCCAGCCCGGCGGCCGAACCGATCCCACCGGCGACGACCAGACCGGGCTCGGGGGGCCGGGGTCCGGCGTCGACCAGGGCGGACTCGGGGAGCCCGGCACCGGGGGCGTCCGGGCCCTGTTGGAGGTGAATCGGGGCCTGGAGGCCGACGGCCGCCAGGGCGATCACGGTCGCCGCCGCGGCGGCCCATTGCCGGATCCGGGCCGACCGACGCGGGGGAGCGGGCGGGGCTTCGGCTTCAGCTTCAGCCTTGATGACAGGCGGCTCGGGCTCGACCGCAGGAAGTTCGGGCTCGATCGCAAGGGCCTTGGGCTCGATCGCGGGGAGTTCGGGCTCGATCGCAAGGGCCTTCTTGGGCTCGATCGCGGGGAGTTCGGGCTCGATCGCAAGGGCCTTCTTGGGCTCAATCGCGGGGAGTTCGGGCTCGATCGCAAGGGCCTTGGGCTCGATCGCGGGGAGTTCGGGCTCGGAGGCGGGGAGGATCCGGGTCACCACCTGGTCGGGCGAGTCGGGGGCGGCCGGGTGCTCCGGGAAGCCGGTGGGCGAGGCCAGGCCGTCGTCCCGGTCGTCGGTCGAGTCGAAGTCCCGCCAGCCGGTGCCGGTCTGAGGGCCGAACAGGGGGTCGAAGCCGGTGGGCAGGGCGGAGATGGCCCCGGTGGACGAGCGCTGCTCCCGGGGGATGTCGACCGGGCTATCGGGTTCGATCAGGGAGTCGGGAACCTCGCCCGAGGGGATCGCCCGGAGGGCGTTGACGAACGCCCGGCAGTCGGGCCAGCGGTCGCCGGGAACCTTGGCCAGGGCCCGCTCGACGATCGGCCGCTCGGGCTCGGGGAGGGCGTCGAGGTCGGGCTTGCCGAAGAGGTGCCCGGCGGTCACCGACGCGGCGGTCCCCTCGAAGGGAAGCCGACCGCACCGGAGCTGGCAGTAGGTTGCCGCCAGGCCGTACTGGTCGGACTGGCGGGTCGTCTCGCCCCGGAAGAACTCGGGGGCGGCGTAGGAGAAGGTCCAGATCCCGGTGTGGCCGGAGACCTCGCCCTCCATCGCCCGGGCCATCCCGAGGTCGGCCACCTTGGCCCCGCCGCCGAAGAGGAGGATGTTGGACGGCTTGATGTCGCGGTGTTGGACGCCGATCCGGGTCCGGCCGTCGAAGGAGTGGCGGTACTCGTTGAGGTGGCCGATCCCGGCGGCGACCTCGGCCAGGTAGCCCAGCAGCTCGGCGCGGGGGATCCCACTGAGCCCCTCGTCGGCGGCCTCGATGTAGCGTTCCCAGAGCGACCGGTCGGCCAGTTCCATGCCGATGATCAGGGTGTCGTCGACCTGCCACGACCCGAAGTTGGCCAGGAGGTTGGGGTGATGAATCCCCCGGACGAACTCCAGGGCCCGGAGCTCGGCGGCCCGGGCCCGGCTGGAGAGGCGGACGAACTTGAGGGCGACCAGGAACCCGCCGGAGGCTTCGGCCTCCCAGACCTCGCCGAATCCGCCCCGGCCCCGGCGACGGACCAGGCGGAACCCGGGGATGGGCTCGTCGCCCGGGTTCAAGGCGATGGTTTTCAGGTCGGCTAAGCTCGGTTGCATCGGTCACCTCGGGACAAGCAGCGAACCTCCGCAAGCTCCGCGGAGTCGGTTGCCTCGGCCGTCGAGGCGTCAGGCTGGAGGGGGACAGGTCCGGGGGATCGGGCGTCATGTCCGTCCCGGGAGGGGCGGTCGCGACTTCCCCGCATTATGTCACGGCCTTCGACGTTTTGACAATACGCCGCCACCGCCCGAGGTGTTCACAATCAACGGGCGACGGCCCCTCCGGATGCAACTGACGTGCCGGGATCGGAGGTCGGGCCGCCGGGAACCGGCTGGGCGGAGCGGGCCAGGCTCGACCCGGGGAACGGGAGCGGCGTCATCCGGCCCCGGGGCATGGCACCCAGGTCGGTCCCCGTGGTGGTCGGGGTGATCTGCCCTCGATCCCGGGCGCACCCCGGGGCCAGGAGCGCCAATGACAGGATGACCCCAGCCTTGCGCCGGGGCTCCGGGGGATCGATCGGCGACATGGGGGGCCTCTGGGCGGATCAGGGGGATGGTCAGCGGACGACCGAGCCGGTGGGAGCCTTGGCCGATGCGGTGGGGAGGCTGGCGGTGTCCCCGGTCGCCCAGGGGTAGCCGAGGGGGGCGGAGGCCGTCCTGGTGGATTCCTCGCCGGCGGCCCTGGCGGGGATCACGCCCCCCGACCCGTCGGTGACGGTCCGGCTCCGGTCCGAGGCGCAGGCGGGGAAGGCCAGGGCGGCCAGGGCCCCGAGGGCGACGGCCCGGCTCCGGGCGGTCCTGAGGCGATCGCGGGTCATGGCAAGGTCCATCCTGGGAAGGGTTTTGAGGCTGCTACCGGTCTTATCGGTCCCAACGCTCGCCCGACTTGAACGCCGCTCAGGCCAGGTCGAGGGCGGCCCGGACCAGCGGCTCGTCGATCGACCGGTCGAGGCGGAAGCCGAGCTTCGCGCAGATCCGCTGCATCTCGCGGTTATCGGGGAGGATCTCGGCGGTCACCCGGGCGATCGACTCGTCGCGGGCGATGGCCAGGAGGCGGGCCAGCAGCTCCGAGCCGATCCCCTGGGCCTGGTGCTGGTCGCCGATCAGGAGGGCGAATTCGGCCTCGGCGGTCCCCTTGATCTTGCTGAGCCGGCCGACCCCGAGGATCGCGTGGGTCCCGGCCCAGGGCTCCTTGTGGTCCACGACCAGGGCCAGCTCGCGGTCGTAGTCGTTGCAGCAGATCCGGGTGAGCCGGTCGTGGGCGACTCGGCTGCTGAGCTTCATGGCGTGGAAGTAGCGGAGCGAGACCGAGCGTTCGGAGAGGGTCTCGTGGAACCGGACCAGGAGCGGCTCGTCCTCGGCCCGGATCGGCCGGATCACGACCGGGGTGCCGACCTTGGTGATCCAGGGGGCGACGTACCGGGTTGGATAGGGCCGGATGGCGGGGCGGGGGAGCTTGGCGTCGGGGATCCCGGCGTCGTGGAGTAGCACCCGGGCGTCCAGCGCGATCAGGCCCTCGGGCGAGGCCAGGAGCGGGTTGATCTCGACCTCCTTGATCCTCGGCCGCTCGACGACCATCCGGCTGAACCGGACCAGGAGCTGCTCCAGGGCGTCGAGGTCGACGGGCCTCCGCCCCCGGTCGCCCCGGAGGGCCTGGTGGATCCGGGTCCGCTCCATCAGGCGACGGGCCAGGGTGGTGGTCAAGGGCGGGAGGGCCAGCGACCGGTCGCGGTAGACCTCGACGAGCCGGCCGCCGGAGCCGAAGAGCAGGACCGGGCCGAACTGGGGGTCGACGCTGGACCCGACGATCAGCTCGAAGCCGTCCAGCGCGACCATCGGCTGGACGGTCACGCCGAGCATCGCCTCGGGGCGGGCCATCTCGCCGACGGCCGCCGCGATGTTCCGGTAGGCATCGCGAACGGCCCGGGCGTCGCCCAGGTGGAGCCGGACGCCGCCGACCTCGGACTTGTGGGTGATCGTCCGCGAGTAGAGCTTGACGACCACGGGGTAGCCGATCGCCTCGGCGGCCTCGACGGCCTGCTTCTCGTCCAGGGCCACGCGGGTCTCGACCGTCGGGAGGCCGTGGGCGGCCAGAAGCTGCTTGGACTCGGCCTCGTCGAGCAGCGTCCGAGCCTCGGCGAGGGCGGGCCCCAGGATCGCGTCGCCCCGGGCGCGGGCCTCGGCCTCGTCGTCGGACTCGGGCGGGAGCGTGGGGGTCTCGTGGAGGGCCCGGAGGTTCTCGGCGTGCCCGGCCATGGCGGCGAAGACGCGGGCCGCCGTGTCCGGGTAAGCAAAGGTCGGGATCCCCGCCCGGTCCAAAATCGCCTGGCCGGCGGCGACCTCGGCCCCCCCCATCCAGGAGGCCAGGACCGGCTTCCCCTCAACCTTCGCGAACGATTGTAAAGCCTCGGCGGTCCCAGTCGGGTCGGTCAGGTCCTGGGGGGTCAGGATCACCAGGAGGCCGTCGGAGCCGGGATCTTTGGCGACCACTTCCAGGGCCCGGGCGAAGCGGTCGGGGTCGGCGTCGCCCAGGACGTCGACCGGGTTCCCCCGGCTCCAGTCCGTCGGGAGGAAGCCGTCGAGGGCCGCCATCGAGTCGGCCGAAAGTTCGGCGAGCCGGCCGTCATTGCCGATCAGGGCGTCGACGGCCAGGACGCCTGGGCCGCCGGCGTTGGTGACGATCGCCAGCCTCGGCCCCTTCGCCCGGGGCTGCTTGGCCAGAACCTCGGCGAGGTCGAAGACGTCGGCGATCGTGTGAGCCCGGAGGACCCCCCCGCGCTGGAAGGCGGCGTCGAGAACCTCGTCGGAGCCCGAAAGCGAACCGGTATGCGAGGCGGCGGCCCGGGCGGCGTCGTCGGTCCGGCCGGCCTTGATGACGATGATCGGCTTGGTCAGCGCGACCTCGCGGGCCGCCGAGAGGAACGCCCGTGCGTCGCCGATGGTCTCCATGTAGATCACGATCGAGCGGGTCCGGGGGTCGTCGCCGAGGTAGTCGATCAGGTCGCCCCAGCCGACTTCGAGCATCGAGCCGACCGAGACGAACGCGCTGAAGCCGACGTGCGTCTTCAGGCTCCAGTCGAGGACGGCCGAGGCCAGTGCCCCGCTCTGGCTGAGGAACCCGACGTTGCCCGGGGTCGCCATCGCCCGGGCGAAGCTGGCGTTGAGCCCACCGGACGGCCGGATCACCCCCAGCGAGTTCGGCCCGATCAGCCGGACCCGCCCCCGTCGGGCTTGTTCCAGGACCTGAAATTCCAGCTCGATCCCCGCCGGCCCGGTCTCCTTGAACCCCGCCGAGAGGACGATCGCCCCCCGGACCCCGGCCTCGGCGCATTCCCCGATCAGCCCCGGGACGGTGGCCGCCGGGGTCGCGATCACGGCCAGGTCGACCGTCTCGGGCACATCCTTGATGGTTTGATACGTCTTGATCCCCAGCACATCCGGCCGGTTCGGGTTGACCGGGTAGACCGTCCCGCCGAACGGGCTGCCGACCAGGTTCCGGAGGACCGCCCGGCCCACGCTCCCCGCCCTGTCGGTCGCGCCGAGGACCGCGACGCTCCGCGGCTCGAAGATCGCGTCGAGCGGCCTGCGGCCCGATCGGTAGAGGTCGCTGCCGGGCTCGGGCGTGGTCGCGGGTGTGGTCATGGCGGTGACACCTGGTGCTCGGGTGGTTGCGGCAGGTCAGGCCGATCGCCCGCGGCTCCGCTTCTGCTCGACCCGGATCCGCCGGGCCAGGTGGTACCAGTCCGAGGCCGGGGTGGAGGCCAGGCAGGCCAGCGAGGCCAGCGCGGTCAGGGCCATGATCGCCGGCGGGCCGGCGGTGGCGAAGAAGATGTTGGACTCGATCCGGTTCCGCTCATCGACGAACCCGTAGAGGAACCGGGCGCAGACCGCCAGCCAGATCAGGCAGCCCAGGAGCCCCGACCACCGCCCCCATCGGCGGCCGGTCAGGATCGCCCAGGCGACCGCCAGGATCACGAACGCCACGCCGACGCCGGTCCCCAGGACCACGGCGATCTCGGCCGGGTAGCCCAGGATCCGCCGGGCCTCGGCCGAGAGGGCGCAGAGCTGCGCGGTCCAGAACAGGCCGAAGACGGCGATCATGGCGAACTCGAAGGAGATCGCGATGATGGCCTTGGGACGCTCGGCGTCGATCTCGCGCTCGTCGAGCTTGAACCGGTAGGGCGGGGCGGCGACCGGCCGGCCTCCGAGGACGTTGTCGAGGTCGGCCGCGAATGCTTCGGCCGACTGGTAGCGCTCGTCGGGGTCCTTGGCAGCGGCCTTGTGGACCACGGCCATCAGCGCCGGCGAGACCGACCGGTTCAGGCCCGAGACCGGCGGGAGGGCCTTGGTGACGACTTGCCGGAGGACCCCCTCGCGGGTCGGGGCGTCGACGGCCCGGCCCAGCGTGAGGAATTCGTAGAGGACCAGGCCGAGGCTGTAGATGTCGGTCCGGTGGTCGATCTCCAGCCGGCCGGTGACCTGCTCGGGGCTCATATAAGTGGGAGTGCCGACGATCTGGCCGGTCCGGGTGACCGTGGCGTCCTCGAAGTACCGGGCGACCCCGAAGTCGATCAGCCGGACCCGCCCGGAGCGGTCCAGCAGCAAATTCTCCGGCTTGACGTCGCGGTGGACGACCCCGCGCTCGTGGGCATGGGCCAGCGCCAGGGCGGCGTCGCGGGCGATCTCGACGGCCCGACGGACGTGCTCGGCCGAGGTCGTCCGGGGCACCGGGCCGTCGCCGGGGGGCTTGGCGGCCCCGGGCTCGGGCGGTCTCAGGGTGACCGTCGTGGCGTCGAACCGGACCACCGGCGGCACGGCCTCGGCCGAGGCCAGCCCCTCCAGGGCCGAGGCGATCGTCCGCTTCGGGTCGTGATCCATCGCGTCGATCACCCGGCGGAGCGAGGCCCCGTCGACGAACTCCATGGCCATGTAGCAGAGCGATTGGTCCTGGCCGACGAAGTGGACCCCGGCGATGTTGGGGTGGTCCAGCCGGGCCACGGCCTGCGCCTCGCGGCGGAACCGGGCGATGTCCTCGGGGCGGTTCAGCGCGTCGCCCAGGACCTTCAGCGCGACCACCCGGTCGAGCGAGACCTGGCGGGCCTGGTAGACCACGCCCATCCCGCCGGAGCCGAGCCGCCGCTCGATCCGGAAGTCGCCGACGCGGACATCCGCCCCCAGCGCCCCCGGGCGGCACCGGACCTCGGTCGAAGCCTGGGGATCCGGGCCGTCCTCGTCCATCGACCCGCGACCTCCCCCGGCACCGCCCGAAGCCGACCCGACGCCCCGCCGACCGTCTCCCATGATAGCCAACCCGGCCCGCCTCGCAAGCACCGCCCCAGAAAGGGCCGGGTCGCCCGGGGAGATTGCTCTCCTCGGGCTCCCACAGATCCAGACGTGCGGATTTCCCGCATCTGGCTCGTCATGTCATGAACTCGCTA
>JAABUV010001911.1_pt1 | contig 29379 bp, 49 predicted proteins | sample 5559971 | NCBI WGS metagenome assembly JAABUV01 (sample SAMN10711881, study PRJNA513362) | rock metagenome | isolation source: Antarctica rocks | place: Antarctica: Victoria Land, Knobhead nord | collected 2015-12-19
CGCCGCCGCCGCCGCCGCTGCCGTCCAGGCGGCGCGGGTCGGTAATGCGGATGATGGAGATGTCAGCGCCCTCCGGCGAGAAGCCGGTGCCGGCCGCCGCGGCCACCTCGCGCCGCCCGGCGCGCTCCGTGCTCGACGTGCTGAACGCGCTAACCTACGGCGCGGCGGGCGCGCGCGCGCCGTCAGCCCTGCAGAGGGGCGCGCCTGGCTGCGGCGGCCGGGCGCCCCGCGCTGGTCGCGCTGCGCGCGCTGGCGCGTGCGGCGCGCGCGGGCGGCCGCTCGCCGGGGCAGCGCAGGATGCCTGCGACCGCCCTGGACTCTCCACAGCACAGACAAGCTTGCAGCAGTGTAGGCAGCCCTGCCACCCAGCTCGTTGGGAGTCACGTTTGGCTGGATGCGGCCACTGTGCATAAGGCCTCGCGGCAGGCACGGTCGCCGGGGCGTAGACTACAGGCGCGCCCGGGGGGGGCCCGGCGTGAGCGGGCCTCAGCAAGCAGACGCGGCGCGGCGCCGTCCAGGCCGACGACCGACACGCCCGACATGCCCGGGTAGGAAATGTAGGCGAGCGAGCGGCCGTCTGGCATGAAGCTCGGGAAGGAGCCGTCCAGGCGCAGCAGGTCCAGGCCTGGCGCGCGCAGGGTTAGGATAGGTTTAGGTTAGGCAGGGGTATTGAGAGAGGTACGCGCCGCACGGGCGGGCCGCGGCAGGGGGGCGCGCGGCGACCAGCGTGTGCGCTGCGCGTGCGCGGTGCATGTGTGGCGCTATGCTCCGGCGTGAGGGGGCGGCTGCGGGCTCGGCGCCCGGCGGCGCGCGCCGCCTGCCGTGCAGGCGGGCGCGGGCCGCAAAAGGCGGGACGCGGGTGCGTGCAGGGCACATGGCAGGGCCACGGCACAATGGGAGCAGAGGCTGGACTCTGACGGCGGCGGCGCAGCGCGGCCCGCCCGCACCCGGCACGGGCGAGTCGTGGCGCGCGAGCGTGGGCACGCTGCCGTGGCTGCGGCAGCGGTGGTAGCCAACGCGGCGCCCGCCCGGCGCCAGGAATGGGTTGTAGTGGTTCGCGTCGCGCTGCGTCACCGGCGTCAGCACCCACGGCGCCTTCGCGGGCTTGGCAACGCCGGCCGCGGCGCCGCCGTGCAGGTCCGGGGGCGGCTGCAGCAGCGCGATCTGCCTGCGGCCCACAGGCTGGCCGGTCAGCGCAGCGGCCGCGGCGGCCGCCGGCGCGGTCCGCCGCGTGTGGCGCGCTCAGGGCGCGCCGGGTGTGCGCGCGCGCGGACATGCGCCGCAGCGGGCGGCCGCGCGCCTGAAGCCGTTGCCGGCGCGCGTCGCCACGGCCAGCCATTTTGCGCCCGGCGCGCCCGTGGGCGTCATGACGTCCACGCCGGCCGGCGTGATGCGTAGCTCGGCCGAGCCCTCGGCCTGCCAGTCCAGCGCATATATGCTCCACCTGGCAACGCCGCGCCGCCCGTCAGCCCGGCGGCGCAGCCCGGCGGTGAGCCGCCACGAGCAGGCGCTGTGCCGCCCGCCTGGCACGCTGCAGGAGATGTGCAAGCACGCGCCCAAGCTTGCACACATGGAGCTGAACCACAGTGCATCGGTACCTAGGAGCTGGATGTCTACTGGCGCAGAGGCAGGTGTTCAGACGCCGCACAGGCACGCAGGCTCCCGCGCATGCCGCGCGACGCGCCGGGCGTCACCAGCCGTCGGGCGCGCGGCGGTGGTAGTAGAGCAGGCCGCCGGGGCCGAATGCGGGCCAGCCCGCGTTGGACGCCACCATCCGGCGCTGCAGGCCGTCCGCCGCGCGCATGACCGCCACGTCCGAGTGCCCCGTCTGCGCGCACCGATGCGCGCGGGTGTCCCCGACGCACTGCGGTACTTCCACCCATGCTGTGCTGCTGGCCGATCGAGTCAGTCTAGGGGGTACACGCTGGCCCCCTGATCAAGACCGGACTCCACATGCAAAGCACGCAAGTGCTGGTGAGGCACAGAAGCAGTGCTGGCCTAGCCGCGGCGCCGTGGCAGGACCGCGAGCAGTGGGGCCCGCGCCTGGCCGCTGCCTGTGGCCACCGCGAGCCAGGAGCCGTTGGCCGAGATGGCCGGGCTGAAGTCCGCAGCCTCGCGGGGCGTCAGCCGCAGCGTGCGCCCTGCGCAGGCTCCAAACCGACAGTATAAGGTTGCTCATGGCCGCGCCCTGGATGGCCCCTGCGGCTTCAAGAGGGACGCCGCACACACCTTTCCATGGGGCATGCTGCCCATGGCGCGCTCACCAGCTCGCTACAGAAGGTCTTCAGGCAGGGCCTGCGCTCAGGTGGCTGGAAGCCGTGCGCTGGCGCACCCGAGGTCGCATTGAGGCGGTAGACCGCCGCCCAGCTCTGGCGCTTCACCCGCGATGGCATATGCGTGGACACGCAGAGCAGCTGCCCATCCGCCAGCGGCACCGGGCGGTCCTGGCGCGCCGGCGCCATGCAAGCGCTCGAGCGCGGCGCTCAAGCGCGCCGGCCAGACTCTCAAGCAGGCAGCGGCTCTGTTGCATGCTTGGCACACCGCAGTCGTGTGCGGTAGCCACAACGCTACCAAGCAGAAAGCCGTCGCCTGCGGTGCGTCGCAGAGCATGCACCCATGCTCATAGTTCTGGGGTGAGCGGCGGCGCGCTTGCTGAAGCCGGGTGGCAGCCGGCTGCACAGGAGCCCTGCTACAAAGGCGGAGCGTGAGACGGCGGGATGCACCTCCATGCTCACGGCGTTCGTAAGGCGCTCTGGTCCGTGCGCCGAAGACGGGGCCCCGTCGCCAGCGCCCCCGCTCGCGCGGCCAGCACCTTGCTGGTACAGCTCCAGGTTGCCGTCGCGCTCGGATACAAAGAAGAGCTGCTCGCCATCCCTGCCGATATAAACAAAACAGCATATAGCGGAGCATGCACAGGTGCATGATTTACAGTGTGACAAGACATGCGTCGAGCTTGCGCAGCACAAAGCTGATACATGCCGGACACAAGACAAAGCTTGGGCGGGGCGCGCGCGTGCTGAAGGCGCCGTTGAAGTTGATGCTCTGGCCGTCCGTCAAGCGCTCCTCCTTGGAAAGGTGCTTTTTGTCGTCGACAACGGAGGTCGAGTATATGTCAAAGCCATACTGGTTGCGTGCAAAGGTGGCATAGACCACCGTGCCCATGTCTTCGACAACCTGCGTGAGCGCAGAAGCCTGCTCAGCGCTTGATGCACGGCATGAGCCGTGCTCGATACAACCTACACGACCACCTGCTGTCTGCACAACAAGTTAGCGTCTCATGTACTCACCAGAGGTACTGTGACATCACGCAGAGTGCCAACAATACTGTCCTCTGATGCTACCGCATGCAATGCACATGCCAAGAACAGCGCGGCAAGATGTACTGCGCCCATGATCGGCAAACACGTCTGCTCGCAGGCACGAGGCTTTTTTGGGGTGCAAAATGAGGGATGTGCATTCATCGCAAGCATTTTACGTGTGCTTGTTCACCCTTGCCCTGCCTGTAACCCATGCACCCATGTGCATCCACATGAGGGTGCGAATCTGCCCGGTTGCAGGTTGCGCTGGCCAGACGCCAATGCTGGAGCGGACCTAGTGTGCGCAAGACAGCCCTTGCTTACAGTCGGCGGAGGCAGCTACAGACGCGCACTGCATAGGCACAAATTGGCCTCGGGCCAATGGCCTGCCAGTGGCCTGCCAGCAGACAGCTCACGAGCTCCTGCAAGCCAAGCACTGCCAAGCTCGAGCACATTGGGCCCTGCAGGGCCATCAGACGTGTCAGAACGCTGCAGGCCAGAGCCCGCCAGGAGTACGAGACGAGGAGACTGCACGTGGCAGGCCAGAGCCGGCCAGGACTACAAGACGAGGAGACTGCACCTGGCCAGCACGCCAGGTCGCTTGAAGCAAGCTTAGCTGGCCCGCAGGAGCAGGCACGCATCCGGCGCAGCTTTGTGCAGTCAGCCGCCCTCTGCACGTCCGTCAGAGGCGCAGGAACTCCACTATCGCCGCCGCTTGGTTGCGACCGCAGCTGGCTCCCCCTGCAGGACACCAGTGTTGGCATACCCAGTCCAAAAGACATGCAAACACAGCACTTGCTGGTGCGCTGTCAAGACCACTGCCAGAAGCGCATGGCAGCGCGGAGCAGGCCGCACCGCGACTTGCCGCTGCAGGGACCGCCACAGGCCCCTCAAGCTCTCGCCAAAGTTGCTGCAGGGCAGCCGGCGTCAGCGGACGGGCATCTCTGTAAGGGCCCAGCGCGACCAAAGCAGCACAAGCTGGAGCGCACTGGAAGGACGTGCGGATCCCGTAGCGCACGTCTAGGGGCAGCGGCGAGGCCAGGAACTCAAAGAGCGCGTCCAGAGGCTGCACAACTCGCGCGTGGGGGTAAGCTCAGGCGGCGAGCGAGCGGCAACGTCGCAGAGCTGACTGCGAGCTCGCACGGGGGGCGCACGCTCTGCGGCCGGCGCTCCCCCCCAGCGTCAAAGGCTCGGCGGCCCTTTATCTGATGCGGTCGAGTGTCGCGCCGCACGCTGCGCGCATGCTCGCTCGACTGCGACAGCACCTCCTTGCGCTGCTTGCGCGGCAGCCGCGCAGACGACATGGTCGGCAGCGCGGGGGCGTGCGCTGAGAGCCGTCAGTCGCTCTGGGCGCGCGGCCCGAGCGCCAGGTGGCCAAGTGGAGGAGGGTAGGGGACTGTTTAAGCAGAGCTTGCAACGCTGCGAGCGGGGAGCTTCCTCTGGCAGCGCTGCTAGGGTCGAAGGGGTCATGTGCATGGCCCATGCAAGCTTGGGCATCCTGAGCTGCATCAGGACGCCCAAACGCCGTGCCGGGGAACTTTTGCTGAGGCTAGGCTCGGGGTGTGTGTGCGCGCTGGGTGCCCTGCGGCGTGCTGGCAAGTAGACAGCACCATGCCCAAAAGATCCATTGCGCAACCCTCGGCGCCCATCGCATTGGGCATGCCTCAGCTTGCTGAAGGCATAGACGCTTGGTTCATAAAGGCAGTGCTCGTCGAGTTCCTGGCGACGCTCCTGTTCCTGTTTATCTCAATCTCCACAGCAGGTAGGTTGGGGGATTGGCCCCCGCTGTGCACTGCCTCCTGGCCGCGCCTCCTGGTGCTGCTGCTGAGTGCGCTGAGGGCATCGCCTAGCGAGCATGGCGTGGCTGTGAGTGTGCGGTGTTCCCGCGCAGTCAATTCCTGTGAGGCCGGAGACACGCGTGTCCCCATGTCGAAGGACGCAACCCTGACGGACTGCACGCTGACCACTGGGCGCATTCTGCTGATCGCCTTTGCCTTTGGCGTCTCTATCTTTGTGTTCGTCTATGCGGCTGCGCCCTTCAGGCGCGTGCCCTCCGTTCTTGTATGTCTGACACTGTGCTCCTGGTGAGCACGAGAGCTTGCTGGCTGTGCTCCAACTTAGGGCAGGACTGAGAACTAGCTGTGCTGAGAGCTGGCCTCGCGGCGCAGTGGCGGACACCTCAACCCGGCAGTCACGCTGACCTTTCTGGTTGCGAACAAGATCACGGTCCAGCGCGCCGCCTTCTACGTCGTCGCGCAGATACTGGGCGGCCTTATTGGCGTCGCGCTCGTCCGGGCGGTGAGACGCGCCCCGCGGCGCAGCAGTGTGGCCCAGGATGAGGCTGTTGCAATCCGCCCGGATCGCACAGCGAAGCTTCCCAGGCACTGTCCAGCCCGTCGGCGACCAGCCTGCGCCGTAGTCGTCCTGGCTGCAGCGGAAAACGTACACCAGCACTGCGGCATTGTTGCCGACCATGGTGGTGGCTGCAAGAGAAAATGGAGCGGACTGCGCGTTGCAGCTGTGCTATGCCACGCCTGCTTTCCTGCTTACATGGTGTTTGCATGGCCGCCAGTACAACCCCGTGCCGTACTGGGCGGCCGGCGGCGGCGCCAACCAGCTATTCGCGCCCACCACGGCCGCGGGCGGCTGGTGCATGGAGGCCGTGCTGACGTTCGCGCTCGTGTATGTCGTGCTCTCGTCCACCGACTCCAAGCGCGCTATCGACGCGCCGCACCTGCCCGTGCGCTTTGCTTATTGCCACGCCTACGCTGTCCGGACCTTGCTTGGGGCGACCCCGGCGCTGTGCCGCACTGTGTCGTTGCAGAAACAGCGCTCAGTGCGTGTGTGCATCTCGCGGTGTGCACTTCACGCCGCTGCTGCCTCGTCGAGTAGGTGCCGCGTGCTGCATCCGTGAGTGCTTGCTGCGCATGGTGCACTGCTGTGCCAGCCCACCCGAGCCGCTGGGCATGCTGCCCTGCCTGGTGCCGCACACTCGCTGCAGGGGCTCCTCTTGTGACGCTGGTGCGCTGGCGGGGAGCAGATCCTGGCGCCGCTGGCGATCGGGCTCACCGTGTTTCTCTGCCATATCGTGGGCGTCCCGGTAACCAACTGCTGCGTGAACCGTGCGCCCCTGGCACCTGCCTCACCCCGCTCGGCGCTTGCAGACATGTCACTGTGATGCTTCCCTCTTCTTGACTCGAGGCTGCTCCACCCTGTCTTCTGCATGTAGAACAGGGCCTTGCCCGAGTGGTATGCTACGCCTCCTGCTACTACACTCTATGCACCATCAATCCTTCCCCGCTGGGGCGCTCCCTGACGTCAGCCTGGGGGCGCAGCCGCGCGCGGTTTTGCGGCGTCGGCCATGAGCGGAAACTGGAATCACCAGTGGATCTTCTGGTGCGCCCCCACGGATGCTCACTGGCGCCACCGGTTCTGTGGCGACGAGCGGAGCGGTGCTTGTGCGGTGATGCAGTTTGTATGCAACAACGCCGAGACAGGCGGAAGAGCAGCTCCGCCGCCTCCGTGCCTCTGCCTGCCCTTTGAGCCCAGGCGCGGTCCAGGCAGGAGCCCTGGAAGCTCATTGGAGGCCCGCCGCAGGGCCAGCAGGGCCCTGCTCCTGCGAGACAGCAGCGGCGCTTTTGCGGCAGCCAAAGCTGGCGCCCTGCCATGGAGCCCTGCCGAGCCTGTGTGCCGCGCGGCTGGGGGCAGGGTGGGCCCGCTGTTCGGCGCCCTGGTGGCGGCAGCCGTGTACGAGATCGGCCTGCGCCCGGACTACGACTCCGAGATCCGGCACCGCGGCCCCGGCATCGGCCTCTTCCCCGGCATGGCAGGCGCGGTCCCCCCCCTTAAAGACGCCGCCCCCGGGCCGCCTGCGAGCTGCGCGCGCGCGGTCCCTTGTTTTCTGCTCAGGGCGCCCAGTGGTGACGGCGTGCCTGCCCCGCGCGCCCCGCGCGCCCTGTGCAGCTGCCAGACCTGCTCCTGCCGCGGGGCAAACGCCGAGGCCCGCCGCCAACAGGCGTGGAGGGCGAGGAGAAGACGGGCGCGGCGGGCAACATGCTGCCGCCGCGGCCAAACCCGTCCGCCTACTACCTGCACATGCGCTACCCGTTGCTGCTGTGTGTCGGGCCGTCAGCCCACATATTCTGCCTGCCGCACGGGCCGTGCCCGCCGTGCATAGCCTCCAGGCTCTGCTCTGAGCCCAGCATCAGCCGGGGCCACGCCCCAGCAGGCGTCGAGGGCGAGGAGAAGACGGGCGCCGCCGGCAACACGCTGCAGATGGCGCAGCACGAGCCCGCCGCGGCCGCCGCGGTGTAGTCGCAGCGCGGGCCTGCCGGCCCCGCGCGGCGCTGCCGGGGGCGCCGCAGGCGCCCGCCCTGCGGCGCCTGGTTGCAAGCGTGAGCGAGCGGCCGCGCGTCCTGGTGTGTATGGGAGGTAGGGGCCAGCCTCTCGGCCTGGCAGCGGGGGCCCTCCTCGCCAGCCCCGCCTGTGCAAAGGCTGCGGGCAGTCAGCGTGAGGGCTGCAGTGAGTGCCGTATGAGACGCAGAATTGCAGGTGTCAGCGCGCGCAACTGGCCACGTTGTCTGGCAGTGACGCGCGGCCGCCAGAGTGGTAGCTACGGGTGCATGTGCCTCCCGGCGCGAGTCTTCTCTTTCGCCGCCCCATGTGCTGCTCCCTGTGTTGGCTTGATTCCCCAGGGGTTTTCCGCACAGCAGCATGCCCCGTGAGACAAGAAAGGGATTGTTGCACCCGCCACATGAGTATCCCCCCATCCCTTGGGCAGCTTGTGGAAGCAAAGGGGAGCAATCCTGAGCTGGGTGCTGCATGGCACCGCGGGGGCTGCGATGCAGGCGCATCAATGGCGCGCTGCTGGCTCCAGTCTTTTGTGTCTTTTCAGGGACCAACACGCTTGCCGACATCTGGAGCAAGCTTGACAGTGTGCATTATACGTGTGCAGCATCCTCACGCCCGTCGCCAGAGGATGCAGCGGCAGTGCATGGCTGTACTCTCACAAGCACAGTGCCTCTGTTTCGAGAAGGGTTCTTTCTTGTGCGAGCGCTGCTCTGACATCAGGCAGAGCTCCATTCATTCAATTTGAAGTGGGACGGGGAGCTCACCTGCATCTCAGCAGCTGGCCTTGTATGCAGCTGTACGCAGCACATGGTCGACCCTCTTTGGGTTTTGGAAATCACATCACAGCATTTGAGTGATTTTTTATGACCTCTTTTCTTAGGCTATTTCTTTGGCCGGATCTTTGCCATGGTACACATGTTGAGATAATTGTCAAAATGATTGCATGCATAGTGAGAGCCACAGCCTTGCACACCGGTGTTCAACATTGCACATGACTGAGGGTAGAGGGTTGCGTGCACACGCCTGACTGGTTTTACGCAGGAGCTGCTTTTCAATGTCCTGGCGGCCTTGCATGCTGGTGTGGGTGCGCTGATGCATGGTCAGGGCCGGCGTGCTGTGCTCAAGCGTCTCGCAGGGCAGACGTGGGCGACAGCGCATGGCTCCTGTACATTTAGAGTGCGGTCTTGCTTGTGGGGTTCACCGTTTGGGGGGGCGGGGGGTGTATTTATGCACTCCAGTAACACAAGGAGGCACGCCTGATCATACACTGCTGCTGGCGCACAGCCACATTCTTCCTGACGTGCGTCACATGTTGCCTAATGATAAGCATTGTGCCTGCTGTCAGCAGTCTCATCAGACACAGCGTCCCCATGAACCCAGCATACTAGTAACTTTACACTAATGTTTTTTAGCTGACACTTTTCACAACTGGGTGCTGCTTCAGTGCTACACACCTGGACATGAGCATGTGCAAGTCTCTAATTGCACGCATGCATGCAGACGGCATGCTTGCGTAAACTGGCAGTACGCATGTCGACACCCACACAGGTCACGGCCCTACAGCAAGTCAGGCATCTCAACCTACACGCCGCATCTTCACGACTCTTCCTGCGCAATAGACGCCTCTCATACACCGCTTCTAAAAAACTCCACATCGGTTGCTGGCACGCCGCGCTTCACACGCTGACTTTTGCTCCACGGGGTCATGTTGCAGAGGGCAGCGCAATGAGACTGCCAGCACTGCCCAAACCTCGCCCCTACACATACTTAAACCGCTCTACCAGCACATGCTCGTAGAGGCTCCTGGTAAGTGGGAGACTCATACATCGGCCCGTACACGCCCCACCATGCCTGACCTTAGCCCGTGGCCATCCGTCGGTGCCTAGCCAGTAGGAGCAGCTACGTCACATCCATGCAGAGCATGCACAACCGAACTGGCACAGCGCGCCCATCGCATAGTGTACAGCATGACACAGCGTGGTGGTGACAACACCGCGAGACCCGGGCTATTCGGTGCAAGCCTTGCCGCGGCCGGCAGGCGCCAGGTCAATTTTCAGGTTCGCCCCTGCCACACACACTTGCTCCTCCGGACTCCCGTAAACTACCACACCAGACGACAATGAATTACCACACCAGTCCGAACGCTTTGCTTGACGCCAAAGCTATCCAGAACATATCTCATCCTCCCACCCTTCTGAGCGCTGCCGACATGTGTAGTGACTGCAGCAGCAGCCCAAGAAGCAGCAGCCCAAGATGTACTCCACTTGTTGAGACGTACTGAACTGAAATTGAGGCAGCACTGAGTGCGAACCACACACCTGCCTCGGGATGCAGCCGCACGATGACATTGAACACCACAGCCCCATGAGTGGGCCAAAGCTCACTCACCCGCTGCTCCATGCGCCACGGCCGCACGCTACAACAATCACGGCCTCATGCTGGGCTCCGTGCCGCTCTCGCCGCTGCACAGGCGTCCTCACTGACCGCTCCGTCCCAGTCCAGACTCCCGCTCCACACTTCTGCTGCAGCCGTGCAGCGACCTCACCTGGCTCGGTGACAGCACCGCCTGGTCGCCGCACTCACTCCTCCGGGGTCTCCCCGCCGCCGTCCCGGGCCGTGCTGCGCCCCGGCAGCGCGCTGCCGACCTTGGCAGCCGCGGCCTGCACCGCGGCGGCCGCGGCGCCACCCGCGCGCGCCGCGCCGCCCGCCACCGCACCAGCCGCCTCGCGCACCCTGCGCACCGCCGCGTTATGCTGAGCGCGCAGCTTTGCGATGGCCCGATGAAAAGGACACACCCGCCCCAGCCGCGCACGCTGGTGCACTGCATGTAGCGCTTGCGGCCGCGCCCCCGCGCAGTTTCTCAGCGCAGTACCTTGCTCGCACTTGCACATCAGCGGAGTGACCTGCCCTTGCCTGAGCTGTGGGTATGCTAATACAGCTACACTCCCTGCAGGAGTGTAGCGTGTCCCGGCGACGCTTGGTGTAGACGCATGCCAAGGCTACCACACCCGTCAGCCTCCAGGCGTCCCAGCCTTAGGGCAGCGGACCTTGTTCAAAACGCGCGGGGAGGGCGGGGCCGACCTGCCGACGTCCACGGGGACGGCGTTGGCAATGGCGCCGCCAGCGCTGCGCGTCGCGCCCGCGACGTCGTCGGCCGCGCCGTCGACGCCGGACGCCGCCTCGCCCGCCTTGCGCTTACCGCCGGCCAGGTCGGACGCCTGCGCATGGCGCAGCCCATCACCGGGCCAAACAATGCACTGAGAGGCATAGTGCACCCAGCAGCACTCTCCCCAGACTGAGAGGCGCCGCGCTGATGCTGCGCGCCGCGCTGACGGCGCAGGCCCAGCCACCAACGGGACGAAGGCGCGCCACCGCATGTAGGGGCAGAGCAGCAGCGCACTGCCAGCGGCACCAGGCAGTGCGCCTGCACCGCGACAGGTCCCCGGTCGCAGGGAAGCCAGGCCGGCAGTAGCGCACGAGGTGGTGCAGGGCCGGGCGTGCACCAGGCTGTTGGTGGCGGCGCCGATGGCGCCAAGGGCGCCTGCCACCTTGTTGCCCGCCGCGGCAGTAAGCCCCTTGAGCTCGTTACCGATGCCGCGCGCGTCGCCGCCGTGGCAGTCAATGGGCAGCTTGCCGCCGACCTGACAGGGCGTTGCAATCGCGGCACTGAGCAACTGTACAGTGCGGAAATAAGTCACGTGCATGTAAGTGCCTTGAATGTGCGCTGAGCACTGTGTGGCATCGGCAAGGACAACTGGCCACCCCCTGTATGACTCCATTTCGCGGGACACATACCTGGTGCCAACAGAGGGCATGGTGGTCAAGCAGGCTTGGGTAGTAGGACTGCCGGGGGCGTCCGACCACTGCAGCACTGCGTCCCATATCTGCTCACAGTCTGCGAGGGAGGAAGCGGGACTCTGCATACGGGTCAAGGCAGGGCAACCCTATGCCCGCCAGCGTGAGGAGCACGCCTGGGCGGCCGCAGTCCTCAGCTCCGCTGCAACGGAGGTGGTGGCCTTGTCCACATGGCCCGCCCTTGCGCCCACGGCCGCGCCCAGCGCCTGGACCGCGAACGTCGGGTCAGGCCCGGGCAGGGTCGAGGTCAGGCGAGCGGCGCGGCGGGCTGCTCGCGAGCGGGGGCAGAGCTGGACGCAGCACTGGCGCCGTGGAACGGTGCTGCTGACGGCCTGCTCTGACGTGCGAGACAAGGCCAGCACAGCGCGGATGGCGTGCCTGTGAGTACCGCATGGCATGACCTGCAACGCGGCCTCCTGGCTGCTTGGGAGAGAACAAGCAGCGGCGGCGCAACCGCAGGCCGCGGACCCAGGCTGCGCAGGGGCCGCGCGGCGCACGCGCGGGCCGGGCACGCTCTGAGTACGGGGCGCATTTCGGCGGTGCACCTGCACGGAGGAGCCCATCTCGCCGGCGCGCCCGGCCACGCCCGCCGCGGCGCCGCGCAGCCCGCCCGCGACCTGGCCCGTTGCCGCGTCCACGCGCGCGAGCGCCGCCTTGGCTGCGCCGCCCACGCCCGCGGCCGCGTTGGGCGCGTCGGCGAGCACGCCGGCCGCCGCGCCGACCGTGCGCGCCAGGCCCTGCAGCACGCCGCCTGCCGCGCGCTGGTGCTCGGGCGCGCGCCCGCTCCCGCCCTCGCCCGGACGCCGCCGCCGGGGCGGGTCCGGCTCGGCGTCGGCGTCGGGCGCCGGGTCGACAGAGCCGCCCGGGTCAGCTGCGGGCGCGGGCTCGCTCGCGCCGGACCCGCCGCCCTTGCGCGGCTCGTCCGCCTTGGCCTCGCCCTTCACCTTGGAGCCTGCGGCAGCCATAGGGCGCGTTTGAGTCCATACCCCTGCCGTGCTCACCTGGGCAGCACCAGCTCGCTGGCACTCCTGCTCGCATAGGCAGGGACGGCGCAGCGCGTCTTGACCAAGCCTGATAGAGGCCAAGGACCCTTGCAAAAAGCACAGTGCAGACTCGAGCGTTGTTTTGGCTGGCGTTGGGCAGCGGCCCCTGCCTGGCTCATCCAAGACGTCCTCGGCAACGGACACTGCGTGCGCCATCACGTCCTCGTGTCCTGACTCAGTCGGTCTCTCGGGGAGCTTGCCGCTGGCCAGCGGGTGCGCCGCCAGGCCGGCGCCCTGCTTCTCCCCTTCCGCTGGTCCCTTTGCCTCTGCACCAAGGCACGTACTTCAAAACGCCTGAGCTCGCCAGCCACACAACAAAATAGACTTTCTCCAGCACGTTGCTGCAGGCGCTGTGAAGTCCCAAAGAGGCTGAGCAAGCGCGCCTGCCGAAACAGCGCCATGCTCCGTGTACTCCAGCTTGTCGGTTGCAAAGGCCTCCTCCTCTTTCGCGGCTGCCTTTGTGTCCTGAAACCAAAGCACGTGCACTAAGCTCTCAACTGTTGCAATATAGCTTGAGCTGTGCAGGGAGGCAGTCGCGCAGTCTGTTCAACAGCTTTATTAGGTGAGCAGCTTGATTGGATCACTACAGTAAGGTGGAGACGGGAGCGAAGCCTACATAAGCGGAGACAGTTCCCTTGCACAGGCATGAAAGCGGACCTGCGCCATGGTTGACGATGCGCTGTTAGCGAACCACAATGCGCGCACTTGAACGGGCACACTTAACAGGGATACAGCCACAAAAAGCGCGGAGAAGTTGCAAGTTGTGCTATTCGTACTGCGACAAGAGCCTGATGACAAGACCCCTGAGCAACCCTGGTTGGCCTTGGTAGGCTGCAGCAGCACTGTGAGAGTCCTGCTTTACACTTGAAATTGCCGTGTACACACACGGTTACTCAATGCACGACAGTCCGAGCTAAAGGCCCCAACTGACGCCTGCAGCGCGCCTATGGCACTGCTTGCCCTGCGCTCCTTCACAGACGTCGTTGACGCTTTTGCAGACTCCATCGCCAGCCAAAATGGTGCGCTGGAACCTATTCATGCCCGCTATGTCTGTCCCACTGCTGAGAGTCAGGTGCTGAGATGCTCTGCGAGCGTGCAGGGGAGGCCCTGCGGCACCTCCTCGCTGTGGGCTTGCCTGATGCACAGGCGGCTGTGTTTGAGGTCCGCTCCCACTGGCTAGGTGCCTGCATCTGCACAAGCTCAGTGCCTGCAGTGTGTGATGCCAATCTCGAGCTCGGGCCCGACGCTGTGGGCGCAGAAAGTCCGGAACCGGCCGGCCTGGGACCCCGCGCCAGAGTGCCGCAGCCGGCTGCGGCAGCGGCTGCGCGGCGAGAGCGCGTGGGAGGAGGTCGTGGGCGCGCACTGCGCGATGCGCGCCGCGCTGGTGCAGGGCAACGGCGCCGCGGCGTATGCGGCGCTGGAGGCCGCGGTCATGCCCTTCAACAAGGTAATGCGTCACACTCTGGGCACGGGCGCCCTCTGCCTTGCCTCTGCACTGCAGCCCCCGGACCTCGGCGCTCGTTCCCTGAGCAGCAGAATCATGCACGCTTCTTCAGCTTCCGGCGTGCGTGGCGCGGGCGGAGTGCGAAGTGGGGCCGCGAGCGTGCGCAGCTGTTCCGCGAGGAGACAGGCGCGTGGCTGGTCAAGCCGATGTCCGGCATGGCGCGCGCGCTCTGCGACGTGGCGGCCGCCGCGGACGCCTCGGCCCGGGCGCGCCCGGGCAAGCAGACGTGCCTGGAGAGCGCCGCCGCGCACCTCAGGACGTTCTTCAGCTCCGCGATGCAGGGGGCGGGTGCGCGCCCGGCCCGCCTGGGGCACCAGCGGGCACCTGCTCTGCGGACGTGAGGCGCCTCAACAGTATGTCGAACACATTCATGTATTGACGCAGGCCTGCAAACTGCCTCAATGCTGCCCCCGCGCTGCAACGCCCCAGCGTGTCATGTCGCGCTGTCGCGGCGCGGGTGCTTGCTGCTGCGCGAGCCCGGGCGCGCCGGCAGTGCTGCCGGTGGCAGTGCCGGCCCGGGCGGGCCGCGCCCGAGGCGGCGCTGCCGGCCGCCCCGCAGGCAACATGAACCGCCGGCTGGCCGCGCTGGACAACGTGATCCTGCAGATCAAGATCCACTTCCGGCTCAACACGCTGAACAACTGCAAGAGCCTGATCAACAGCACGCGCTCGCCCAGCTTCCTCGCCTTCGACCGCTTCCCGGCCGCGCAGCGCGTGACGTTCCGCTACTACGTCGGCCGCCTGGCCATCTTCGACGAGAACTATGTGCGCCGCCGCGCCCGCATCAGTCCACTCCGAGGCGCTGATTATATTGAGTGAGTAATCTTATGTGCAGGTGCACTGAGGCTGCATGGTGCATGGAACTGCTGGCAGCATGGAGCGTGGTAATGTCTCAAAGGCTACTGCTCAGGTCTGACAGTGCTTAAACGGCTCCAGTCTGCGGCGCTCCCAGGCGCATGACTTTGCAGGAGGGGCCCCCTGCATCGCCACACCGTCGCGCCTGGCAGGCTCAGCCCACACACGCTTGCTCGTAAGGCGCACATGCAATCTCCTACCCTCCGAAGGGCCTGTGTGCCGCGGGGTTGCTGCAGAGCGAGGCAGCGGAGCACCTGACGTATGCGTTTGAGCACTGCCACAAGCGCGCGGCCGCCAACCGCGCCGCCATTGCGGGCGTCCTGGTCCCGCTGCGCATGCTGCTGGGCGCGCTGCCGGCGCCCGGCCTGCTGGAGGCGCACGGGCTGACGCTGTACGCGCCCTTTGTGGAGGTGGGACGGGGTCCCACCAGGATAGGGTAGGGCAGGGCTATGGCGAAAGGGTCCCACTGGGACCCTTCCGCACGAGGCAGTGCACGCGCATGTCACGTTGGAAGCGGGCCCTGGGTGCATTGCGTGTGCGCTGTGCATGCTTGCGTGCAGCTGAGAGCGCCGCGAGCGCCTGGGTGCCGCGAAGCTGGCTGGCGCAGCTTGGGCATGTAGCTGCTGAGCGAGGCTGTCCCGAGCCTATGAGGGCCATGGAGGCTGCCTGCATGATATTAGCAGAACCTCTTCGCATGCATGGGCACTGCTCTGAGTCCCATGCTACAGTGCTTAGTGCACTTGCCTGGCTGCTGTAGCTGGATGCCCGGGCGCTCTGCTCACCTTGCATGTGACATGCACATGAAAAGACCTCATGAGGCGTTGAGTGGCCGAGCTTGCGTGGACTTGTGCATGCATGGACGATCAAGACAGCTCCCGTGTCTACGATGCGCCTGAACCTGGCAGCCCGTGAAGCGAGGCACTAAAGCACTGGCCGGCTCATGCGGACCCTCTGGCGAGGAAGACGCGCCGCGCAGATGGATTGGACGCGCTGCGCAGATAGACTGGACGCACTGCGCAGATAGGCGACTGACGGCGCCGCCGCCGCGCAGGCGATGCGGACGGGCAGCGTGCGGCAGCTGAACGAGGGCCTGCAGGCGCACCAGGGCGCGTTCATCCGCGCGGGCACATACCTGCTCATGGAGAAGCTGCGGCAGGCGGTCTGCCGGCGCCTGCTCAAGCGCGTGTGGCTGCTGCACCGCGAGGCCGACCCCGACAAGGCGCACCAGCTGCCGCTCGGTGCGCGCCGCCCGCCTGCGCGCTCCGCGCGCGGCCGCCCGCGGCGTGGCTCCCGAGAGTCCATCGAGCGTGTCCCGCAAAGGGGCCTGTATGATGCAGCCAGCCAGCCAGCTTCTCGTGATGGAAGCTTGACTTGCAAATGCTTGATTTGGTCCTTACGTGGAATATATTTGAAAGCGGCTGCACAGGCACTGGCGGCTGATGCGCGGGCCGTGGCGCGCAGGCAAGTTCCAGGCGGCCCTGGCCGGGCAGGGCGTGGAGATGGACATGGACGAGGTGGAGTGCCTGGTGGCCAACCTGGTCTTCCGCGGCCACGTCAGGGGCTACCTGTCGCACCGGCACCGCGTGGCCGTGCTGTCCAAGCAGGACGCCTTCCCGGCCATGTCCGCTTCCATGCTGTCCGACCCCGCTATTTGAGCAGGCGCCGCGGTGCGCAGCGCTGCGGCTGGTTGCCACATTTTGCAGCTAAACAACTCCCCCCTTTGAACTGTGTGAACATTTGTATAGAGTTAGCTTCTGTCTGCTGCTGCGCTTCTGTGTGTCGAACAGTCTGTTACAAGCATGCGGTGCACCGCCACCGCAAGCAAGCTAGCCTGGAGGCTCTGCAGGTTCGCGCTTGCGCTTGCTCGCGTTGCGGCACCGCTCGCTGCAATACCTGCGACACGCCGTGCGTGTGAGACGCTGGGCCAGGGCTGAGACAGTGTAGCTTTAAAGGCGTGTGCGCATCGCGCATGCCTTATTTCGTCCCAGCAGCGCTCCCACTTTTTCCTCCACGTGATGGGCAGGCCGCACTCCGCGCAAGTCTTACTTGGCAGATCGCCCTTCTTCACTGCCTTGCCACCTTTCCTTGATGCTGATTGGCTCAGCTTGGCCACACCACCCACGTCTGCTCTGACAGTCAAGCACAGCCGCAGCATCCCTGAAGCTTTGCAGCCTGCCTGGACTTTCCTTGCTTAGAACCACGCTGCCTCCCCAGCCTCTCCAAACAAGTCAGTTACCTGTTTAGGCGCAGTACCTTTGGACAAACAAGGAAAGAAAATTCTCTAAGAGGCCAGTCCTAGCAAGGAACCCATCTCCTAGGTGGCCCGAGACACTGGGCGCGAGCGGCTTGCAGGGAGCTTGCTCCAGCACAGAGTTGGGCAGCCATGGGCGCCCCCAAAGTCGACCAGGCCTATGTCAAGGCTGTTGCAGCCGCTCGCAAGGACATACAGACGATGCTCGGCAAGGAGAAGTCAACCCCACTCTTCATCAGGCTTGCCTTCAGCGACGCGCTGACCTTTGACAAGGCGACCAATACCGGTGGCGCCAATGGCAGCATCAGGCAAGCTTTGTTTACAGTGACGATGCCCTCCTGCCTCCCCTGCTCCTCCAGCGGCAATGTGGCCAAGGATCCGTGCTTGAAAGCAGAGCCTGGTGTATGAGTTTGCTCCCACGCGAGGCTGCAGCACAGTCTCCTACGTCGCTTGGTCACCGTGGGATCCGCACAGGACGCGCAAGGAGCTGGAGCACCCTGGCAACGAGGGCCTGGCCGCTGCTGTCTCGCTGCTGAGCGCGGTGAAGAGCAAGCACACAGCGCTGAGCTTTGCAGGTGCGAGCCTCTTGGCCGTAACTGCATTTTCCCTCCTGACTCGCATATGTGCCTTTGCCTGGACTCTGTGTATGGCAAACAGGCGGAGGTTGCCTCCTACAGACTGGCAGGTGTTCATACAGACGCGTGCTTGTACAGTGCACAGCGCCTGCCGTAAGTCCTGACAAGCTCGTTTGGGCGGCTCACAACCTTGCCGGGGCGCCCCGCAGACCTGGTGCAGCTCGCGGCCGTGGTGGCCGTCGAGGAGGCCGGCGGCCCAAGCGTGCCCCTCGCGCTGGGTCGCGCAGACACCTGGAGCTATCCCCCGCCAGGCCGACTGCCAGACCCCGATGCCAGTGCGCGCCCCCTTGACAGGGGCTGTGCGTGCCGGCAAGTGCGGGCGCTTGGCTCGCCAAGCTTCTGTGCTTGACAGCTGTAGTGACAAACATCAGTTCCTATTATCTTCGGTGGGACAGCCTGATTGAAATGCACCAAGCCTGGACGCCCCCCATGCATGACATGGATGGACAGGCGTGCACGTTGTTGCAGCCTCACTAACACGCTCGATGTCAGCGCTCTGCTCTTCCTAGGGCATGGATGTGTATAGTAACTTCACACGTCTGCATACTGACAGAGAACGGCATGTTAAGGCCGGCTTGAGCTTGGTGTGGCTTCTTGGTTGCGTGAAACTTGCTGTATAAGCCTTCCCAACCTTTCGCTTCACATGCAGGCATGCATGCGGCGACTGCGTGCCGCGCGCGCGCGCGCAGGCGAGGACCCGGTCGCGCACCTGCGCGCGCTGGCAGCCCGGCTGGGCCTGGACATGCGGCGCCTGGTCGCGCTCGCGGGCGCGCACCCGCTGGCCCGCTGGTGGCCAGATGCGCAGCCGCCATACTACCCGCGCCACTGCCACGATGCGTCGCCGCGCTTCAGCAACGAGTATTTCAAGTCCGCCGCAGCCCGCTCTCATTGTGATTTTGCACACGCTAGAGACTTTAATGGCATGTGTGAGCTGGGAGTGATGCCTATGAGTGAGACAAACACAGAATTCCGCATTTGCTTGGTGAAGCCTGCATATGGAGGTTGTCGCTGAGGTTGTGGCCAGGATGCTAGCCAACCACAGAGGCTACGAGCAGTGTAGGTCAAGCGCCGCTGCCGCAGCGCTGAGCGCGTGCGGCGCGTCGAAGTGTGTCGGCCTGCCGCGCCAGGCCGTGCCTGCCGCGCAAGCTGCCGCACAGTCCGCTGAGAGCGGCGCCGCTCGCGCAGGGACGTGCTCAGCGGCAAGAAGGACGCCTGGCTCCTGCGCGATGGGGAGGCAGAGCGGCTGGTCAACGAGTTCGCGGCCGACGAGGCGGCCTTCATCCGGGTGCGCGCAGACTGAGCGGCCTGGAGCGTGTGATGACGCGCCTGCGCTGCACGCGTGCTGCAAGCGGACGGGCATGCGTGCTTCCTGCCCACCGCAGCAGGTTTGTGTGCACTGTGCCCGCTCAGGTCAGGTGAGGTGGCAGTGGGCAGCTCATAATGTCAGGTAGCAGTGCGCAGCTCACAGTGATGGAACAAGGCTTGTAGCTGACACGCGACGGACAGGGCAGCAGGCTCGGCGTTGTGCAAGTCGGGCTGCAGCGCGCTTGAGAGCAGCGGCGTCTCACAGGCGTACGCGGCGGCGCACGAGGCTGTGTCCTGCCTCGGGACGCGCCCGGCCCCGTCGTCCGGCCCCGCGGCGCTGGGCAGCGCCGGCAACGGCGCGAGCGTCCTGGACATGGACAAGGCGACGCTTGTGCAGGCGCGCCGCGTTTGGCCCTGTGGAGACCGCAAGGCGCCTTCGTGCTGAGCTGGCGCACATGCTCGTCCAGCCACTTCGGTGGCGCTCATGCCATGCTGCGCACCCCTGTATTGCCTCTCGCTCGTGTTTGGAGGCGCCTGTGCACAGTCTTCCAGAGAGAGCTGGAGAGCAGGGCCTGGATAGTTTTCCGCTGACAACGTATCAGGCGGGGCAGCGAAGACCGCCCTGCTGTGCAGGTGGCAGTGGGAGCAACGGCGGCAGTCATGGCCGCTGCGGTCATCGCCGGGTTGTATTTCCGCCGCCGCCGCCGGCTGGGCCTGTGATCCCTTCAGCGCGCCTGGTCTATGTCGTCCTCTTGCCTGGGTCTTGCTTGCTGAGGGCCCTGACGTTTTTTGTACATGGCAGCATGCTTGCCGTGCGTGCGGCAATGCAGACGCCCGCTGCATTCTGTTTGTTCCTAGACGACCACGCTTTTGCAGTGTACATGTCAGGGATTGTAGTGTAGGATACCGCTGGGTGGCAGTGAGCTGCTCGAAAAGTGCGCCTGCGCACGTGTGGCTGACCCCACATGCTGTGAAGGCAAGCAGACAGCATTGCAGTGCTCTCAAGGTTAGCCATCTACTTGTTTCACAGATAGGCCAGAGGCTTTCCAAGGCCAGGCGGCTGGTGTAGCATGTGCAGGCAGCCACAATGAATGCGCCCTGCTCACCAAACCCCACAGGAATGCGTCACCTGCCTGCACCGTACACAGCCCCCGGTATGCGCAGGCCGCCCTTGACGGCAGCCTCGTCCTCGACCGGCAACCCGGTCCCCGTGACCTCGTTGCCGATGGTGACCCAGAAGTTGTGCAGGTTGTTCTTCCGCCCAAAGATCTCCAGGTATTTGCCTGCGCACCCAAAGAAGCCAAGGGCCCTCGCGCCGCCTGCTTGAGCTCCTGTGCTGCACAACGGCAGCAGGGTACAGCCTCAAAGCACGAATGCTGAGTCCGAGCGACTTTAGGGTCGTTTACCTTTGTCATACATCATGCTACATCATGCGGGGCAGGCATCACCATGCCGGCGAGCATCATGTCTGAGCTCCTGCCGACCCAGCTGGAGGACACTGCCGCATACCGATGGCCGTAGCTCAGCAGGGAGCCCCGCGGGCCGGCGCGACCGCCGCGCCGGAGCCGCGCGCACCGCCGGGCACCAGCTCCTCGATGAGCTGGTAGATCTCCTCCGGCTTCTGGCTCTGCCCGCGCCGCTCCGCGTAGATCACGTCGCTGCCGACGCTCCGCTGCAGGCCCGGCGGGTCGCGGCCCTTCTTGCCCACCAGGCACACCTCCTGCCGCTCACGCCGGCCACCTCGGCACAGGTGCAAGGAGAAACTTGCACCGAGCTGCTGCTACGGCCTCGGGGAAGGCTCGGAAGCGCCGCACTGGTCGCTGCTGGAGCAGCAGGCGCATCGGTACGTCATTACAGTTTCTTCCAGTGAACAGAGGCACTGCGCATCACCTGCTTGCCGCTGCTCCTGGCGGCGGCCCTGTGCACAGCTGTCACAACTGACACGCCCGCGCGCGCTACGGCGCACAACCGCAGCCGCAGCGGGCCGGCCGCGGGGCGCGGACCTTGGCGTGCTGCAGGTAGTACCCGTGGCTCTTGGCCATGCGCCGGTTGACCGTCATCTTCACCCACACGATCTCGTCAACCATCCTGCGCGCCGGCAGCGCGGCCTTCCCGCCAGGCTCATCAGGCCGGCCTATAGCGCTGGCAGGGAATGGTGGCACGCCTCCACGCAGTTGTGCGCGCGGCGCGGCAGCAGGAGCAGCGAGAAGAGAGCGCAGGCCCAGCCGACGGACGTGCAGGCCCCACGGAGGAGCAGCCGGCCAGGAGGAATGCGCCCATGCGCCCCACTCCCCCTTCAAATCCATGTATGGGCTCCGGGTTGCGATCTACAGTGATCTACATGTCACTTTACGTGTTTGCAAGGCACAGGATCAGCATCGGAACAGGCTGCGCCCGGCCGCCGCACGTGTAGCCCCAGCGGTCGAAGAGGTCGAGCGTGAACTTGTACTTGGCGTTGATGACCCACACGAACAGCAGGCCGTCCGTCTGCAGCTGCGGCACCGGCAGGCTGATGATGTCCGCGTCGGTCAGCTGGCTGTAGCCCAGCGCCACGCCTGCGCGCGCGCGCGCCCATCGGCGCATGCAGGCAGTCTGCACCAGGGCGCTCGGGCGCGCTTGCAGCAGGCGGACAGCGGCCCCAGGCCCCATGCCTCACAGCTCGCGTCTCTGTCTGCGCGCGTAGATGGCCTGCATGCCGAGTGGAAGAGCAGTAGTGCAACCTCAGCGCATGCCACGGTAATGGGCGGGGTGCATGCGGGGCGGCTCGGATGGGCTTGCGGGGCGGCTGAAATGCACACAAGTCAGGCGCCCCCCACTTATGGAACGTGTGGTGCATGTCATTGCAGAGTGTTGGCGGCCAGGGCAGCACCTCCACCTATGTTGAACACCGTCAGCTGCTGCGGGCACATGAAAGCTTCATCCTCCTGTGCGCCTCAGATGTGTGCCCAGCAAAGCAAGGTGTGTGGGGGTGGAGGGTGGCTCCGAGCTGCAATGCCGTGAACTGTCCCCTTCGAGCGTATGTGCATGCGCACAGGCGGCAGGGGGCGCACCCCGCGTCGGGTTGGAGGTGGCCAGCTGCCAGGGCGGGTCCATCATGATGACATCAAACTGCGTACTGGCGATGAGCCGCCGCCAGTCATACGTGGTGACGTTGGCGTGGATGGGTATGCAGTGCGGGGGTACCTGCCGCGCAGCACTCTTATAATGCGCACTTGGATGAGGCCCTTGACGAACTGTGATGCCTCTCTTATTTTGGACTTCACCTCAGGCATGATGCACCGAACGAGTTCCAAGCCTGCACCGTGCGGAAGGTTGCACTGCACTGCACTGCACTGCACTGTGCGGAAGGTAAGATTTGGCAGGCAGGTCACGTTGGCTGAGAAATCATCCTGTCCTTGAAGATGGCGCTGCACATTGCTTCAGCACAGACCTGGCTCACGTCGCTATACAGCAGACACGCCGCCCTGTCTGAGGCACTTGTTGCTCTCACAGCAGGCCTGCAGGAGCCCGGCCGGCACTCGCCAGGCGCACCTGCCACTCGCTGGGGTCCAGGTCGTCAACGCTGCCGAAGGTGTACTCAGCTCCCTCCTGGCCCTGCGTGGGGCTAACCACGCTGTGCCCACAGCAGCTCTGCTTGCGGGTGCAGTCCTTGATGTGTGCAAGGTATGCAGGTCACAAGCACTCAGAGCCATCCCTTTACTTTCAAGCAAGCTTGCTTAGAAAATACACGGCAACTGAGTCGCAGGCACCACTACCGACTGACCTATTGCTTCAAGCGCTTCCGGCAGCAGCTGCATCTTGTTGTATTTTTTGGCCCTTCTCCCTGTCCATGCTATGCAAGCAGTCTGCAGCATACCGGCAGGTCGGCGGGCGCCTGGCCACCAGGCTCCCGGTCGTCCAAGCTCACTGCGACGCCCAGGCCCTGCAGCTGCGCGTTAACGCCCAGGACGCTGGCCCTGTATGCCTTGATCTCACGATCAAGGTCCTCATCGGCCATCGCCGCCCAGCGCTTCTCCACCGCCGCATCGCTGCCATCTAGCAGCGCCGCAACAGCCGGGTCACCCATTGCTGCTTTGCCACACTCAGCACGATAGTTACAGCGACTTATACACCAGCTTGTCTGGTAACACGCGCGCAAGCAAGCTCTACTGCGCAAACCACACACCCGGGGAGCTGCACCTCTCGAACCCACAACATAACCTGCTGCTAAGCACCGTTTGCAGAGCACCTGCCTGTTGACATCACGGCAACAGTGTTACCGCAGCAGTTTTTACTAAGTAGAAGTAGAAGTGAGCTCCTGGCAGAAGCGCTCACGGGCGCTTGCCACACGTTGCTGATTGGATGCTCACGAACTGCGCAGTCTGAGCCGCCCGCCACTCTGACTGCATATGGAGGAGACTCCCGAGGTGTGTGCGCTGCACCAGCCTAACATGGTTTCTAACGCCTGTAAACACAATGCATCAGCTTTCACAACCACACCGGCAATGCTGAGAAGTCCCTTGGCAGCCTGCCTCTTGAAGGCACCTGCATACAGCAACAGGCATCCTGCGACACCGGTCATCTGCCACCGTCGCTGCAGGGGCTGGCGGTCGCGGCGGCCACGCGCGAGGCCGCGCGGCAGCGCGGCGACACCGCAAAGCGCAAGCGCGAGGGCGAGGGCCCCGGCGGGGACGCTAAGCGCGCGGCGCCGCCGCGCATAATCCCGTTCATCTCGCACGAGGTCGCCGTGCCCAAAGACTTTGACGAGGCCGCGCGCGGCTTGGACCCCAGGCTCCATGGTGCGCTGCCTGCCCAGAGGGACCCTGCGCACCTGCTGGCACCTGCCTCGCGGCCCAGGCGGATGTTACAATCACGCTGTGCCTGAGCAAGCAGGCACGCTCAAGGAGCCAAAGTGGACGGGGCCGATGGCGAAGACATACCCGTTCACGCTTGACCCGTTTCAGAACGTGTCGGTGGCCTGTATAGTGCGCCCCCTTCCTCCGGAGCCACTGGCGCAGGCAGCATGCTGCACCAGGCGCTGGGCAAGCGGTGGAGTGTGGCGACTTGGTTCAGGCGTGCGTGTGCTTGCCAGCGGCTGTGGTCTGGCCAGCACGGGCTCGTGTGTGTCAGATGCAGCCATCTGCGTGTGCAAGGCCGCAAGTCTACATGGCATCGTGCACACTTGTCCAAGACAGATCCTGCCGTGACTCCTGCACCGCCGTCGCACGCACAGGAGCGCAAGGAGTCGGTGCTGGTTTCGGCACACACGTCAGCAGGCAAGACCGCCATCGCCGAGTACGCCATCGCGCGCGCCCTCAGCGACAAGCAGCGCGTGATATACACCTCGCCGCTGAAGGTGGGCGGGCGGCATCTCTGCCAGCACGCCCAACCTTATCGGACTCCACCATGTAGACTTACCTTGCTGTGCAGCAGTCATACTGCTGCAAGTCCCTTGCTTCTTATGGTGCAAGAAGAGCATGGGCGCTTCGCTGTGCGTCGCTGAACCTTTGCTGCTCCCCCGCAGGCGCTCAGCAACCAGAAGTTCCGCGAGCTGGGGGACGAGTTTGGGGATGTGGGCATCATGACCGGCGACGTGTCCATCAGCCCCGAGGCGCGCTGCCTGGTGATGACCACCGAGATCCTGCGCTCCATGCTGTACAGGCGCGCGGCCCTGCTACCCATGTGCTGTCACACTGGCCACAGCCTGTTGCGCATGCAAAAGCTCTATTGCTTCAGAGCGGGGCCTGGCTTGACCGTGCAACAGCGGTCAGGCATGCTAGACTGGGCGCGTGCACGGTGAACACAGCCAGTGAAAAAAAAATTATGGGCGTATGGGTATTGTGCCAGCTCGCCCCGGTGCGCCGGCAAGCCGCAGCGGGGGTGGCATGACGCTGGGTGACCGCACGCCCCTGCTTGCAGGGGGTCGGAGGTCCTGCGCGAGGTCTTGTGGGTCATCTTCGACGAGGTGCACTACATGCAGGCGCGCGCCGGCCCCGCCTGGCCGCAGCCTCTCTCGCCCGGCATGGCCATTGTGGCTTGCAGTCGCGTGAAGCCGCTCTGCCAGGCTGCCCCCATGCGAGCGCGCGCCTGCACTCAACCCTGCGCCCTCAGGCAGCCGGGTGCGCTGGCGCGCTTGCACCTGCGCGTGCGCCGCCAGGCCGAGCGCAATGCATTGTGCAGCAGCCCGCGCACCGCTGGGGCACCACAACGGCGAATCAGGCCATCCGTGCTGGCGCCGCCGGCGTGTCGGCGCCGGCCGCGGCGCCGCTGGGCGTTGGCCGCGGCGCCGCTGGGCGGCGGCTGTGGCGTCGCCTGGGCGCGTGTCGGCGCCCACGGGGCCGCTGCGCGCGCGCAGGACCGCGAGCGCGGCGTGGTCTGGGAGGAGGCCATCATCTTCCTGCCGCGCGACATCAAGATGGTCTTCCTGTCCGCCACGCTGTCCAACGCGGCCGAGTTCGCGGGCTGGGTGGCCGCGCTGCACGCGCAGCCCTGCCACGTCGTCTACACCGACTTCCGGCCCACGCCGCTGCAGCACTACGCGTTCGCGTGCGGCTCCGACGGCCTGTACCTGGTGCGGCCGGCGCTCCTGTGCGCGCGCGCCAGCGCGCGCCTGTGCACCTGGCAGGCAAAAGTATGGCGGCCCGTGCTCAAGGTGCTGGTCTTAGCCCAAGTTGACATCAACCCAGTGGCCCCAGCGGCGCGGCAAATGGTGCAAGGCCCGGACTGCAGCCACACTGCTGCACGGGAAGCCGCGACAACAAACAGGCTCACCAAGGCGCTTGAGACAGCGTCCTGCTCTCCATCAAGGCGAGCCTGAAGCGAGCGCGGCGCAAGCGCTGCGCTTCTCTGTGTGCTCTGCTGTGTGAGCCACACAACGGAGCTCATGCCCCACATGGAGCTCAAGCCCACACAGAGCTCGTGCCCCACCCAGGGCTCTAAGCCCCAAATAGAGCTTGAGTCTATGGAGCTCAAGCCCTACATGGGGCTCAAGCCCTACTCGGCGCTCATGCCCTGCGTGCGCGGCGCGCAGATCATGGACGAGACGGGCCGCTTCCGCGAGGAGCAGTTTGCCAAGCTGCGCCTGTCCTTCGGGCCGGCCGAGGGCGACGCGGCTGCCGCGCCCGGCGCCGCCGACGGCCCGGCCAGCACGTCCGGGCGCGGCGGCGGCGGCCGCGACGGCGGCCACGAAGGCGGCGGGCGCTGGGGCGGCCGCGGTCGGGATGGCGGCCGCGGCAGGCGCGCCTTGCCCTGCGTGCCGCGTCCTGCGAGACTGCGCCTCTGTGGTGGGCACACAGCGCGTCGCGAGGCAGCAGTCGCAGCCTCTGGGTGGGAGGGGCAGGCGCTGGCGCCTCCACTAAGAGGAGGGTGCTGCTGTGCAGGGGCCGCGGCCGGGGCCGCGGCCGGGGCGGCGGCGGCGGGGACACAGGCGAGGACATCGCCAAGATCCTGAAGCTCATTCAGATGCGGAAGTTTGACCCCGTCATCGTCTTCAGCTTCAGCAGGCGGTGCGGCGCCCGCCTCGGCCGCGCTGTGGGCCGCGCCCGCCCCTGGCCCATCACACTTCCTCAGGAAATGCATGCCTGTCGACCCTAACAGACCCTGACGTGACTGTGTATCATGCTCCCAAGATGTTACCCGCTGTTGCTGGAGGCTGGCGATGCGGGGCGTGTGCGCTTGTGATACGTGGTGTGAAGTCAGGGGACACGGCAGGCTGCGTCGCTCCGCCACGGGCTCTGCAGCGGGCGGCTGCGGCAGGGAGTGCGAGGCCTACGCGATGAAGGTCCGGGAGACGCTGAACTTCAACTCCGACGAGGAGGCGGCAATGGTTGAGGAGATTTATAACAACGCCATGGGCTGCTTGGGCGGCGCCGACCGCGAGCTCGAGGTGGGCCAGCCTCCTTCTGCGTGCCTGTGGGAGGCAGCTGCGCGCGTGACGCGAGCGTGCAGCAGCATGCAGCAGGCAAGGAGTCGCGAGTTGCCTGCACATGCTGTAGCGAACGCAACGAGACTGACCTTGAGCTTGCAGGCTTCGCCAGGCATGTGCGCGTGGGAGCGAGGCCTAGTGAAAGCTCATAGCAAGGTCCTCAGGCGTACGCATGTGATGCACCTGCCTACCTTGGCACTATGCCAGCATGACAGCCAATGCTTCAGGAATCTGGGGCCCTATGTGCTGGCGGCGCAGCGCTTTAGTGCGCGCCGGACTGCGGCGCGCGGTAGGTGGTCGTGAAGATGCTGCCGCTGCTGAAGAAGGGCATCGGCGTGCACCACTCGGGGCTGCTGCCGCTGCTCAAGGAGATGGTGGAGCTGCTGTTCCAGGAGGGCCTGGTCAAGGCGCGTGCGCCTGCGCGCTCGCAGGGTACTTCTGGGATGTGAGTGTGGTCATACTGCATGAAGTAAAAGGGCTAGGTCGTGAGCGCGAACAAGGCGTGCGCGCACTGCAGCGCATGCGTGCTTCGCGCCAGGGCAGACCAGTTGCAGCATGGTACCCTGCTCTGCATGCGGTGTGCACGCACGGCCTGAAACCTGTACGCTGTGAGGGAATCGGCAGCATGTGTGCAGCGTGGGCAGGCAGGCCCTGGAGCCTCGGCTGCGCCACTCAAGCCGCTAGCACAACAGCCTGCGTCCCACTCTCACCAGCCGCCTCGCCGCGCCGCCCGCGCAGGTGCTGTTCGCCACGGAGACGTTCGCCATGGGCCTCAACATGCCGGCCAAGACGGTGGTGTTCACCGCGATGCGCAAGTGGGACGGCGAGCAGCACCGCTGGGTGGCCAGCGGCGAGTACATCCAGATGAGCGGGCGCGCCGGCCGCCGCGGCAAGGACGACCGCGGGCTGTGCTTCATGATGGTGGACAGCGAGATGGATGCGGCCACGTGCAGGCGCGCCGCCGCGCGGCCCGGCGGCTGCAGCGCGCTGCCAATGTTCGCACTGCGGGAAGAGCCTGTGAGACACGCTTGCTGCGGAGGCCTTTCACGCCTGTATTGCGCCTATATTGCTGATAAGCGTACAAGCGCGCCTTTTGGCTGGGTGCCTAACCTGGAAGGCGGTGTCGAGCATGCAGCCACGGCCACTGGCTGCGCATGCGTATGTGACGGGCGAGGCACAGCCCTGCATGCCGGACATGTCGCTAGCAGAGCTGCCGCACCTGCGCCGCAGCTGCCGGCCTGCGCGGCGGGCGCCGTGCGTGGCAAGCAGTCCTGCCGCTGCTGGTCAGCTGCGCGCTGAGCTGCCGTAGGAGTGCGCTGAGCCGCTCGCGCGCCGCGCAGGGGCATCGTGCAGGGCAAGCCGTCGCCGCTGCTGTCCAGCTTCAAGCTGAGCTACTACACGCTGCTCAACCTGCTGCGCCGCGCGGAGGGCAGCGGGCGCAGCATGGAGTACGTCATCCAGCGCTCCTTCCAGCAGTTCCAGTTCGAGCGCACGCTGCCCGCGCTGCAGGCGCGGCGCGCCTCCGGGGCGATACTGGAAGCACTTGCACTCCCTGGTCCATGCGGCTCTCTTCGATGGCATCAAAGCGTGATCAAGCTCCTGCATATGTGTGCCACACGCCACTTCTAGATACGCACACGCCTGCATGCGCACACTTCCCCCAACACCCTTGCCTTGCACGTGCTGGGGAGGCTATGTCAACACTTCGCTGGTTTGTGTGGATGCTCTTGCACGGGCACTACAGACAGCTCTGATCGGCCCCAGATGCCTTGCTCACAGTGTTGTTGAGGCACTGATGCAGCCCATGCGTGTCGCAGAGCGAGCTGACGGCCGTGGAGGCTGAGGCCGCAGGCATCGGCGGCGCCAGCACCGAGGCGATGGCCGAATACCGCCGCCTGCGGCACGTGCGTCCTTCATCATAAGCAAGAACACTGGACCCTGCACCCTGCATGTGCAGACCAGAAGGAGGGTACCAGTGAGCAGGGTATGGCCTGGCATCATTGCCAGCACCGGGCGCTTTCATGGCAAGTTTGCCCGTCTTGCCATGCACGGATGCAGTAACTCCGTGTGGCAGGCAACAAGCTGCACCCGCGCTGCGCTGGAGCAATGGCACCGTCGCTGCTCGTTCAGCTGCACCAGAAGCTCCTGGCCGCGTCCGAGGCCGGCCTTGACGCTGTCGAGGCGAAACGCCGGCCACCAAAGCTCTGAAGCTGCCGCAGCGGCGACCAGCCCCCGCACAGCCCTAAAACTAACCCTGTTGCCATCTGTCCAAGACCCTGCCCGCCGCGCCAGGAGCTGGAGGCTGCGGAGGCGGTCGTGCTGGCGGCCACGCAGCGCCCGGACCGCTGCATCCACCTGCTGCGCCCGGGGCGGCTGGTGCGC
>JAABUV010001912.1_pt1 | contig 29362 bp, 33 predicted proteins | sample 5559971 | NCBI WGS metagenome assembly JAABUV01 (sample SAMN10711881, study PRJNA513362) | rock metagenome | isolation source: Antarctica rocks | place: Antarctica: Victoria Land, Knobhead nord | collected 2015-12-19
CTCGGCGCCGGCGTCCACGCCCGGCGCGAGCAGGTCGCTGGCGCCGCGCGGGCCCGCCAGGGGCGCGAGCTGCGGCAGGAGCGCGCGGCAAGCCGTGCGGCCGGCGCCCCCCGCGGGTGCGCCGCGCTGCAGGCGCGCCAGGAGCTCGCGCTCCTCCGCGGAGCCGTGCGAGATGTAGTCCCGCAGCCACTCCTTGCGCTTCGCGCCCACGGACGGGTCGAGCGTCGTGACACCGCGTGCCTGTGACGGCGCGCGTGCCTGCGCGTGGCACGCCAGCCGTGCGTCCAGCCATCCCGCGCCGGATGTCAAACCTTGGCTGGAGCGCAAGTACGCGACCTCTGCCCCGGCCCCTTCGCTGCTCACAACTGACAGACGCGCTGTATGGAGCCCGCGCAGGGTGGGGAGGACCGGGCGCACACCATCTTGCTGACTGCCGGGCCGCAGTGTGACCCCTGCGTCCTCGCGCTCGCGCCCTGGCGCGGCTTGGTCGCGGCAGGCGCTTCTGTCCGCGCGGCGGCAGCGCAGGTCAGCGCAGGTCAGGCGCAATTGCAGGTGCCAGGGAGCGCGGGGAGGCTGGGAGCTGCGGTGCGTACCGCGGCGCGCAGCGGCATCAGCCAGCACCATGTCCGGGCGTGCACACCTGCGCGCGCCCCGCGCCCGCGCCGCTGACCAAACACGCTGCGTCTGTGCAGTGCTGCAGGCACTGGGCCTCCGGAGCCTTGCGGGGCAAGCCAGCAGGCCGCTTCAGCCCCCGCATGCTAGGACGCCCCCTCCAGCCCAGCCCCGGGCTCAGCCTCCCCGCTTGCCCGCTCAGACTGAAGCAGGCGAGCAGCATTGCACGCCTGCCTGCCCCTGAGGGCCCGGGACGGCCCGCTCATGGCGTCCGCAGGGACGCCCGGCAAGCATGACAGCACGATCCCCACAACGGGCACAAATGGGCCCGTGGGCTCCGCTCGCCCGGGCCAGCGCACCGCATCACGTTGCTCACAGCCGCTGCACACGAGCTCCGTGCGGCCTGGAGCCCCTCCGCTCAGGCCCACCACAAGCGTCCCACTCCGCGCAGCAGCAGCCCTCCAGAGCCTGCTGGTCCGGGTCAGCTTGTAGGCCGCCTACGCAACAGGTGCTGGTGGGCTGCTGTGGGCTGCTGGTGACCGTGAATTGCGCTCTGGACTTCCGCAGGCACTTCAAACAAGAGGTGCCCCCCAGGGTTTCAGCCCCACATGTGCCTGCGCACCTGGAGCACCTTTCCTCCCTCGTCTGGCCAGCATATGTGTGCAACAGGCACATATTATATGTGTGCAACAGGCACATATTATACTTCCGCGTGCGCCGCCAACAAAAGCCCTGTGGCTGCCTGGTGGCGCGCGCTGCGGCCCTTGCGTGCGCCCATGGGCTGCACGGCCTCGGCCGTGCTGCCTGCGCTGCGCTGCCCTCCCGCCTGGCCCTCCTCGGCATTTGCAGCGCGCGCCTGCGTTTACCAGAGCAAGGGATTTTGGGAGGCCAGCCTGCGGCGCAAAGCAGCGTTTCTGCGGCATGCCTGAAGCAGGACCAGGGCGCAGCAGCTGCACTCTGCAGGCAACGTCTTATGCGACGCCGTCAGCCACACGGCCAGGTGCCGAAGCCACCAGGCCGTTGGGCCTGTGCGTTCTTGCAGCCGCGTGACCCAGGGCACACAGAGTCCCAGAGCAGTGCTATTGTGCCATCCCGCGCTGGCAGAGCGCGCTTACTTTCAGACCGCTATCCTCCTTGGAGGTGTTGAAAAAGTGCTGCATCGCCAACAAGCTACGCATCTGGCTAGGCAAACCTGGATGCCCCACGCCAGAGGGGTGCGTCCCGCCAGGGCGCCGCACTTGCAACGGGAGCCGTGGTGCCTGCCTCCTGCTGAGTGAGTGGCTGTCAGCACACCTGTGCGGCGCCCTGACAGAGAGGCGCCAAGCGGACAGCGCACAGAGGCAACATGGTCACAGCTCAGCACCGCTGCAAATGTGTGACGAAGCAGAGCGCTGCGGGCAACAGCCCGCCTGTCACGCATCGCACAGCGCGGCATGCTTGCCCTCTGCGCCGGTCAGCTGAGCAGGTCACACAGAAAAGTGCAAGCTGGGTGCTGTTACAAGGCTGTAACTCCAGGTAGGGCTGCTCAGACGGTTCTCATCTGCCAACAAGGTCTCCAGGGACAGACCTACTGGCGGATGGGCCCATGGACCGCCACGAGGGCATAGCGCCTGCTGGACACAGGTGGGAGTGCACGACGCTGGCCTGCGCGCGGGAGCATGGAGGGCGCGTCGACCCGTGCTTTCCCGCGCCTGCTCAAGCTGTGCTGCGGCAGACCGCTGATGGGGACGCCTGCAGGCGCGGTGCCCAACCTGTTCTGGGGAGCGATCTCCTTCGAGGAGCTGCGCGGCATGAGCGCCTGCTTCGCGGCGCTGCCGCCCTGCCCGCAGCTCGCCGGCCCGCCCACCTACAGGCGAGGCCGGCCCGCAGTCCTCTGGCTCTACACGCCACCTCGCAGCCGCGCAGCCTCGAGCGCCCCTGTCGCGCGCAGGCTAGTGCGGCAGGACACAGCGCTCTGGGCCGCGCTGCACCGCGGCTGCCTGACGACCGGCCAGCTCAACGCCGCGCTGGGCTTCTACGAGCCGGCCGCCGCGCGCAAGCTGGACGTCCCGCCGTCCTTCGTGGGGCACCGGCGCCTGCTGGCCGCGCACGCCAACCTGCGGCTGCCGCTGCACCGCTGCGCCGGCGGCGCGGGGCAGGCGCCGCGCGGGGCGCGCGCTCCGGCCGCGGCGCCGCCCGCAGGCCAGCCGCTGCGCTCCGGCGCAGCGGCTGCGCGCGCGGGCGGCGGCGGCCATGCGGAAGAGGTGAGCGGTCGCGCCCGCTCTGCCTCTTGCCGAGAGACGCGCCTGGCCCGTTCTGCCTGTTGCCGTGACCCTGCCCTCCCTATCCTGATGTCGTGAGGCGCGCCTGTGTCAGGCATACCTTCCGCTTCTTCCAACACTTCCGCTTCTTCTGGCGCTCAACGGCCTGGACGATCCAACACCTTGTGTGCAGGACAGGAGGGCCCGGCCGGCGCCGGGCGCGAGCTCCGTCGCGGCGCCCGCCGCCGAGGCCGCCGCCCGCGCCGAGCGCCGCAAGCGGTGCACCATGGCTGCGGCTGACGGTGAGCCTCCGAGGCCTGGTCGGCACTGCTTCAGAACGCCACTTTGTGCCCCTTGGCTGCGTGCCGCCGTGTGTGCGCGCCCAGGGATGCACCTGTGTCGTCCTGTAGTGGCAAAGCTCAAGCAGATCTCAGAGAGCGCCACGTGCCGCGGCCAGGGCCGCAGCCTGCGCGGTCCCGAGAGGGCCAGCACAGGGAAAGCCTGTAGTGTTTGCGCGAGACCGCCGGCTGCGCGCGCGCGCAGGGCAGCAGCGCGTGAGCGGCGCGTGGGGGAAGACGCAGGAGGCGGCGGCGTTGTTCGCGCTGCACGCGGCCGCGGGGCCGGCCGCACCGCCGCTGGAGGAGGCCGGCCTGTTCTGGCTGGAGCCCGGCCCGCTGGAGGCCGCGTTCGGGCTGCCGCCCGGCAGCCTGCCGCCGATGGGCGCCTCGCCCGACGCGCTGCTGCGCCATGGCGGCGCCAACCGCGCGCCCGGCCGGCCGGCGCCGGCGGCCGCTGCCGCGCGCGCGCGCGCGGCGGGCGCGGCCGAGGGCGCGGCCGGCGCCGAGGTGGTCCCTGTGGCGGCGGCGCCCGGGCTGACAGCTGCGACGGGGCGCTGCGGCGGCGCAGACGCCGGCGGCGCTGCGACTGCCGGAGCTGGCCCGGCGCCGGCGGGGGCGGCCGGCGGGGCTGCGGCGGCCGACGCGGGCGGTGGCGTGCTGCTGCACGGCGCCGGCGAGGTGCTGGAGCCGGTGGAGGTCAAGTCGGTGTGCCCGTTTAGGCTCAGGACGCGGCGCAGCCGCAAGGGCCACCGCACGAGCGTGTACGGCGTCGCCGACCGCGGCCCGATGCAGCAGGCGCGCGCGCCTGCCCGCGCCGCGCCCATGAGCGTGTGCAAAACGCGAGCGTTGATGGGCTGTGCGTTGTCGAGGTGAGCAAGGGTTGCTGCTGCTGCTACCCTCGCGCGGCCCTGCTCCGCGCCCCAGCCCTGCTCCGCGCCCTGGCTCTCTGTGGCCGCCCTGGGCCCGCGGGGCCGCTCGCAAGGGGGCGTGGTCAGCCAGCGGCGGCAGTCCGCTCCGACTGGGCAGGGCAGGGGCTTGGGGAGCCAGGGCGCAGGGCTGACGCATGGCGCACACTGCGGACCCGTCTGGCGGGCGGGCGCTCGCCGCGCGGGAGCCACGGCGCGCGGCTCACGCCTGCCCGGTCACCGGCGCGTCCCTGCCCCGCAGGTGCCGGCGCGCTGCGTGCCGCAGCTGCAGCTGGAGTGCCTGGCCACGGGCGCGCCCAGCGTGCTGCTCTGCAGCCGCTCGGCCACAAAGGCGCGCGCGCCCGGCCGGGCGCACGCAGCGCGCGCGCCTGCACGCCCAGCGCAGCGGGGGCCTGATGACCTGGTCACCTGGTCCGTAGCAACGGCCGAGACGTCGCGGCGGCGCATCCCCGCCGCACACCCATGACGTCCTCAATAGGCGAGGCTCGTGCGTAGGGCGACGTGCGGCCCTACCCTAACCCTAAAAAATGGCAGCACCCCCGCGCTGAGACACGCGGCGGCGCGCGGCGCGCGGCGCAGGGCATGACCGTCTTCCGGCTGCAGCGCGACGAGGGCTACCTGGCGCGCATGCTCGCCTGCGTCGCGCGCCTGCACACGCAGCACGTGCGGCCCGGCGCGCCGCCGCCGCCGCTCAACGCTTGGTGGCAGCTGCCGGAGTACCACGCGTTCCTGGACGCGACGCGGGCGGTCGCCGCGGCGGCCGCCCTGGTCGCGGTCGTGGACGCGCCCGCGCTGCCGCCCGGCGCCGACCTGCGCCCGTTCCTGGACTGAGGCGCGCCCGGCCCGGGCGCCGGCGCCTGGGTGAACGTGCGGCTGGGCCGTTCCTGGACTGAGGCGTGCCCGGCCCGGGCATGAAGCCTGGGTGAATGTGCGGCTGGGCCGTTCCTGGACTGGGTGCGTGCGGACCGGGCGCCGGCGCCTGGGTGGATGCGCGGCTGGTGGCCTGGATGTGCAGGCCATCGCTCGGTGCTTGAGGCCGCTGTTGTGGGTTTGCTAGGTGTACCATGCAGAGCATGTGACTCTGAGCCAGTGACTAGAGCCGGGACGCTCACTCGCCACCGACCTGGTGATTGGCCAGCAATGCACATTTTGTAGGGCACTGTGCTGCTGCCTCTGTCCATCCGTCTGTTTGTCTTGCATGGTCTGTTCCAGACTGTGCGCGTGTTTGGTCTCAGAAACTTTCGTAGGAGTTGTGCAGTATCACTTGGCTTTCAAACTCGGGCTATCGCGCGCATGCCAAGGTTGCTACTGCGGCGTGTTTCGCGAACGCCCAAGTGGTGAGGCATGTGGTGGCCGCTTTGGGTCAGAACAAAATGAATGAGGCGTTTGCTTGGTAAAGGCTGATGCGCAGTGGACCGTGAGCTTGCTGCTCTTGCAGTCCACTGCTGTGCAGCATTTTCATGCAAGTCGTTGAGTCCATAGCACTTGTTACGTGAATACAGTGCACATGCTGCCCAAGTTAAATACGAATGTACACAGTGCTATCAGACTTAGACTGGCCTTCCTACATCAGCCATGCCACCCTGCCTAGGCCTGCCAGTCTTGCAAAATTCCATGCCTGAGCAGGGCTGGGTATCCTAACAAGCACCTGTAATGCAGCATACTAAAGCATACTTCTCTGTACCGGTGTGCGTGCATACTGGCAGGTAAGCCAAGGTCGACAGGACAGTCGGCTCATACCGGGGGCATACAACGATTTGACAGTTGCTGCAGCGACTCACATGCTGGCCAGCTCTGCTTGCAGGCTGCTCACAGCGAGGCTTCCTGATAAGCCCGTGTTATCGCAGCTCGCAAGAGCGCTGTGCACAGCGAGCGTCCAGGGCACGGACCAGGACCAGCGCAAGCCTTCCCCATGCGCCGCCGCGTTACAGCCGCAGCTGGTGAGGCCTTACAGCACAGGAGTGGTCGCCCACAGAGCCACTACGCTTCCCACCAGTGCTACCATGCTCCCTAACCGCTGCTGGACGTGTTGCTGCCTCGGACTGAGGACGTCATGGGCTGAGGACATCTTGTTTCCATCGCAGCTGCGCGACTTCCTGCACGACAGCCTGTACCATCCCAGCGAGGGCTACTTCAACGCGCGGGAGCCGCCGGTGGGCGTCGGCGTGCCGCTGGACCTGCCCGCGCTCGCAGGCGAGGACGCGTACCGCGCTGAAGTGCGGCGGCAGTATGACGACCTCGCGGCGCGCAGGCCCTGCCGCGCTACGCGGCGGTCCGCCCGTGCAAGTTGAAGGGCACGTAGGGCACGGGGCAGGCTTGTTTCTTTACTCAATCTTTCATGTTGCCTTCCCGCTACCTGCATTCTTTCAAGCTCCCAGGTTGTCCTGAAGCGGAGCACCTAGCCCATCAGTGCCGAGCCTTAGAGCGCTAGTCTCCAGCAGGGCAGGCGCAGCCAGGCAGCCGCCAGCCGCGGGGCAGCCAGGCGCCTTGCACTGTGGGTGAGTGTGCAGCCGGGCGATCGGGTCCCGGCGCCCGGCAGGTCGCCTGGCTAACGCCGAGCGAGCTCTTCACGCCGTTCTACGGCCGCGCCGTGGCGTCCTTCTTGCTGGCCGAGCATGCGCGCAGCGCCGCGGGCGGCGCGCCACTGCACGTGTTCGAGGTGCTCACGCCGGCGGGCGCCGGCGGGCGCTGCCGGACTCGCTCCCGCCGCATGCACCTGCATGACTGCATGACAGGATGATGCTGTGCATGCACGCCTGCACGTATATATGAATGTAGTAAAGCTGAGCTGCCTGGTGCACAGCAGAGCGCCGCCATGCAGCGGTGTTCGTACCAGTCTGATGCTCCTGGAGAGCAGACAGGCCTGCTGTGCATCCCTGTGCAAGCAAAGCACCATTGGCAGAGCGCGCCCGACTCCCGGTCCGCAGAACCTCACGCCCTCCGGGCCGCGCAGGTGGGCGGCGGCATGGGCCGCCTGGCGCGTGACGTGCTGGACCACGTGCGCGCGGCCGCGCCGGGCGTGCACGCGCGCATGCGCTACACGTGCGTGGAGATCAGCGCACGCCTGGCCGGCATGCAGGCCGCCACGCTTGGCGCCGGCGGCGCGCACGCGGGCCGCTTCAGCGTGCGCGCCGCCGCCGGCCCACGGGCAGGCCAGGGGCTGGTACCCATGCCAGGGCTGGTTGCAGCAGAGCGTGACATGCACGCGTGACTCCCTGTTAACGCCCGCGTGTCGGACGCCCGCCGGGCCGGCAGAGCGCCCGCTCCTGCTCCTGCCCCGGCTGCCGCTGCCGCTGCCGTGGGACAGCGTCCTGCGGGGAGGGCTGGTCTCTGGTCCGGAGGCTGTGGCGGGCGCGCAACGCGTTCCTTGGCCGATGACTCTTATCTTTGCTTATCCCGGCAGGAGGGATAACGCTCCTTTTGACAGATCGACATCGCGCGCGGGCAGGTGGAGTGCCGGGACGCTGCGGACGCGGCGGGCTGGGGGCCGCCGCGCGAGGAGCACGCGTTCGTGCTGGCCATGGAGGTGCTGGACAACCTGCCGCACGACCGCGTGGCCCGCGAGCCGCGCAGTGGCGCCTGGCTGCAGACGGTCGTGTCTCGCGCGGGCGGCGCCGGTGCGCGCCGGCGGCCCCCCGCATGCCCGCAGGCGCGTCCGCATGCGCGCGAGCGGCGGGCATGCGTTGCCTGGCCGGCCGCTGCGCGCCTGGCCGTGCTTGGACGTCTGGTGATCGCAGCTGACATGTGCATGTTAGGCGCATGCAGTTGCTGTTGCGCGGAGCTCATGCAAACGGGGCGGCGCCCTGTCTGGGCAGGAGCTGGGGCTGAAGCGCTGCGGGAGGCACTGGCGCCGCTGGAGGACGGCCTGATCAGGCGCTGCCTGGCCGCGGGCGACTGGGCGGCCGGCGGCAAGTCGCTCTGGCACCGCATGCTCGACTTTGCGGTCGGCGAGCCGGGCGCGCCGGCCCGCCCCTCTTGACGTGTTGGCGAGGGCTTGCGCAGGCAATGCCAGCAGGCCACGGTGTGGCTCAGCAGGCGCCAAAGCGATGGTCCAGCGCGCCCTGCTGCGGTGGGCAGGCCTCAGTTGCCTCACATACCTCCGTGACGATTGTTGGTAGCAAGCAGCACGCCTGGGAGAATATTCACACAAGGCACACTGGGTAAGGCCGCCTGTGTCGGCTGCGCTGCGGCCTCACGCGCGCACACGCCCCTGCTCTCCAGGCTCAGACCTGCGGGCCGCGCTGCAGGAGCGCGCGGCGGCGGCGACGAGGTGTTCCTGCCCACTCGGTCGCTCGCGCTGCTGGACGCTGTCGCCGGCGCGCTGCCCGCACACACGCTGCTCGCGGCCGATTTTGATGCGCTGCCGGAGACGCGGATCGCGGGCGCCAACGCGCCGCTGGTGGCCACCACCGTGCGGGCGGGGTGTAGGTATAGGCGGGCGGGGTGCAGGGGGCCGCCCCAACGTCCGCCCCCTCTTAGCGCCTGTGACGATGCCGTCTGGGCTGAGTCCTGCTGCCTGGCTGGGTTTCGCCGTGTTGAAGGCGTGTCCGACAGTTGTGCTGTTGTCCTTGGCTGCAGGGCCTTGTGAACGCGTGGCAGCAGATGGGCGAGGGCAATGGAGGATCACGTGTGCTGCGTGTTGCGAGATAGTCTGGGGCTGTCAGCGCGCGTGAGCGCACGTGTGGGCAAAAACCTAGTGGCACGCCGCCGGCTGCTGACTGTCAGCACTCTCGCAACGCGTCCCGGGGCTGTCACGCTCGCGACCTTGCCAGCTGCCTGCTGCCGGGCAGCGCTCTTGCAGACACGCCGCGAGGCTGTGAGAGCGCGCGGGCGCAGGTGGGCGGCGGCGCGCGGGACCACGCCACCTACCTGCTGCAGCGCGGCGCTGCGGACGTCTTCTTCCCTACCAACTTCCGCATGCTGGGCCGCCTGTACGAGGCGGCCGCGCGCGCCGCGCCGTCGCCCCTGAACGGTGCGTGGAAATACAGCTTACATAATGATGTAGTCACCCAGGCACACAAGGGGGTTGTGCTGCTGCCGACTTGCTTTGCTTGGATGGCATGGCAGCGCTGGCGCTGCGTGGCAGCGCTGTCCGAGGCAGCGCTGTCCGCGGGCGGAGCTGTCTGAGGCTGGGTGCCGGGACTCCCAGTAAGTCGCCCCTGACACTTCCTGGTGGCGCTTGCCTTGCCGACAAGCAAGTGTCTGGCCGCAGCTGCTAGACGCCTGCTGTGTCTGCTCACGGCGCGGCCCGCCGTGCAGGCGTCAGCACGCAGCACATGAAGACCCGGGAGTTCATGAAGCGCTTTGCGGACCTGCCGGCGAGCACCACGCAGAGCGGCTACAACCCCCTCCTGCGCGACTTCACCAATACCTCCTTCTTTGTGGGCCAGCGCGCGTAGGCGGCCCCGCGGCCCTCTGTATTCATGCCTTCCTATAGGGTGTTGTGCTGATGCAGCAATTAGAGCGTTTGCTGATGCAGCGAGCGTGCCCAGTATGCGCCTTGAAAGCAGCTGTCTGAATATTACAATGACGTACACCGATGCACCCTCGCAGCGGCTTCAAAACCTGATGGCATGCAGAAGTTCAGACATGTTGGCACCCCTGCCACAGTGCCACACAGCGTGCGGATGGACAGTAAGTGGCCTTCCGCCTGCGGTGAAGCTGCAAGCATGCCGCAGCCCGGGCGCCAGGGCGAGGCCGCCTGTGCAGCGCTGCCCGCACCCTCGTCACCGGCCCCTGCGCCAGCCGCGGCAGGTCAGTCAGTGGCGAGCCACACACAGAGCCGCAACAGTGGCGCAAACAGCGGCGGGCGCACGTGGTCTGCATCAACGTGATGTTATCGCCCTTTAGCAGTATCCGCCCTGGCCACACCAACGTTGGTGTGAGCGAGTGGCCAACGCTCCGCGTCGCTTGAAGACTTGAATACTGGAGCATCTTCACCAGACAACGCCTCTCAAGCTTTAAATGCGAAACAGTCTGCGCAGTGCGCACCCAAGGGCTTCCGCGTTTTCCTCTTCATGGAGACCTCCTCAGCCTCGTCCAGGACCAGGTTCATGTACTCGTCAAAGCCCTGCCGCGCAGCCAGGTTCAACAGCCGCGCCGGGCAGCGCAGGCTGTGCGTGTGACGCGAGGCGATCCCTGCGCACGGCCGTCAGCGGGGCGGGTGGGGGCGCACGATGATGCGGCCCTCGACGCGCAGGTCCGTCTGCTCGAACAGCCAGATCTGCACCTTCTGTCGGCTTTGCAAGAACCGGAAAATCAAGTTCTGCAGCGCCATGCCAGGCATTCAGTGCGCTCTGCCGCGTCGGCAGTGACAGGAGTACGCCCTAGGGCATACAGAATGCAGAGCAGCTGTGCAACCGGGAAGGCCGCGCACAATGGGCTGCGTCATGATGCGCTTCACGGTGCCTGGCGCGCGGAAGCGCAACACACAGCGCCGTCAGCCCCCGCAGCTCCACTGGTGCTGCGGTGCTGCGGGCAGGTTCTTGCGCACCTGGTCGCCCCGCCATCTTGGGCAAGGTTTGTGCGAGCCCGGCGCTCTGCCTGTGTCCGCCTGTCTTTGGACAATGCAGAGGCCTGTGCTGACGATGGGCAACCGGCGGGAGTCTGCCTCGTCTGAAGGTGGCAGTGAGAAGAAGCGCAGGCGGCAGCCAGCAGCACTGCAAGGGTGCGTGGAGGGTATGGCCGCTGCTCAAAGGCTGGAGGGACAGCCGCCCGCACCATACCCACCTAGCTCTCGGACGATGACCCGGGCGCCCGCGCGCGGCCCGCTGGTGTGCGAGGGCCAGGCAGCGTGCGCGGCAACGATGTGGCGGAGCCTGGGGCGCCTGCTGCCCGCGCGCGGCTTGCTGCAGCGGCCTTCGTTAGCCCTTAAGCAGCAGGAGGTGGTCAGGTGGTCGGCGCAGCTGCTGGCTGAGCGGGGATGCGGCTGCCACGCCACGCGCCGCTCCAGCAGCGCGAGCTTCGCCGCGCAGGTGGACCAGCTGCCCGTGGAGGCGGCCACGGGCGCGTATGATGCGCAGCAGATTCAGGCGCGGCTCGCTCTGCTGGCTTTCTTCCTACCATCTACCGCGGACAGTGCGCAGGCGCGTGCTGCGAGCAGCGCCGGTGGCTGACAGACGCGCTGGGGCCGCCAGGTACTAGAAGGCCTGGACCCAGTCAGGAAGCGGCCTGGCATGTACATAGGGAGCACAGGCCAGCGCGGCTTGCATCACTTGGTGCGTGCCCTACGCCGATGCCGAGGGCTGCAAGCATATGTGAATTTCTCAAGTAGTTAGCAACGCTGGTTTCGCGCGTGCAGATATACGAGATCCTGGACAACGCAATCGACGAGGTGCAGGGCGGCCACGCCGACAGCGTGCAGGCGCGGCCCGCCCGGCCGAGCCTTCGCCTGTGCACAGCGCCTGTCGCAGCGGCGCTGCTGAGAGCACAGCGCAGGCGGGGGTGGTGACCGCGGCTTCCACCCAATTTAGCTGGCCATGGGTGTGAACGCGCTGCAATATGCAAGCGGCCTCCACACACACCTCCTCCACATATTTGAGCCTGCCTGCCAAGCACCCCCGGGGGCGCGCCCTTGCGGAGGCCCGCTCGCGCCCGCCGCGCGCGCGCCGAGCGCCGCCGCGGCCGCCAAGTGGAAGTGGACCTGGACCTGAACGCAAGCCCTCTTCAAGACCTATCAAGACCTACGCATCCAGCTTGCCACGCGCGCATCACGCGCTGAGGCGCACTGCGCCGCAGGTGGAGGTGGACCTGGGCAGCCGGTGGGTGACGGTCACGGACAACGGGCGCGGCATCCCGACCGACACGCACCCGGCCACCGGCCGCAGCGCGCTGGAGACCGTGCTCACCGTGCTGCACGCGGGCGGCAAGTTCGGCGGCGACGGCAGCGGCTACCGCGTGTCCGGCGGCCTGCACGGCGTGGGCGTGTCCGTCGTCAACGCGCTGTCGGAGCAGCTGGAGGTCACCGTCTGGTGCGTGCGCGCCCGCGCGTTAGGCATGCAACGGCGCCCCAGCTGAGCTGCTCTGGGGCTTCAGCAATAAGAAGCACTGGCGCCCGGTAAGCGCTGGGGCTGAGTTATGTCCCAGATGGCCACCTGTTGCACAGTGTTTCGAGCAAGCTGCTAAACGTTGCCTGGCGCTTCCTGGCAGCAAGCAGCGCGCGGGCGTCGTCAGTGCTTCTCACAATGTATGCATGGCTGTAGATTGAGTGCGCATGCGCTCACTGCTTTGGCAACCATACAGCCCGCAAGTGCATGGCGCGTGTGCGCATTGATGGGCTCTGATGAGCAGGGCGCCCGGCAGAGACTGCTGCCGCGCTCACCGTGCGCGAGGCCCGCAGGCGCAACGGCCGGGAGTACCAGCAGCGCTTTGAGCGCGGCCGGCCAGTGAGCGAGCTGGAGTCGGCGCGGCTGCCGCGCGGCGCACCGGCGCGCAGCGGCACGCGCGTCCGCTTCCTGTACGACGCCGCCGTCTTTGCCGCCAAGTGTGCCCGGCGGCAGCGCGAACCGGCTCCAATCTGTCTGCATATCAGCCAGCATGGGTGCTCAATATGTGGAAACGGTTTTGAGAGTTTAAAGTCGAAGTAGTGTTCTCAAAAGGTGCACTGGCAACCTTCGGCACGATGCTCGCTGCGGGCGGCGCGCTCCATGGCGCAAGCCCCGGACAGGCCCCCGCGTGCCCTGACACGGTCCTGCGTGCGCGCAGCGCAACGTTCGACGCGGACACCGTGCGGCAGCGCCTGCGCGAGCTGGCCTTCCTGAACGCGGGCGCGGCCATCCGCTTTCGCGCGCTGCCGGCCGCCGGCGCCGCGCCCGCCGCCGCCGCAACGGCTCCCGCGCGCGGCGCCAACGGCGCCGCGCCTGCGGCAAAGCGCTCTGCGTCGGCGAATGGCGCGGTGCGCACGGCGCCAGCCGCGCCGGGCGCGCCGGAGCAGGCGGACGGCGCGGGCTGGGAGGAGCTGGCGTGCCCGGGCGGGCTGCGCGACTACGTCGCGTTCCTGAACCGCGACCGGCAGCCGCTGCACGCGCCCATCTACCTGTCGCAGCAGGCGCGCCGGGGCGCGCCTGGTGGCGCTCCGTGCCGCTCTGCTGGCCCCTTGCGCGACCCGGTGGTGGCGCCCTCGCACGTGGAACCAACCTCGAGGCCCTGCGGGGTGCAAGGCTGCATGCATATGGTGGCTGGTGGTGGACGCGCAGGGGCCGCGCCAGGGCATGCCTCCAAGCGCGCGTCACAGCACAGCACAGCAGGGCTGCCTGCCGTGCCCGAGCTCGCGCGCAGTGCCTGGGCGCGCCAGGCCTGGGCGCGGTGCGGCGGCGGCCCGGGCAGGCTGCTGTTGCTGCGCGGTGGCGGCGCCAGGCCCCCAGACTGAGCTGGGGCTACAGCCGGCGCTGCGGCGCCGCCCATGCTCCCGCGCGCACGCGCACGGCAGGGTAGGCTGAGGGTAGTGCCCACGGCCCCGCGCGCGCGCCGCGCAGGCGGACGGCGTGGGCGTGGAGGCCGCGCTGCAGTGGTGCGGCGACGGCTACAGCGACAACCTGGTAGGGTTTGTGAACAGCGTCAAGACGCTGGACGGCGGTACGCACCTTGACGGCCTCAAGGCCGCGCTCACGCGCACGCTCAACGCCGCCGGGCGCCGGGCACGCGCCCCCGCGCCCGGCCGCCAGCCCGGCCCCTGGCGTGTGGCAGGACGCGGCATGTGCGCGGAGCGCCTCAGACCACGCGTGCCGCGACGCCTGACAGCACCAAGTGGCAGTGTTGTGATGCGGTGTGCGAGCAGGGTGTGCCGAGTGAGGCTCTGCCGATGTGGCGGCGGCTTACGGCTCCTCCTCGCACATGAGCGACGCGCTCTGCCAGCACCGGCGGGCAGGCGGCGCCGTGCAGTGTCGTGTAGTGGGGGTCCCTGTGCCGAGCAGCGAGGGAAGCGTGACTGCTGGGCCGGCGGAGGCCCCGCTCGTCCGTGGGTGAGGACGAGGCCGTCAAGAGTGCGTGCAAAGAAGCGCGCCGCCCCGCAGCAGCGCACGCTTGCCCACGCGCGCGTGCGGCGCGCAGAGCAAGGCGCTGCAGGAGGGCGACGCCAGCCTGGCGGGCGAGCACCTGCGCGAGGGCCTGGCCGCCGTGCTCGCCGTGCGCGTGCCCAGTCCCGAGTTTGAGGGCCAGACCAAGACGCGGCTGGGCAACCCCGAGGTGCGCAAGCTGGTGGACGGCGTCGTCGCGGCCGGGCTGGCGGACGCGCTGGAGGCCGAGCCGGCCACAGCGGCGGCCGTGCTGGGCAAGGCGCTGCAGGCCGCGCGCGCCGCCGAGGCCGCGCGCAAGGCGCGCCGCCCCCAGGGGCTGCCCACCGGGGCTGCGCCAGCCTGGGGGGTCGCCCGGCCGGGGCCGCCTCGGGCCCGGGGCCGCGCCGGGCTTGGTGCCTGCAGCTGCGGCGCGTGCATCTCTTTCCGGGGCACGAACGCCGCTGCTTCAGTGGCAGGCGAGGGTGGGGCGCAGGCGCGCGCGGCCGGGTGCAGCGCGAGACCATGCTGACGCGCTGGGCGTCCCTGGCTGAGCGTGCGGCAGCCGCGAGTCGGTTTATCATGTAATGCGCTATGGCACGGCGGGGCACGGCCAGTGCGGCGGCAGCGCCAGGCGTGCGGGGCCTGCGTCCGCGCCCACGTCACGCGGTGGCGGCGCCGGGGCGCGCAGGCGCGCGACCTGGTGCGCCGCAAGAGCGTGCTGACGCGCAGCACGCTGCCGGGCAAGCTGGCCGACTGCACGTCGCCCGACCGCTCCGCGAGCGAGATCTTCGTTGTGGAGGGCGACTCCGCCGGCGGCAGCGCCAAGCAGGCGCGCTTGCGCAGCTGTAACTCCTTTTTGGCCTGCTTGGCATCGCTGTAGAGGTAGCCCCTTATTCCTGCTTCGCATCACCGCAGAGCCAGCTCGCGAGCACCTGCTCTGAGACAGCCTGGACAAAAGCCTGGATTAAAGCCTGGATGGAGTCGTGTTTGGGCCCAAATGAATCCTCACATGTCGCGGCCGGCCGCGCAGGCGCGCGACCGGCGCTTCCAGGCGGTGCTGCCGCTGCGCGGCAAGATCCTGAACGTGGAGCGCAACACCGACGCGGCCATGTACAAGAATGAGGAGATCGCGGCGCTCATCGTCGCGCTCGGCCTGGGCCTCAAGGGCGAGGCCGTGCCCGCGCTGCGCTATGGCAAGGCGCGCCCGCCGCGCGCCCGGGCCGCACGATTTTTACAGGGCCGGCTCAGGCGTGCTCGGCGCGCTCGCTGGGCTGGGCTGGGCAAGTCTGTGCTGCGGTGAAGGCGTCGCGTCCGACTCAGCGCAAAAGGGCTCGCGGTCGCCCCGCCCTGCGCGGCCGCCGGCTGATCGGAAGCACCGCGTTCGTTGCCACGGTGGCTCCTGTATTGCAGTCGCACTGGCCCATCAGCAGGGCCAGGGCACGCGGAGCTCGCCGCTGCGGTGCCTGTGAGCTCCTGGTCCGTCCAGGCTCGTGCTCGTAGAGCAACCTGCGGCGGGCGCTGTACGTGACCCTGTGCCCTAAACGGTGACCCCATACCCTGATCCGCTCCGGGGGTTATTGGGCGGCCGCGAGCCCTTATTGAACCTGCGGCGTGCGGCGCGCGCGCAGGTGATCCTGCTGACCGATGCGGACGTGGACGGCGCGCACATCCGCACGCTGCTGCTCACTTTCCTGTTCCGCTACGCGCGCGCGCTGTTCGAGGCGGGCCACGTGTACGTGGGCGTGCCGCCGCTGTACCGCCTGGAGGCCGGCCGCTCCAGCCAGTACCTGTACTCCGAGGCGGAGCTGCGGACCGCGCTGGCGGGGCGGGACCCGGCCTCCGTCAACATCCAGCGGTTTAAGGCGCGCCCGATGCGCCGCGCTGCCCGCCCCCGGGGCCTGCTGGATTGCGCGGGACTAGGAGGAAGGGTCTCTGCAAACCTGTGCTGTGATGACTGCGCATGCAGGCTCGCACTGCAGGGGGGCGGCCACCCTGCCTGCTCTGTCACTGTCTCAATGCTCACAGGGGCACCTGAAGGGCTCTGTCAGGCCGCAAAGTGCTTGCGCATGTGCGCCAGCACATAAGTGACCAACACGCCTCATGCCACAAATGTGTCCTTTCTACTGGGCCGCCAGCGGTGGTGTCGAGGGCTGTTGAGTATCCCTGTGCCTCGACGCCTCATGCATGCGCGGCGAGCGCGTTATTACACCCAGCGTTGCATCCGCGCGCAGGGCCTGGGCGAGATGATGCCGGAGCAGCTGTGGCGCACGACGCTCGACCCGGCCGCGCGCACGCTGCGCCGGCTGACGGTTGCCGACGCGGCGGAGGCGGACGCATTGTTCGCGCTGCTCATGGGCGACAAGGTGGAGCCGCGCCGCGCGCTGATCCAGGCGCACGGCGCGCGCCTGTCGCTGGCGGAGCTGGACATCTGACGCGCCGCAGCGCCGCATGCTGGGCATGCCAGACGTGTGCGCACGGGCTTGAGGTCAGGGCAGAAATGCCTGCAAAGGGCACATAGCTTCAGCCGCATGTGCCTGGTGCTTCGCTGTGGGCTTTTGCGTCATGCACCTTTCGCGCGCTCACCCGTGTGATGCATGGCATTTCGGGCCTGTTGGGGCTGGTTGGCAGTCCGCCCGACTCGTTTCTGCCGAGGCAGTTTGCCGTATTTAGAAGGTGGTGCGCCAACGCATGAGCCGCTGACTGTGTTGCATTTCAGGCTGCTTTCTCCTGTGTTCCTCGGGTGGTGCGTGCGCAGAATAGTATCATATGCATTCAGGGTCAGCATTGGCTGTGCAATCAACGGTGGGCCATGCCTGATCACAGGCAGGGCAACATTATTGTACACAGTATTCAGAAGACAGCCACCCAGCACAAGGCCCTGACAAGCGTGATGGCTGTTTCCACACAACGCAGAGGCACTGACCCTGCCGCTCTCACTCTGCAACGCCACCACACAACGCGCCCTGGGATCGAGGTCGCCTCTCAGCTAAGGTACAGCCCTGCAGTCCGCGCGGGGCGGAGGCACAGCAGGGTCATACGCGGCGCGGTCTATGGCTGTCCGCGCTCTCGCCGGTCTCGCCCTCTCCCCCCGCAGCATCGCCCTCTCCCCCCGCAGCATCGCCCTCTCCCCCCGCAGCACCACCCTCTCCGCCCGCAGCCGCAGCAATCTTCAGGTCCTTCTCCGCCAGCTGCTTGCCCCTGCGCGCACGCACCCCGGCGTGCTCGGGACTGGCAAACCCACATGCAAATGACGGTCAGATTGTCGTGTCCGGCTCGCATGTTTCACTCTCTCGTCCAGCACAGCCCGCTGGCTGTCTTTCCGCAACGTCACGCACACCCGGCAGCTCTTCCCGCATCACGCACGGACGGCATGCCATGCCGCCTGCCAGGAGGCACGGCGCAGGCGCACTTGGCGAGCCTGGCGCATGTTGTGCAAATTCCGCATTTCCCGCCTCACGCATGGACCTACAGGAGACACGGCACCGGCGCACTTTGCGAGCGCCTGGCGCATGTCGTAGTGCTCCCTCCGCAGCAGCTGGAAGCGGCGCCGCTTGTGCGCCGATGACTCGCCCTCGCTGTCCTCGGTGCTCCAGGCGCTCCAGCCGCTGGCGCTGGTCTCCTGGCTCATGCTGCGCCGCGCGGACGCGCCCGCGCCCTCGTCGCCCCCGCCGCAGTCCCCAGAGCGCGGGCTCCTGCGCGCGCGGCAGCAGCCTTACACGGCATGCTCACTGATCGCTGCTCTGAGTGCCCCTGGCTGGCAAAAAAGCATCAGGCAAGCTGCACGCCTGCAGCCGTCAGCTGGTGCCGCGACCAGGCGTGTGCGTGACTGGATGCTGGCAGTGTAGGCAGGGACACCGGGCTGGAGCCTGCTCTCGACCGGCTAGGAGCGGCCAAGCAAAGCTGTGCCCCACTGCTACTGCGGGGTCTGAGTCCGCTCTCAGGCGCTGCTAGCCAAGCCAAGGTGGTGAGCGCTCCTGGAGCGTCCTGAGGACAGCCTCTGACACAAGCACCTTGCAGGGCGGACTGCAAGCAGTGGCGGTGTCTGGATAAAGCTTGTTATTCAGATACAGCGTACAACGGGTGCAGGAGCTTGCAAGGCAGTATGAGCAGCATACCGTGAGAGGGACCGGCCATTGGCTGACGGCGCCTCTTCCAGCGTGAGCGGCGCCATGTCCGTCCCGTCTGCAGTGGTTAACACAGCACAGTGAGGCAGGGTCGCATGTGCAAGCGCACTGCAGATTGCATGTGCGAGCGCACTGCACTTGACTACTCTGCGAGAGCCTGCCGACGCGCTACCCCACACACCTTCTTCATCTGGCTCAGCGTTCATATCTAACGGCCCATGGTACGGCGTCTTTGGCTCGCTGATCTTCGCTGGCTTAAGCTCCGCCTTGATCTTGTCATTTTCCTCAAGGTTGGCTGCGCAGCACAGCAAGCAAGGTCAGCAGACACAGGCGGCAGCCACCTACACACTGCAGCAGAGCCGGCCAGTGGCGCACCCTCATCCCACTTTATTGAGCGAGAGCGAGCACGCTCATCCATCTCCTCCGCGTGGCCGTTGGCTGCCTCGTCATCTTTGTTCTTGTCTGACACCGTTCGCTTCATTCTGGAGGGCAGCCGCAGCACTTGTGCTGGAGCGCCTGCTCTGCTTGCCCCCGGCTGTCTATACCTCGCTGGTGCAGGCGTGACAGCGGAGTGTGGCGCGTGCAGCTATGCTCGGAGCACCAGTATGTCGCGGCAGCCGGTTACAGAGTACAGGGCCTACCAGTATGCACTAGGACTGCAGCTACTGGTGATGTCTGGCCAGCCCAGGCCATAACTGTAGAACCAGGGTCAGCCTAGGTTATACAAGGCACAGCAAGGGCACATCAGCGCTGCAGCTGCTGGTGACTGGCACTGAGCTCGGACAGCGCGCGGTGCTGCAGGCGGCTGATCAGCACGTAGACAAACAGGTGGATGAAGAGGACGTAGCAGAACACCGCCAGGCGCCCCAGCGGGTACTGCCGCAGCACGCGCACGAAGGTGGACGCCGTCACGTCCAGGCCCCTGCCGGCGCACATGCCTCAGCAGCAGCAGCAGCAGCACTAGCACCATTGTAAGTGCAGGCGGGTGCGCCGCCGCCAACAGGCGGCACTGCGCGCATAAGTGTGCATCTCGCTGCCAATGGCTTGCACCGCGGCTCACACGCCTGGCGGTGCTGCCCAGGGGACCGACTTCAGCCGGCCCCTCCTCGTTGCCACATGCGCCTCCCCAGGCGTTTCCTTGCCGCCCGTCATGCATGAACCCGCAGCGCAAACCCTTAGAGCCGGGCGAGAGCGCGGGGCCCGCGCCTGGCGGCGGCGCGCACGGCGCCGCCGACGGAGCGGTTGGCGGCCAGGCGGCAGTACGCCTCGCTCACCGCCTCCATCGGCACCACGCCCTCCGCCTCGCCGCCGAACGCCGCGGCCGCGCGCTCGGTGCGCGTGCGCCTGCCCGCGCGGCGCCCGCGCGGCGCTGGCAGTCGCAGAAAGCGGCCGGGCGCGGAACTCAAAAGGGCCGCGCGGCGGTGTGACCAGCTCTGCTGCCAGGCATGCACCAAACTGCATTGGCGCTATCAAGGCACGTCTGCTGAAGCTGCTCGTGGACAAAGGCGTGAGCAACAGCCTCGCCACCGCGCAGCCATCACACCATCGGGCCCGGGCGCCGGCCGCCGCCAGCATGCCCCGCCGCAGGCCAAAGCGGGCGGCGGCGCCGGGCGCCGCGCGCGGCCGCGCACCGCTGCACGCGCGCGGCCTCCTCGCGCGCGACCGCCAGCGCGCGCTCCAGCGCCATCTGCTGCGCCGCCTTCTCGGCCGCCATGCGCTCCAGCTGCGTCTGCTTCAGGTACAGCAGCTCGGTCACCTGCGCGCCGCGCGCCACGGCTCAAATACCCCTCACTGTGAGTGCTGTGCCGCAGCACGCACGAGGTACAGCTCTGTGATCATGCGCGCGCGCGCGCCTGGCTCGCCGCTCTCGCCCTCGCGGCTCAGATACTCCCCTTTGTGGCTACTGTGACGCAGCACGGTCCCGACTCAGGCCTGACTAGGTCTGCGTCGATGTAGCGCGATGTCTGCTGCTGCTGCTGGTTGGTTGCTCAACCAGCTGGCTGCAGGCAGAGGCGCCGCATGGCGGCATGGGCAGAACCCTGCAAAGCGCCCGCTGTGCTGTGTGGCCAACCGGCGGAGGGCGCGCGCGCGGCCGGCACCTCTTTGAACTGGCGGTCGAGGTCGGAGGTGGCCGCGGCCTCGGCGAGCTGCCGCCGCAGGCGCTCGGCGTCCGCGCGTGCGGCGCGGCCCTCCTCCTCCGCCGCGGCGCGCTGCGCGCCTGCGCGGGCGCCGCGCCGCTGACTATCAGTGGTTCTCGGACCTCTGGTGACCCCTCCGCGGCTGCCAGTGCAGGCGCCCTTTGACGATTGGGAGCCTGACGGAGGCAAGCAGAGGCATGCTCCTGATGGGGGGCAAGCAGATGTGTAGAAGCAAAGTCTTGCGGGATGTAGCTACAGGATGCAGAGCACATCTGACACGCCCGCGGCAGAACACTTGTAGCTTTCAGATATACAAAAAATAACTACCCACATCCAGCTATGCGCGCCGCATTGGCAGCATCACTGTCTACCTACTGACAGCCGTATAGAGCGGGCCCTGCTCGCATGCCTGCATCACGGAGCTCCACGCGCACGCGCGCGAGCTCGGCCTCCGCATCCGCCAGCGCGCCGGCCTCAGCCGCGCCGTTGCCGCCAGCCTCCGCGCCGCCGTTGCCGCCGCTGCGCGCTCGCTGCCCGGCTCGGCAGCCCATGCGCAAGTAAAGCGCAGGTATGCAGGTGAAGATTCCGGCCGTCTGCAAGGACGCGCGCTTGACGGAGGCCACGGTGGCAGTGTGCGAGGTCGCACGAGGTCGACCCTGTCTTGCAGGCACATGCAATTTGGAGGGACATGCAATTGCGAGGCGCGCACTGCGCCAGCTGCGCGCGCAGCTCGGCGGCGGCGGCCTCCGCGGCCTCCGCCGCGGCGGCGCCGCGCTCGGCGCGCGCCTCGGCAGCGGCCATGCGGCGGCCGCGCTCGTCCAGCGCGCGCTGCATGCCCGTCAGCGCCTCCGCGCTCTCCGCCAGGCCCGCCTGCCGGCCGCGCACGCGGCCCCTGCCCTCACGCCGGAGCCCTACCCTAACCCAAGCGTCTCAGACGTGCGATACAGTCTTAGCTTGACGCCCCTGCCTGCCAACCCCGCGCCTGCCCCCCTTGCCCTCATGCTGGAGCCGCGCTTCAGGCGTGCGACACGATCCACGTCTGAACCCCCTGCCTGCCGCCCCCGCACCTACCCCTGCGCCGGCGCCGCCCGACACCCATCACTAACACGACCTCTTTGCACGACGCTGATACTTGCTGCCTCCATGCCGCTGCCTCACGCCAGCGCCGCCTGCCAAGCGTGCAACAGCGACCTTGCTGAGGCGCCCCAGGCTCTTGCAGCACGGCATGACCCCTCGCGCACACAGCCCATCTTGAGCAGGCCAATATCTATCAGGCACATGTCGAGGCCGACAAAACAGCAAAGTGGGCGCAAGGCGGGCGCGCCAACACAGTCGCGCAGGGCACGCACCTCAAGCTCGTGCTCCCGGCGCGCGGCGGCGCGGCGCGCGTCGGCCGCGGCGGCGCGCTCCTCCTCCGCGCGCGCCTCGGCTGCGGCCACCTCCTCGCGCAGCGCCGCCAGCAGCCGGCCCTCACTCGCCTGCGCGCCGCCGCGAGCGTAAGGACGGCCCCTGCAGCATGTCGATACAGCCGGCCCACGCTCGCCTACACGCCGCCGCGCGCCTGAAGACGGCCCCTGTAACATGTCAATACATACTTGAATGCCCTTCACCAGCACGTTGCGTGCACGAGCAGATGTATCACTTCATGTGTCAAGGGGCTCCTCAGGGGCGTCCGCTCCCTGCCATTGTCGCAAGATATAATGTGTTGCGCCACGGCAAAGGAATGCAGTGCATGCGCCTGCAGCAAAGGCTGTGGCACAGATGCAGGCGCGCTGCGCGACGGGGGCGCCCAGTCACGCCGACTCGTGGCCCCGCCGTCAATACATGTTCAGCAAGCTCGCATTCATTTCAGAGAGACGCGATCCACGGCTGCGCCCGCTGCTCTGCTCACGGCCCTAGCACTACCCAAGCGCCGCCCACACTGCTTCAGAGACCGGGCGTGCGCCCGTGCGCGCGCCTGCCGCTCGCGCAGCAGCGCATCGCTGGCACGCTCGGCCGCGTCCGCGCGCGCGCCGGCCTCGGCGGCCGCCGCCGCTGCCGCGTCGCGCGCGGCCGCCAGCGCCGCCGCCTGATCGGCGTGCTCGGCGGCGGTGGCCGCGAGCGCGGCCTCGGCGCGCGCGCGCGCGGTCTCCGCTTCCGCCAGGGCGGCCTCCAGGCGCTCCACCCGGCCCGAGCTGCCTGCGCAGGGCGCGGTATAGGCGCAGGGGTTAGCGTCCGGCACGCGCGGCAGCGGCTGCACGCCGGCAGCTTGACAAGCGCGCGTGCCACCACGCGACCCTAATAGCTGGCAATTTTCAAAGCGCCCACGAGCGGAGCGCCGGGGTGATGTCAGGCGCTGCGGTGGTGCACAAACGCACGGCGTCCTGCTTCAGACGTCAGGCTGAGTGTGCACCGACACGCCAGCACAGCAAAGCGCTCGCCGGCAGAGATATGACGTCGTTGTGGCGCCGCGGCGCGGGCGCGGCAGGCGCGGGCGCACCGGACGCGCGCGCGTCGGCCGCGCGCAGCAGCTCCTCCAGCTGCGCGTTCTCGCCGCGCAGGCGCTCCAGGCGGCCGCGCAGCGCGTCTGCCACGCGCACCGCGCGCGCCTCGCGCACCGCCGCCGCGCCCGCCTCGCCCTCGCCGCCGCCGCCCTCGGCGCCGGCGGCGTCCTTCGCCGCGCCCGCGCCGTCGCGCGGCGGCGGCGGGCCCGCCGCGGCGGCCGCCTGCGCGATCGCCGCGGCCACGGCGGCCGCGGTGGCGGCCTCCGGCGCCGCGCGCGGCGCGGGCGGCGGCTCGCCGGGCGCCGCCTCGGCTGCGGGGGCGTGCTCGGGTGGCGCCGCCGCGCCGGCTGGCGCCGCTGCGGCGTCCTCCGGCCCTGCGCCACCTGCTTGCCCGTCCGCTGCCGGGGGTGCCGGCGCCGCCGCTGGCACGTCTGCCGCACCGCCAGAGCCAGGGTCCGGCTGGGGCGGGTCTGCCGGCGGCGGCGGCGCCGTGCGCGCTGCATCATTGGGCACCGCGTCAGCAGCTGCAGAGTCTGGCTCGGGCTCGGGCTGGGGCGCGGCCGGCGGCGGAGCGGGCTCTGCGGGCTCTGCGCGCTCTGCGGGCTCTGCACGCTCTGCGCGCTCTGCGGGCTCTGCGGGCAGCGCCGTCGGCGGCGCCTGCTCAGGCGCTGGCGCGGCAGGCGGCGCCGCTGGCAGCGGCGCAGCCGTCTGGTCCCGGAAGGGTATCGCGCTTGTGGCGTACGGCACGGGCGCTGGCGGGGCGGGCGCGGCCGCCTCGGTCGGCGGGTCAGCCTGTGGCGGCGCCTGCAGCTCGCCGCCGGGGGCGTCGGCCTGTGCAGGCCGCGCTCCGTTACTGCCAGGGCCCTGGCCAGCCTCGGCCTGCGGCGGCAGCGGTGGCGCCCCCTCCTGGCGCGGGACCTTTGCCTGCGCCTTCCTGTCTCCCTGCACGCTCCAGGACTCGCTCTTCGTTCCTGACCGACACCTGGTTTCCTGCACGTGCCGGCAGGAGAGGGGGGGGCGCACGCGTCGCTGCGTGAAGACAGGTTGTCCAGAGGCAGCTGCACCGAGCCGGGGCGGGGGCTGGCTCGCCGCACCAGGCGCATTGGATCCTGGCACAGCGCGACAGCGGTGAGAATATACAAGCCCGAGCTCGGGCACACAGGGATTGTCCTCACAGCTCCTGTGCACCTTCTGGCTCCGGGTCTCTTCTCGTTGAAGCCGCAGGCTGGCCCCTCAGCTGTACCGGGGGCTTGATGCTCTTCTTTGCCGTTCGATCGACGGCCTCCAGCAGGCCCTCCGCGGCCTTGAGCTGGTTCTGCAACCACGATGCCATGCCTGCCGATGCACCCTGGCGCACACCTGGCCTGTGTTACAGCAGCATTGCGCGCCGCAGTGTGGGGAGCCCCATTCCTGACACCTTCCCGCTTGCTTCATGCAGTACAGCTCTTCAATTTGGCAAGAGCTTTATTAGACCCTACTCACTTTGCACTTCAAACTCGGCTGTTTCTGTCCTTCCCTGTGTGCAGATCACCTTTGTGCAAGTCTCTGGCTGTGTGGTGCGCAAAGCAGGGCACGCGTGCCTGCAAAGCTTTCGGTGCTGAGCAGGACTGCTGCGCACCAGCACACATGGAGGAGGATCCCCTCTTCAACAGCCCGGACACCAAGATACGCTACGAGGCATACAGGCATGCAGCCAGCACCTGCCTGTCAGGCACATCAGTCACGTCAGCAAAGAGACGTGCGCGAGTAAGCAAGCGGCTGTGTGCTTGCGCAGCCGGCTGCAGGCGGCCTGCTCCGCGTTCGGCGAAGAGCTGCCCATCCCCGAGATAGTGGCGATAGGCGGCCAGGCATGCAACGCGACACCAAAGCGCTGTCAAGCAGCGCCCCTTCACTGCACATGTTTTGCGTACGCGTGCTAGTAACGCGGGCTGCGCGCAGTCTGATGGCAAGAGCTCGCTGCTGGAGGCCTTCCTGGGCTTCCGCTTCAACCTGCGCGAGGTGGAGATGGGCACGCGGCGCCCGCTGATCGTGCAGATGGTCCACGACCCGAGCGCGGAGGCGCCGCGCTGCCGCCTGCAGGACGAGGCCTCTGAGGAGTACGGGTGCGCGGCGGCTGCGGCGCCGCCCCTCGCGCACCGCACGCACGGCACCTCGTGAGGTCACCGGGGTCGGCGCAGGCCCCCCATCGTGCCCGAGACCGCCGTCGCTGAGGCCTTACGCGCGCGCACGGAGGCGCATCTCCGCCAGACCGGAGGCGCGCGCCCAGCAGCGCACTCCTCTATGCTCGGCTGCTCCATCCCGCCGCGTGTGCGCATCCAGGTGACCGTGCGAGGTGTGGCCGGCAGGCACCGTGTCGGCCAAGCCGATCGTGATGCGGGCGGAGTACGCGTACACGAGCAACCTCACCATCATCGACACGCCCGGCTTCCAGCTCACGGTGCTGCGCGCGTGACGCAAGCGCGCCCTGTTCAGGCACTTGTCTGACACACAGGGCTTGCTCACGATGGCCGGCTTGCCTGGCCCGGGGCGAGTGCGCCCGCTTTGCAACTGGCAAGCAAGGGGCTGCTCCCAGCGCCCAGCGCCGCGCTCGCTGCGCTGCCCTCGGCCCGCACGTCTGCAGGGGCTGCCTCGCTGATGTGGTCCCCACACGCACCGTGGGCGGGCTCAACGCGCGCGCGCGCCCGCGCGCGCCCGCAGGCGCGGGAGGGCGAGGGCGGGAGCACGCCCGGCGACATCCTGGCCATGGTCAAGCAGCAGGCCGCGCCAGGGCACAGGCGCGCTCGCGCTCCCAGCTCGCCAGCATGCACGTGCAGGGGGGGATGGTCTTGCGGCAGGATCAGGGCCAGAGTGGATGCGTTGCATTTGTGTATCAGCTGACCGCGGCTGTTTCTGAGCGCAGCCCTGTGCAGGGCTGCGCAGCATGCTACTCATTGCATAGCGGCTCGAAGCTAGGCATGCATGGGTGCAGACATGCGTGCAGAGAGTGCACAGCGACAGAGACCTTGGATGAATGTGGTGCACCGTCCCAGGGAGCAAGAGACCCTCGATGCATGTGAGCGCTCGCAAGCTGCATGCGGGGTCGCCGCACCGCCCGCTGTGACGGCGCACCAGGCCCCTCGCGCGAACGCAAGCCCGCTTGTCGCGCTGCCGCCGGCCCGTGGCGCGCTCGAGGCGCGCGCGCGCGCGCAGGCTGATCCTGTTCCTGCAGCAGAGCAGCGTGGAGTGGTGCAGCTCGCTGTGGATGCACGTGGTGCGCGAGGTCGACCCGGGCTTCCAGCGCACGGTGCCAACCCCCGTGCCCGCTCGCCTCACCGCCGCACGCCCCGCACCGCGCACCTGGCCCGAGCAGCGAGCGGGGGCTGCGCTGCGGCGGCGGGGGCGGTCACGGCCGGCCGGCGCGTCCGCCGAGCTGCGGGGGCGCCGGGCCGCAGGTGATCGTCTGCAGCAAATTCGACAACCGGCTGAAGGAGTTTGCGGAGCGCTGGGAGGTGGACCGCTACCTGTCGGCCGCGGGCTACCTGTCCGCCGACGCCCGGCCCTTCTTTGTCGCCCTGCCCAAGGTGCCCGCGCGACGCGCTGCTCGCGCCGTTGCCACTGCACACGCATGCCCATCGTGAAGCACGGAATGGCTTACCCACATGACTGCTCTGCAACATCTGCAGACGCGCACCCACAATGCCTCACGATGGTCCTCTGAGGGAAGCTCGGCAGCACGAGCAGTGCGCGCCGGCAGCTGTGGGGGCGCCCAAGCAACGCGCGCGCCTGCCGCGCGGCAGGAGCGCGCGATCAGCGGCAGCGCGTCCTGGCGCGCACAAATCGCCGACGTGGACGCGGCCACGCTGCGGCACCTGCGCGAGCAGGTCGCCGGCGGCTTCGACGAGGAGCGCTTCGCCGGCCGCATCGGCTTTGGCAACCTCAAGCGGTGCGCTGCCCGCCGGCGGCCGCTTGTGCATGGATGGCTTTCAAGACTGCCGTGGCACCGTTCATGCAAAAGCGCTTGCATGGGGGACAAGGACATATCATCGGGCAGTGTGAACATTATGCCCAGCAGGTCGCAGACCAGCGCACGGCACATCCTGCTCGAAGCATGGCATGCGCCGAGCGGCAGGTTCCTGGAGGGCGAGCCAGCACGGCTACCCTAACCCTGTTCCCAGCGTCGAGCGGCAGGTTACTGACCCTATACCCAGCGCCGGGCGGCAGTTTCCTGGAGGGCGAGCTGGCGCGGCGGTACCGCGACGCGGCGCCGGCGACGCTCGCGCTGCTGGCCGAGCGCTGCGGCGCCGCGCAGGGCGAGCTGGCCGCCGCACAGGCGCACCTGCATGCCATCACCGATGTGCCCACGCTGCGCCGCGACGGTGCGCAGCTCGCGCGTCCCTCGAGCCCCTGACGCCGCCGGACTCGTGCACGCCCAGGCATAAGCCTGCTGTCAGAGCGCGCACTGCAGCGCAGACATGTGTGAAAGAGCCTGCTGATGCCGGGGCGGCAGCCATGCGCCACGTGGCCGCCCTGGCGCGCGATGTGGCGGCGGTGCTGGCCGGCGGCGCGGCGGGGCCCGACCCGGCCGCGCACGGCCTCACGACCGCCGAGGAGCGGGCCACCTGCAGCGCGCCCGCGGTGGCGGCCCCAGCCCAGCTCCCCCCGCACATGCACCGCATGCATCCAGCTGCGCTGACAGCGGGCGGCCTGCGATCGCTGACCTGGGCGCCTGCGCTCGCACCCACGCATGTGCTCACTCTCAGGGTCCAGCTCTGCAAGCGTGTCCCGTCCTGCAGCCTAGCATGGCCGTCGCCGCTGTACATTTGCGGCGTGCCATGACAGATGCGCTTGCGTCACGCGCCGCCCTATCGCGCACCGCAGTCGCGGCTGCCCAGTCTGAGCCGCATGTCACGAGGGCGCCCCGCTGCCGGCAGTGGCCGGGCGTGACGGACGAGGTGGCGCCGCCGCACGCCGGCCTCCGCCTGTACGGCGCCGCGGCGTTCGAGCGCTGCCTGCAGGTGGCCCCCACATGCTTTTGGACCCTCGCTCACCCAGCCAGGGAACCCTCCCAGCTCAAGCAGTCCTCGTGCGCGGCAGCGGCCGCCTCTTGCCACCGGCATGTCGCAGCCTGTGCGCCAGGCAGAGGGTGCCCGCTCTGCGCCTTGCAAGGACCGGCCCCGGCACCCAGCTGTGTGTGTGCCGCGGGGCAGGAGTTCCAGCAGGCGACTGAGGTGCTGGGCTTCCCGGCCGGTGCGCGCGCCCCGTCCCTGCATGGCTGGTCTGCGCATGTCTGCTCCGCGTGGATGGCTGCTGTGACGGCCGCTTTGTATGCTCCGTCGGCGGCCACATGCTATGTGTTCTGTACACGCATGTCGAGCTAGGTTTAATGCGTTTTTGTTTCTCAGGACGCGGGCATGGGCATGACCAGAAGTCCTGCAGACACGCAGATGCCCTGTGTCCCACAGCCCTGCCACAGGCACTCAGTAGAGGCAATCTCCGGGAAATGTAGATATCAAACCAATCCGCGCCGCCCGCGCAGTAGCCGAGGAGCGCGCGGCGGGCATGCTGCTTGCGGAGGGCCTGCGCGGGCGCGCGGGGCCGGCCGCGGCCGCCGCCGCCGCCGCAGAGCTCGCGCGCGCGGCCGCGCGCGCGCTGCTGGCGCCGCTGCTGGGCGCCGCGTGCGCGCGCCTGGCCGCCTGCCTGCGCCGCGCGTTCGAGGTCGCGGCCGAGGGCCCGTCCGCAGCGCGCGGTGCGCCGCCATCCATCCTACGTTTTTGCGGACCCGCTGCGGCCGTGCACCGCTGTCCACGGGCGCGCCCGCAGGGAAGCTCGAGTGGCTCGTGCTGCGTGCTCGCTCCGTGCGGCGCTGCTGAGTGCCGCCCGCGCCCGCCGCGCGCGCGGGGCGCTGTGCCTCCGCGCGCAGTGCGCTGCCCGCACTCGGTGCACCGCTCCTGATTTTAGGGGCACGGGCCGGTCGGGAGGGTGTTACGCTGTTCACTGCGCAGACAGGTGGTGTCACATGCACATGCGCGCGCGCTTGCTGGCGAACAGGTGCCGCAGCTGGCCCCCGGCGTCTGGGCTCCCGTTCGCTGCTCGGCGGTGCTTGCAAGCACACTTTGCTATGCATGGAGCCAGGCACGGACTGCGCGCAATTGAGCGCTCAACTGCGCGGGGGGCCCGCGGCAGGCGGCGCGGCGGAGGCGCTGCGGCCGTACGTGGCCTTCAATGCGGAGCTGCGCACCGCCTTCCAGCGCTTCGTCGGCCGGCTGGAGGCGCAGTGCCGCGAGCTGGCGCGCGCCCGCGCCGCCCGCCGGTCGCCCCCGCCCCAGCCGAGCCAAGCCGGCGGACTGTCTCTGTGCCTGCTTCCCCGCGCCGCCGGCCGCCCCCGCCCCAGCCGGACAAGCGGGCGGGCTGCCTGTAAGCCTGCTCTCGGGTGCTCGTGTTCCGTGCTGTATCAGAGAGCTCTGCCCAGCAGGGTCGCGCAGGCCGAGCGCTCCTTGTCGCCCTGAGCCAGCACGGGACTGGGGACCCCC
>JAABUV010001914.1_pt1 | contig 29341 bp, 30 predicted proteins | sample 5559971 | NCBI WGS metagenome assembly JAABUV01 (sample SAMN10711881, study PRJNA513362) | rock metagenome | isolation source: Antarctica rocks | place: Antarctica: Victoria Land, Knobhead nord | collected 2015-12-19
GGTGCCACCCCGCTCAGGTCACTTAGCACCTGCCAGCGCAGCGCAGGATCGGGGTCCAGCAACCAGTCGACCACGGTCACGCCACGACGCTATTCGGGACCGGTCGCGACCAGCAACAGGCTTGCGGTCGTGCCGGAAGCCGAACCGCCCACGGAGCCCAGAGCGGTCGACGTCAGCGCCGACGAAGTCGTCCCGCCGAGATCGTCAACTGGCGCACTCGCCGCCCATCGTCTGCTCCACGAGGGCGGCAGCATCAGGGCGTGAGGCGCCGGGCCGCCAGTCGGTAGATGGCATGTTGGTCGCGTGGTCCGATGGCGAGGATCTCGCGGGTGGCCTCGTCGAGCTGGCGGTAGACGAGCCGGAACCGTTGTGGCCGCTGGCCGGGAACGTCGAACTTGACCCGCGCTAGACCGGTCAGATCGCCGCTGATGTTTCGCACGCCGAGTTCCTTGCCGACGACCCGGCCATGAGCCAGGTCGTCGGTTATGGCCATCGCTGCCGCGACGACGTCGGGCCCATGGGCGGCCAAGGCGAGGACATCCGCGGTGGCCTCAGGACGCGGGACCAGTGTGTAGCGCGGGCGCGTGGGTGGCGTCACGCATGCTTGCGGGTTGCTGCCTCACTTGCCTGGCGGAATGCCTCATCCAGGTCAGCGCGGGTCAGCCGGTCTCCGTGGTCAACGGCGAGGCGACGACGGGCGAAATCGAGGTCGAGCTCGTCCTCGGCCTGCTCGAGCACCTTCTCCCACACGTCCACGGGGACGATGACACCCTGGGCCCTCCGGTGCGAGCCGAAGTACACAGGCTCGCCCTCCCCCGCGTCGAAGCGCTTGGCGATCTGGTGAAGCGCATCACGCGCCTCGCCCGTCGTCACGACATCGGCCATATGGTCACAGTACGGGAATCCGTACGGAGTCGCTAGGGCTTTGGAACATGACGTGAGGGCCGGCCAGTCCGTGCTCCCGGTGGTCGAAAGCCTCCGGCACCGTGGCGAGGATCTGGAAGCCCAACTCCTGCCACAGGCGCACCGCGCCGGTGTTGGTCTCCACCACCGCGTTGAGTTGCATGCTGCGGTAACCCGTTGAACGAGCCCACGCCAGTACTTCCTCACCCAGCGAAACCATTGGTGTCCAGGTCGTGATCGTCGACTGAGCACGAACAGTCTCGACCGTCCGGTGGCAGATCGGTTAACCACCGGTAGAGAGCCGTGGCGGAACCGGTCCTTCCCAGCTGCGGTGCGACGCCGACGAAATGGCTACCCCGCCGGGCGTAGCGTTGTTACCCATGGCAGAGCTCAAGGCTCGGTTGCGGACCGACCTGACAACCGCGATGAAGGCCCGCAACCCGCTCGTCGTGTCGACCCTGCGAATGACGCTGGCGGCGGTGCGCACCGCGGAAGTCGCCGGTAGCTCGGCCCGCGAGCTGCCCGACGACGAGGTGCTGAAAGTGATCGGCAAGGAGGCCAAGAAGCGCGCCGAGTCAGCGGAGGCCTTCGACGCGGCAGGTCGCGGCGAACTCGCGACCAAGGAACGCGCGGAGGCCGACGTGCTGGCCGCATACCTACCCACCCAGCTCACCGACGACGAGGTCACTGAACTGGCCGCACGGGCGGTCAGCCGGGTCGCCGCAGAGTCCGGGGCCGCCCCCGGGATGCGCCAGATGGGCCAGGTGATGGCCCTGGCCACCGGCTTCGCAGCCGGGCGGGCCGACGGCGCCAGGGTCTCGAGCGCGGTACGCGCGCAGCTGCAGAACTAGACCACCTGCGCCGATCGGTCAGCCGGGCGGCGCCACTCCGGGCCGCGGCGGTGCCGTCTGCAGTGGTGGCAGGGTGGGAGGCGGGGCCAAGGTCCGCGGACCGCTGGGCCCGCTGGGAGCGGTCGCACGCTGGCCTGAACCGTTGCTTAGATACAGCGTCACCGGTGCCCCCGGGATGCTGGCCCCGGTGATACTTTGCCGCACCACGGAGCCCGGCGTGGCTGCACTGTCCACGCTGGACTGGGTCACCTTGAACCCGGCCGTTTCCAACGCTTTTGTGGCGGCCGCCAGCGTCTGACCCACCACGCTGGGCACGTTGCCCTGACCGAAGCCGTTGACGTACTTCGGATCAGTCGGCGGCAGCGTCATCGGGCCGAACTTCTCGATCACCGGCCGCAATGCGCTATACCAGGTGTGGGCGGGGGTGGTGCCGCCGGTGATGGTGCCGCAGTCCAGCGTGCCGCACGTACTGGGGGCGAAACCCGCCACCCGGATGCCCTGCGGCCGGGGGGAGTCGTCGTAGACCGAGCTGGCGGCTGCCATGGTGCTGGTGAAGCCTAGGAACGTCGCGGAGCGAAAAGTCTCGGTGGTGCCGGTCTTGCCGCTGGTGGGGAAGGTCCATCCCACAGTGCGGGCGGCGTCCGCGGACGTGCCGTTGATGTCGTCCTTGCTCATGGCATTGGCCAGGGTGTTCGCCAGCCCGGCGGGAATCACCTGCGCGCACGGCTCGGTTTTCAGGGTGACCGGTTTGCCGTCCGGGCCGGTCACGCTCTCGATGGGCGTGGGCGGACACCACACTCCACCGGACGCCAACGTCGCTGCACTGTTGGCCAACTCGACCATGTTGACCTGGTTGACGCCGAGGGTGAACGACGCGGAATTCTCCGCCTTGACCTGCTCGGCCACGCTGCGATTGGGGTTGTCCTTGGTCGCTGCCGAGCCGGGGATGGCCAGCGACCGCATACCCATGTTCACCGCCATGTCGACGGTGGGTGTCACCCCGGTCTGGGCGATGAGGTTGACGAAGGTGGTGTTCGGTGACTGCGCCAAGGCGTCGGTGACGGTGTACTGCGGCTGGAAGTTGGTGTTGAAGTTCTGCACGCAGTACGTCTGCGGCGGGCACTTGTCCGCACCACCGACGCCGAAGCCCTTGATCTCCACCCGCTGCGGGGTAGGCAGCACGGTGTTGGTTCCCATGCCCTTGGCCATCGCGGCCGCGGTGGTGAAGATCTTGAACACCGACCCGGCACCGTCCCCGACCCCGGTGTAGGTCTGCGGCTGCACGGTCTGTCCGGCTCCGCCGTCCAGGCCGTAGGTACGGCTGGAGGCCATGGCCAGCACCTTGTGGACCTGCTGGCCCGGCTGCACGACGTCCATGACATTGGCGACCTGCGGCTTGTTGGCCGGGACGTCGAGGTTGGTCGCCTTCTTCACCGAGTCCTGCACCTGCGGGTCCAGAGTGGTCTTGACGACGTAGCCACCCCGGGTGAGCTGCTTCTGGTCGATGCCGGCGTTGATCAGGTACTGCTTGGCGTAGTCGCAGAAGAACCCGCGGTCGCCGGCGGCGATGCACCCGTTGTTGGGCGCCTTGGCCTCGGGTAGCACCCCCAGCGGGGTCGCCTTAGCCGCGGTGGCGGCGTCGGGGGTGACGATGTTATTGGTCTGCATCGTCTCGATCACCAGGTTGCGCCGCGCCAGTACGGCGTTGGGGTTGGTATAGGGAGTGACCGAACTGCTCTGCACCATCCCGGCGAGCATGGCCGCCTGGGGGACGGTCAAGTCAGCAGCGTTGACACCAAAGTAGGTTTGGGCGGCCTCCTGAACTCCGTAGGCGCCGGTGCCGAACGGGACGATGTTTAGGTAGCGGGTGAGGATTTCGTCCTTGCCCAGTTCCTTGTCCAACGCCAGCGCGATCCGGATTTCCCGCAACTTGCGCGCCGGGGTGGTCTCGACGGCTTGACGCCGCTCCGCGTCGTTCTGCGCCACCACCAGCAGCAGGTAGTTCTTCACGTACTGCTGGGTCAACGTCGAGGCACCCTGGGTGCCGCCCCCGGAGGCGTTGTTGGCGAACGCCCGCATGGTGCCCCGCCAGTCCACTCCCTGATGGTCGTAGTAGCGCTTGTCCTCGATAGACACGATGGCGAGCTTCATGGCCTCAGAGATTTGACTGCTCGGTACCGGGGTGCGCCGCTGGTCGAAGAACGTGGCGATCGTGTTGCCGGCCGCGTCGAGCATCACGCTGGTAGTCGGGACCTGCCCCTGGGCGAGTTCGGCAGAGACGCTGTCGACGGTGTCCCCGGCCCGGTTGGACAGCAGGCCCACGCCGCCGACCACCGGGAACAGCAGCCCGGCCACCAGGACCCCGGCGAGCGCGCAGGAAGCCAGCAGTTTTATCAGCGTTCGCACAGCAGCCACAGGAAACAGGGTACGCAACGTCCCCGGCACCGCTGTGAGGTCACGACAGAGTGATTGCTGCGCCAGGACAAGGTCAAGGTGTTCCCAACACCTGGGAAACCCTTTATCGTGGTGAGGTGCCCGACGGGGCGAGGGGTCGTGGCCCTGCGTGCGTGGCGGAAGGTCCAGGGCGAGCTCAGGGGGAGCGACGTGGCGACAAGCGGGTTTCGGGCAGTCTGGTCTGGGGCGATCGACGACCGCCAGGCGTGGGTGACGCGCGCGGCCTGCCGCGGGGTGGACCCCGAGCAGTTGTTCGTCGAGGGGGCCGCGCAGCGGGCGGCTACCGCGATCTGCCGGCACTGCCAGGTTCAGGTGCAGTGCCTGGCCGACGCCCTCGATAACCAGGTGCCGTTCGGGGTGTGGGGTGGGCGCACTGTCCGCGAACGGCGGGCGCTACTGCGCAGCCGTCCAGACGTCACCTCCTGGAGTGACCATCTCGGTGCCAGTGGCCGTGGGGCAGCGCCCCCACCGGCGACGGTGGGCCTCACTCGGTCCCGGTAAGTTCCTCGCCCACCGCCCGCAACGCCTCCAGGTCCACCACCTCGAAGGGCAACGCCGGCACGCCGACCAGCGCCACATGGGGGTGGGCGCGGGTGAAGCGGGTCAGCAGCCGAACCTCTCGTTCGGCGGTGATGGCTCGCTCCGCGTGTACCCGCAGCACCGCGGTGGCCAACGGTGCCGAACCGTCGGCCTCCAGGGTGTCGGCGGCGTCGGTGGCCCGCGGCGCGGACAGCGCGGCGAGGGTGGGGTGGGTGCGGTTGAGTACCAGACCGGCCAGGGGCATCCCCTCCCCGGCGAGCCGATCCACGAAGTAGGCGGCCTCCCGCAGGGCGTCGGGTTCCGGCGCCGCCACCACGATGAAGTAGGTGCCGGGCTTGCGCAGCAGCTCGTAGGTGGTGCGGGAGCGTTCCCGGAAGCTGCCGAACATCGTGTCGAACGCCTGGACGAATGCGGAGGCGTCGTTGAGCATCTGCCCTCCGAGGATGGTCGACACCGCCCGGGTGGCCAACCCGACCGCACCCCCGACCACCCTGCGCAAGCCCCGCCCACCGACCCGCGCCGGTCCCGACAGCAGCCGGATCATCCGCCCGTCGAGAAAGCTGGCCAACCGTTGCGGGGCGTCGAGGAAGTCCAACGCCGACCGGGACGGGGGGGTGTCCACCACCACCAGATCCCACTCGCCGGACGCGGCGAGCTGGCCGAGTTTCTCCATCGCCATGTACTCCTGCGTGCCGGAGAACGAGGTGGCGATGGTCTGGTAGAAGGGATTGGCGAAGATCTGCTCGGCCCGATCCGGGTCGGCATGCTCGAGCACCATGTCGTCGAACGTGCGGCGCATGTCCAGCATCATGGCGTGCAGTTCGCCGGGGACGTCGGGTCCCAAATCGACCGGCTGCGGCCGGTTCGTCAGGTCACGAACCCCCAGGGACTGGGCCAGCCGTCGGGCGGGGTCGATAGTCAACACCACCGTGCGCCGCCCGTACTCGGCGGCCCGCATCGCCAGCGCCGCCGCGGTGGTGGTCTTGCCGACCCCGCCGGCGCCGCAACACACCACCACCGAGGTCTGCGGGTCGGCAAGCAGGCCGGCAACGTCCAGGCGCCCAGCACTCACCGGGCATCCTGCTGCGCCAGCAGGTCGGCCAGCTCGTAGGTCGCACCGAGGTCGACCCCGTCGGTCAGCAGCGGCAGTTCCACCATGTCCACGCCGGAGCGTTCCAACCGAGCGCGGCTGGCCTGCTGGGCCTGCACCCGAGCGGCGTGTTGCACGGTCTCGGTGATCAGCCCGGCGACCTCCGCCTCGGCCAGGTGCAGGCCTGCTCGCTCGAGCCCGTCCCGTAACCGGTCGGCGTCCACCGTGCCCCTGGCTGCCGAGGCCAGCGAGCGGGCTGGCAACAACGTGGGGTGCACCCGGTTGACGATCACCGCGCCGGTACGCAGATCCGCCGCACGTAGCTCCTCCCTGGCATCCATCGTCTCTTGCACGGGTAGCTCCTCGAGCAGGGTCACCAGGTGAACGACGGTCTGCTCGCTGTGCAGCAGTGCGATCACCCCCTCGCTTTGGGAGCGGATCGGACCGCCCTTGGCCAGGTCGGCCATGGCACGCGTGACGTCGAGGAAGTTGACCACCCGGCCGGTGGGTGGAGCGTCCACCACCACCGCGTCGTAGGTGTACCGGCCGTCGGGCTCGGTCCGCACCGTGCATTCCTTGATCTTCCCGGTGAGCAGAACGTCGCGTAGACCGGGCGCCAGGGTGGTGGCGAACTCGATCGCGCCGACCTTACGCATGGCCCGACCGGCGAACCCCAGGTTGTAGAACATGTCGAGGTACTCCAGCAGCGCGGTCTCCACGTCGATCGCCAGTGCCCGCACCTCGCCACCCCCGGTCGCGACGGCGATGCGCTTCTCCTCGTGCGGCAGGGGTGGGGTGTCGAACATCTGCGCGATGCCCTGGCGGCCCTCCACCTCCACCAACAGCACCTTCCTGCCCCCAGCGGCCAACGCGAGGGCCAGTGCCGCGGCGACCGTGGACTTCCCGGTGCCGCCCTTGCCGGAGACGATGTGCAGCCGCGCGGCGCCCGCCGCCACCGGCCAGGCGGCGGTGGTCGTGGCGGGGGCTGTAGTCATGAGGAGCAGCCTAAGTGGGCGACCACGGCGGTGCCGGTTCGTCGTCGCCCGATCGGCCCCGACTCCCTCCGCCAGCGTTACGCTGACGCCCATGACCACCTGGGAGTACGCGACCGTTCCGCTTCTCACGCACGCCACCAAGCAGATCCTCGACCAATGGGGCTCGGACGGGTGGGAGCTGGTGGCGGTGCTGCCCGGGCCCACCGGGGAGCAACACGTGGCCTACCTCAAGCGCGCCACCGCGTGAACTCCTGGGCTGCGCGGCTGGCCGAGCTGGGCATCACGCTGCCAGCCGTCGCAGCGCCGCTCGCCGCCTACGTTCCGGCGGTGCGCACCGGGTCGCTGGTGTTCACCTCCGGGCAGTTGCCCTTCGTCGAGGGTGCGTTGGCGGCCACCGGCAAGATCGGCGCCGAGGTGGACGCCGAGCAGGGTGCGAGGTTGGCCCGGATCTGCGCACTGAACGGGTTGGCCGCTGTGAATGACCTGGTGGGGATCGACGTGGTGGTGCGGGTGGTCAAGGTCGTCGGATTCGTCGCCTCGGCGCCGGGTTTCACCGGCCAGCCGGCAGTGGTCAACGGGGCCTCGGAGCTGCTGGGGGAGATCTTCGGCGATGCCGGGGCGCACGCCCGTTCCGCGGTGGGAGTGGCTGAGCTGCCGCTGGGAGCACCAGTCGAGGTGGAGCTCATCGTCGAGGTCACCTGAGCGTGGCTTGCAGCACCTGCTGGCCGACCCACTGCAGGTGCCTGCCTCGGCGTACCCCCAGCGGGTGTGGTATGCCGGTGCGCGCGCGGTCGATGAGCTCGTCCAGCAGGGTTCGATAGCACTCCAGGGCGGAGGTGTCCCGGCTGGTGAGTTCGACCAGCCCCCCGGCGCCGTGCACACCGACCCGCAGCACGCTGGGCATTACCGGGGTGCGCAAGGACAGGGTGGCCGTGCTGACCCGTCCGCCAGCGTGCTCCAGCCCGACCTGCCAAGTGTCCGAGCGCGCGTCGCGGTGCGCGTGAGCCACCGCGGTGATCGTGCCCAGCGCGGCGTCGAGCAGATCCAGCACGTGCGGGCCGACGTCGGCGAGCGCACCGAGCTGATGACGCCAGGCCGACGCCGCATACGGCCCGCCCAGGGCTGCACCGGACAGCCACACACCCGCACCGCCGGCCCAATCCCCGTGCTGCGCCGCGGCGAGGAACTCCCGGGTCTCTGGGGCGAACCGGCGGGTGAGCACCACGATCGACACCACCCCGGCCTGCTCCACCGCAGCTGCCAGATCCACGGCAGCAGCCAGGTCCGCCGCGATCGGCTTGTCCAACACCAGGTGCCGACCCGCCCGAGCCGCGCGCACCGCCAGCGGGGCCTGCACGTCCGGGGGCACGGCGAAGGCGACGACGTCGACCGCCGCAAGGAGATCGTCGAAGCTGGCGAACACCGGGGCACCGAGCGCGGCGGCCGCGTCCGGGCGCCGGGCCCACACCCCGACGAAGTCCACCTCGGGGTGGGCCCGCAGGGCCGGGGCGTGGGTGGCGGCGGCCCACGGCCCGGCGCCGACTAACCCGATGCGCATCACAGGAGGTCCTCTCCGGCAGGTAACGCCCTAGGGTGCGGGTGTGATGAGGCTGCCCAAGGACATGGTGCTTGCGCCGCACATGATCGCACCCCAGTCTCCCGCGGTCGCGGTGCCGACGCGTGATGCCGCCACCGTTGCCCTGCTGCGCGACGGTGCGGCGGGGCTGGAGGTGTTCCTGCTGCACCGGGTGGTCGGGATGGCCTTCGCCGGGGGGATGACGGTGTTCCCCGGCGGGGGGGTGGACGCCCGCGACGACGAGGTGGAACTCGGCTGGGCAGGTCCCGAGCCGAGTTGGTGGGCGCAGCGGTTCGCCACCTCCGTGGACACCGCGCGCCAGCTGGTCTGCGCCGCGGTGCGGGAAACCTTCGAGGAATGCGGTGTGCTGTTGGCCGGGCCAACCCCCGAAACGGTGGTCGCCGACACCTCCTCCTACGGCCGCGCCAGGCAGGGGCTCGTCGACCGTGAGCTGTCCCTGGCCCAGTTCCTCGCCGAGCAGCAACTGATGCTGCGTGCAGACCTGCTGCGGCCGTGGGCGCACTGGATCACGCCGCCGGAGGAGCCGCGCCGCTACGACACCCGATTCTTCATCGCTGCCCTGCCCGGCGGGCAGATCGCGGACGGGGTGAGCACCGAGGCCTCCGACGCGGGCTGGCAGCGACCGGCGGAGGCCATCGGTGACTGGCAGTCGGGGTTGCGGGGGTTGCTGCCCCCCACTTGGGTGACCCTGAGTGAGCTCGGTGCTTACGCCAGCGTCACCGAGGTGTTGGCCGCTGAGCGGGTGGTCGAACCGGTGATGCCCCGGGTGATCCGCGACGGGGACGTGCTGCGGGTGGTGCTGCCCGGCGACGAACGCTACCCCGGTGCCACCGGGCACCTGGATTCCGCACCAGGTGAGCGGCTGGCCGGGCCATGACCGCGGCGCACCCGGCCTACGGCTCGCTACGCGAGGTGACACCGCACGCCGCCGTGCTGCTGTGCGACAACCCGTCGGTGATGACCTTGGAGGGCACCAACACCTGGGTGCTGCGAGCGCCGGGGTCGCAGCAGTGCCTGGTGGTCGATCCCGGGCCCGACATCGCCGAGCACCTGCACCGGGTGGCACGCGTCGGCGACGTGGTGGCCACCGTGCTCACTCACGGCCACGCCGACCACGCGGGGGGCGCCCGGCGGTTCGCGGAGCTGACCGGCGCCCCGGTGCGGGCGGTGGACCCCGAGCACCGCCACGGCAGCGAGGGGCTCGTGGAGGGCGACGTGCTGGAGGGGGCCGGGGTGGTGCTGCGGGTGTTGGCCACCCCCGGGCACACTGCCGACTCGGTCTGCCTGACGCTGCACGCCGACGGCGACGCGGCCAGCGTGCTCACCGGGGACACCGTGCTGGGGCGGGGCACCACCGTGATCGACCCCCGCGACGGGGAGCTGGGGGCCTACCTCGCCTCGCTGCGCCGCCTGGCTGCGTTACCCGCCGACACCACAGTGCTGCCCGGGCACGGCCCGGAGCTGGCCGACGCCGCGACGGTGGCCAGGCAGTACCTGGCGCACCGCGAGCAGCGCCTGGAACAAGTGCGCAGCGCACTGCGCAAGCTGGGTGCCGACGCCACCGCCGCGCAGGTGGTGGCGCTGGTGTACGCCGACGTCGACCGCGCGCTGTGGCCAGCGGCGGAATGGTCGGTGCGCGCTCAGCTGGACTACCTGCGCTGACGCCAGGTCAGCGCACGTGGGCCTTCAGGGTGTCCAGCGTGCGTGACCAGGCCAGCTGGGCCTTCTCGGCGTCATAGGTGCGCAGCAGGTTTTCGTCGTTGAAGAAGGCATGCCCGGCGTCGTAGACGTGGAAGGTAGGCGAGGTTCCGCTTTGTTCGGCGATCGTGGCCTCGAGCGCAGCCAATGCGTCGGTGGGGATCATCTGGTCCTGGGTGCCGAAGTGCCCCACCATGGTGGCGGTGATCCCGGACAGGTCAGGCTCGCCCTGCACGATGCCGTAGAACGGCACTGCCGCGCTGACCTTGTCCCCGAGCTGGGCGGCCATGGTGATTACGAAGCCCCCGCCCATGCAGAAACCCACCGCGCCCACGGTCTTCGAGGTCACCGCGTCGTGGGCGAGCAGGAAGTCGACCGCGCCAGCGAGGTCGCGGGCAGCCTGCTCCACCGGCAGCTGCTGCATGAGCTCACCGGCTTCGGCGGAGTCGTGGGTGGTGCTGCCGCCGTATAGGTCCGGGGCCAGCGCCACGAAACCCTCGGCGGCGAGGCGGTTGGTGACGTCGGCGATGTGGCTGGTCAGACCCCACCACTCCTGGATCACGATGACCCCAGGCCCGGAGCCGCCCGCCGGCAGCGCGAGGTAGCCGTGCGCTGTGGTGCCATTACTGGGGTAGGTCACGTTCTGCAGTGGGTTCTCAGCCATATCCCCATCTCAGCACGGGTCGTTGCGTTGTGCACGACCCGGGTAGGTCAGGCGCGGGCCATCCGCGCCACCTCGGGTTGGGATCGGGTGGCGATCCAACTGCTGATCACAGCATGCTCGGCTGGACGCGCCAGGTAATAGCCCTGCACATAGGTGCACCCGAACTCGCGCAGTGCCTGCCATTGCTCAGCCGTTTCCACCCCCTCGGCGGTGACCGGGATGCGCAGGGCTTGGCCGAGATCGATCAGTAGGCGGACGACCGCGGCGTCGCTGGGCTTGGTGAGCATTCCGGCAATAAAAACCTGGTCGATCTTGATCCCGTCGATGGTCATGGCGCTGAGGTGGCGCAACGAGGACGCGCCCGTCCCGAGGTCGTCGAGGGTGACCCGCACGCCGAGCTGCCGAAGCGCGTGCACCTGGCTCGTCGCGTCGCACAGTTGGCGCAGCGTGGCCCCTTCCGGCAGCTCCAGCACCAGGCGAGCGGGCTCCAGCCCGTGCCGCCGCAAGGTCTGCTCCACCATCGCCACCAGGGCGGGGTCGGCCATCTGACGGATCGCCAAGTTGACGTTGACCCCCGCCGGCGCATCCTGGCCCAGGACACGGTCCCACTCGGCGAGCTGGCCGCACGCCTGGTTGAGCACCCAGGCCCCCAGATCGGCGATGAAACCGGTGCGCTGGGCCTCGGGCAGGAAGTCCACTGGTCCGCGCAGCCCTGCCGTGGGGTGCTCCCAGCGCACCAGCGCCTCCACGCTCATCACCCGGCCAGTGGTGAGTTCGATAATCGGCTGGTAGTGCACCCGGAACTGGTCGGCCTTCAGGGCGCGGGGCAGCGTGTCATCGATGTCCAGCAGGCCGAACTCCGCGCTGCCCAGGGCGTCGCCGACCTGGTCGACGACCACCACGGTGTTGCCGCCGGCACGTTTGGCCTGGTACATCGCCAGGTCGGCTTCCCTGATCAGCGTCTCGCCGTCGGCATGCGGTCCGCCGATAGCCGCTCCGATACTGACTCGTGGCCGCAACTGGCGACCTGCCAGCAGCAACGGGCACTCCACCGCGGTCAGGAACCGCTGCCCGACCTCGGCGATGAGCTCCGCCTGCTGCGGTGCGGCCGGCGCCCGCAACAGCACCGCGAACTCGTCGCCAGCCAACCGGGCGACCAGGTCACCCGGGCGGGCAGCTGCGGTCAACCGCCGGGCGACGTGCTGCAGGACGCGGTCACCCGTGCTGTGCCCGAGCTGGTCGTTGATCTGCTTGAACCCGTCCAGGTCGAGGAAGAACACCACCACCGTGCCCGGTTCCGCGGAGGCGGCGGCCCGGCGCAGACGGCCCAGGAACAGTTCCCGGTTCGCCAGGCCGGTGAGGGTGTCGTGCAGGGCCTGCTGGGCGAGGCTGCCGGCCAACGCGGTGAGGACGGCGGTCGCGGTCAGCACACCGACCACTGCTCCGCCCGGCTCCTCAACGAGCGCGTCCGGTTGCCAGCTGTAACCGCTGCGCCCCAGCACCGCCGCCTGCTCCACCCCGGTTCCGGTGGGCAGCACCAACGGTGACCAGTCGGCGAGCACCGCCGCGCGGCGTCGCCCGTACAGTGCGCCGCCGAAGCCCAGCCGACCCGTCAAGGCAGCCTGAAACGGCAGCCGCGAGATCAACCCCAGCCTTCCGCCGCTGCCGTGGATCAGCACAGCCGGTACCGACGCATCAGATCGGAAACACGCGTTCACCTCATCGGAGCTCGCCCCCGCCGGCACGGTCTCCACAGTCGTGATGAGATCCTCGATCCGTTGCCCGGTTGCCAGCAGTGGCAACAGGTCCATCGCGTGTGGCTCGCTCATGGCTGGTGCATCGGCCGGTAGCTGTCAACCCAGCACCCCCGCATCGGGTGACCGGCTTCACCCATCGGTGCGGCCAGGATCAGCTGACCGTGCAGATGCTCAGCGCACCGGCATCAACCCGCGGCCCGGGCCAACGGCCGTGTCACGGGGTGCGCAGGCATCAAGGTGTGCCGACGGGTCCATACCAACCCCGCCATCCCCATCCCGGCCACGGCGGCGGAATAGAACGCCGCGTCGGTACTGACGTGTTCCACCAGCTGCCCGGATACCGACTGCCCGGCGGCCAAACCCAGGGTGACAGCGGTGATGACCCAGCCGAACGCCTCGGTGTGGGTTCCCACGGGGGCAGCGGTGTCGATCGTCGCCGAATGCGCGGTGGCCTGCGGGGTGATCATCGTGCCCACCACCAGCAGGGCCAGCGCGAGACCCCACAGGGTGGCGGGTACCGCCAGCAGCGGGACGAGTACGGCGAAGGTGGCCAACAGCACCGGGAGCCGAACGTGCATCGGCCGCGGCCACGGTCGGGTGCTGTAGGCCACCCCGAAGATCACCGAGCTCACCGACCACAAGCCGAGCATGACCCCACTGAGCGCCGGAGCACCCGCGGCGGCGGTCACCGCCGGAACGCCCACCTCAACGAACCCGATGACCATCCCGAAGCCCAGTGCGGCCAGCGCCAGAGTGCGCATGCCCGGGGTGCCCAGGGCACCCAGGCCTCGGGGGTGCACCGTCGCTGCCGGGGCCGGGCCCCAGGCACGCACGGTCTGCGTGCCGGCGAAACCGACCCCCCCGATCACCATCGCCGTGGCGCCCACGACGATGCCGGTTCCTGCCCACGGCACGTACAGCAGCACTCCGGCCAGCGCCGGACCAAGGATGAAGAACACCTCCATGCTGATCGACTCGTACGCCAGCGCAGCTTGGCGAAGCGGACCCGCAGGGACCAGCCGGCTCCAGGTGGACCGAGAGGCGGCACCGATGGCAGGTTCGGTGAACCCGGTGAGGAACCCCATGCCCATCAGGACCCCGGTGGGCAGGCGGAGCTCGACCCCGAGGACCGCGGCGGCGACCGATGCGGTGAACATCGCGGTCACCACCAGCAGCGGCCGGGTGGGGCCGAACCGGTCGATGACGCGGCCCTGCACTACCGACCCGGCCGCCACGCCGACCAGGACGGCGGCCGACACGAGTCCGGCGATCGCGAACGATCCGGTGCTGGCACGGACGTAGAGCAACATCGCTAGCCCGATCATGGCGATCGGCATGCGTCCGAGCAACGAGAACAACACCGGACCGCGGGCGCCCGGTGCGGTGAGGGCGCGACGGTAGTCAGCGAGCCCGACGGAGGCAGACATGCCGCACAGTGTGCCACATAACGGTACGATCGTACCACTTAGTAACGAGGTGCCCACCGAAGATCACAGTGTGGTCACAATGGGATTAATTTTGGCTCCGGCAACGACAGAGCGGCCGGGCATATGCCGTTGACTACGCCAGAGGCACGACGGGGGTCGGCCTCACCCCGGGTCGACAGGGCGCGAGCCAGTCGCCGGGGGCTCGGCGGGGCCGGGGTGAGACATCGGGGGTCACATCTCGGCCCTGCTGCGCGCTCACCGCGCTCTGGGCACCCGGTCGCGCTCACCGCGCTCGGCGGGCCAGCCGTTCGGGGTCGGAGATCACCACGCTCTTGCCCTCCAAGCGCAGCCAGCCGCGGTGGGCGAAGTCGGCCAGCGCCTTGTTCACCGTCTCCCGTGAAGCCCCGACCAACTGGGCGATCTCCTCCTGGGTCAGGTCGTGAGTCACCCGAAGCGCCCCGCCCTCCTGGGTACCGAACCGCTGGGCGAGCTGCAACAGCGCCTTGGCCACCCGCCCCGGAACGTCGGTGAAGATCAGGTCGGCCAGATTGTTGTTGGTGCGCCGCAGCCGACGGGCGAGTACCCGCAGCAACTGCTCGGCGATGTCGGGACGGCGGTTGATCCAGTCCTTCAGCGCTGCTCGGTCCATGCTGACGGCCCGGACCTCGGTCACCGTGGTTGCGCTGGAGGTCCGCGGACCGGGGTCGAAGATGGACAGCTCACCGAACATGTCGGACGGGCCCATGATGGTCAACAGGTTCTCCCGGCCGTCGGGGCTCTTGCGACCGATCTTCACTTTGCCGGAGGTGATGATGTAAAGCCGGTCACCGGGCTCGCCCTCATGGAACACCGTGTGCCCACGGGGGAAGTCCACTGGCTGGAGCTGTTCGGTCAGCGCCTGCACGGCCGCGGGCTCCACGCCCTGGAAGATTCCCGCCCTGGCCAGGACCTCGTCCACGTCCGCTCCTCCTCGTGGGACGAGCAGCCGACGTCCTCGCCGGGCCTGCTGCGCCACCGCAGTTGTTGATCGTTGCGCAGTCTAGGACGAAACCGTGCCGGGTATCACGTCGCGCCCGGGCGCGCGCGGTTTACCTCCGCATCAATGCGCACGGGTGGGTTGGCGCGCCGAGGTGCGGGCGCCGCGGCGTCTGCGCCGGAATACATCTGATGCCCGAGCCGGGCCGTCGGGTGCGGGGGTGCCCACCAGGGTGGCATCGACCTCCACCAGTCCCTCGGTCAGCTCCTCGTCTCGATCGGCCTGCCGCCGCAGCCGGGCCTCCACGCGCTCCATCGACAACGCGAACATCATCAGGAGTACGGGAAAGAACACCGCGGCCAAGCCCACCATCGCCCGAGCATGGCACGGGGTGCGGCGTTGGCCGCCGTGGAAGTGTCGGTCGGCTCCGTACTGTTACCTCGTGAGCAAGGTGCGGACGCGATCGCGGGCGACGGAGACTCCGCTCGGTTTGGTTCGGCGGGCGCGCCGGATGCACCGAGCGCTCGGGGTGGCCTTTCCCGAGGTCTGGTGCGAACTGGACTTCCGTACGCCCTTCGAACTGGCCGTTGCCACCGTGCTTTCCGCGCAGTGCACGGACAAGCGGGTCAACCTGGTGACGCCCGCGCTGTTCGCGCGCTACCCGGATGCGCGTGCCCTGGCCGCCGCCTCCCGCGCGGACCTGGAGGAGCTGATCCGAAGCACCGGGTTCTTCCGCGCCAAGGCCACGTCGCTGCTGGGGCTGGCCGCGGCAGTCGTGCAGCGCTTCGACGGGGAGCTACCGGGCACCCTGAACGAGCTGGTCACGCTCCCAGGCATCGGCCGCAAGTCGGCCAACGTCGTGCTGGGCAACGCCTTCGACGTTCCTGGCATCACCGTCGACACCCACTTCGGTCGACTGGCGCGGCGTTGGGGATGGACGTCGGAGACCGACCCGGTCAAGGTGGAGCACGCGGTGGGCGCACTGCTGCCCCGCGCGGAGTGGACCCTGCTCTCCCACCGGGTCATTTTCCACGGGCGACGGGTGTGCCATGCCACCAAGCCGGCCTGCGGGGTCTGCGTGCTCGCCGCCGACTGCCCCTCCTACGGCACCGGTCCAACCGATCTGGCGCAGGCGGCCGCTTTGGTGCGCGGGCCGGAGACGGCCCACCTGCTCGCGCTGGCCGGGTGGGAGTCATGAACAGCGGGGAGTCGGGATGACACAGCCATTGGTGGCGCCGCCGCAGTGGCTGGCCGGGTTGAGCGCCGAGGCGGCGGGGGCGGCGCTCGCGGGCCTGGCGTTGCCGGCGCCGCAACCAGGACGGGCGGCCGCGGTACTGGTGCTGTTCGCCGGCACCGGGGTCGACGACGGCGATGTGCTGCTCCTTGAGCGCGCCGCCACCCTGCGGGCACACAGCGGACAAGTCGCCTTCCCCGGCGGTGCGCTGGATCCCGGTGACGACGGTCCGGTGGGTGCAGCGCTGCGCGAGGCGCAGGAGGAGACGGGTCTGGACCCAGCAGGGGTAGATCCGCTGGTGGTACTCCCGGAACTGTTCCTGCCGCCTTCGGGGTTCCAGGTACGCGCGGTGCTGGCCCACTGGCGCGTGCCCAGCCCGGTGCATGCCGTGGACCCCGCGGAGTCTTCTCGGGTGGTCCGGGTTCGGTTGGCCGAGCTGATGGACCCGGCCAACCGCTTCCGGGTACGCCACCCCTCCGGAATTGTCGGACCCGCCTTCGCGGTGGACGGCCTGCTGGCATGGGGTTTCACCGGGGCCGTGCTGGCCACCTTGGCGGCGACAGCCGGGTGGGAGTTGCCCTGGGACAGCAGCGACGTTCGTGACCTCGCGGCCGCGATGGACGTGGCCCGTGGTCCAGTGATCGGATGAGGGGCGTTTCGGCGTGAACTGGGTGGATCTGCTGGTATTGGTGCTGGCCCTGCTGGCGGCGGCTTCGGGGTGGCGTCAGGGCGTGGCAACGGCGGTGCTGGCCTTCGCCGGGGTGCTGCTCGGTGCGGTGGCCGGCGTGCGTCTGGCACCGATGCTGGTGTCATCGGTGACCGGCACCGCGTCCCGTACCGCCCTGGGCGTGGCCGTCGTGGTGGCGTTGGTGGCGGTGGGGGAGACGGCCGGTGTGTTGGTCGGCCGGGCGGTGCGCGGCAGCATGCGGCGGGTGTCGGTGCGGCGGGTGGACAGCGTGCTGGGTTCGGTCGTGCAGGCTGCTGCCGTCTTGGTGGCTGCCTGGCTGCTGGCCGTGCCGCTGACTTCCATCGGCGGCAATCAGCTGGCCGGTGCGGTGCGCGCATCGGCGGTGCTCGCCAAGGTCAACGACGTGGTGCCAGCCCAGGCCCGGCAGTTGCCAGCGGAGTTCAGTGCGCTGCTGGACACCTCGGGTCTGCCGAACGTGCTAGGCCCGTTCGCCCGCACGCCGATTACCGATGTCGCCCCGCCCGACCCGGCCCTCCAGGGCAGCCCGGTGGTGCAGAACCTGGCGCAGAGTGTGCTCAAGGTGCGTGGGGTGGCGCCGTCGTGCTCGCGGGGTCTGGAAGGCACCGGGTTCGTGGTGGCCCCCGAGCGGGTGATGACCAACGCGCATGTGGTCGCCGGCACCGACCAAGTGGGGGTGGAGGTCGGCGGGAACCTGCTCACCGGGTCGGTGGTGCTCTACGACCCCAACACCGACGTCGCTGTCCTGGACGTGCCCGGGTTGCGCGCACCCGCATTGAACTTCGCACCGGCGCCCGCCGTGACCGGCACGCCGGCGATCGTGGTGGGCTACCCCCTGGACGGCCCTTACACCGCCAACGGGGTTCGCGTCCGGGAGGACATCAGCCTGCGCGGGCCGAACATCTACGACTCCCAGTCGGTGGTCAGAGACGTCTACACCGTGCGGGGCTCGGTGCGCAGCGGCAACTCTGGTGGCCCGATGGTCGACGTCGGCGGCCAGGTGCTCGGCGTGGTGTTCGGCGCAGCGGTGGACAACAGCGAGACCGGGTTCGTGCTCACCGCGCAGGAGGTCGCGAGCGAACTCGTGCAGGCAGCCCAGTTGAGCCGGGCGGTGAGCACGGGCCGCTGTACGGCCTGAACGCGCAGCCGCCGCCGGTCAGTTGGTGGATGCCGGCGGGCGAGGGCCGCTCGCCGGGTCGGTGCGGGGTGCGTCGTCGGCGTCAGCGGCATGCCTTCGGTGTTCGGTCACGTCAGGGTCGACCTCGTCGGCCCGCCGAAACTGGGCGTCCTGCTCGGTTCGCTGGGCCGTGGCGTGCTCACCGCGCTCCTGGGCCTGCAACTCCAACCGCTGCGCTGCGGCCGCCGAGCGGTCCGCCTCAGCGCGGGCCTGTCGGGCCACCGCCTCCTGCTCGGTGGCCTCGGCCTCCTGCACCCGGACGGCCCGCTCGTCCCCCGCGGCCCGGGTCCGGATCTCCTCTGCTTCCTGCCGGCGACGGTCCTCGGTGCGTCGGGCGCTCAGCCGCGCCGCGACCACTGCTAGTACCGCGAGCACCACCACAACCACGACGATGACGACGACAACCGTGCGACTCATGTGCATCCTCCTGGTCGGGTGCGCGCGGATCGGCGCACCTGCTGGGTCGAGGATTGACCATCACGGGTGCTGGTGGCAACAGCAACAGTCGTCACAAGGCATCGGTCGGGCGGAAAGAGTTGGTCAGGACACCGCCCGGACCAGCTGCGCCAGCGCGGAGCTGACCTCCTCGGGGGCTTCCTGGTGCGGGAAGTGGCCGACCCGCGCGAGCATCCGGTAGTCGCGTTCCGGCGCCCACGGCGACGAGGCGTCGGCTGTACCGGGGAGCAGGCAGGGGTCCAGGGCGCCGTGCACTTGCACCACGGGTACCCGCACCCGCCCGCCCACGTCGGCAGCGAAGCGGCGACCTTCGTTGCGCACCTGGCTGCGCAGCGCCCAGCGGTAGTACTCCATAGCCGAGTGCGCGACACCGGGCACCTGTACGGCGGACCGGTTTCGGCGCACCACCTCGGCGAACCCCGGCATCGTTGGCCAATCCGGGCCCGACCAACGCCGCAACAACACCTCGACCTCAGCGCCGTCGTGGCGGACCAAGGCACGCTCCGGTCGAAACGGCAGCTGGTAACCCAGCGCGTATGCCGAAGCCCGGCCCTGACCCAGCGGCTGGGACCGGACGGCCCGGCGTAACGCCACCGGGTGCGGGGCGCTGATCAAGCCGAGACCGCTGATCAACCGTGGGTGCAGCGCGGCGACCGCCCAGGCGATCAACCCACCCCAGTCGTGGCCTACCACCACCGCCCGCGGGGCACCCAGTGCGCGCACCAGTCCGGCGACGTCCCCGGCCAGGGTCCAGCCGTCATACCCGCGGGGAGGTTTGTCGGTATCGCCGTAGCCGCGAAGGTCCACGGCGACGACCCGCGCACCGCCGTCGGCGAGTGCGACCATTTGGTGGCGCCAGCTCCACCAGAACTCCGGGAATCCGTGCAGCAGCAAGACCAGTGGGCCACCCGCGTCGGCGCCGTCGGCTTCGGCGATGTGGAACCTGATGCCGTTGGCGTGCACGTCGCGGTGCGTCCACGGGCCGTCGATCCGCACACTGGAGGGGTTCGGCGGCATAGGGCGGCGGGCTCAGTGCGAGCCGGGCAGGACCTTGGCGTTGTCCTTCACCGCGTCGATGGTTTTCGCCGGTTTGCGCACTGTCCGCACCTTGCGGTAGCCGAGCAGGCCCGCAATGGCTGCCAGGACGACCATGATTGCGAACACGATGGCGAAAGCCGCCCAGCGCGGCAGCCACGTGTCGAGCAGCTCGGCGAGGGTGAAGAACAGGAAGAACGTGCTGTACAGCCCGATGACCCCGGCGACGATGAAGAAGATCCCGCCGCGTACCGCCTTCTTGGCTTCGCCAGTGACCTCCGCCTTTGCCAGCTCCACCTCCGCGCGGACCAGGGTGGATACCTGGGCGGTGGCATCCTTGACGAGGTCGCCGATGCTGCCGGTGCCTGCCATCCGCACGTCCACGTCGGACAGCGGTATCGAGGCGACCGTCGTCGGCACCCCGTCCCGGGTGGTCTGGTCTGTTGCGCTCAACTCGGCCCCTCCACATCGCTGCTGCCAGCAGCTGCCCGGGGGCCGGCCGCTGATCGTCGTTGGGTCATGGTGCCACGAGTGGCCAGCCCCCGGGGTGACCGGCGGCTACCGCATCGCCTCGGGTCACTCGCCGGCGTCGAACACGTCGAACGCGTCATGGGTGCCTGGCGCAGTCGCGGTGGCGGCGCGCCGGGCAGCGAACACCCGACCCCGGCGCACCAGCAGCGTTGCACCGAGCAGGGAGGCAACGGCCGAGGCCACCAGGATCGCCGCCTTCGCCGTGTCAACCTGCTGCTGACCGGCACCCGCGAGGCCCAGCTCGGCGATCAGCAGGCTCACGGTGAACCCGATGCCGCCCAGCACCGACAGCGCCAGCATGTCGCGGTTGCCAAGGTAGCGGGGCCGCGCGGCGAGCCCGATCCGCACCGCCAGCCACGACACCCCGAAGATGCCCACCACCTTTCCCACCAGCAGCCCGGCGATCACGGCCAGCGCGATCCGGTCGGCGCTCAACGAACCCACCAGGTCGGGAGTCAGCGCAACCCCTGCGGCGAACAGCGCGAACACCGGGACGCACACCGCGGCGGAGAACGGCTGAACCCGGTGCTCCAGGCGCACGGCGGGCGATTCGGTCTCGCCGTCGTCGGTTCGCACCCTGGTAAGCAGGCCCAACGCGACGCCGGCCAGGGTGGCGTGCACTCCCGTCTCGTGCACCGCGTACCAGGTCACCAACGCCAACGGCACATACAGCAGCGGGGTGGCGATACGTCGGTGCTGGGCCCAGGCGTAGAGCAGCAGGCACCCCACCGCCGCAGCCACCCACCCCACGGCCAGCCCGGCGGTGAACAGCACCGCGATGATGACGATCGCCACCAAATCGTCCACCACGGCCAGGCTCAGCAGGAACACCCGGGCGCTACTGGGCAGCTTCGACCCGGTCAACGCCAGGATTCCCAGCGCGAACGCGATGTCGGTGGCCACCGGGATCGCCCAGGCCTGCCCGATCCCCGGGGTGCCCCAACCCACGCCCAACGCGACGAGCGCCGGGACAGCGACCCCGCCGAGCGCGGCGACGATGGGCAGGGTGGCGCTCTTGCGGTCGGCAAGCTCACCGACGACGAGTTCGCGTTTGACCTCCAACCCGGCGACGAAGAAGAACACCGCCAGCAACCCGTCCTTGGCCCAGGTACCGACGGTCAGGTCCAGGTGCAACGCCGACGGCCCGATGCGGTAGTCGCGCAACGTCAGATAAGAGTCGCCGAGCGGGGAGTTCACCCAGATCAGCGCGGCCGCCGCCGCAAGCAGCAACAGGGCGCCCCCGACGGTTTCGGTGCGCAGAAAGCGAGCCAGCTCTGCGGTACTGGGCGTCGCGGCCCGGATAGCGGCTGCCGGGCGTCGGGGTAGTCGGGGCAAGTCGTCCTCCGGAGGTGGGCAGCGTTATACGGCTGCCGACCAGACTTCCCGGCGCTCCGGGCACGATCCTATCGGGTGTCCGTCGAGGGCTCCCGCCACTGCGACCCCTGCGCTCTCAGCCTTCGGCTGGCTTGCTCAACCCCGAACTAATCAGCGACATCACCGTGGCGTCGGCGAGCGTGGAGGTGTCACCGACCTCCCGGTTCTCGGCGATGTCGCGCAGCAGCCGGCGCATGATCTTGCCCGAGCGGGTCTTCGGCAGCTCCGGGACGACCATGATCTGGCGGGGTTTCGCGATGGGGCCGATCTCCTTGGCAACGTGGTTGCGGAGCTCGGTGATGTAGGCGTCACCGTCTTGGGCCTGCCCGCCGCGCTGGATGACGAACGCCACGATGCCCTGACCGGTGGTCGCATCCGACGCCCCGACCACCGCGGCCTCGGCCACCGACGGGTGGCTGACCAGCGCGGACTCCACTTCGGTGGTGGAGATCCGGTGCCCGGACACGTTCATCACGTCGTCCACCCGACCGAGCAACCAGATGGCGCCGTCGGCGTCGTACTTGGCGCCGTCCCCGGCGAAGTACCAGCCCTGCTCGGCGTAGCGCGACCAGTAGGTGTCGCGGTAGCGGTCCATGTCACCCCAAATACCGCGCAGCATCGCGGGCCAGGGCTTGTCCAGCACCAGGTAGCCGGTGACCTCCCCGCCATCGGCGGTGTCCAGCAGAGTTCCCTCCTCGTCCACGATGGCCGCGGAGATGCCCGGCAGGGTGGCCATCGCCGAGCCCGGTTTGCAGGCGGTCAACCCGGGCAGCGGGGCGATCATGATGGCCCCGGTCTCGGTTTGCCACCAGGTGTCCACGATGGGGCAGCGCCCCCCGCCGATCACGTCGCGGAACCACATCCACGCCTCGGGGTTGATCGGCTCACCGACGCTGCCCAGCACGCGCAGGCTGGACAGGTCGTGGGCGTCGGGGATCTCCCTGCCCCACTTCATGAACGTGCGTACCAGCGTGGGGGCGGTGTAGTAGATCGACACCCCGTACTTCTCGATGATGTTCCAGTGCCGGTGCTCGTCCGGCGAGTTCGGGGTGCCCTCGTAGACGACCTGGGTGACGCCGTTGCTCAGCGGCCCGTACACGATGTAGCTGTGCCCGGTGACCCAGCCGATGTCGGCGGTGCACCAGTAGACGTCCTTGCCGGCCTTGTGGTCGAAGACGTTGTGGTGGGTGTAGCTGGTCTGGGTGAGGTAACCGCCGCAGGTGTGGATGATGCCCTTGGGCTTACCGGTGGTGCCGGAGGTGTACAGCACGAACAGTGGGTGCTCGGAGTCGAAGGGCTGCGCGGTGTGCTCCGGGGAGGCATCGGCCATGAGCTCGTGCCACCACAGGTCGCGGCCTTCGGTCCAGCTCACCTCCGTCTCGGTGCGGCGCACCACCAGCACGTGTTTGATGCTGGCGGCCCCGTCCACAGCTTCGTCGACGGCGTCTTTGATCGGGGCGGGCTTGCCGCGGCGCCACTGACCGTCGGTGGTGACCACCAGCTTGGCGTCGGCGTCGTCGATCCGGGAGCGCAGCGCTCCGGCGGAGAACCCGGCGAAGACGACGGAGTGGGTGAGCCCCAGTCGGGCGCAGGCCAGCATCGTGATGATCGCCTCCGGGATCATCGGCATGTACACCGCGACCCGGTCCCCGCTGATAAGGCCCAGCTCGGTGAACGCGTTGGCGGCCTTGCTGACCTCAGCCAGCAGGTCGGCGTAGGTGAGGTCGCGGCTGTCGCCGGGCTCGCCCTCCCAGTGGATGGCCACCCGGTCCCCGTTGCCGGCCTCGACGTGGCGGTCCACGCAGTTGTAGGCGACGTTCAGCTTGCCGCCGACGAACCACTTCGCGACGGGGGCGTCCGACCAGTCCAGCACCTGGGTCCACGGCTCGTGCCAGTGCAGGCGCTGCGCCTGGGTGGCCCAGAACCCCTCCCGGTCGGCGTCGGCGGCGGTCTGCAGCTCGGGCCCGGCGTTGGCCTGGGCGGTGAACTCCGGGCTGGGGGGAAAGACCCGTGCTTCGGGGTGGCCGTGGTCGGTCTCGGACGTCGTCGTCATGGGGTCAACTTATGCGGCACACGTCACACGGGCCACATTCGTTCAGCCGGGGTTTCGGTGAGCGGGACGTGTGCTGAGACGAATGGGCCTACCGTGGCGGGTCGTGCCCGCAGACCCGCTCGCCGCGCTGACCGACCTCCCGGGTGTGGCCGAGGCGGCGGACTCGGCTCGCGACGCCGTGGACGCGGTGCACCGCCACCCGGCCAACCGCCGTGGTTGGGCTGCCAGTGCCAGCGAGGCGTCGGTGCGGGCGGCCCGATCTTCGTCGGGGCTCGACGGTGGGCCAACCCAGCTGGCCTCCGACGTGCATGACCCGGTGCTGGCGGGCGCGCTGCGGGTGGCGGCGGCGCTGGACGGGCAGGTCGCGCGGTGGCCGCGGTCGCCGTTGCAGGTGCTGGCGCGGCTGCACCTGCTGGCCGCGGCGGACCTGGCCCCGCAGGCCGAGCTGGGGCGTCCTCGGCCCGGTACGGGGGGACGGTTAGAACTGCTGGGCCAGCTCAGCACCGGCGGCACCCGGGTGCCCGCGGCGGTGCTGGCCGCGGTGGTGCACGGCGAGCTGCTGGGGTTGGCAGCGTTCGGCACCGCGGATGGGGTGGTGGCCCGGGCAGCCTCGCGCCTGGTGCTGGTGAGCACCGGACTCGACGTGCACAACCTGACGGTGCCGGAGGTGAGCTGGCTACGGCATCCGGCGCAGTACCATTCCGCGGCAGCGGGTTTCGCTGCTGGCACGCCGGAGGGGGTGGCGGCCTGGGTGATCGGCTGTTGCGCGGCGCTGGCGGCCGGGGCGCGCGAGGCCGGCTCCATCGCGGACGCCGCCGCGAGCTGATCCGGGTCAACGAGCCCGCCCCGTCCACTCACCGGGACTAACCTCGCAGCCATGCAATTCCGACCCGCGCGCCGCGACCCGAGCAAGCTCACCGAGGCCCCCGGCTTCCGGGAGTACGTCCGCGACCACTGGGGCCCCGCCGACCGCGAGCCCCGGGTCCTGGCCGGTCAGGCGCTGGCCGCGGCCGAGCACCGCGCCAAGCTGTCGCATGCCTTCCCCGGTCAGCGCATCGCGGTCGCTGCCGGGCGCGCCCCGGTGCGCTCTAACGACAGCGACTACGAGTTCCGACCGGACTCGGACTTCCTCTGGCTCACCGGGTGCACCGCCGAGGGCGCTGTGCTGCTCATGCACCCCAGCGGCGACAGCCACGACGCGGTGCTGCACCTGCGCGAACCGGCCGGGCCCGACGAGGCGGACTTCTTCGCCAGCGCCCGCGACGGTGAACTCTGGGTGGGTGCGGTGGCGGGGTTGGCGCAGTGGAGTACCGCGTTGGGTATCACCTGCCGGCCGCTGGAGGAGCTGCCTGCAGCGCTGCGCGGCAACTACCCGGCGCTGCTGGCCACCCGGGGGGTCGAGCCGCTGTTGGACGCGCTGGTCACCGGTGGTGGTGGGCAGCTGCGGCAGGCGTTGGCCGAGCTGCGCCGGGTCAAGGACGACTGGGAGGTGGCGCAGCTGCAAGCCGCTGTCGACGCCACCGTCGTCGGCTTCGGTGAGGTAGCGACGGAGTTGGCGCAGGCCGAGCGCGCCGGCGGTGAACGGTGGCTGCAGGGCACCTTCGACCGGCGGGCGCGCACCGCGGGCAACGGCGTGGGTTATTCCTCCATCCTTGCTGCGGGCGCGCATGCCCCGGTGCTGCACTGGGTGCGCAACGACGGTGCGGTCCTGCCGGAGGACCTGCTGCTGATGGACGCCGGGGTGGAGGCCACCTCCTACTACACCGCCGACGTCACCCGCACGTTCCCCGTCGGCGGAGAATTCAGCGACGCCCAACGCCAGGTGTACGACCTGGTGCACGCCGCGCACGTCGCTGCGATGGCCGAGGTCAAGCCGGGCGCGCCCTACCGAACCTTCCAGTCCACGGCGATGCGGGTGCTCGCCGAGGGCCTGCACGACTGGGGCCTGTTGCCGGTGAGCGTGGCGGAATCGCTGGAGCCCAAAGGTCAGCAGCACCGCCGCTACATCGCCTGCGGGGTCGGGCACTTCCTTGGCCTGGACGTGCATGACTGCGCGAACTCTTCCGCGGAGGCCTACCACGACGGGGTGCTGGAGGAAGGGATGGCGCTGACGGTGGAGCCGGGGCTGTACTTCCACGCCAACGACCTCACCGTGCCGACTGAGCTGCGCGGTATCGGGGTGCGCATCGAGGACGACCTGCTCGTGACGGCGGGCGGCAACCGAGTGCTGTCGCAGGCGTTGCCGATCACCGCCGACGGTATCGCGGACTGGGTACGGACGCGCCGCGTTTGACCGGGGGTGCCACGTCCTAGGGTTGTGAGCACCGTCTCACCCTGGAGGACCCGTGGGCCCCGATCCCCATAGCAGCACCGTGGACGACGTGCTGCGCCGCAGCGCCGGGCGCCACCCGGAACGCACCGCCCTGGTGTACGCCGACCGCAGCTGGACCTACGCGCAGCTGGACGACGCCGTGTCCCGGGCTGCGGCGCACCTGCTGTCGCTGGGCTTGCAGCCGGGGGAGCGGGTCGCCGCGGTAGGTGCCAACTCCGATGCCTACCTGTTGGCCTTCCTCGGGTGCGCCCGCGCCGGCTTGGTGCACGTCCCGGTGAACTACGCCCTGACTGGTGACGAGCTGGCCTACCTGCTGGCCCAGTCCGGCAGCCGGGTGGCACTGGTCGACCCCGAGTTGCGGGCGGGTGTGCTGGGGGTCCTCGCCGACACCGCCGTCGAGCAGGTGCTGACCCTGCACGGCGAGGACGACGCCGTGCTGCAGCAGTGGCGGAGCGGGCCGGTGAACGAGGTCGCCACCGTCGTCGCCGACACCGACCTCGTTCAGCTGCTCTACACCTCGGGGACCACGTCGAAGCCCAAGGGCGCCATGATGACCCACCGCGCTCTGGTGCACGAGTACGTCTCCACGGTGCTCGCCCTGGGATGCGCACCCGAGGATGACCCGCTGCACTGCATGCCGCTGTACCACTCGGCGGGGATGCACGTGTTCCTGATGCCCTACCTGGCCGTCGGGGCCACCAACCACCTGATGACCCGCCCGGACGTCGGCGAGGTGCTGCGCCGGGTGGAGGCTGATCGCCGCGGCGCATTGTTCCTGGCTCCGACGGTGTGGGTGCCGCTGGCTAACCACCCGGACCTGGGCACCCGCGATCTGTCGTCGTTACGCAAAGCGTTCTACGGCGCTTCGATCATGCCGGGACCGGTGCTCACCCGGTTGCGCGAGCGGCTACCCACGCTGGGGTTCTACAACTGCTTCGGCCAGTCCGAGATCGGGCCGCTGGCCAGCGTGCTCTCCCCAGTTGAGCACGCCGACCGGCCGCAATCCTGCGGTCGCCCAGTGCTCTTCGTGCAAGCCCGGGTGGTCGATGACACCGGGGCAGATGTAGCGCCGGACACCGCCGGTGAGCTGCTCTACCGCTCCCCGCAGCTGTGCACCGGCTACTGGGACGACCCGCACGCGAGCAAGGAGGCGTTCCGTGACGGGTGGTTTCACTCCGGTGACCTGGTCCGCCAGGACGCTGCGGGATTCATCACCGTGGTCGACCGGATCAAGGATGTGATCAACACCGGCGGGGTGCTGGTGGCCTCCCGGGAGGTGGAGGACGCGCTCTACACCCACCCCGCGGTGGCCGAGGTCGCCGTGATCGCTTTGCCGCACGAACGGTGGATCGAGGCTGTGACCGCCGTGGTGGTGCTGCGCGAGGGGGCTAGTGCCAACGAGGCGGAGCTGATCGAGCATGCTCGGACGTCGCTGGCGCCGTTCAAGGTGCCCAAGGCCGTGCATCTGGTGGCCGAGCTACCTCGTAACCAGAGCGGCAAGTTGCTCAAGCGGGTGTTGCGCGAGGAGCTGAGCGCCGACGCCCCTGGCTAGCGGAGCCCGACTGATGGGTCGCACGACGCACGAGGACCCCGGACCGAGGGAGTCCGGGGTCCTCGAGCACGAGCAGCCTGGTTACCAAGCGTGCAGTGGGCGCCGTGTACGTGGCCTCGGCGTCCTCCGGGCGTCATTCGCCCGGTGCGCAGGCCCACGGCGTCAGTCTGGCCAGGCGCGCTCGGCGTGGGTACCGGGTTGCTCGTGCTGGGATTCTCGAACGGGAGCCAGGACCTTCTCTTCCGGTCCGGACTTGGCCTTTCGGGATTCCGTCCCCCTGTTCTACCCCGTGATCGTCGTCACAGCAAGAGCCTTTTGGGGGGGATCGTTCAGCGGTTGCTTCGACGGCGAGCCAGCCCGTACCAGGTGGCGCAGGCCGCGGCAGCACCCAGTCCCAGCGCAGCGGTCGCTACCGCCGAGCTCGACGCCGTGGGGATCCGCGCCCGCAGCGACACCGGGTCGGAGAAGGTCAGCACCGGCCAGCCGCGCAGGACTGCTTCCTTGCGCAGCGCCCGGTCGGGGTTCACCGCTGTCGGGTGGCCCACCTCGGCGAGCATGGGCAGATCGGTGACCGAATCGGAGTATGCGTAGCACTGGCTGAGGTCGTAGCCCCGGACGGCTGCCAGCCTGCGCAGCTCTGCGGCCTTGGCCTCGCCGTAGCAATAGAACTCCACGTCACCGGTGTATCGGCCGTCCACCTCGACCATCCGAGTACCGACGCTGAGGTCGGCGCCGACCATCGCCGCGATAGGGGCGACCATCTCCTGCCCGGACGCCGACACCACCACCACGTCGTGGCCCTGAGCGGCGTGCTCAGCGATCAGCGCAGCGGCCTCCGCGTACACCAGCGGGTCAACGACGTCGTGCAGGGTCTCCGCCACCAGGGCACGCACCTGACGCACCTCCCAGCCGGCGCACAGCGCGGTGAGATGAGCGCGCATGCGTTCCATCTGGTCGGAATCGGCCCCTGCCAGCAGGAACATGAAGTGGGCGTAACTGCTCTTGAGCACCGCGCGCCGATTGATCAGCCCCTGGTGAAAGAACGGCTTGCTGAACGCCATCGTCGAGGACCGGGCGATGATGGTCTTGTCCAAGTCGAAGAACGCGGCAACCGGGGTGTCGGCTGGCGCAGTTGTCAGGGACACCCGCCGAGCATAGGTGCGCGGCCCGCCCCAGCACCGGTGAGATCGGGAGTGCCCAACTGAGGATCATGTCGGGGTAGAGTCAGCGGCTGTTCGGGCTTGTTCCGAACAAGTTCAGCCCGACCCCCCGGGGCTGAACTCGACGACCCCCGCCCCTCCCCCGTGGCGGGGGTCGTCCCATCTCCGGAAGTGAGTGCCTGAGGCACCAAGTTGTCCACATCGGGCTGGGTTGTCCACAGATCTCGGTGCCGAGCCCCTGGGACGACGCCGACGGCGCACGGTGGCTGCACACGAGTCGGGTGCAGCCCGCTCACCGGAGCCGACGGAGCATCCCGTGACCAGTCCGAATCCCACTCCCTGCCGGGTTCTCGCGCTTGTCGCCGACCCCACGTTGCAGGAGGAGCTGCTGCGGCTGGCCGCCGCCGCCGGGTGCGACCTCGAGCTGGCCGTCGACGTCACCGGGGCCAGGGTGCCCTGGGCGCGAGCTCCGCTGGTACTGCTGGACTCGCGCGCGGCGGCCCGGTGCGCCGCGGCCGGGCTGCCCCGCCGGGAGGGGGTCCTGGTACTGAGTGCGGACTCCGATGGCGACGACCTCTGGCGTAGCGCAGTCGCCGTTGGCGCCGAGCACGTCGTAGCGCTGCCCGAGGGCGAGGGGTTTCTGGTGGCGGCCCTGGCCGGACTTCCGCAGATGATGAGCACACGATTGGCGTGATCATGGCGTTGACCTCCGGAAATAGCCGCGGGGGCGTTGCGGGTCGTGTTACTACAGCGAGCGTGAGGGCGCGAGGGCCGGGTCA
>JAABUV010001915.1_pt1 | contig 29335 bp, 28 predicted proteins | sample 5559971 | NCBI WGS metagenome assembly JAABUV01 (sample SAMN10711881, study PRJNA513362) | rock metagenome | isolation source: Antarctica rocks | place: Antarctica: Victoria Land, Knobhead nord | collected 2015-12-19
GAACGCTGTGCCAGGAGCAGAGTATTATTCACTTGGATGACCTGCTCCTGGCACAGCATTACTTGGCAGGTGCGCTGTTCCACACACTCACGGTGGTCAAGGTGTATTGGCCTTGGGCTGGCACCTGTCTGTGGAAAAGTGCCACCTCTGGCCTACCCAGCTAGTCAAGTGTCTCGGGCTCATGGTCAACACCCGATGCATGCACCGGGCTGCTGGGCTGCACTGCGACGCCAAAGCCATGACCCTGCCGGGGGCTGCATGCGCCTGTGCCACCCGGACCCTGCAGGGTTTGGGCGCGCCGGGTCGTGGCGCGCGCGCAGGCGGCGCAGCGTCTCGCCCTCGGCCTCGCGCCGCGGGCTGTAGCGCTGCACGCGCACGCGCTTGCGCTGCGAGTACACGCGCAGCACCGAGCGCGCCGCCTCCACCACCTCCTCGTCCTCCTGCGCGCCGCGCGCGCCGCCGCATCAGCGCTATGCGCCGTCCTGCACCGACTCCAAAGCCAACGTCCCCGCATGTAGTCTCCTAAGCGTCAGACGGGGCGCGTCTAACAAGCTTTGCATGAAAAAAAAAAGCAATAGATTTGCTGGCACGTGGCACACGATTCACCCGCAGGCCGCCCCGCCTCTGGCACGCCATCAGGCCGTCCCGACACGCCGTGCCAGAGTTGCGATGGCCGCCGACGAAGCCATTGATGGCATAAAACAGGAGGCCAGACACAGCATGCGCTGGCATACAGGGATCGCAGCCTTAGCACACGCCCCCACTGCGCACCTCATCAGTCTTGACGTCGCTGCTGCTCGCCGAGCCGGCCAGCGCCGGGCGGCGCCGCCGGCCGCGCCGGCCCTCGCCCTGCCACTGCGCGCGCTGCGCTTCGTACAGCGGGCTGTAGTGCTGCGTGCGTTGGCGGCGGCGGCGGCCGTAGCGACGCAATCTCCCGCCCGCGCCCGGGGCCGCCTCCCCCTCGTCAACCTCCAGCTCCTCGCGCCCCGTCTCGCGCTCGCCGCCCTCTTCTTCTTCATCTTCCTCCTCCTCCTCCTCCTCCTCCTCCTCCGCGCCCCCGTCCAGCCCGTCCATGCCCGCGCCGCCGTCCTCCGCGCGGCCCGCGCCGCCGCGCCGCCCAGCCCCGGCCTGCGTCCCCGCATCGTGCGGCCTGGGGACGACGACAGAAAGCAGGCGTGCCAGCGGCCGCGAGCGGCGCGTCGCCGGGATTGGTCAGCAGTGAAACGTGGCACTGGCGTGTACGGGTCAGCGTGCAGTGACATGAAAGTTCCTACGCGACGACGAGCTGCAGCACGCGTCAAGCGGCCTATAGGCCGCACAGCGGTCAACACAAGCGCGAGAGCAAACGCATAGCCGCTCGACGACTCCGCGGAGGCCGGAGACAGGGGCGCACGGGGACACGCGAGCTTCTTGCAGCGACCGTGCACGGCAGACTGCAGGCGAACGCACCTCGGCGAGCGAGCGCGTGCTGGGCAGGCGGCCTGGGGGTGCCGCGGCGCGCGTGCGGCCGCGCAGGCCCCACTCCGGGCTCAGCTCCTCGTCGCCGTCGGACGGCGCGGCCACGCGGCCGCGGCGCATGCTGCGCCCGCCCGCCTGCGCCCAGCCGCGACACTGCAGGGCCCCGCCAGGCCCGCCGTGCAAGTGCAACAGGGGAGCAAGCAGCGGGCACATGCGCACCACGATGACGCCGCGGTGGCCGTCCTGCCGCAGCAGGCTAGGGCCGCGTACGCGCGAGCCGCGCCGGCGGGCGTGCGTGTCAGTGTCCTGCAGTCGCAGCCGTGACTGAGCGCTGTGCATGCAACAGCTCACACACACAACAAGCCTTGCACAACGAGCCAGGTGGCGCGGGTGACGTCAGGCGACAGGGCGTGTAGGCGGCGGTGCAGAGTAGGTGGCTGGCACTGCTGGTGGCAGACATGCCTCATACCGTATAAAGGAAGGGATGCTGATGCGCACCCGTCTGGACCTTAGGCTCCAGGCCTTGGCCATGCGGCAGAGCCCAGCGGCATCACCTGCGTTCACGGTCACACGCACAGCCGCTGCGCGCCGGCCGGCTGCCGAAAAGTGTCATTGGCGCATCAGTTGCAGGTGTGGGCGCTCTGAGCTGAGGCGGGGCCTAGGTAGGTGCGGACGGGTAACATGGAAGCTTTGGGGGCTATGGGTCGAAGCAAGGGACAGCTCACGTCTGGGCATAGCCGGCTGCCCATGTCGATGTCTGCCAGACAGTAATTGAATCAAAGACAGGCCCTATCTACAGCCGCTTGAAACTTGGGACTCGCACTCAAAGTTCTAGGGAATCTTGATGTGGAAATGGCTATCACCAGAAGCATGCTTTGGGCGCACATGCGCTGCGTGCGGCTTGCTGGGGTCAGAGTGTTGTTGACTGTAATGAGAACATGACAGCTTGTATCAGCAAAGTGTGGCGGCTCATGCGGCCGGAGCGCAGCCGCACCTGATACATTACACCTAACCTTACACCTACCTAGAAGAAAGCAGCCCTGGGAAATTAAGAAGTGAGCAGGCAGAGGTCCTATGCCAAACAAAAGCAAAGCAAGTAATGCAAATCAAACGCTCAGCACTGCCTTCGGGCGGTTTTGCATGCGTTCCACAGGGGAGCGGGTTCACTTGCTGTGGCTGAGCGCACAGCCAGCTAGTGCGGCCAGCAGCACATGTCATTGGCCCCGGTATCATGCAGACAGCAGGCCTCCAGTGTTAAGCGCGAAGCCGGAACGATAGTGCTGGCGCCGCCTCTCCGTACGGCGCTGTTTGGGGCGCCTCTGCGCTCAGCAGGCGCCTGCGTGCTGGCAGCGCAGGGGCGGCAGCGGCAGCCGGGGCAGTGTCGGGCGCCGTGACGCTGGACAGGAGGCGGCGCCGTGTAAGCGCGGGGGCCTCACGCCCGCAGGTGCACTGTCGGGCGCCGGGGCGCTGGACAGCAGGCGGCGGCGGGTGAGCGCCGGGGCGGCGGCACCCGCTGGCGCGGTCTCAGGCGCTGGCGCGCTGGACAGCAGGCGGCGGCTTGGCAGGGCCGGCGCTGCGATGCCCGCGGGCGCGGTCTCGGGCGCCGGGGCGGTGGACAGCAGGCGGCGGCGGGCGAACACAGGAGCCGCGGCGCCGGCGGGCGCGGTCACAGGCGCCGGCGCGCTGGCAGCCGCGAGCAGTGCCGGGCCTGCACCGCAGTCTCGTACTCAGCCAACTGCCGCACAGCAAGTCACCACAGGACTGCAGCTTCCAGAGCCGCATCAGGAGCCAGGCTCTGCACTTTTTTTTACTCTGGCAACTTAGCACAGGCGAGCAAGCTGCCTCGCTTGCCGTCCATGCACAGCCCGCAATGGCCTCACGCGCAAGCACACGCACTCACACTGGGCCCGAGGAGTCGGCCTCAGTGCGGACACAGCTGTGGCAGAAGCCAAACAAGCACAAGCCACAAGGTGGTGATACCGGTCACCACGGGCGACCGCACAGCCCCAGGCCGAACTTGTGGCCGGATCAAGACACGCTGCGCTGCGCATCACGCCCGCATCACGGCCAAGACGCAGGAGGGCTGATGCCCGGGGCCATACCTGCGAGCAGGAGCAGTACGGCCAGGAGACGCATCGCAGCCGGGTGCTGTTGACTTTTGCCGCGAGAGTATAGTGTGCCAGCTTTTATATGTTCCCGCAGTGCCAAAGTGCCACCTGGCTCGGCTATGCGGACGTAATCCCTAATTTTACCGTGCACCACCGTTCAAAGCTCAGCAGGACAGCTGCATCGCATGTGACGCCCTGAGCGCCTTGCTTTGCAAGCAGATGTGCTGGCAGCCGAGGATGGCCGCCCTGGATCCTGAGTGGGCGTACGGCCTGCTGGTCTCGACCACCGGCCTGGCCGCTGGCGAGCGCAGGCGCCTGCAGGCGCTCATCGAGGCTGCCGGCGGGGGGCACGCCCGCTGCCTCACAGCACCGCTTGGCACGTCCCTGCACATGAGCGCACTCCAAGTAATCGCGCCTCTGCACGCGCGGCAGCTATGCCCCCGCGCTCAGCCGGCGCTGCACGCACCTGCTGGCGGCGGGCGGCGGCCCGACCTCGCGCAAGCTGGCGCTCGCGGCGCGCAACGTCGAGGCCGGGCGCTGGGGCACGCGCATCGTGCGCCCGGCCTGGCTGGCAGACAGCGCGGCCGCATGCGCGCGCCTGCCGGAGGCCGCATACGCGCGCGCGCCCGCCGCCGGGGGGTCGCCGCGCGGCGCGCCTGCCAGCGCGCTGCTCCTGTCCTTCCAGGTGACCCGCGCGCACGTCCAGCTCAGCTCTGCAGTCCGTGGCGTGGCCTGTCATGAAGCAGCAGGCTGCGCCCTGCACCTCTGCGCTCCTGTGCTGGCACCAGCCTCAGCAACGCGCAGAAGCCAGTGTTTCAGGACACCAATGCAGCGCGCAAGGTCCGTTGCTGAAGCGTGCGCGCTGGCCGGCAGCGGCGGGGCCGCGTGGCGCTGCCCGTGGGCGCGCGCTCGCGGAGCGCCGCGCGGCGCGGCGCCAAGCAGCTCTCGCGCTTCGCGCCGGCCGCGCGCCGCGCCGCCGCGCAGGCCGGCCTCACGCCGGGCGCGCCCCGGGCCGCGGCCGCGGCGGCGGGTGCCGCAGCGCACGGGCTGACAGCGGCGCCTGGCAACCAGGCCGCTCTTGACGGCAGGCCGAGCGCCGACGCGGCAGTCGTGAGCTCCGGCGCGCGCCAGCCGCGCTGGGCGCTGCGCGCAGAGGGGGCAGCTGACAGGGCGGCGGCGCCCGCGGCCGCGCCGCAGCCGCCCTGGCGCACCGGCGCGGCCGCGGCTGCGCACGCCCGCGCGGCCGCACGCGCGGGCGCCGCCGGCTGCGCGCCCCTCGTTCGCCCGCCTCTGGCGGGCGCGCTCCTGGCGCGAGGGTGGGAGCCTGGCGGGCACATGCAGGGCGCAGCGGCGCCGGCGCCCGCGGACCCGTGCGGCGCGCCTGCCGCGAGCGCGCCCCTGCCCTGCGACCCCGCCGGCAAGGAGAATGCCGCACCGCTGCCGCTCACAGCCCGGGGTCCGGCCGGGGCGCCGCGGGCCGGCGCGCAGGCTTGCGAGCGCGGCCCGTCGGCGCCGCGCGCGGAGGTGCGCGCTTTGGCGGCGCGCCTGCTCGCGCTCAGGCGCCGCGACCCGGGGCCGAGCAGCTGCCATGGCCTGGGCGGCGCGCCGCGCGCTCCCGCTGACGCGGCCCGGGCGCGCCTGCCGGCTGCGGTGCCGGCGGCCGCGCTCGCAAGGCCGCCCGCCGGAGCGCGGGCGGGCGCGGACGGCGCCGGAAGCCTGCCGTCTGCCGGGCGCGCTGCGGCCGAGGCGCGCGCAGCGGGCGCAGGCTGCCCCGCGCCGTGCAACGGCGACGGCGCGGCAGCGCTGGCCACCCGTGCCTGCGAGCAGCGGCGCCCGAGCGGCGCCGCCGGCGGCGCGCTCCCTGCAATGGCAGCTCACGCGGCCGCGCCTGGCCCAGGCCCGGCCAAGCGCTGCAGCGGGCAGGGCGGCAGCGGCGGAGGCGCGAGCGCGAGCGCCTCACGCGACAGCAGCGTTGGCGCGGAGTGCGGCGGCGGTGCGATCCCGAGCACCGAGCGCAGCAGCACGAGCGGGGCGCACGACGGCGGCGCCGTTGGGCACCGCGCGGGGGCGACTGCACCGCGCGGCGCCCCCAGCGCAGCATGCGCTGCCAGTGCCGCCAGGGAAGACAGCGGCGCCGGCGGGCAGTGCTACGGCGGGAGCCGCGCGTGCGGCGAGGCGGGGTGCGGCCGCCAGGGCGGCGAAGCCGCGGGCGCCTGCGACCATCCGCGCGCAGGCAGCGGCGTGTTTGCCGGCGTGCGCGCGGCGCTCGACCCGCGGCTGCCAGTAGATCACGTGGCCATGTGCGCGCCAGCACTTTTGAACCCCCGCGCGCTCTGCGTTGCCAAGACAGGCTCCACCCGTGCATGCGTCAGCGCTATGGTGATTGCGCTTGGCCTTGGCACCGCTCGAGCACCGCTCGAGCCTGCTCCCGGGGCGCCGCTGCGGCCAAGCTTAGAGTAGACCAGCTGGGCTAGATGCGTCATGTGAGCAGGCCGGCAAGGCTGTTTTAGCATGAGCGCGCCGTGCAAGGTGGGAGTGGTTAGGGTATAGGGTGAAGGCGGCGCTAGCGGCCTGAAGCTAATCCGTGCAGGGTGAAGGCGGGGCTGGCGGCGGGCGGTGGCACCGAGGCACCCGCCCACCTGGGCGGCGGCGGGGCAACGCATGTGGTGTGCCGGCCCCAGGACGCGCTGAGCTGGCTGCACGCAGGCGCGCTATCATGCGCGTGCCTGACGCGCGCGGAGACGCGGCTCTGCTCTGCGCCTCGGTTGCGCCGACTTTGGCCTCCTGTTTGCATACCAGCGCCAGCCTGTGGCCCTACGAGGTGTCTGATGCGTAGCGGTCAATATCGTGAGCTGCATGCTTGGCGGGCAGCGCGGTGCAGCGCGCGTGGCCAGAGCACACTGCATCGCCTTTTCATCGTGCGTACGTGCCAGAAAGGGCTCCTGTGCCCCATTGAAAGGGCTCCTGTGCCCCATACCGCTTATGGCGGTGAGGCACAGCTGGGCGAAAAGGCGCTCATGGTGTGGTGACCGCGGACTGGGTGCAGCACTCGCTTCGCTGCGGCCGCCTGCAGCGCTGCGTGGCGGTCTCCGCGGACGCCGCGCGCGCTCTGTGCGCGCCGCGGGGCGCCAGCTTGCAGGCGCGCCCGCGCGCCGAGCGCCCTATGGCTCGCCGCCTCGACCAGGGCATTTTTTGAAGTGAACTGCTGGAAACCCTCTGTGTCATACCCTGCAGGGAACGCCCGCCCGGGAGCCTTGCGCGGCTGCGGCCAGCGGCGCCGGCCGCGCGGCGCGGCTGAGGTCGCTGGAGGTGGCGCGCGCGCGCGGCGCGCGCGCGCCGCCCGCCGCGCTGCCGGTCACGCTGCTGGAGGGCCTTGTCTGGTGCGTGACGGAGCCGGTGGCAACCGCGCGCTTCGACCCGCCGCCTCCCCGCCTCGAGCAGGACGCGGGGCGCGCCCCTCCTGGCTCACCCTCACAGCCCGCATGCGTGGCTGAGCCGGGCGGGGCGTGAGCCCGTTGTGGGGCTAAGCTGCTCCTGGGTGAGTCTGGCGCTGCTGCGCGGCGTGGCACGCTCCAGGCGCACGCCACCTGTCGCCAGAGCTGCTGCGCATGGGTGTGCTGGTCGTTGCGCAGACCCCGCAGCTCAGGCTTCCAGCAACCCAGGCACCCGACCCAGCGCCGTGCAATGCCTTGCAAGCACCGGCGCATCCCCCACAGCGCGCTGCCCAGCGTCAATGAAGTGACACTCACCAGGACGCTTGCTTGCCTGCAGGGCGCCCGTCCTGTCCGGCGCGCACGGCGGCGGCGTGCCGGAGGGCACACAGGCTCTGGATGCGCCCGCACATATTGGAGGCAGCCCGGAGGCCGCGCGCATGCGCGCCAAGCCACATGGCAACGACACCCTGGAAGCCCTAGCGCTCGGCGAGCGGCCGAGCGGGCGGCCGCTAGCGGACGGCGAGTGGGGCGCGGTGCTCGCGCGCGCGCCCGACCTGACGCTGCTGCTGCCGCGCGGCGCCGGCCTGGGCCTCAGCGCGCGCGCGGTCGCCGCGGATGCGCCGGGGCTCACGCTGCGCGCGCTGCTGACCGCCATCCATGCGCACTATGCGGTGCGGCGCGTGCAGAGCAAGAGGTCGCGGCCGAGCCGCGCGCCTCGCAAACAGGACGGTGCCCGACCCTGCGCTGCTATCCAGGCGGGATCTTGCCTGGGCGCGCGTGCGCATGCGCTCGCCACAGACGTAGACGCAGCTCAGTGCCCGGCACGCAGGAGGCCCTGGGCCCGGAGGCGCTGCTGGCGGCGGCGCGCACGGGCGGGCGCGCTGGCGCCGCGGCGGCGGGCGCATACGTGGACGGCCGCGCGCTGGCGCGCGGCGCGCTGCTGGGCGCCGAGCGCGGCGTGGATGCGCTGCTGCGCGCCGGCCGCGGCCGCGCGTCCGCCGTCTACGAGCTCGTCCTGACGGGGTAGGGTAGGGTATTGGAAGGCATGCAGGCCAGTGTGAGCTCGTCCTGACGGGGTGACGCGGCGTGTGTCGCGCGTGCATGCGACGCATGTGGCTGCGCCCTGCCGCACACATGAGCGTGCCTGTCTCGGGGCAGGGTGCCGCCGCGCGCGCTCGCCGGCGCCGGGGCTGCGCAGCGGCGCTCTGTCGCCGAGGCAGGGCGCTGCTGTGCGCCGGCCGCGGCCGCGCTGCTGCGGTGTGCGAAGCGGTCTCGACAGGGCAGCATGGCACAGATTTGCTGCCTTGGCCATGGTGGACAGTTGTTGGGGCGTGTCGCATGCGCTGGCCTGTGCTGCAAGCTGAGCCTCGCTGGCCACCTGTCACGACCTTTATAGGCAGCACCTCACGCGCTTCAGGCAAGGCTGCGTTTTGAGCCGCAGGCAGCCTTCAGACTGCTGCAGCGCCGGGCTCAACACCGAATACATACTTCTTACAGGCGGCGGGTAACACTTCTCATGGGGCCCAAGAAGGAGGAGCGCAAGTGGGAGGCAACCCGCGCTTGAGCCAGGGAGCGCTCGCCAGGCACAAAGGAACGAGACGCGGCTCAAGCATGACAAACACATACACGGCGTGACCCGCAAAGCAAGGGCACGCGCGACCCAAGCTGTAGCTCTGCGCCAGGTGGCGCCTCCTGCCTCCCTCCAAAGCCGCCAAGGCACGGCAGTGCACTCATCAGGTTAACAGCGGGTTGGTGACAGCGTCGTCCTGTGGCAACGCAGCCAACGCGCGTCAGGTGGCTGGCTGCAACCACAACTTGCAAGGAAAGAGCAGAAGCAGCGCGCCTGGCTTGGGACAGAAATTAATAGGTACACTGCGTAAATTTGGCCTATGAAGCCACACCAGCCGCTCTCATACTGCACAAGACAGCGTGACGTGCATGGACTGCGCATCAACACAACTTGCATGCGCCTCCCTCGTCAAGCACACAGGGTCGTCGCGGTACTTCGAGCGCGCACCTGGCAGCCACGCAAACACGCAGAGCAGGATGTCCAGTATCTGCGAAGCGCACACCGTTGGGAGTCCGGTGAAATGAGCTGCTTGTTACAGCAAGTGCAAGCGAGCAGGTGTCCTTGCCAACTCACCAGGTCAGTGTCGCAGCGCCCCTTGATGAAGTATACTGCGAGTGGCGGCAATAGAATGCATAGCGCAAAGAGCCCTACATCGCGCAAAGTGACCGCCATAGGCGGACTGCGCGCAGCTGGGCTCTGCTAGTGTCTGACGATTGACAGCGACAAGCTCAGAGCAGTTGAGATGCTGAGAAAGAGGAGAATGCGGAGCGAAAGTGGTGACTGATGCCAGGCAGGGCTGAGGCAGCAGGGTTATGACAGAAGAGCCTGGGGTGCTACCTGATGAGTGACATGTGCTATCACTTTCCCACAATGGTGGTGATGCTCAGGCGCCCTCACACATGCGTCACACTTTCCTCTCGACGGCCGACCGCGCATCCAGAACACCCACCTTCCCCTGACGCGGGAACACACACACACACTCGGCAACGCGCGCACACCGACTCGGGCAGCCGCGCACGCGGCCCCAGCCCCCGCGCGCCCGGCCCCCCGCCCCCACGCAGACGCTCCTAAAACTGGGATCAAGCAGGGGAAAAGAGCGGGGGAGGGGCCCGGCTCGACAAGAATTTAGGCGGGAGCGTGGCCGGCGGCCCCGCACCGCTGCCAAGCCCGGCTCCGGGGGGAAAAACCTAGACACATCCCGGCTGCACGCAGAACTCTGTTACTCTTCTCGCCCCACGCAGCACACAGCCTCCGCGCGCCTCATGCGAGCGGGCCCCCGCCCGCGCCGCAGATCGCGACCCTGTACTAAAAGCGCCAAACATATTCATAGCGCGAGCGCCCCCGGCGCGTGCGGCCCCAGACCCTGGCCGCGCTGGCAGCTCCGGGCATCGCCGTGAGCGGCGACCGCGCATGCAGGCCAGGAGGCGCGGCGGCCTGCGCTGCCCGGCAGCAGGGTGCCCGGATGGAGATGGGAACGGGGAGGAGTCAGCACGTACGCAAACCAGCGACAAACGCACCCACCAATGAAATGTACGCCAGGTATTCGGCGCGCGCGCGCGCGCGGCCTCGTCTGTTGTGCCGCATCTCTGCAAAAACCCTGCAAGCCTGCGTAGGCCCGGCCTCATAGCGGCAGCCCTGGCCTGCCCCAGCGCCTAGTTTGACTCTGGTGCCGGCCGGCCTTCCCGGCGGTCCGCCCAGTCGCCCGCCGCGGAGCGGCTCCGCTCCCCGCTGGAGGGCGGACGCCCGCAGCGCCGCGCGCGCGCCTAGCGCTTCTTCGCGGACTTCATGTACCGCACGCCGCACGCGTTGCACAGCGTCTTCGGGCCGCTCGGGCCCGCGCGCCAGACCGGCGTCACCTGCGCAAGCCGCCTCGCCGGTCAGCCCCTGGCGCTCTCCCCCGCGCCCCGGCCCCGCGCTCACGCCTCCCTCATGCATGCATTCCACTGCCATCCTTGCGAAACATGCCAGCAGCGCATGCGCTTGGACAGCCGCCACCGGGCGTCCTGCTACAACAGCGTGCCCATCACCGCCAGGCTGAGCCTGTGTGCTCTTCAGCGTGCGTGGAGGGGCTCCCTTGAGCTGCGCACGGTACAGACGGACAGGCACAAGGCGGTGTGCACCCGTGCAGCATGCATCGAGAGGCAGGGCACCGCACAGTGAACCGCAGCCCCCAGTGCGTCTAACAAGCGCGGCGGGGCGGGCCGGCGCAGCCCGAGGGTGGGGCAGACCTGCGTGCCGCACTGCGTGCACTGCTGGCCGGGTGCGACGACGCCGACCGAGCGCGCCGGCGCGGCCGGCCGCTTGGCGGCCCGGGCGCCGTCGCGGCCCTTGGGCCGGCCCGCCTTGCGCTTCACGCCCTTGCCTGCGCGCCGCGGCGCGCCGCTCAGCCGCGGCCGGCGGAACCGCATGCACGGGCAGCCGGCGCCTGCTACCTCCACTCGCCGGGGCTCTGTGTGGCCTGTGCCTGGCAGAGGTGCGCACGCCGCCAGGCACCCGGGCCCAGCTGCGGCCAGGCGCTTGGTCCGCAACCGCGCATGAAGGCGCGCCGGCCGTGGCCGGCCGCGGGGCGCGCACCCGGCTCGTGCGCGCGGTGCCCCAGCAGCTCGGCAGCGGCGTCGGGCAGCGGCGGCAGCGCGCGCGCCGGCAGCGGGCGCAGGGGCGAGCGCGCGGCGCCGTCGTCGTCGTCGCTGTCGGCCGACGCGCCCGACTTGGCGCTCAGGCCGGAGAGGTCGGTCGCCTCCGGGTCGGCGCCCGCCGACACCCACGCCGCCGAGCAGCTGCGCCTGCGCGCGGACCCCGCCCGCGTCAGCGCCCGCACGCTCTGTGGTCTTTTGGTGCAGGGGCGGCACGTCCAGGCCTCCGCACCGCTGGCACTCGCGCTGCTGGGCAGCTGCACCTCTGTGCTGCCCGAATCTGTGCCGCTGCCCACGCGCTGGTGCTTAAGCACAGGACCTGGCACGCCCTTGAGGGAAGGCTCCTGTGGGGGGCGGGCGCACCGCTGGACAGACGCACTGCCCGAGCCGGACGACTGCTGCGAGTCGAGCGAGGCCGAGAGCAGCGCGCGGCCGGGCGCGGCGCCGCCGCCGCCGCCGACGCCCTCCTCGTTGCCGGACTCGCACTCGGCCGGCGCGGCCGCCGCGGCCGCCACGTGCGCCGCGAGCGGGCTGCTCGTGTCCGCCGCGGAGCCTGCGTGCCGCGGCCGAGCTCACACCCAGGCGAGTCTGAGGCACTTGCACGCCACGGCAGGCACATCCAAACAATCAGGCGCGAGCTTGCGCGGGGGCACGCAGCCTTGGCATTACGATATTTGCGGCAAGCGGGCAGGCGGCCTGGCGTGCTGGCAGCGCATCTGGGGCGCTCTCGCGCGGCAGCAGCAGGCCCAAAGTAGGGCTGGGCCTTGATGATCAGCTCATGCCCTAGCGCGTGCATGCACCCCCACCCACTCCCAGCTGAGGGCGTCTGATGAGTGCCGGGCGCCGCGCGCACCCTGCTCCGAGTCGGGCACCAGCGGGGACGGGCTGCTCAAGCGCTTCGGGCCCTTCCCTTCGCTCTCGCCGCCTGCGCGCAGCAGGTACGCAACACATCAGCGCGTGCCGCTCTGGCAGCAAGCTGGTGTGTGACGCTGCGCGTGCGACCTCGCCGGCGTCGCTGGCGCTCGCCGGCGCACTTCAGCCAACGTGACTCGGGGGGCTTAGGCAGGCGCTTCAGCAGCGGTATCACAACTTGACATTTGGATAACGAAGCAGAGAGTGGTGCGCCCTGCTGGCCTGGGGCGGCGCGCGCACCAATAGTCACAAAAGCGGCCGCGGCGGGCGGCGCGGGCGCGTCGGACAGCGCGGCGCCGGGCAGGCCGGGCGCAGCCGCCAGCGCGTTGCACACGCCGCGGTGTTTACTGTCGCGCCGACACCTGCGCGCGGCCCTGCCCGCTCGGTCTGCGTGCCCTAAGCCTACCCCAACACACAAACGCGCGAGCCGTGCAAGCCGTGCGCCGACAGCCAAGGCAGGAGAGGTAGGCCCGGAGGCAAACGGGCGCAACCCCTGCTGAAAGCCCCTGGCGGCCGGGGCCTACGCGCACCAGGCGCTGCGTGCGCAGCCGCGCCATGCGGCCGACGCCAGCAGCGGCCCGCAGCGCTCGCGCACGGCCGCCGCGCCGTTGAACGCCAGGCCCAGCCGCACCGCCGCGGCGCGCGGCGGCGCGCCCGGCAACCGCGCGTCGTCCGAGTCTGCGCGCAGCGCGCTCGTAAGGGTGAGCGTGCCGGGCTCCTGGGCATAGTGATGAGCCACGCCGCCAAGCCAGCCTAGGCGCACGGCGTGCCCCGGGGCGACCAAGCCAGGGACCGGAGCACGCAGCGGTGCAGCCGTGCAGTCGGCCTGCGCCTTGCAGGGCGGGCGGGAGGGGCAGGTTCCAGTGTAAACAAAGGACGACAACAATGAGACTGCTGTGAAGCGTGCCAGCGCGGCGCTTACAGGAGAGCGCAGGCCGCGGGGGGGGGGGGGGGGCGGGCGCGCTCGCGGGGACGCACCGGGCGCAGCCTCGAGGCGCGTGGCGGAGAGCGCGGGCTCGGCCGGGCGCGCCGCCAGCGCGTCCGCGGCCGCCGGCGTGGCGGGCGCGGCCAGCGCCAGGCCGAACGCGCCCGGCGCGGCCAGCTCCGTCAGGTCGGTGCAGCTGCGGCTGGCGTGCACGCCGCAGCCCAGCGGCGAGGGGTCCCTGCGCCGCGCGCCGCGTCAGGGCTTGACCCTGCACGGCAGCCAAGCAGTGCCAGCCCCTCGGCCAGGTCCCCTGCTGACGGCGCGAGCCGTTTTCGAAAGCACGCGCGCCCCCACGCATATTTTCACAACGTTTGTTAAAAATGTGGGGCTGCCGGCCACGTAGCGTGTTTTCGGCCAGGCGCCAGCGGCGGCCAGCTGTGCGGCCGGCAGCCGTTGTGATGCGGCGCGCCTGCCCGGCACCTGCCGGGCTGACTTCCCAAGGACCACAATACATGGCAGCAGGCAGGGGGCGCGCGGAAGCCGCGGGCGCGCACTCCGGCGCGGGGAAGAGCTGCTCCGCCTCCGCAATTTGCTTCTCCAGGATGGACGCCATGCACGGAAAGGGGCTGCCGGCATCCAGGCCCGGCACGCTGCCCGCGCCCTCGCCAAAGCCAAACCCGAGCTCGCAGCCCAGGCCGTCGCAGCCGCTCGCCTCGCCCCACAGCACGGGGGTCGCCTGCGCGCGCCGGCGCGCGCGGGCGTCAGGCATGGGCGCGTGCGCGCATCCAGGTGGCATAAAGATCGCCCGCCCCCGCGGCCGGCGCCCAGCGGCGTGCCGCCGTGGTCCGGGGCGCCGCCCCTGGCCGCGCAGCGCGCCCGATTGAGGCGGCGCGGCGCGGGCGCGGCGCGCGCGCACGCCGGCGCCGGCAGCTTCCCGCACCCCGCTGCCCCTGGGCGGCCTGGCGCGGGAGCGGCACGGCTCCCGGCGGGCCCGGGGCCCGGTGGATGTGGCCCACACGCGGTAATTGGCTCTCCCGCCAAAATGAGCACTGGTTCAATTCGAGGGCAATCCCACCCGGGCGGCAGCCAGCCTCCCTGGGACGGCCGGTGAGCGGCGATAACGTGGGCAGGGCGACCCTCCGGCTCCTTCCGCCGCTTGGGAGCCCGCGATGCCCGGTTCATCTTCCGTGAAGTGTGGACAACCCGCGGTGCAGCGGCCTCCCCTGGCCAGCAGCTGGGACCCAGGCACGCACCACGGGCGCCACCGCCAGCCGCTCGCTGCTCAGGCATCCGGCTGAGCATGCCTCGCTGCTCTCCTCCACCAGAGCGGCCAGGTCGTAGATGTCGCTCTCCGCGGGCGCCTGAAGGCAGGCCTGCTCGGGCAGGGGCACGCTGCACGGATCCTCCATTTGTAGGCGAGCAGCGCGGGGGCAAGATGCCTTTTTAGCCTTTTTGCAACGGAGCGTTTGCTCCGCTGTTACCCTAGCCCTCACGGGCTCCTGCAAGAGCATGTGTGTTGTCCAGAGCTCGCCATGTAATACGAGGTCTGTCATGAGAATATGTCTGTGCGGTCGCGCGGCACGGGCAGTGACGTGCACTGGCAGCGAGGGAGCAGGCACGCGCACGCCCACAGCCGCACCCACGCGCGTGCGCTCCCGACGAATCTATTTACGTGTCTCGCCAACGCTCAACAGCTCCATGCACGCTCGCTCCTCACCCGCCATGTGGGGCGTGCGAAGCCGGGTGCGCATGGACGACGCGTGAGGCGCACTGCTCTGTTGCCCCAGGGCCCTGCCCAAGGACCTGCCACAGCTGTGGCTGGAATGGGCTGGCTCCTGAGCTCTGATTCGCTGGTTTCAAATTTCGTCATCCAGGTGAGAGGGTGGCAGTTTTTTGGCAGCCATGTGCTCTGGCAGCCATGTGCTCTGCGAAGCGCTGACATCCGGTATGCAATTTCTGCTCTCGCTAGACCGCTGTCAGACCCGACGACAACGTCGAGAGCGCTGGTGCTTTACACGAGATCCAACAGGTTGCCAACACGCTGACCAGGAGACCAGCGGCACGCCCCTCTACTTTCTAACAAAAGCGACCGAGCGCCCGCATGGACGCACTCGCCCAGTCGGGCAGCACACCTCGGAAGGGCTCGGGCAGAAAACCCGCGGAGTTGAGCCTCTTTGAGCGCGGGGCCAGCCCGCGCGGCGCGCCAGGCCCCCCTGCCCCAGCCCGCGCCGCAAGGGCGCCCGCGGCCCTAGCCGGCGTCGGGCGGGCGCGCGGGGTCGTGCAGGCGCGCCAGCAGCTCCAGCGCCATGCCCCCCGTCTCCGCCCGCGCCGCAGAGGGTCTGCAGCCCTAGCCGGCGTCGGGCGGGCGGCCGGGGTCGTGCAGGCGCGCCAGCAGCGCGAGCGGCAGGATCTTGATGTCCAGGTTGGCGTCCAGCTTGACGATGCCGTCGCTGTGGTCCACGCCCAGCAGCTGCCCCGTCTGCCCGCGCTGCTCGCCCGACAGGATCTTGATCGCGTCCTTCTTGGCGGGCGGCAGCCGCGCGAGATCCGCGCCGGCCTGCGCCGCGCGCGTTGCTCACGGGACCAGGTGTCACGGCGGCCGCTCTGCCGACCCGGCAGAGCCCAAACCTTATGAAGCTCCTTTCAACACCCATACGTGCCGCAGCCTCGCGCCTCACAGCAGCTCAGGGACCTGCCTGGGAGGAGAGCTCGGTCCTGCCGTGCAGCGCGTCGACCCGGGCGTCCTGGGCAAGCGCGGCGCCCCCGCCCGCCCGCTCGACACAGCCACCCGGGCGGCGCTGAGCCGCGCGCACCCAAGCCCGCTCAAAGCGCACAGCCGGCAGCGTCACTCGCTCTAAGAAGCACAAGACCCTGACTCTCACCCTGCCCAAGGCGCGCGCGCGCCTGCGAGAAGCTCGGCGCGCCAAACGGCACGCTCAGCGTGCCGTCCTCGGCGACGGCCGCGGCCGCGACGGTGCACACGCCGTCCGCGCCGGCCGCCTGCACGACTCCCACGCCGCCGCCCGGCAGCTGCACGACCACGCCCTCCCACAGCGCCCAGTCCTGGCCCTCGTCGCCTGCGCGCAGGGTTAAGGTTGGGGGTCGAACCTGGGTGCAGCGGCACGGCCGCGCCCTCCAGCAGCGCACAGCGCTGGCCCTCACGGCCGGGACCTGGGCGCTGATCGCAGCTATGCCTACACCATGCCGTCGCGCACAGTAGGGCCTCGGCGGGGCTCGCCAGCCCCAGCGTCCGCGGGCGGGAGCTAGGCGCGCCGGGTCTGAGCGCCGGCCGGGCGTGCCAGCCCGGCCAAGGGCGGCACCTCAGGGGCGCTGGCGCGGCGCAGCAGCAGCGCCCCGCAGCCCCAGGCAGGCAAGGGCGCGGGAAGGACGCGGGGCGGGCGCGCCGCACCGGACGGCAGCCCCGGCGACTGCGGGTCGAAGCCCGGCGTGCCGGGCGTGGGCGCCAGGCCCGGCGTGCCGGCGGCCGGCGAGGGCAGCGCGGGCGAGTAGGCGCCGCCGGCGCCGCCGCCGGCCGCGGAGCCGGGCGTGGCGCCGTCCAGCGCGGGCGTGGTGCCGTCGCCGTACGGCGTGGCCGCGCCCAGGAACGCCGGCGTGCCCGCCGCCGCGTAGGTGTCCCCGGGCGGACCTGCAAGCGCAATATAGATTCTCACAGTTGCGCAGTCCCTATCCGGGTTGTTGTTCTGTGCTGGGCGTGGCAACGGCTCGCGCGAGAGCAGTGCCGTGAGGTTTGACACTTGCGCAGACTCCGGGTGTTTGTTGGATGTAAGGTGTGGCAACGGCCAGTGCAAGAGCAGTGTCATGAGCGAGGGTGTCGGTGCCAGCGCGCAACTGTGTGCGTGCACACCTGCATCATGATCACTGTGGGACGGCGAGAGAGCCTAGCGCTCTGACGCACGCAGGCTGGCAGCGCGGGACGGACCTGGCAGGTGCCCCAGGTCCGCGCCGCCGGGCGTGCCGGCGGGCGTCTCCGCGGGCGTGTACGCGGGCGTGTAGGCGGGCGTGCCCGCCGCCGGCCCGTACCCGTACCCGCCCGGCGTGCCGGCCTGGCCGCGCGCGACGCACCCCGCTCGGCTCGCCGCATCGGCACACGGCGGCCGCCGCCCAGGGCCGTGACCAGCTCGGCTCGGACACCTTAGGACATTCCTGACTCCATGGCAGGCAGGGTGGGGCGCGCGCGCCTGCGCCGGCGCGCTGCGCGGCTCGTCCGGGTACGGGTGCCGCGGCGTCTGCGCGGACGGGTTCCACGCGTTGTCGCGCCCGGGCGTTGCTGGCGCGGGGCAGGGTCAGCCCCTGTCAGGTGTTGAGTTAGGGTATTAACTATTTAGGGTATTGAGTTAGCCCTATCCTGAGTTAGCCCCCGCCAGCGCGCTGCTGCGCCCCAGCGCAGGCCTCCGCCGTCCCGTGCAGGGAAGGCAGCAGGCGCAGGGCGGGCGCGGCGCGGCAGGACACCAGGCAGGCAGGGCGGCTGTTGCCCGGCGGCCCTGGCACCCGAGCCCTCACAGCGCGCCCCGCAACCTGCACCGGGAGGCTGGCGCACCGGCGCCCGGGTGCAGCGGCGTGGCGCCCGGGTGCAGCGGCGTGGCGCCGGCGCCCCAGGCGTGCAGCGGCGTGGCGCCCGCGTGCAGCGGCGTGCGCGTGGCCGCGCCCGGCGTCGCGCTGCCGGGCAGCCCCGCGTAGTTGGGCGCGGGCCGCGGCAGCGGCTGCCCGCCCTGCTCCACGGGAAGCTGGTCGCGCTTGACCGTCACGGTCTTGTACTGCGCCTCCAGCTCAAGGCGTACGTGCGAGTCGGTCGCGCTGACGACGCGGCCCGTGTAGCCGCTGCCGGGCATAGAGTAGGGTTAGAGTTAGGGTGAGCCCTGCCCTACCCCCGCCGGGCACCGGCGGCGCGGGGTAGGGTCAGCGGCGGCCGGCGCCGCTGCTGCGTGGAGCTGGGAGCGGAGCTCCTGCGCTGCTCCTGCTGCCGTCCGTGTGCGGGGCCGGGCGCGGCCGCGCTGGGTCCGGCCGACCGCGCGGCGGGAGCGCTCGCCGTGGCAGGGTGGGTGCGCACGCCCCAGGAAGCCGGCATCCCCCACAGGAGACCGGGTGTCCTTGGGAGGGAAGCCTACCCCACTGTGCTTGCAGTGGGGGCGAAGCAGCCCTAAGTCCTAGCGGTCAGCAGGGTCAACCCAGCTCCTCCTGTGCAACCTCAGAGCAAACCAAACCCCCGCCCGGCGCCAGCCCCGGGCCAGCACCGGAAGGGCCCCTTGCTGATGGTGACCTTGGTGCCGCGCGGGATGCCGCCGTCGCGGCCGCCGCCGCGCCCGCTGAAGCCCGGCGCGCCGCCGCGCGCGCCGAAGCCGCCGCCGCCGAAGCCGCCGCCGGCCCGCCCGCCCGCGCGCGGCGACGCAAGCACGCTCGCGCCGGCGCCAAAGCCGCTGCGCGCACAGCGGGGCCGTCAGCGGGCCCCGGCAGCCGCCATGCACGGATGCTCGCTGCCGCCTGTCCAGCGGGGCCGACAGCAATGCTTCAAGCAGCACGTGGCAGGATGCTCCTTGACAGGTCACGCGCCTTCACGGGGGCTGCAGCACCTTCCGATGCAGCATACTGACAATCTACAGCCTCCTTCTCCACGACAGCCCCAGCCAACGCCGGGCACGCGGCGCCAAAAGCGCAGACTGACGCTGCGCTTGCACCGTTACACAGTGAGCAAGGGTAGTTCAGAGCGGGACGCGCACCCCTGGTGCGGCGCGGGCGAGCGCAGCAGCGCCATGGCGGCGATGTTGCGCACGGCGGCGCCCGCGCCGGGCGCGGCCGCGCGCGCGCCGCGCACCGAGCACTGCCGCGCACGCACGCACAGGAAACCGCCATTCTCGATCACGTCCCTGCACGCGCGCGCGCGGCCTCGCCTCCCGCTCACTGTGGCTGCACACCCTCCCTCCTGCTTTCCCCTGAAATTTTTCAAATCATCCGGTATACATGAATGTGCACTGCTGCACATGCTCACCACGCCCGCACCGGCGCAGTGCTTCTACGTACAGCCTTTGAGCAGGACGTGCAGCCGCGCGTGTGTGCTTGGCCCCAGACCACTTGACATGCTCAGCCCCAGATCCTTGCACTCCACGTCAAAGAAGCGCTGTGCCGCTGCGGGCGCAACGGGGGGCCGCGGGTGTGCGGGCGCGCACCGCGCGTGCAGGAACAGAGCGCCCATGTGGATGTACTTCACTGTGCCGGCGCGGCCGCGCAGGCGCGTGTCCTCCAGCGTCACCGCGTCGCCGGGCGCGACGCTGTTGTTCGCGCGGTCTTTGGCGACCGCGTTGCGGCTGAACAGCTTGCACTTGATGTCCGGCAGCCGCACGGTGCGCACGTCCGGCTTCTCCGCCGTGCCCTGCGAGGGCCGCATGCAACCCTAATATCATTATCACCTTAGTATCGCCTGATAACCTGTGCGCACATCGGGCTTCTCCGCCGTGCCCTGCGAGGGCCGCACACAACTCTACTGTTAGCTAATGTCACCAAAGTTATAGGGTTGCGCGCGCGCGGACTGCGGCAGCCGCGGGCGCGCGCGCTCAGCATTCCGCCCTGGCGCGTCAGCAGAGGCCGGGGCGCAAGCGCTCGCCCCCATTGACTGCGACACAGCCGGGCATGATGGAAATGCGCAGCTTGCAAGTGGCCGAGCGCCCCTGCCAGAGCTCGCAGTGGGCCTGACGAGAGCTGGTTCATGGAGCGGGGACAGGAGGCCGCACGTCTGTGCACCCTCCGTGCGCAGCAGTGCGTGCGTGCGCATGTGGGGCACACGCACAGCAGAGTGCCTGGGAACGCGCGGCGGCACCTGGTTGGTGAGCACGCGCGCGGTGTCCTTGCCCACGTTGACCAGCACGCCCACCGTCTGCGGGCCGTCCAGCGCGATCAGGTCGTGCAGCTCGTACTCGCCGAACCTGCGCGCGCGCGCGCGTCAGCCCGCGGCCCTTGCTGCCGCGTGAGCCGCGCAGCTGCCCCGCCCCTCGTGCTCCTTCTGAGCGCATGTGGACGGCTGCCTGGACGACATCGTGCAGCCTTGGCACGCGGGTGCTGCGGTGGTGCGACAGAGGGGCCGCGCGCCTCATTGAAATATTGGCCGTCAAACCTGCACGCAGTGCTTCACTGCAACAGCTGGGTAGCCGCTTTTCGAAGCCGGGTACCTCCTTACTACAAGAGAGCCCTCTCGCAGGCATCACGCCATGCCGCAAGCCCGGGAGGCAGCGGCGTGCAGCCCCCTGGGACGGGCGGCCGCCAGCGCGCACGTGTCGGGGCCGGACGCGGCAGAGGCGGCCTCGGACAGGTCGCGCACAAACACGCGCAGCTCGGCCTTGGCCGCGTCACTGACCAGCACGCAGGCCGCGCCCTCCACGCGCACCACCATGCCCGTCTGGCCCTCGTGCTGCCCGCCCGTGACGCGCACGTGGTCGCCCGCCTGCGCGCGTGCGCCGCCCGCTCCGCCTCGCGCACACCTTGAGCATGCTCTAACGGATCCCGGCGCCGGCCTCGTGCGGTGAGTTGAAGAGCGAGCGCTGCTTCAGGAGGGCAGGCAGCCCAGTGTGCCCTCTGGCACCAGAGAGACAGGTGCGTCGCACCAAAGCGGCGGCGCGCATGCAGCTAGGGCAGTCAGAGGTCATGCAGGGGACGGCGCGGCAGGGCGCGGGAGGCGCGTGCACGCGCGCACGCGGGCACCCGCGCGCAGGCCACTGGCGGGCAGCGCAAGGCCGGCGCTGGGTGTTCACGCGCGCGCGCGCGTCGCCTGCACCCCGCCGCGCTGCAGCCTGCCTGGCCTCTGGGTGTCCTAGCTGCGCGAGCGCCATCGCTCTGGTGCCATGCACCTGCCTCGTGTGCCATAGGCGACACTGGGCTGCCTGCCCTCCTGAAGCAGCGCTCGCTCTCCAACTCATACGCTCGCTGCTCGTGTAGATCAGAGCTTCAGGCATGCCTCCCCTGCGGACAAACTAGCCCAGCATGGCCGGTCGCCGGGCGCGAGGCCGCGCACTGCGGGCCTCGCATGCTGCAGCGTGCCCCGCGCGGGGCGGCCGGCGCGGCGCGCGCGCCCGGAAGAGCTTGGCGAGCTGGGTTAGGGTTAGGGTTGGGGCGCGCCTGGAAGAACTTGGCGAGCTGGCCGGGCTCGAAGGCGAGCACCTCGTCCAGGCCCTGCATGGACGGCATGACCTCCACGCGCCCGTCGTCCAGCACCGCGCGCACGCTGCCCAGCAGCTCCTTCAGGTCGCCCTCCACCACTTTCACCTGCGGCCCAGGTTACAAAGAATTCTCTCTGAGCTGCCCAGCAGCTCCTTCAGGTCGCACTCCACCACTTTGACCTGCGGCCCAGGGTATAAACAGAACACTTGTTTCTGAGCTGCCTAACAGCTACTTCAGGTCGCTGTTCACCACTTTCACCTGCGGCCGGGGGCGCCTGGCAGACCTCGCGCCCCGGCCCCAGCTGCTTCGGACGCTGCCGCTGCGAGCCGGGCTTGGCCGCGAACGGGTGTGCACAGACGTCTGTCCGCACCCTTGCTGCACCGGCGCCAGGGTGCGCGCTTCCAACAACACCGTCCGGCACCTCCCTCACTGCGCGGGAATTGCAGCAGCCGGCGCTGCACCGCTCTGCGACGGCGGCCGCAGGCGCCGGGGCATGCGCCCGGGGCGAGCGTGTGCTGGCCGGCGAGGGCTCTCTCTGTTTGTCTGTGCATTCCGCTTGTCGTCGCTATTCTGAAGCACAAATCTCAGGGTAGGGTAGGTCCCCAAAACCTATTGGAGCGCGCCTTGTCGCCCTTGGAGAAGCGCGCGGCGGCGACGCCCGCGGCGTCGCCGTCGGTCGCCAGCGCCTGCACGAGCTGCGCGAGCTCGCCGCCCGCGCCCGCATCGCCCTCTGTGCGCGCCGCGGCGCCCACCTGCGCGCGAACGCGCCCCGCTGGCGGCGCGCCCGCGGCCGCCTCCCTGCGCGCGCAGAGAGGCCGCGCGTAGCGCGTGCGACGGGGGGATGTGCGCGCGCGCTGGGCTGCCCCCCGGCGCGCCCGGCCGGCGCGCCGCGGCTCGTCAAGCCCCGCAGCGCCTCCCACAGCGGCAGGCTCTTGAGCGCGCCCCGCTCGGTCAGCGCCCTACCCCATCGCAAGGCATCGACCAGGCCTGCACGGGCGCGCAGCGCGCCTGGTTGAAGCGCTGCAGCTCGTCCAGCGGCGGCAGCGCCTCCTCCAGCATCAGGCTCTTGAGCGCGACCTGCTTCAGCAGGTAGCCGTCCTCGAAGCGCTGGCTGCCGTTGAGCACGAAGTAGAAGCCGCTGCCGTCCTGCCCTCGCTTCTTCTCCACCAGCAGCCGGTGCTCCTTGGCCTCGCCCTCCGCAAACGCCCTGGCGCCCGAGCGCGTCATAGGGTAAGCCCCTATCCTACTCTGCCCTAACATATACCCTACCCTATGCTTGAGTGGCGTCGCGAGCGCCTGACGGCGCTCCGGATGGTGGCCCGACGGCGCAGACGCCTCGGCAGCGCCCAGCCACATACCGGTGGCGGGTGGCCTCCGTGTCACAGGCAGGAAGACCTGACGCGCCTGACCGCGCGGGCGGGCGCATGGCGCCGGCCGGGCGCCCAGCCAACCGGCAGCCCCAGCGAGCCTCCCCGGGCCACAGCAATCGCTGCGCGCGCCACGGGCGCACCGCGCGGGCGGGCGCACGGCGGGCATCTGCCCGAAGGGCAGCCCCGGCTGCCGGCCCTCCTCGCGGCGCTGCGCGAGCGCAGCGTAGTCCAGCCGCGGCACCAGGCGCACGAGCGCGCGGCCCGCGCTGTGGTCCACGTCCACCACCTTGGCCAGGTCGCCTTTGTACAGGCCGGCGCGCACGCGCGCCCACGCGCCCACGTCTGCGCGCGCAGCCGTCCGGGTGAGCCGGCGGGCGCGCGCCGCGCATGACCGTAGCCCCAGCATGTCAGTAACATCCACTCCGGAGACCGAGCAAGCGAGCACGCAAGCAAGCGTTGCGCCGCCCTGTGGCCACAGCTCATCTAGGCGGCTTTCTCAGGTGCGGCACACGACCATGTCTACACGGGGTCATTGATCAGCTCTTACACTCTCTATGAATATGCCTTTGGAGCCCCTACGAACCACAGCTGTAAGCGCATCGCTGCCTCTAGGCAAAGCCTACCAGATGCGTGGCTCCGGCCACGGTTCTGGCCAAGATCTGACTCCAGGCCCGACAGACGCCAGAACTTACAACGGGCCTCTTCGTGCATAGCGGTGTCCCGCCGTCAGCACCGAGCAGGCGGGCGCCCGCGCATGCGGCGGGGCGCGCAGGCGCGCGCCTATGGCCGCGCGCGCCTTGGCGTTCACGGTCACCGCGTCCACCATCTCGCGCAGCGGCACCAGCTGCGCGCCCTTGGACTGGAAGAAGATGCGCAGGCCGCGCACGGCCTCCTTCACGTGCGCCTCCTTGAAGGCCTCCACGTAGATGTACCCCTGCGGCGCCCCGCGGCATGCGCGGCGCTGGGCGCGGTATGTTGTGCCCGCCGCGCGGGCCCGCGCGCTGCCAGCCCCCGCCTGCGCTGCTGTCGTAAACAGCTGGGCACACGGCCGTAGCCACCCGGGAGCGATGCTTTCAGCTCTGTGCCTGCCGGGGACTGTGCCAGGTCGGCACGGTGCCCTGCGCAGCAAGACCAGCCGCTCTGCGTTGAGGCCTGCACTGAACCCTCTCACAAGTGGCCATGTAAACAGAACAGCGGGACTTTCTGTCAGATTGTGAAGTATATGCAGGCCGACGTGGGCCTGCACAGGCGCGGCCGGCGGCCCGGCACGCCTTAAGGTGCTCTCGCGTAAATGCTGACTTGATTTGCAGTGCGTGGAGCATGCAGCCCGACGTGGGCCTGCATAGGCACGCCCCGGCGCGCCTTCAGGTGGTCCTGCGTGAAGGCCGACTTGATCTGCAGCGGCGTGCCGCGCAGCGCCAGGTCGACGCCCTTCTGCAGCAGGCACTGCACGGCCTCGCGCTCCGCGCCGGGCTTGGTGTGCACCAGCCAGAGCTTGGGGTCGGTGTGCTGCGGCAGCAGCGCCTGCTGCGCGACCACGCCTGCGCGCGGCGCGGCCCCGTCCAGCGGCCGGCGGGCACCGCAGCGCCCAGGGCGCCGACTCAGCACGCACCCATCGCGACGCGCGCCGGCTAGCAGCACCCCGCCGTCACCGCCACTGCGGGCAGCCTTGCACAGCGGGAGGCCCCATGCCCGTCACTGCACACGGTAGAGGGCCGGCGGACGAAGCGCCTGCCCGCCGCCGGCCTCGCGCCGGGCCGCCTCCCTGACAAGGTTTACGGTTAGGGCGCGGGCGCGCACACGGCCGCAGGGGCGCACCCGCCTGCGCGCCGCCGCCGTCGTCGCGCTGCGCGGCCTCGCGCAGCGCGGGGTCCTCATAGCGCTCCTTTACGTAGCGCTCGACCTCCTCATTTGTCACGTCGCGGCCGGATCGCATGTCCACCTGGCGGTGCGTGCGAAGCACATCCTCCGCCTGCGCTACCTCCTCGGCCTCGTCGTGGATCAGGTCGTCCACCTCCTCCTGCGCGGCGGCCGCGCGCCCGCGTCAGCCGCGCGGGTCAGCCTACTAGGGTCAGCCTACCCTAACCCAAACCAGTCCCTGTCAGCCGTGCGCAGCACGTCCTCCGCCTGCGCCGCCTCCTCGGCCTCGTCGTGGATCACGTCGTCCACCACCTCCTGCGCGGCGGCCGCGCGCTCGCGTCAGCCGCGCGTGTCCGCCTACTAGGATTAGCCTACCGCAACCCTCATCGGTCTCGTCATGGATCAGGTCGCCCACCTGCTCCTGCGCGGCGCCGCCCGGAGCGCGTCAGCCGCGCGGGGCCGCTTACTAGGGTTAGCCTACCCTAACCATAACCAGCCTATGTCAGCCGCGCGCGTCCGCCTGGCGGCGCGTGCGCGGCGCGGCCCCCACCCGCTCCGCCTCCCCCGCTTGTTGCCCGCCGCTCAAGCCCCTCCAGTGTAAGACGCGCCCACACACCCCTGCTTCGCTCCGGGCTTGGCCACACGCCTCCGCACGCGCGTCGCGGCATGCTGTTCAGCCGCCCCTGTGCCTGCACGCCAACAGCCGTCCCTGCAAGGCATGCGTGTTTGGTCGAGGCCACTAGTGTGACTGCTGCGCTGCTTTCCTTGAACAGGCTCCTGTGCCACACCCACCGCCCCATGAGCTGAACTGTCGCTTCCTCGCGTGCGCTCCCCGGCCTGCCGCTCGACCGCACTTCACGCTGAGTCAGAGGCGGGCGCCAGCGCGGGACGCTGCCGGGGTCTCAGTAGGCGCTGCTCATACGGATGCCCACCAGGCCAGGCGGCCGGTGCGCGCGCCTGCCCTGCCCGGCCCTCCATATTCCACAGACGCTCTGCAGACTCTCTGTAAGCACTGTGCAGCACCTCGGGCGATCACGGTCGCCCATCCTGGTCAGCTCAACATACGCACACCGCATCGACGGGGACCTGTATGCAAGGGGGCGCGGTCTGCGGCAATAGAGCAGCTGCAGTGCCGGGGGCGAGGGCCCCTTGGGCGCGGGCGCGCACATCGTCCTCCTCCTCTTCCTCGTCCTCATCGACCGCCGCGATGTCGTCAATGAAGCGGTTGCGCTTCTGGCGCGGTCGCTCGTCGTCGTCGCCCTCGTCCTCCTCCTCGTCCTGCGCGTGTACCAGCCCGTGCAAAATGCCAGCGGCCCTGTACGTGTTCGCTGGCGCTCCTCTGCTCTCCCCTCGTCACGCCAGTGAGCAGGGAGCTAGAGTCAAGGTTCCAGGCTCAACGTGTGCGGTTCACAACTGCAATGCCATACGAGCACAGCAGAGCGCGGGGTGTTGGGAAGCTTCGGAAGGCAGCAGTGGTCGCGTGCGCACCTCGCCGTCCTCCTCGGCAGCGTCGTCCACCAGGGAGCGCCGCCGCTTGTTCTTGCCGCCCGCTTTTGCGGCCCCGCCGCCGCCCTCCTCGGCATCGTCGTCCTCCAGCTCCAGCTCGTCATCGTCGGCCGGCTCTGGGTGCGGCACAAAGCGCCGCTTGCCTGTGCCAACCGTCTTGAACGCGCCCTTTGCCATCCCGCCGCGCACTGTGGGCAGCGCTTTAGTGACTGACAAGCACTTGATGTGCTGCACTGACTGCCGGCCCTTCTGGGGCGCGCAGAAAGTAGTTTCGACATGCATCTCCTGGCTCGCTAGGCGGAGTACTGGGGTGCATTTGGCTCACATTCTGGGGGCCTGACGCAATGCTGCATAGCCTTTGCACTTTCAGACGTCTGCTCTGCTCAGACGCTGTGAATACATTGTCTGCTGCGCGCCTCTTAAGCAAGGCCATACGTACATGCTCACGCGTCTGGCACGCGCTCAGTGCGTTGATTCTGACAGTTTTTGCGAGCCTGCAAGTTGGTTACCAGCACGCCGCGCTGGGTAGGCTTGCCAGCGCATGACTTGCAGACGTGCACGCCACACCGCGTGTGTGCACAGGTGAAGGAGGCTCGCAGGTGAGCACCCATGTATGCTCTTGCGTGTGCATCTTATACCGGTCCCACATATAAACGCAAAGCCCCGTGCAAAGCACCTCTGTGCTGGCGTGCAGGTGAGGCCGCGCGCGCAAGCAGCATGCCTCTGCGGGGCGATGCGCACTCTGACGGCGCGGCGGGCCAGACACAGGCGCGCATAGCGCAGCTGACGGCCGAAAACGAGCGCCTCAAGCTCCTGGTGCGCCTGCCCGCCCCTGTGTCCTGCCGCACGACTGCCACACCTGTCGCTTGCTTGCCCAGGCGAGCTTCACTCCTTTGCAACGAGCGCATGTTGCGGCCACTGCTGACGACTCCGTTCGGCGCTACAGGTCACAGCGAAGCAGAACCGGGAGCCGACGCGCTGCGGCTACCTCTGCAAGTACCGCCCCTTCACCACCGGGCTGTTCTCCGGGCAGTGGGAGCTGCGCTTCTTCACGCTCACCGGCAGCGCGCTGCAGTACTACCGCAGCGAGAAGGCCGTGGCGGACCACCCGCGCGGGCACGTGGACGTCGCCGTGCGCTCACCTCGCGCGCCCCCCGGCTCGCCTCTGCTCCCTTTCCGCGGCCCTTCATGCGCTCGCCCGCTGCTGGCGCGGCAGCCGCTCCTGCGCTGTGTTTCAGGTCGCCCTGGCGCCCAGGGATGGGCTGGTCATGTGTGCGGCGGCGGCGCTTATATTTGTATACATTGGAATACACTGTCTGCGTACTACGAAGCCGAAGACTCTACCACCAGCATCTGTTTAAGAGCAATAGTGCTCACTGCGTCTCACCGTAAGCTGGCAAGATTCTGCGCCACGCGGATGCGAGCAGCTACCTGCACACCCGTGAGCGCTGCCGGCGCGCGCAGGGCTGCATCGTGGAGGTGGAGGGCTTGAAGAAGGACCGGTTTTGGACGTTTGGCGTGGTGGACCGCGGCGGCATCAGCCTGATGCGCCTCAGCACCGCGGATGGGCAGGCGGCCGACGCGTGGGTGCAGGCGCTGGCGGGCGCGGGCTGCGAGCTGCGCACGCTGGCCGGGCCGTGCCGCATGCGCTCGCCGCTGCGCAGCGCCGACGTGCGCTGGGTGCGCGCCGCCGCCCGCGCCCCGCCCTCGGCAGCCGGGCGTGCGGGGCGGCGGTTGCCGGCGCTGCGCGCGGTGCTGCCTGGGCCGACGGACAGGACGCCGCATGGCAGGCCTTCTGTGCCAAGGGCGCACCAGCGTGCTGCGTCCGCTGGCTCGCAGGACAGGCCACTGCCTTGCACAGGGCGTCCGCCGCGCCGCACCCCAGGCGCCCTGTGCCGACCCAGCACAGACAAGCTGTCATTGAGCAAGGTATCGAGTCTGCTGCTGGCGCCGCAGAGGGAGGACGCGCGGCAGCGGCAGGCGCTGCCGGCGCCGCGCACCACGCCCGACCCGGACCTGGGCGCGCGGTGGAGCAACGGCGTGGGCCGGGGTGCGCGCCCCGCCATCGGCCGGCGCTGGCGCGCACGTCCGGCAACGCACAGCGACACGAACAGCTCTGCCGCGCGTGCTGGTCCATGCGCCAGGCTTCAGTGTGGCGGCTGAGGCGGCTCGGCCTGCGCCTGTCGCGCAAACAGCAGGACAGACTGCGTGCATTGCCCTCGTGCAAAACCCACGCCAGTGACCATAGTGCAGACCAGCAGTGCCTGGCGCATGCATTCTTGCTGATCAGTCGAGCAGCGCGTGCCCCCGCCGACGGCGCCTGTGCCGTTGCAGGCGGCGACGGCGCGCACGAGTTTGAGGAGCGCGCGGCCGCGCGTGCGTCCGCGGACGCGCGCGCCGTCACCGACACGCTGCGGCGCGCGCGCGGGCGCGACTACACCAGCGACAGCGGCGCCAGCGAGGCGGTGCGAGCCAGGGTCTTGAAAGGCTTTCGCCTGACTTCTATGGTGACCAGGAGCATGAACGATTTCTGCTTGCATAGAGAGGCTACAGGCGTGCACTCACGCGTTCTGCTGTGCAATGCATCTGCTCGCCGCCTGAGCGGCCACACGCCTGCTGCCAGGCGGTGTGTGCTGCGCAAGCCATGCAAACTGGCGGCAACATGGCTGCATGGCGTGCACTTTCAGACGTGGCCGCATCGGCCAGGGCAGTGCCAGGCCTGGCAGTGGAGAGGATCAGCTCCCGGGGTGCAAAGGGCTTCGGCTCCTCCAGCGCCAGGCAGTTTATTCGGGCTGGTTCGCCCGCAGGGCGCGCTGCCGCGGGCGCAGCCGCCGACGACGCCGCGGCAGATGCTGCGCATGACGGGCAGCACGCCGCTGCACGTGGAGTCGCGGCCGTCCATGCTCTCCTCGCACCGCATCGCGCTGCAGCAGCACTCGGGCGCGCCCCCCTGCTTCCGTCACGCCACTCCACCAGCAGTATCTAACATTACGGTGCTGACGACGAGCAACATGGAGCATGGCTGTCTGTGCTGTGTCCTGCCGTGTTCTGGCCGCCCCCAACCTGTTGTGCAAACTGACGCACCCAATACTCGCGCTCGGCGGGCCTGCTGCGCAGTTGCCGCAGCCACCAACGCTGCACTTTGTTGTGTCGTGCGGGATGCTGCTCGTGCCACCCGCTGCGCTGAGTGCAGGGCCAGTCCTTGTCACGCCCGTGGCATGCCGCCATGTCAAAGAGGAGCAGTGCAACCGATCGGCTGGGCCTGCATGCACGTGGGCGCAAGCCGCGTGTCGTCCCCCAAGGAGGACCCGCCCAGAAGGCAGGCTGACCAGCGAGCGCGGTCCATGCAGGTCTGCTCAACCTGATGATGCTGATCCTGGTGTGCGCCAACGCGCG
>JAABUV010001916.1_pt1 | contig 29332 bp, 48 predicted proteins | sample 5559971 | NCBI WGS metagenome assembly JAABUV01 (sample SAMN10711881, study PRJNA513362) | rock metagenome | isolation source: Antarctica rocks | place: Antarctica: Victoria Land, Knobhead nord | collected 2015-12-19
GCGCCTGCACGGTGTTGGCGGCGTGCGGCCCCTGGCGGCCCTTGGCGACCAGCTGCGTGCCCACGCCATGCGCCGCGTACGTGGCAGCCGGCACGCCAGGCGCTGCCTCAGGGCCTGCGGCAGGACCTGTCAGCGAAGCGTTGGGAGCCTGGGAGCGCTGACGGCGGACAAGGCGGGGCGTACCCAGCGGAGTGACGGTGCTGAGCGTGCTGCCCGAGGCCTCGCTCTGCTCAGCGAGGTCGCGGAAGTAGGCCTCAGCGCAGGCGCTGTCTAGCGCCGGGATGCGCTCCTGCTGGCGTGCCACGCCACTCAGCAGGCTGGCGGGGCAGTTTGTGGTCGCCAACGCACAGTGCGTCGTGCATCATGGTGTGCAGCACCAGCACTTCCACTATCAAGCTCTGGTCGACGCTCGCGTCTGTGTACACCTGCCGCTCCACATACCAATCTAAATCATAACGTGAGTGTCCGTCCTGTGGAGCAAGGTAGCAACCAGAGGCGGCGGATGCGCATGCCTCCTGGTTGTCTGGGACGGGCCTGAAGTCGCTGACGTCCACGAAGCGCTGCGGCAGGCTCAGCATGATTGCGCCCCCAAACAGGCCCCTTGGCACGAGCGCCTCGGTGTTTTCCTGCTGCATTGCTGCCCGCGTAAGCACGCACCGAAAAGGGGGTGGAGGACAAAGACAGACGAACGTACAAAGCACGGCGGTCCAAGCGCTGTGCTGCCCCAGCCTGAGCTTGACACAGCCGGCACTTCCAGCGGCGCTCGCTGGAGCGCTTCCTGCTGGTCTTGTTAAACGGGGGTGGAGCTAGGCACACCAGCGGGTGCCCCTCCTAGGAGCCCGAGTTGGACAAACTCAGCAGTTGGTGTGCACTTCCACAGCTGGAACGCTTTTAGCAGCAGATTGTGTGCTCGTGTGCACTGATACAAATACCTTGGCTCTGGCATAACAGAATTAAGGAGACGCGTGACACGGTTGATGGCTGTGCAGTCTGCGGACACCTTGACGCCCGAGCAAGTCGCCAAGTACAACAGTGAAGGTGACTTCACGCGCAAGCTCACTGTTGAACCCCTGCTCTAGCAAAGCGTGCGCTAGAGCTTTAAGAAACTTAGCCAAGCACAGTGACGACCGCGACAAGCCTGGGCCTGGCCCGCTCGCGCCCGCAGGCTACTTGGTGCTTGATGGCTTCGCAAGCGCCGAGCAAGTTGCCGCGCTGCGGCAGCGCGCCGAGCAGCTGGTGGGCGCCTTTGACGCAGCCTCGGTCGCCTCCGTGTTCTCGACCAAGAACCAGGCACGCCTGCTTGTGCTGTCTCGCTCCTGGCTTGCGCAGCGCTGCATGGTGCTGGAAACGGCGGCCTTGCTTGCCCACAAGCCCACAGCGCATAATCGGGCAGTCATAGTGCACGACACCTCCTTTGAAGCGTGAACACGGGTCTGGTTGGAACGATAGTACATACCAGTTGGAGGTTCGCTCGCCTCAGTGCCCCAGTGCCGCCGCAGGCGAGCGTGAATATGAGTCTGGACGCAAAGGTAGTACATACCAGCTGATTCACGCTCACGTCAGTGCCCCAGTGCCGCCGCAGGCGAGCAAGACGGACCAGTACTTCCTGGACAGCGCGAGCAACGTGTCCTTCTTCTTCGAGGAGGAGGCGTTCGACGCGGGGGGCGGCCTGCGGCAGGCCAAGGCGCTGTCCATAAACAAGATCGGCCACGGTGGGCGCCCGGCGCTGCGTGCAGAGCCTGGTCGTGCTTGGTAAGCACCAGGCTGGCCTTCTATGTCGTCACATGCTAGGAGCAGGAGGCTGCACTCTGGACCACCAAGCTTGCCGTGTCCTGGCTTGCCTGTGTACACAGTATCCCACAGGTCTTCCCCTGAGGCCACAGCATTTCAGTGGAGCACTGGATGTGGTTGTGAGGTAAAGCGTGTGTGCGGGGCGCGACAGCCCTGCATGCCCTGGACCCGGTGTTCCGGGAGTTTTCTCGCTCGCCGCGCGTGGCGGCGCTGGTGCGGGAGCTGCTCGGCTACATGAGGCCGGTGCCCGTGCAGTCCATGTACATTTTCAAGGTGAGTGGGCAGTGCGCTGGAGCCATCGCCCTCGGCGCCTGTCCTTTTCGGCTCGCGTCTGAGATACCTGTGTGAGGCTGCACCATGTTGTCTGCCCTTCACTCTTGCTCTTGCCGCCTGCCAATGACCTGTCTAACCATGTGCACAAGCACATAGCGCATATGCGCACTGTGTGCAGCCTGGCGCACCCTGCAGACAAAGTCTGTGCGCTGGTGTGGCCCACAACGGCCATCCACAGCACACCTTGTGTAAGGGGCGCATGCGCGTGCGCGGCTGCAGCAGCCGAAGATCGGCGGCGAGGTCGTGCCCCACCAGGACAGCTCCTTCCTGGCGACAGAGCCGCCCACGGCGACCGGCCTGTGGCTCGCGCTGGAGCCCGCCACTGTCGACAATGGCTGCCTCTGGACGCTGCCCGCGCCGCCTGCAGACCGCGTGGCGCGGCGCTTCATGCGCAGGCGTGCCGGCAGCATGGCCCGGTTGACACAAAGTTATCTGAGTGCTGTGTATGGGTATGCAATAAGCGCAGGGCCCTGGGTTGCGTCCGGAGCAAGACAGCGCTCGCCGCGCCAGGCACGCATTTGACACATGACAGGGCTGCTCGGCCTGTCACAAGCTCATGCTGATTGGCGTGCCTCCAGCTCGTGGCTGCGGGCTGCACCCCTGCATGCCGTTCCGACACGCTTACCTGGCAGGGCAAGCTGGAAGGTTTTGCTGCTACAAGCCGTGTTTGCCCAGCATGGTGTGGCGCGCAGCGCGGAGGGCGGCGTGTCCTTTGACGCGCCGGCGCCCGCTTACGACCTGGACGCGTTCGTGCCGCTGGAGGTGCGGCCTGGTCCAGGTGCAGGGATGGGATGGCCAGGGTGTGCCTGCGAAAGGTGGTAAACACTGCAGTGATGTGCAGGCTTGCGCCTGGTTGCTTGCATTTGAGTACATGTCAACACCTTAAACAAGCACAGCTACGTGCCGCTGCTTGCATGCTGGCTTCTGTCTGTGTTGTCATCGCTGTGCCGGATGCACGAAATATCCGCACTCTCAGCCAGCGCACCATGCAGGTGCCGGCTGGCGCCCTGGTGGTGCTGCACGGCAGCAACGTGCACTTCTCTCGCCCGAACCGCTCGGCCTGCAGCCGCCACGCGTACACCATGCATGTGGTGGACGGCGACGCTGCCTGGGCGCCGCACAACTGGTGTGCCCAGACGCGTCTGACCAGTAACACGTGCGATGTTGCGTGGGTGCCTGTGGAGGGCCATGCAGGGGTTAGTAACCCTGCGTCCCTCCCGCAGCACAGATGCTGCTTGCAAAGAGGGATGCCTGAGACCCATTGCCAGGCGTGGATCCTATCTGACGGCTGGCTCGTGGCATGCAGGATGCAGAGGAGTTCAGAGATGCCCTGGGAGCCGCTGTACGATGATGGAGGCGTTGCTGCTTGACATTCAGACGTTGCACATGCAGCTTGCAATGGCATCTGATGTAAATTCTTGTTATTTTACGTGATTATTCTCCCGCCTAGCTTCCGGCTAGCCCTTTCACCCCACAGTGGGGGGCCCCACGCATGCGCAAAACATACACACAGCCGCTGTACAGTTACAGCTATAGAGTTGAGCCGCAGCTTCTGATCCTGAAATCTTATAAGCCTGGGTGTACCAGAGGGCTTATAGCGTGCTGAACCAGGTGCGGCTTTTACCTACTCTACGCCAATCGCTGTTGGCGTGCCACAGCTCAACGCCCCACTCCTACGACCAAGGGAGTCTGCTTGGGAGGTGTACAAGACAGTGGGATTTGAATATGTATATAGTAACATGGCGTGCTGCCAGGCGCTGCGGCTGATCCGGTCGATATCTTGAGGGGCTGTATTCACATGCGTGCGAGCTGTGTTGCACACGCAGGCTCACTTGGACAGTCTTGGTAGGTTGCACAATCTGCGACCTGTTCCAGTGTGGCGCATGAAGCAGAGACGCACTTCTTGCAGCTTGCTGTGCGAAAGCCCAAGCGTGTCTCGCTGCACACCCTGACTGCAGCCTAGGCTCGCTGGCGCGTGAACACCCTGGGTGCATGATCAAGACCTGACGCCACTACCCTTGCAGCGCAGGCGCCAAGACAGCTGCTTCGGAGTGCGGAGCTGCCTGCGCGGTGCTGTTGGAACTGAGGCGCCCTCAATATGGTGGCTGTGTGGCATGCGCCAGCCCTGGCGCTGGTCGCGCTGCTCGGCGTGGCTGCAAACGCTGCCAGCTCGCAGGCTCGCACCTCCTCTCACAAGAACCACAGCGCTGAGGCTCTCCGAATGCTGCTGCTAGCTGTGTGCAGCGTCAGCAGCTAGGAGCCAATCTGTCTGCCTGTGTGGTCGGCGTCGCGCCCCTCTTGTGGCAGACACTTGATCTTTCGCGCAAACCTCCTGTCCTGTCCTCCAATGAAGTGCGCAGGCACTCAGCAGCCTCTACCTCGCCTGCAGCACGGGCAGTGTGCCATCTCTGCAAAGACCGCCTGACAGCCTCGCATCAGGCGGTCCTCCGCGCAGGCGATGGCCGCCACAGCGCCTGTGGCGAGTATGCCTGCCATGGCGCCCATGGCCGGCGGCAGCAACATGCAGGAGGTACTGGTGAACTGCGCTATTAAGAACCTCCTGGAGACGCCCATGCCCATGGACGGCTGGTGCGTTCCCCAGCGCTTGCAGCCATTCAGGCCTCCCTGCGGACGGGTGGGAAGCTTGTACGGAGCATGTGCCTTGTATCATATGTCCAGCATAAGCAGTTACAGGAGCAGGGCGAGTTGTTGTTATGACGATGCACAAACAGACTAACACTGTACATGACTGCACACCTGTATGCCTGCGCAAAATGACAAGCAATATGCCAAGTTGTGCACCCCATAAATTTTGCTGGTATGATGTGCACACATTGTTTTTGTGTCCCTGACCTAAGAAGCAGCACAGCTGTCCAGGGCTGGCCACAAATGCACCTGTGGACTGTCCCAGCTGTCTTCCATGGCAGTTCATTGCCTGGCTGTATGCTCGAGCCCCTCTCACGGTGAATACAAGTCCTGGCCACCCCTAATGCGCTCAGACGTGGCACAGGCGGCTGCTGATCATGATGTGCAACCTGGAAATGCTTTGCCGCTGACCCGCCTGACGCGCGCTTTCCGCGCGGCAGCAACGATGCACGGCAGGAGGCGCTGCAGAAGCACCTGTTCGGCGCCAACTTCACCAAGGTCGCGCCCTTTGCAGCGCCCGCGGCCGCGACGGTCGCCGCGGCGCTGACCGCCAAGAGCGCCAAGCAGCCCGCGCCGACCAGCGAGGAGAGCCGGCTGAAGGCGCGCGCTCCGATACCCCTAGCACGACTTGCATGGCGGCTTACAGCTGTGCCGGCTGAGGTTCCCGCCAAATGCAAGCACTGTCATGGGAAGGCAGGTCGCATGCTGGTTGTGTGCCTGGGGATTATTGGGGAGCCTGGCGGCCCGCGGCTGTGTACAGGGTGCGTGTGTGGCCCCTGCATACAGTATCACTGAGCGTGTTGCTACGCGCGCTTGTCACAACGTATGGCCCATCTCACGCCCCTCAGCACGCAATCAGGCAGCAGCGGTGGAACAGGAACAGTGCACTTTGAAACATGCCCTATATATCATGGGCAAGAGCTCAGCTGGGCTACCGCGCAGAGCTTGTACGGGAATGACTTCTCCGCCATCGTCACCAACGTGACAGGGCAGAGCCGTGACGGCTGGTCGCGTGAGTCTACGCACGCCAAGACGGTGCGTAACAGTGACTACACAACTGTGCCAAGATGCAGGCTCCTGGTCGCTCTGCCATTGTTTGTACGGTCAGCAAGCACATGCTCAAGCATGCAAGAAATGCATCTGGCAGTGATGCACCAGCATGCCAGCAACACAGCTTGCAGCGCTCACTGTGGAATTCCCTGTGCCGCAGAACCTCCAGGCGGAGGCCCGGAGTAACAAGAACCAGCAGTCCGTCCCCAACGGCCTGGTGCGGACGAGGGGCTGGCTTGCATGTCACTCCAACTCCCGCCTTTGTGGGTGTCTGCGGTCGCCGCTGTCGCAACTTGTTGGCCAATCCAGATAGAGGCGTACATGGCAGCCGTATGCGTGCTTAGCACCTTGTGCATCAACTTATGCATGCTCCCTGTAGAGCTTGTGCCTGCCCGCCCAACAGCTTTGCGGCTTTTTACACGTTGTTCACCTCCTGATTGCTGTAGCATATGCACGAGCATGAGCACGGGGCACAATGTCAGGAGCAGTGCTGTCCAATTCCAATTAGGGAACCTGCTGTGCACCAGCACCGTATCCGCGGTCAGTGCCTGGTCGCACGCGCTCGCCATGCACTCTCAGCTGGTGCGCACCGAACAGCACCAGCACCGGAGCACTTTGTGTCCATGTGGCCTGGTCTCGCTGACGCTCTGTGCCCTGCGGCGGCAGGGCACGCCCGGCTCACAGACCTCCGACCCCGGCGGCGCGACGGCCGGCTCCGCGGCGATGACCTGGTTCGGTGGTCCGACCATGGACAACGGCCCCCACATCGTGCGCCCGTCTCTCATCCTGGTGGTAGCCCAGGTTGAACTAGGCTGGTGCTGCCTATGTCAGCATGCCGTGATGAGTCGGCCACCTCAGAGCACAGCAGTCCTACATGGACAGGTTGCTGATGGGCGCGAGCAAAGAGCCAAACCGCATTGTGTATCTGCAGTCCCCTGATCCATGGGATGCGCTTACATCATTGTGTCTCCTGCCCGTAGATCTACTACATCTGGTACGGCGACAAGTGGGACACGACGTCCACAGACTACAATGCGACGCCCAAAATTCTGACGGGTGCGTCGCCTTGCTCAAGGCATAGCATGCTCGGATGCCAAGGAATGATAAACGCAATGAGCGTGCCGTCCACGCTGGATAAAATGCATAGCAATTATCATGGCATGCTGCATGCTGTGCAGACATCCTGCATCCAAAGCGCAGAAGTCTGTCTGTGTGCAGAGGAACGTGCCGGGGCCGCAAGGCTACCTTAATGCCAAAATGGTTGTCAGTACGTACCACTAGAATGTGCTGGCCTGCGGATGCAACGACGAACGCTGTGAGCGGATGCGGGGGCGCGCCGCGCAGACCTGGCGCAGAGCCTGGGCGGCTCGGACTGGATGAAGATCACGTCCACCTACTACAACCCCACCACCGGCGCCCAGATCCCGTCCGACGTCGCCTACGGCGGCAAGGCCGTGGTCAGCTCGAAGGAGGGCGCCTGCTGGCTGGTGCGCCCGGCGGCCCTCGCGCGCCTGTGCTCGCACATGCTCCTGCATGCGCAGGCGACCACTGCCCTCTCACCCAGGCGCCTGCTCTGTGCCTGTCGTCTGTTCCGCTAGCAGTGCTGCATGAGAGAAAAGGAAGCAGAACCCGACATGCCCTGCATGCGTGAGGCTCGCCAGGCCTCCTCGAGTCTGCCAGGCATGCGCATGCGGAGGCGCATGCTCACTGCTAGTGCAGGCGTAATCCGCCTCAATTGTAAGGACGGGCATGCGTCTACTTTGCATTGCGTTTGTCCGGCGCTCACGCGCCCTGCGCGGCAGGGCGCCGACGGGACGGCCGCGCAGTACGGCACGTCCGACAGCAGCACGTTCATCAACCAGATCGTGTCGTGCGTGCTGGACAAGCAGATGCTGCCGTACACCACGAACGCCGTCTACTTCGTGCTGACCAGCCCGGAGGTCAACATCAACGGTGCGCGGCCCCTCCCGCGTCCGCCCGGCTGGGGGCGCCTGTGCGGCCTCTGGCGCTGCCTGCGAGGGGCTTGGCCTGGGCATTTTGCAGCTGTGCAACACGGTAGGTTCACCCAGATACAAGTGCTGGATATGCTCGACCGCCTGGCCCAGTGCACCGCCCAGGGCTGCCTGCCGGATGTCTACACAGCAACTCAGGAGGACTGGCCGGGAGCCCTCTGACGTGGGGACGCACGCTGGGGGTGACTGGCAGCATGATGCGTTGTTCCCCTGAGCCTCTCCCCAGCTGTGAGTTGCTGCAGGTGCCATTACCCATCTGGGCTGCAGCCCGACAGCATGTGCTGCGGCAGGCTTCTGCACGGTCTTCTGCGGGTGGCACAACACCAACGCCAACACGAACGCGAATGAGTTTGCGACGCGGCCCATGAAGTGCGCACGCTCTGCTCAGCTTGGTTTCAACGCTCTGCCCATTGCATGCATCGGCTGTATCTGCATCTCCAGGGCCTCTTCTGCGCACAGGCCCCCCGCAGCGTGCGGGCGGACAACGCCTGCATGTGCCGCAAGCAGGCGCCGCACGACCCAGCGGCAGGACTGCCTGCTAGGCGAGCTTGGGTCTCAACACAACTGTCCCCTGTTTGAAACTGCGCGCACTGAGGCGCAGCTTCATGGGGAGCCCACTTCGCCAGCCGAGTGCCAGCCGAGTGCATGACCGGCGGAGTTGAAGGCGCGCGTGTGGCTGCGCGCAGGTACGCGTTCATCGGCTCGCCGGCGCGCTGCGAGCGCCACCAGGCGTGCGCGACCATGTCGCAGTGGGGCCCCACCGGCCAGTCCACGCCCAACTACAACGCGGAGGCGGACGGCATGGCGTCCATCATCTCGCACGAGCTGACCGAGGCTGTCACCGACCCCGAGCTTAACGCCTGGTGCGCGCGCGCGCGGCCCGCCTGCACGGTCACCTTGCGCTGGCCACAGCTCAAGGTCATGCAGTGGATTTGATGTTGAGTGGCAGAGTGCGACTTGAAAGGCGCCCGGACTCAAACTTGTTTTGGTCACAAGTACAGCTTGGACAGGCAAGAACGGCCTGTGCTACAACAGAATTGCAGTGCTTTTCTTTTACATTATGTTATGGCAGCGGAGGATGGGGCACCCACCACATGGCATACCCATGTGCAAGTTGCGACACGCAGTGGTCCGCCTACAATGGCCAGTAAACCTCCTGCTATGTCCTGCGGTGATGGCTGAGCACATGTGTTGCAGTCCTTTTCTGAGCAGGCTAGCACTGACTAGCGTATGCTTGTGTGCAGGGGCGACCTCGCAGGTAACGAGAACGCTGACAAGGTGCGGCACGCGGCCCAGCTTGGGTATGCTAAGCTCGCTACTCAATCTTCGCTACTCAATCTTCAGCCAGCATGCTCAGCCGCAGCGAGGCCGTGGCCCCGCTGGACAAAGCAAGTGACGTGGCATGCAGTGCTCTCTGACGCCGCCAGCGCACTGCTCGTGCACCACCGCGTATATGATCTGCTGCAATGAGGCCTGCCGCTGAACGTCCCAGCTGTATGCACAAGGCCGCCAGACCTTGCTTTGTAGCAAGCCTACCCTAGGGCGCATGCAGCACTTCTAATATCGCAAGCGCCGCGCGCGCAGTGCGCCAACACGTACGGCACGCAGCTGTTCGCGGCGGGCGGCGGCCTGGCCAACATGCACCTGACCTGTAACAACTACCCGGGCTGCAGCAGCCGCAACTACAACATCCAGGTGCCTCCCTGCGGCGGCTGTCTGCTGCCTCTATGGCGTTGCCTGAAAATGACTCGCTGAGACCGCGCCGCACAGGCTTGCACCAGGGGGCACCTGTGCATGCTAATGCAGCCGATGGTCCAGGACATCCAATCTCTCAGGAATGCATAGGTCTGTCTGCGCTGGGGCCAGCACTCTGCGCTGGCGTCGGGCCCCAGAAAGACACGCAAGCCGTTAGCTGTCAGTGTAAGATTCCATGAGGCGCTGTCAGTGTAGGAGCCGTGAGGCTAGGGGACGCGGGCTTCCGCACGCATCATGAGCAGCTGCTTGCCGAGGAACCTGCGGTGCAGTCCATGAGTGGCACCTGTCTGCGCGGAGAGCCGCGCCGCTGTGCGGTGCGCAGCGCAACTGGGTCAACATCGCGCCGGGGTACTGCTCCGTGAACACGTTGGTGCCGCCGCCGAGCGACTTTGTCAACATCAAGTACCCGACCGATGGCGGCCAGGCGTCCGACACGCTGCAGATCATCTCCGCGGGCGGCACACAGGCGGCGCGCGCCCGCCCTGCCATCAGATAAGCGTAGTTTTCAGTGCGGGCTAGCATGCTCGCACTCATGTTATTATGAGGGCCGCGCATGATGCACGGCCCGGGTGAGCATGTTTCCAGCCCAAGTGTCCAAGCAAGGCCGCACTCACATGCGCTGTCACTGAAAGCGTGCGTGGGTAGGCATTCCATGCAGGAGAGAGCCGGCGCCTGCCCTATGTCGCATACGTGAGACAGCAGGAGCAGTAGGCATGCTGACCGTATGGGGCAGGCTCACGCTTTTCAGGCCGTGCAGGGGCTGGTGCGTGCGCGTACCTTGTGGCGCCGGCGAGCACGGCAGCTCTGGCGGGAGCAAAACCCAAACGAGCACACCCACTGAGAGCTGTGTGGCGCGCGCAGGAGCCCTACGGCCCCAGCGAGCACGACCGCGAGCAGGCGTGGGAGAAGGCGCACGAGATGGCGCCGGCGCCGGGGCCCGCGTCCGCCGAGGCGGCCGCCGGCGCGCTCGGGCCCCTGCCGCTGGGCCGCCCGGGCGCCCGCCCGCTCGACGTGCTCGGCGAGGCATACGCCGCGCCTGCCGCGCGCCGCGGCACCATGGGCCGCAAGTGACAGGGTTCTTCCGGGTCAGCGCGCCGGCCCTGCCCTCCCCGCCGCTGCAGATGCAGCGCCGGCCCTGCTCGCGCACCAGGGCCGCATGCGGGAGGGCTTTGGGGTTTGCGGCGCCCCGCTCTTGTGTTAGCTACGCACTGCTTTGCACGGAGCCACATGCGGGGCACGGGACAGGGGCCCTGCTCTGCCTTGCTGCTGGCAAGCCCTTGACGCCCACTTACTGGGTATGCGCGGGAAGGGCGCGCCGCCTGGGCTCCAGTTGTGCCGCATCAACTGCGTGACAGCTGGAGGTGGCTGGAGGGTGGCTGCATGGGTCCAAACTGCTCTTCTTTGCCATGCGTCCCAAAATAAACGTGGTCATGAGCGGGGTGGTAGTGTGCCTGCGCGAAGCCCCTGGGGCTCAGGATCCCGACCGCCAATTCGCACTGCAAGTCTTTTTCATTGCCTGGTTTACAGCCCAGCCAGGCTCTGTAGTTGTGAAGCAGCCGCTGTTGGGACATGCATGCTGTGCATGGTGAAGCAGCCGCTGCGGGGTATGCATGCGATGCCTGGCTGGACATTGGTCCAGTGGCAGAGCATCAACACCAACAGCCATACCATATTAGGCAGACAGCGCTGTGCCAATGCCATACAGTATTCTGGTCGCGCGTAGCCTGCGGGGTTGCGGATGTTACAGCGCACCAGACTTTGGCCACTTGGGGGCTTTGGCGCATGCACACGCACTCCAGGTGCTGCTTTCTGGTGTTTTTCCTGCCTGCAAGCTAATTAGCAGCTCTAGGCCTCTAGGTCAGCCAACGTGCATGACGGCTCTGCTGGTGTTGCATCTGCGCGTGCCCTGATTGCCGCACGCGCTGTCCTTTGCCCAAATCGGACATGCTCTGTTCAACGGGGTCAGTCATGCTTGTAACTACATACCCTGTGTGCCTCGCAACGCTTGTCGCAGCATTGCTGCAAGGAAGGAGAGTGCACAATGCCCGCCGTCCTCACCCCAGGCACACGTGACACGCCTTGCTGCCCTTGTCGTTCACAAGCGCCTTGCACACGCAGCTCATGTATAAAAGGGAGCTGGTGGCCCTGCGTGCGCACTGGCCTGGACATAAAAAGCTGTCGCAGGTGAAGACCAGTGCCAGCAGGCTGGAGCTGCAAATGCCGCAGATTGACTCTATCGTGGGTGAAGCAGGCGCAACCACGCACACCCTGCGCCTGCCCCACAAATTGAAAAATAAAGATCATCAGGGCCGGGCGACGAGCTTGCAGAGGCAAAAGCAGCACAGAGGACAGTGCCTTATACCGCCCTAGCCAAAGCGGCTGCACAAGGCAAGCGCAAAGTATGGCCTGTCTCCTCGGGAGGCCATGGCCCGCTCCCTTCCCGCCTCTCCTACCCCAAGCGCAAGCTGCAACCCTAGTATCCATGTGAAGTTGACCAGGAGGACCAGGGGAAGCAGAGGGGGTTCGACGGGGGGGGCCACAGCAACAGTGGCGAGCATGCACATCCCGCGCACGGCGACGCCGCACGCACGCGGCCCCACCGCTGCACCACGTCTTGCAGGCTGAGCGCGTCAGGGCACTTCATCTATGCGCGGCGCTTGGGGTGCGCAGCTCACACCGCCAGGGCATTGCGCTGCTCCTACCGAGGAGCGCAGCAAACACGACAAGCACGCTTGGCGCAGCCCAGTGCTGTTTCCCGCTCGCGCTCTAAGCGAGCTGGTCTAGCGCGTAGCTGCTCGAGCGCCTCCAAGTAACCCTGGACCTCCAGAAGCCGCCATGCAGGCGCCTGAAGCCCATGCGCGTTCGCTGCGGCCCGCCGCCGCACGAGCTGCCAGGGCCGCGGGCGCGCGCGCGCGGCGCGCGCGCTCAGTTCATGAGCACGCTCAGCGTCGCGCGCAGCTGCTCGCGCCGCGGCTCGGTGAGGTGCGGCAGCACCGCACGGATCAGGTCGACCGGCACAATTGCGCGCGCGTACTCGGCCGCCTCGAGCGCGCCAGCGGCCTGTGCGGCGCGGTACACCTGCGGCCGCGGCGGCCAGTGGTTGCCTGTGAGTCCCAAGGCGGGACATGCCGATGGCAACGGCCCGCATGGCTGCATGCTAATATGTTGGGGAATAAACATCTAGGTCCTCCTGTCCTGCATGCGCCCCAGCGTGCTCACCAACATGCTCCTTCGCATACAGCTCACTCACATCCCCTCACAGGTACCGGTGGAACCCACGCCGCCCCACAAGACAGCGCGCGCAAGCTGAGCACGGGGCCGGCTGCGCGCACGTCGAGCAGCGTGGCCATGTGGCGCTCGAGCGGCCCGAACAGCGCATTGAAGGCGGCGCGCCAGGCGCGGCCGTGCGCCGCGTGCGCGTCGTCGCCCTCCGCGGGCCGGCGCTCGGCCGCGTACTCCGCCAGGTCGGCGTCCTGGCCGGGCGCTGCCAGGGTTAGGGCTTGGGCAACAGTGCGCCTCTGCGAGCCCGCCTCTGGCAAGGCGGTGAGGCATGTGTGCGCCCTGGGACGATGCTGTGTAGCAGAGCGTCAGTCAGTGCGGCATCTCGTGACAGCTGAGCCCCACCTGCCAGGCGGCCTCCCACACATGGCGCACGGACACCCTCTGCACGCCGCTGCTCGCAGCCACAGAGGCTTAGCGCCGACAAGGCCGCTTGCGCTGAGCGACAGCACAGCCATCGACGCATGCCTGCCCGGCCTCTCACAGCACAGGAGCAGCTTGCGACACACCGGCACTAAGCAAGTTGTGAGGCGCCCGGCACCTTTACCGCATCCAGCAGGCAGACTGGGGTAGGGCAGCATAGAGTTTCGGGCGGTCACAGCGCTGGAGCCTGTGCGGCGCGCCTGCGCGCTGAGCAGCAGCGCGGCGAGCACGTCGGCGAGCCAGGCGCGGTGGCTGCCGCTGCGGTCGCCCGCGGAGAACATCGGCAGCAGCGCGGCCGCGGGCGAGGCCGCCGCGTCCGGCGGCGGCGCGCCCAGGCCGCCGGCCGCCAGCGCCGCGCCGCAGCCGCAGATGGCCGCCGGCGTCTCCAGCCGCCGCAGCACCTGCGGCGGCGCAGTGCCTGGTGAGCCGCGGTGTGCTTGCAGCGGTATCCTGGTACGAGCGGTATACGCAACAGGTGCTGACTGTGTGGACAGGCGGGAAGCACACCCCTGCAGGGAGCAACGGCAGACGCGCAAGCAAACAGGCGCCTGGGCCGCCTGGTGCCTCCGCTGCGCGGCGCGCGCGGGACACCGCGGGCGCCTGTAGCTGCGGCAGCGCCCGGTCCACGTAGACGCAGAGGCCGCCCGGCAAAGCTAGACACGCAGGCGTGGCGGGCCTGGCCGGCGCAGCGGCAGCGTCCGGGTCGGGAGCTGAGCAGCCAGTGCGGGAGCACACGCGAGCGCGCGGGAGGCGGGCGTCGCGGCGCATCGCACCTTGGCAGCGGCCGCCGCCAGCTGCGCGGTGGCGCCCAGCTCTGTCGTCGCCGCGTCGGCCATCGCGTCCGGGCCGCCGACGGAGCCGCCGGGCCCCGCGCCCACGCGCGCGCCCGCCCGGACGCCCGCGCCGAACAGCGCGCGCGCGTTGCGCAGCACCGCCCACAGCGGGCGCAGCGGCGACGGGCGCGCCGCGCCGCGCTGCTCGTCCGCCGGCGCGGCGCTCGCGTCGCCGGGGTCTGCCTCGGGCCCTGGGCTGGGGTCCGGGCCCTCCAGCGCGCACAGCGGCGCGTCGAGCGCGTGCAGCGTGCGCGCCAGCAGCGCGCGGCCTTTGTGCAGCGCCATGAGGCGCGCAAACACGCCGTCCGCCGCCGACGCGTCGCCCGGCGCCGGCTCCGGCGCCAGCCGCAGGCTGGACGCCAGCGCCTGCGGCGAGCGCGCGCGTCAGCGCTTGGCCACGCGCGCATGCGCCTGGGCAGGGCGCCGGGCATGCGCAGGCGCTGCGGCACCGGACAGCGAGCCGTGCTGCGGCCAGCAGCGGCGCGCGCTTTCAGTGCTGCATCATCAGGGTACAGACCCTGAAAACCGGGGTTTTCAGGGTCCGGCAGGAGCGTGGCGCGCGGCGGCGAGTCGGCCGCGGCGGCATCGGCGGCGGCGGCTGCGGCTGCGGCGGCGGCGGCGGCGGCCAGGCGCTGCTCGAGCGCGGCGCGCTCCGCATGCGCAGCCTGTGCGCGCTCGGGCGAGTCAACTCAGCCCCTTAGAGCTGCATTGGCGCTGACGCGCCGACGCATGCAAACTCTGCCATGGAAAGGCCTGCGCCGAATGTCAGCAACGGCGGCACGAGCGAGCGCTTGTCACGCGGCCGGGGCCCGCCTGCAGCGTCTCGGCCAGCGCGGCCCGCTCGCGCTGGGCGGCCGCCAGGCGCGCCGCGGCGCCCGCCTGGCTGGACGCAGCCAGGCGCGCCGCGCCGCGCGCATCCTCCGCCGCCCCTGAGCGGCGGGGCAGGGCCAGGGCGCCCTGTTTGCGCTTGCGGCGTGCGCAGCTGCCGGCAGCGCGCGGCGCCGGGCGGCCGCGCAGCTTACGGGCCTGCCCCGGCAAGAACGCGGCCCGGCTGCGCTGCAAGGGACAGCGCAAGCGCCACTGCAGCCTGCTCAGGTGCCCTGCTCTCCGGCGGCGGCCCGCCTGCTGGGCCTCAAGCAGCGTCGTTGCGCCGGCCGAAACAAACTGCGTTCCAAGGGCCTGCCAGCCGCCCGACACCAGGTGCAGGGCGGACCCTGGCGCGCGGAGCCCGGCAGCGCGAGGCGCAGGCGCAGCGTGTCGAGCGGGTGCGTCAGCGCGGTGGCCGTCATGCCCGCGCCCGCGCCCGCCGCCAGCCGCTGCGGCACCGTCAGGCGGCCGTCCTGGCGCCGCAGCAGCGCCCAGTCGACCCCAGGCCATGCGCTGCCGTTCTAGCGCCGCAGCAGCGCCCAGTCAACCCCAGGCCATGCGCTGCCGTGTGAGCGCGGTGCGGAGCTTAGGCACGGCGCTGCATTGCAGCCATGCAGCCCACAGTGGCGAGAAACAAGCGCTCCGCGCCGCGCGCCATGCTGCGCTGTCAAGGGGGAGCTGCCGAGGCCTGCGCCGGCGGAGGCGCGCGGCGCACCGGCGGAGCGAGCAGGCGCTTGTAGTAGTCGTTGGACATGAGCTGCGCGGCCGAGTACGGGAAGATCCGGACGACGTTGGCGCTGTTGCCCTTCCAGAACGCCAGCGCGCCCTCCTCCCTGCGGGCGCGGCGCCGCCGCGCTCGCGCCCGCGCGCCGGGCGCGTCCTCGGGCAGGCGCCGGCGCAGAGCGCCCAGCGCAGTGCTTGGTTGCACAGCTTCATGTTCAGGGTAGGGTTTTTGACAAGGGTGGGGTAGGGTTATACGGAGGCGGACGGGGCGCACCGGAACACCTTCCATGCGGCCTGGCGCAGGTTTGTGTACGCCTGCGAGGACACGCCGGACGACGCGATGGCCTGCGGGCGGCGCACAGCCGGCGTTTTATCACTGTGCCCTGAGTAGCCTTGGGCCTGCACGCTGCATCACTGGCTGAGTCGTGCCTCTGCAAGGGCCAGGGACGCAGCAGCTACAGTGACAGTAGTGTCACTGAGGGTGAGAGACTCATCAAGCGGCTGTATTATAGAACGTAAACTCACCCACTACCACCCATCTTGATCAAGGCAATGTTGGATGGGAGCTTCCCACCTGGACTTGGAACAGCAGCTTCAGGCGATCAGCGGGCGCGGTGACTGTGCGCGCCACCGCCCCAGCCGTCCCGCCCGCCACAAACATCCTGCGCAGACACAGCACACGTGGTCCGAGCGCAACCGTGATGGGCTTATCGCCCACGACACACTTTATGAACTGGCGGCAAGCACCTGACTCCATCCGCGGTCGTCGCCTGCCTGCCCCCGCCGTGGGCGGGGCGTGCGGCGGGCGTGCCGTGCATTGCGCCCGCCCCCACATTGTCACATAGCGTCCTGCGGGTTGCCCAGTCTGCTTGCGCGCAACCACGGTGCTAAGCCACGCGGCCGCTGGAGGATTCACCCGTGATCACCTTGAGATAGCTGCTCCTCTTTCACATACTCCTCTTTGTGTGATCAATAGATCGAGCAAGGGCCTGGCCAGGCCTGGTCCCAGGACTTGGGCCGAGACACGTCGCCCGTCCGGCCCAGCGCTCCAGTAGCTTGTTTCGTTTATTTATCCGCTCCGGGAGGCCCGGCAGCCCCGCACGAAAAGTGCAGTGCTCGCTGTTGTGGTCATCCCGCCCACAATGCTGCAAGAAACAACCTGTCTTACCTTGGTAACGGCCGCCTGATAAGTGTTGGTGCTACCACTGGGCCCACACTGCTCCTCAGGCCTTGAGGTGAGACCAGCGCGCTCTCCTGTTGGTCGCAAGGTTAGGCTGACTGGTCAGCCTACGCCGCGCTGATGTGGCAGTTGCAAGCAGTGCTGCCGCAGGACTGCTGGCCAGTGCAGCCTCCCGCACTGCCTAGGACTCGCGCTTGCTGGGCCTGGCGCTGCAGCACCTGCGCATGATCTGCCTGCGGCAGTTAGCATTGACCATTCCCTCGTTTCGAGTAAACTTCGCACGCAGGTGACAAGCTGAGAACGTGTGATGCCAGGCACTCAAGCTTCCCCGCCGTGTGCAAGGGCGCAGGCGGTGTGCCGGGGGCATGCCCCTGCCAGCGATGCACTCGCTGACGCCGGAGCTGCTGCCGGCGCCGGGCGGCCCCCGCAGGGTAATCCTCGGCAGCCGCGGGAGGCTGGGGCGCCCGGCCGCCGCCAGGCGCGCGCCTATCCAGCGCCTCGCGGCGCCGGCCGGCCGGGCAGGCGGCACCGTGCTGCCGCGGGCGCCGCCGCAGGAGCGCGCGCCGAAGCTGGCGCGCCCGCCCGCCAGCGCGCCCCCGCTCTCGGCCAGCGGCGGCGCCCGCAGCGCCGCCGCCGAGCTGCACCGCCGGCGCAAGGTCGCGCGGATGGAGCGGGCGGCGCGTCGCGGCGCGGCGCGGCCGCCCGCCGCAGCGCCTGGCGCGGGGAGGCGCGCCGCAGCGGCGCCCGCGGCGGTACAGGGAAAGCGCGGCGCGGCGCCAGCGTCTAGTGCCCTGGCGCTGGGCGCCAGCGCGCTGCCGGGCCGCACGGAGGCCCCGCTGTGGCGGGCGTGGGCCGCGGCGGTGCCCGAGCTGGACGGCCTGCACAAGCCCGTCGGCCTGATGCTGGCGTCGGCGCTCGTCCTCAGCTCGGCGGTGCAGCTGTCGGGTGCGTGAGGGGGCGCGATACCCTGTTACAAAGTTGCTTAGGCAGCGTCACAACAGTGTGCGTGGCCTGGCAGTACACACCAAAATGGCGTTGGGACGGCGAGGCCCTTCGGTGTGGTGCTTCGGCTTGCCTGCCTGCCGCCTCTTGCTGGCGGCGCACACTTCTTGATGTCTGGACCAGAATGCGCGCAAGGGAAGCAGCCAAAGAGAGGCGGCGACTCAGGCAGGCAGAGGCGGAGAGCGCGCTGCCGCAAAGCGCACCCTGAGGCCGTGCCCTGCGCGCGCAGGCGCGGGAGCGGTGGACGGCGTGCCGGCGGCGACGGGCGCAGCGCTGGGCGCGCTGTTCGCGGCGCTCAATCGCTTTGGCATGCGGCGCTTCTGGGCGGCGCCGCGCGCGCCGCTGAACGTGGTGGTCACCGGCGGCACGCGCGGCATTGGCAAGGCCGTCGCACGCGAGTTCCTGCTGTGCGTACCCAGGCGACAGAAGGCCCCGGAGTGCCCTGCAGCTTGCTTCTCGGCCTTGCCCCATGAGCCCAAGCAAGGCCGCACACGTGCTCAGGCCAAAGTGCAGATCAGATACTTACTCACCTGCACTGCCTGACACAGATATGACTGATGTGGGCAATGGGTCTCAATGAGTGCGCTAGTGCGTCAGTGTGACTGCCTGTGTTGTGTGGTGCTCCCTGCGGTGCTTGTGCGTATGTGCAAGGTGTGCTCTCCCTATGTTGCCAGTCCTTGGGGCTCTGTGCTGAGGTTGCATGTTCTGACAGGGCGGGCGACCGGGTAGTCATAACGTCCCGGACATCGGTGGGCGCACGACGAGCGATCGCCGAGCTGCGGGCAGAGGCGCGTGCCTGGGCGCCTTGCACCGGGGACCCGTGTGGCGAAGTGAAGTAGCGCTTGCTAAATAGCTGCCGCTCTGCAGCAGCAGTGGTGCTTGAGCTGCAACGTTTTCAGGGCGGGGCGAGAGTGTCTCAGGGCTGGGCAGGGTTTGCGCCCCAAGGAGGAGCCGCGTCAGATGCTGTGTGCAGAACATGGACCTGCATGCATCAGATTCACCCCGGTTTGGGGTCGACAAGCTGCCGAAGCAGCTTGTTGTGTCATAAACTGTTGAGCTGCTTGGTGACCGTTACTGCTACACGCACACCCTGCTCCTCACACGTGCTACCCTGACGCGGCTTTGCGCCAGACAAGGATAAAGATGTGGGAGGCGGGCGCGGAGGTGGATGTGGCCCTGCCCCCCCAGCGTGCAGCAGCCGGCGGAGGCCTCTCGTGCACCCTACCTTGGTCGTCCAAACCCTGTCAAAAACTTGCGACCCGCCGCGCCAGGTGAGCCCAGACGTGTGGGTGGCGGGCGTGGACTGCGACGTGGCCAGCCCCTCCAGCGTGCAGCGGCTCGCCGAGGCGGCGACCGCGCAGCTGGGCGCGATCGACGTCTGGATCAACAACGCCGGCTACTCCGGCAGCTTCCAGGCGCGCGCGCGGGGCGTCTGGCTCGCGCCGCTTGGCCCGTGCCCTGCTTGACCGTACCATGCAATTGAACACTCGTACCTTCAAGTATGACGCCCGCGAGCATGATGTGCCATCGAAGCGGTGAATCAGTGGTGTCAAGCATGTTTGTTTGGGCATGTGCGGCCTGTGCGGCCTCCATTTTCTCTTAGGGCGGCAACTTTGTGCGCGTTACCTGGGACCCGCAAGCGCGCCCCCGCCGCGCAGGAGGGCAGGACCGGCCTCCACGCCGGGCCTGACGCGTCCCTGCTGCGCGCGCGCAGTCGTTCCTGGACGCGACGCCGGAGCAGCTGCGCGCGGTCGTGACCACCAACCTGCAGGGCTCGCTGCTGTGCACGCGCGCGGCGCTGCGCGCGATGGCGCGCCAGCCGCGCGGCGGGCACGTGTTCAACATGGACGGCGCGGGCGCGGACGGCATGGCCACGCCGCAGTACGCCGCATACGGCGCCACCAAGGCCGGTGCGGGCGCCCGCGGCCGGCCCGGGCCTGCAGTCGTTTCACGCCTTGTTCGTTATGTTTTTCATGATTTTCATGCAAGATACGGCAATGCTTATCTTCTTGTTGGAAGGCAGGCTGCCGTGCGACTGCTCTTGGGTGTCCATGAGCGGTCTATACTTGTGGTGGTGCCGGTGAACAGGATCACCTGTGGCGGGCGTGTCGGCAGTCGATGCCCTGCCGGCCAGCCGGCCAGCGTCGTGCAGCTGCTCGTGGGTGTCCATGAGCGGTCTACACTTGTGGTGGTGCCGGTGAACAGGATCACCTGTGGCGGGCGTGTCGGCAGTCGATGCACTGCCGGCCAGCCGGCCAGCGTCGTGCGGCTGCTCATGGGCGTCGATGAGCGGTCTACACTTGTGGTGGTGCCAGTGAACAGGATCACCTGTGGCGGGCGTGGTGGCAGTCGATGCCCTGCCGGCCAGCCGGCCAGCGTCCGCTGGCCCTGCGCAGCACAGGCAGGGCAGCCCGAGACGCGCAGGCGGTCCAGGCGGACGCGCCGGCGCGCGTGCGCATGACCCATCGGGCGTTGACAAGTCGTCGCGGAGCATGGGTCTCATTACATTGCTGCCCGAGGGCGCGCTGCGCTGACACGCGCCCCGCGCGCGCAGGCATCGCGCACCTGATGGGCAGCCTGAAGGCGGAGGCGGCGCAGGCGGGCGCGCCGGTGGGCGTGCACACGCTCTCGCCGGGCATGGTGCTCACCGACCTGCTGCTCGAGGGCGCCTCCGATGCCAACAAGCAGGCGCGCGCCTGGCCGCCGCTCGCGCTCGCTAGCCGCGCGCCCGAAGGGGCCCCGGACAGCCGGCACCCCGCAACGCCCTGTGCGCGTGGCCGGGCAGGGCGCCTGCGGTGCTGGCGCTGCCCACGCGTGCACGCATGGCCAGCACGTGAGCTGGCCCAGGGGGGTTGGGAACCCTACCCTAACCCGCCCTGGTCGGTTGCGCGCAGATCTTCAATATCCTGTGCGAGCAGCCGGAGACGGTGGCTGCGTTCCTGGTGCCACGCGTGCGCACGGTGGCCGCGCGGCGCGAGGCCGGCCGCTACATCCGCTACCTCACCGCCTGGCGCGCGCTGGAGCGCTTCCTGACCGCGCCCTTGCACGCCAACCGCTTCTTCGACGGCGCGGGTGCGGTCGCCCGGGCGCCGCCGTAACGAGGCCCTGCGCCCGCATGCGTGCAAGCTGTGTTTCTAGGCTTCGACTTGACGGCGAGGGTGCGCGTCGGGGGCGGCCGTGGCGGGCCTCCATACCTCCGCATGCATGTGGGCGCTTTGTTCCGAGGCTTTGGCTTGAGCGTGTCTGAGTGGCTGTGCAAGCAGCCGGATTCAGCAGGCGCGGGGTGTCCTTACTTGGGCAGCCACTTGCGGCCGGGGCAGCCACTGTTGGGGCCAGGCGTGCCTGCTGGCCGTAGCACGGCCCCTTCGTTGCGGGGCGACAGGCTGCTGTGGTGGGTCAATGCATGCGGCATGGGCCGGGCAGGCGTCTGCGCGGGGGCTACTGCGGGACTCATGGCGCCGCGGGGCCTGAGGGCGCCGGGGCGAGCGCTGACCTGGCGCGCCGGTGCACCGCGCGCGCAGGCCGCCGGCTGTACGCGCCGGAGCGCGAGCGCATGTACGGCGCCAAGAAGCGGCGCACCGCGCGGCTGGCGGCGCGCGCGGCGCGGCGCTCGCGCACGCTCGCGCTCGCCTACTCGGCCTCCGTCGCTGCGTCTTACCTCATCCTGGTTGTCAACGCGGCCGCCGCGCTGCAACCTTGACCCTCCACGCGCGCTGTGCTGCTGCGAGTCCGCCCGCGCGCCCTCAGCGAGCGCCGCGCTGCCGGGCATGGCCGAGCGCCGGCGGCATGCTCATGCTGCCTCTGCCGCCCCGGCGCGTGCTAGGCATGTGCCTGGCAGCGCCGCTGGGTGCTGGCCGCTTCAGCGTGGCGTAAGGGCATAATGTGCGCATCACCCTGCCGCCGCCATGCTGGAGCGTCATGCGACAGCGTGTGCTCTGCTGGCCATCCCGTTGAGGACGAGCGCTGCGGCTGCAGGACAGTGCCTGGACCTCTCGAGTGCATGTTAAGCCAGTATTGCAGCGCCGTGAGTATGGATGATGAGCATCTGCTGTTGCTTGGTACGAGCCTGCTAACGCATTGATGGGGACGGTGCTGTGGCGACCCCCTAGATTAGGTCTGGTGTCAGGGCGCTGCCTAAAAGGGCGCGCGCGGAATAGCAGGGCTGTCGTGCGGCCACCATCTCCTGCCAGTGTGCTTTGCAGGCCGGGAGGGTGCAACGCCCTCCTCCCTAGGTGCTAGGTGTGGCCGGCGTGCTCCGCTCAGGGCTGCGCGGGTCGGCATGGGGGCCCGGCGCTGAGCGCGCGCGTCCCCTGTCGACCAGAAATGCCTGCACGCAACTCCCAATGCATGTCCGGCCGCGCGCTGGTGCAAGAAAGCTGCGAATGTATCAGTATCTGAGCTGTATGATAGCCTTGGGTGCGGCGCGCTAGCGCGCATCATTGTACCTGTGGACCCTCCCCCCCTCCCCTCGGTGTTCCTGGTGAGAAGATGGCGGCATGTCATGCGTTTGCTATCAAGTGATGAGATGAACTGCGCTGGCCGATGAAGATGTAAAAACTTGTCTTGCTGCATGAACCCATGGGACTGCCTTTTCACATAACGCCCCTACCAAGTGCCACCCGTGTACGCCTTGGAAGAGTGCGCTAGCTACCATCCCAAGTGACCGATTCTCGAGTTGCATTGTCGAACGACGTCAGGAAATTGCAGCTGCGCTGGCTCTCTGCAGCGTTTCCCTCCCTGATCTGCTTGGCGCTCAGACAAGGCTGATGCGGACAGCGGGCTTGCACCGGCCGCGCGTGCTGCGGGTGTGCTGCGAAGCCAGCGCCAGCGATGTGGAGAGGCCAGCGCGGCCGCGGCGCTCCAGGGTACGTATTCCGTTCTGGAGCAGAATGCGATGCATGCACTTCTGGCCGCTGACCGGCCTTGTTTTGTATGTTTTGTAAAGAGTAGTGCGCTGCGCCAGTGCGAGTTGCAGTCAGGGCGTCCACAGGGGCCAGAGTGCCTAGGCAGGCACTCCCATGCTCGCACGCCTGTGTCAAGGACCGGCAGAGGAACATCACCAGCAGTGACTATGAGCTCTGCGCGCAGCGCGCCAAGAAGCCTGACCTGGCGGAGCTGTCAGAGAAGAGTGCGGCTCTGCTCGAGCAGACGCATGTGCCGTTTCACTCGCTGACGGGGTCGGCGGACGAGAAGGACAGCGAGCCCGTCAGGCTGCTTGACCAGGCTGAGACAGAGCTGGCAGGTGAGCTGGCTCCGCTGCCTGCGCAAGCTGGTCCTCTGTTCGCGTGAGTGTGTCACTGCAAGGCAGCGCTCCAGAGAGCTGTGGTTGTGTGGCAGCGTGTCAGCAGTGGCCGTGCAAGCTGACCGCACAGCGTGAGAGTACCTTGTAGGCTGTGCACGCACATGGGAGGCGCAGGTGACGCACTCCTGCCTTGGACAAACGCCGCAGCTGGCCAAGCCTTAAGACCTGCTTGTTGCGGCAGATTACTGCAAGAACCTCCCGGAAGGCGCCTCGACCGACAGATGTTGGCAGGCCTATAATATCTTTGAAAGCAAGAAGCGCGAGGCGGAGGGCTCCTGCTCGCTGGAGGAGTCGTCCGGCGTGGCCGGCGGAAGCGGTGCGCGCGCCCCGTACGCGCAGGCTCTGCTTCTTCACAGACCATCTATTATGTCGGCAGTTGGGTGCTTCAGTGTAGTTATCTGTACTGCGCAGCTGCTTGCAAGTACTATCAATGTTTCAAGGACATTGTCTTTGAGACGAGGCAGAGCCAAGAAAGCTTCTGTATGCTCAGATAGAGTATGTGAGGCTGCAGAACGGCTGCGCATGTATATGCCGCTGCTGGCAGGAGAGCTGTAGCTGCCCTGGCTGCTGCCTGGCCGGCAGCGCCGCCCGCCGTGCGCGTCCTGGGCGAGCCTCGACCAGAGCCTTGCTCCGGCCACTGCCCCAGGCTACCCGCGCGGCTGCCCGCGGCGCCGCCCCTGGCGCGCGCGAGCACCGCCGCCGGGGCGCAGGCTGCATGTCGCTGGAGCGGCTGGAGGACTTTGTGCGCCAGATGGTCGGCCAGGCGCCCACGCGGCTCTTTGTGCAGACGCTGCTCGTGCTGGACCGCGCCGAGCACCAGAGCGCCGAGGCCAAGGCGAAGATTGTCGACAAGGTGGCCGCCGCCAGCGGTGCGAGCCCTGCAGCAGTTTGCAGGGCTTGACAGGCCGCGGAACCCTGAGGCTGGCGCGGAGCAGGGCTGTAAGACGTGTATCAGGTAGAGGCTGACCAGGCGCTTGCTGAGGCCATCCTCGCATGCCAGCCTCGCATGCCAGCCTTGCATGCCAGCCTCGCATGCCAGCCGCCTGACATGCCTCGTGGCGACTGGCAGGAGCTGTCTGCCGGCAAACGTGGCAGTCTGTGGACGTGTATGGCACAATGGCAGGGATCTCATGTGGTGCAGAAGCAGCGATTTGCAGTCTATCTGGGATGTGTATTGTAATTCAAATGGTGCAGAGAGCGGTGCAGAGAGCGGGGTCGGGGGTGTGCGGGTGCCTGATCTGTTTGAGGCATTTGCCTGATGAGCCAAGCCTGAAGTGGTGTTACCGAGGAGCCAAGGTCATGCCATGTGTGCTGCCATGGATGTCTGCTCGCTACTGCGCCCCGAGTCTGATCGGGCTGGCCGGCGTCTGTGCGTAGAGGCGGCCGAGCGCGCGGAGGACCCCGAGGTTGCGCGGCGGGAGCGGCTGACGGCGCTCTTCTATGCGCTCGGTGACGCCCTCGGGCTTGCTTGCTGCTGGCCTAACCCTATATACCCTAACCCTACCATGCGCTCCTGAGTCAGGCTCAGGAGAGCACTGCGCCGTGCTGCCCTGCGAGCGCGCTTGATCTGGTCCTCAGATGCGCCGGCGCGCGCGTGCGCGGGGGCTCTGACCCCGCGTGCGCCGCCGCGTGTGCGGCAGACACGGACCTGTCCGGGACGCTGGATGTTGGCGAGTTTCGCGACGCCATGCGGCGGTTTGGCTCGGAGCTGGACGGTCGGGCAGCAGGTGCGCGCATGGCCGACTGCACTAGTGCTGAGAGCCTTTGCTGCAAAAGCCTTACAGAGCCACCCGGCATAGGAGCGACCCCATGCAAATGTTTAAGTTTCCACACCACGCAAAGTGGCTAGGTCAGTGCTTAACCTTCGCTCTTGAAGGCGGAGTAGTGCTCGTCCGAAGTTTTCCATTCCACTGTGTGCTGGGGCCAGATTTGCAGAGAGGTATGCGATCCAGCGCAGAGTCTGTGGTTGACTCACTACCGCTCTGCAAACCTGACTCTAGCACACAGTGGGATGGCACACTCTGGACGTGCTCTGCACCACCTTTAATAGCGCAGGTTGAGCACTGCCGCCCTCCGTACCGGCCTGGGGCCTCATAATGCTATATCCTTCCTAGCACGCTGGCCTGTGTGCAGCACCGCTTGTGAGCAAGGGCTGAGCGCGCAGGCAAGGTGCTGGATACCCTCGACATCCATGGCTCCATTTCACTAGAGCACTTCTTGACCATCGCGGAGGCGCGCCTGCCGACTCTGTCAGACTTGCCGACTCTGTCTTTTCACCTCTCTGTCTGGACCCAGCTCTGTGACGCCTGCAGACCCTGCGGTGATGGCAGCAGGCACACTCTCTGCAGGGACAATGTGCGTACAGAATGCGTACAGATTGGCAATGCATACGTCATGCCGGGCCGGCATCCGCTGTTCACCTTGCATGCTCAGGATATCTGCCTGCGTTTGGCAAGATGCGGGAAGCGCGCGGCGTGTCACCTGCCTCTGCATTGCGCCCCTCTCACATCGCCGTGTATGGCGCCCCTCTCACATTGCCGCGTGCAGGCGCGGGGGCCGCATTGGCAGGCCCCCGCACCCTCCGGAAGCGCCGGGCGGCTCAATGTCAGGCAGCGGCGGCGGTGTAAGCATCGGCGGCCCTGGCCGGCAGACGGAGGATGCTGAGGGTAGGGTAGGGTTAGCCCAAAGCCTCACACCGGCAGCGCGCGCGGCGCGGCAGGCAGAGGAGCTGGTGGCGAAGACGCAGCTGGCCACCTGGCTGCGCAGCCGCGCATATGTGGAGCAGCTGCCCAACCACCTGGACAGCCTGCTGTAGGCGTGCGCCGGCTGCGCAGCCAGCGCTGTGCAGCCGTGCGGCTCGCGCGGCGTGCGGTGCAGCACAGCGCGCCCACGCGGCGCCGCCGCACGCCCCGGCCGCACTGTCTGTGCCACTTTGTGACTACCAGCTGCGGCGGCTGCCAGCTGCAGAGTGCGCTGCGCTGTAAAAGCGGCACAGCGGGATGGGGCGCGTGGCTGCAGGACTGTGCCGCTCTGGTGTGTTTTGTGTATCACTTTGATTTACAGATTGCTTGAGAGAGGACGCAACATGTAGTAGCGATGCTCGCGATGGATCTTTGCAGTGTGCATGCACAGAGCTGTGCAGCTGCAAGCTGCAGTGGATGCTCCCCGCATGACATGGCCGTAGCAGAGTCGCTCAGAAACGCCTAGTGATTGGGTGATTGCAGGACATTACCATTGCTAGCGGCTGCCTTACAGTCAAGTGAACATGCAAACGTTAAGCAGGGTGCATGCAATGCGCTGTATGAAGCATTAGACTTGGGGCAGGCGCGCCTCTGCAAGCTTGCCTGGGGCATGACGTGCGGTCAACGCAGCAGAGCGCCAGGGAAGCGACAGACTGCAAGACAAACCAGCGTAGCAAGCACATGAGCGAGCATGCTGCAAAACGAGACCGCAGAGACCATAAGAGCATGCATTGCAATGCAAACCGGGGTCCAGCCAGAAGCAAGCACTGGTGGTCGTGGCGCTTTGCCAGCGTGCTTAGCTGGATGTGCCCTCACTCCTGCGTATTCCACTATGCCCAAGACCATGTAACTGCTGCCCAGCGCGTGACAAGCATCATAAGCAGGCACGGCATCCGCGCTTGGAGATGCAAGACCGCACATTGTCGGGGCAGAGGCCCTGGTGGGAGGGGGGGTCGGGTGTACGCCCGCAAAGATGCGCAGCGCACCCTGCAACATCATGCCGCATGGTCCTCAGCAGCTCAGACTCTGCCTCAGCAGCATCGGCAGCCCCCTCCCCCGCACCTCTTGGTGCTCAACAAGGCCCCTGAGTGTCAAGCTGGCACCCCCAAAAAAACCCAAAAACACTTATAGCAGGCCGGACGATGTGCCCGAAGTTAGGTCCACAGCGTCTACGCGCACCCGCAGCCCCCATACCACCAGTAGCAGGGGTGCATTGTATTTGCACTAGAGTTTCTGCACTACAGCTTACTCCCACACACACAGAGCCCAGCGAGCTGCTTTGCAGGCCGATGCAGCAAGCACACCTCTACAAACACAATCACTCTCTGACGGCGGCGGAAATGCACATGCTGCACCAGCGCTCGCCGCGTCAGGCCAATCCCGCTGCCAGCAGGCGCAACCATACACTTCCAAACCATGCCTGCGCGTGCTTCTCTGCGGGGCGCTCTGCCGCCCACTGCCCAGCGCGGCCGCCCGCTAGCCGCACCGGCGCTGCATGCAGGCAGCAGGATGCACATGCCGCTTGCTGCGCCCTCGCCGGGGGCGGCCGCGTCAGCTGACGGCCCCAGGGCTGCACGCGGGCAGCAGGCCGCGCACCAATTGGGCCGCCCTCGCCAAGGCGCGGTTAGCTGACGGCACCAGCGCTGCATGCGGGCGGCAGGCCGTGCGCGCTGCCCAGGGCGTCCTCGCCGCTCGGCATCCTCCGCGCCGCGCCGTTGGGCAGGCCTGCGCACACCCAGGGAGCTCCTCGGCTGCCATTGCGGGGCAGGCGGGCCTCCCGGCCTGCTGCCAGGGCTTTCGCCGTGCAGGCGTAACAGTCGCCCGTCCCGTGCAGAGTGGCCCGCCTACACTGCAGCCCGAGCGCACCTGGACCTCCTGCAGGCCTGCCAGCATGCCAGTCACCCCTGTGACATCTACATGGCATCCACATCAGGGCTTTCTTCCGCCAGCCAGCACCCTCACCCTCATTATCTCCCACCCCTGGTGTCCCTGCAACATCAAGTAACGGCCCCAGGCGGCCAATCAATGCAACCAGCCCGCTCGCCCGCCACGCGGTGCAACAGGGCTGCCAGGGCCGCACCGCCATACGCGCCGCCCCGCCGGCCGGCGCCCGCCGCGTCGCCGTTGGCGCGCGCGCCCGACGACGCGCCCGGCTCGGATGACAGCCGCGAGCCGCCCGACCCCGACGGCTCCGAGTCGGTCTGCGACGCGCCGCCGGCGCTGCGCTCGGCCGCCGGCGCGGCGCCCGCCGCATGCGATACCGCCTGCGGCCCGCACGGCGCCCATCATGCTGTGCGGTCAGCCGCAGCACCTGTGAGCAAGGCAGAAGCTTGGGGTGCAGGTGCGAGCAGCCTGTGTCTCGCGGCCGTCCTTCAAGATCCTGCCTCGCCACCTGCGGCCCGCCCCGGCCCTGTTCCGGCGCTCATGCGCGGAGTGTGCCGGCCAGCACGCACTGCGCAATGCGCATAGAGAGCATGGGCTGCAACGCTGCGACGCGAAGACTTGTGACCAGCCCCTTGCGCGGGCCTCTGCGAGCTGTACACACCTTGCTCTGATGCAGATGCAGGGTGGCGCCCAGGCGCAAGTGCCAGCAGCCCATACATTGTCACGAGCACAACAGCATGTGTTGCCTGCGTAGTCCCAGTCTAGCAGGCACATGGAGTCGAGGGCCAGTCTAGCAGGCACATGGAGTCGAGGGCCAGCGGCTGCAGCACCAGGCCACCCGCGGCGCCGCACGCTTGCAGGCAAAAAACCCTACCCTGGCCCTCTCCTGGCGCGCGAGACGGCGCACCGAGTCGGGCTCCAGCGGCTGCAGCACCAGGCCGCCCGCGCCGAGCAGCGCGCCGCGCGGCAGCGGCCGCCCCGACAGGCTTCGGTTGATCGCGTCCAGGTCCTTGCCGGGCGACTGGTACGCGCTCGCGCTCTCGCCCAGCCGTGCCGACAGCCGCGGCGCGCCGCCCACAAAGCGCTGCGCGCGGCGCGCGCACGCGTGGGCCCGGGCGCTCGGCGGCGGCTCTGACGGCGGCCTCGCCGGCGCTGGGAGTGGCGTCCCGGTGCAGCAGCTAGGGCACGGGGGCAGGGGTAAGGGAGCCGTGTGGGGAGCGGGCGTGGGGAGCGTCGCATCAACGCACGGTCGCAGCTGAGCGCGTCCGTGAGGGGGCCCCACGTAGTATGCGAGTTCAGGGCCACGCGGCGCCGCCGCCTGCTGCTAGTAAATTTAAGACATCCTCGCTACTTGTACCTATTGCTTTCTTTTCCCCTTTCTTTTCCACAGGGCAGGCGGCCGGCGCGCCGCACCTGCTGCGGCGACTCGCGCAGCGGCGAGATGAAGACCTGGCAGGCGCGGCCGGGCGACACAAACTTGGCCCCGTGGCCGGCCGCGCCGGCGGCGGCCT
>JAABUV010001919.1_pt1 | contig 29294 bp, 32 predicted proteins | sample 5559971 | NCBI WGS metagenome assembly JAABUV01 (sample SAMN10711881, study PRJNA513362) | rock metagenome | isolation source: Antarctica rocks | place: Antarctica: Victoria Land, Knobhead nord | collected 2015-12-19
CGCCCTCCCCGCCCTCCCTGCCTGCCCTGCCGCCCGCACAGCGGCTCCGGGCAGCGGCCCCCGAGGCGGGCCGGCGCCGCCTGGCGCACCTCGCGCGCTCAGGCTCCCAGAGGGAGGCAGGCCTGCCGCTTTTGTGCGTTCGCTGGCAGAGCCGAGTCGGCTATTGCTCAGCATGATGAAGGAGCTGGTTCAGCAGTGGGCGTGCCTGCCCGAGCGCTGCTGCACTGCTGAGCGCGCTGGCAGCTGAGCGCGCTGGCAGCCCAGGTCCGTCCGCCGCTCCGTGCGCGGTCGGCGCGCCAGGCGCACGGCGCGCGCCCGCACGCCCTGAGACGGCCAGCCGCATCCGACTCGGCGTGCGGCGCAGGTGCACCTGGCGCAGGCGCGGCTGGCGCGGCACCCGGAGCTGGGCCTGGTCGTGTACCCCAACATGTCGGCGACCGGCGAGCGCGCCAGCAACCCCAAGGAGCGGCTGCAGGCGCGGCCTCGCGCCAGGCGCCCGTTTCCAGAACAAGACAAGTCGGTAAATAGATTGCTTGGGCGAGCACGGATTGCTCAGGCGAGCGTGTGCCAGGGGACTGCAAGCGAGACCATGCAACTGAGAGCGCGGGTTGGACACAGGTGGCGCTGAACTACAACATGGCCGACTGGGAGCGCTGGCGCCTCGTGGTGGCGCCGCGCGACACGCTGATGGCGCACCGCCCGCCCGCGCCCGCCGCGGCCGCGGCCGCGATGGCCGCGCCGGCGGCGCGCGGCGGCGCTGTGGGGCCGTCCCCGCGCGCCCGCGACGCGGCTGGCGCGGGCGCGGAGCGCGGGCCCTTCCGGATACATTCCGCGTCGCTCCGGCAGCCGGGCAGCGGCGGCAGCGGCGCGCGCGCCAAGCGGCGGCGGAGCCAGCAGGGCGAGGCTGAGGAGGAGGAGGAGGAGGAGGAGGAGGAGGGAGGCGGCGGGTAGGCGCAAGCGCGCGCCGCGGTGAGGCTGCCGTGCGTGGCAAGGCAAGCCGCGCTGCTGTGGGTAGACCCGTTCTGTGTGTCATGCTGACCTGTACGACCGTCCAGCCGAACTCGAGCACTGACATGTGTGCAGTTTTGTGCCGGCATGCTGTAGCACCCAAGCGCGTGCTGTCTTGTGTGGAAGCCCACAGTGCAGCTCTAGCAAGGTCCAGTGCGTTGTCCAGGGCCCTGCATGTCACTCATGCGAATGCATTGGACATGGATGCCCCATGAACTCATGACCTCTCTTTAAGGGCCGCTTTTGGTGGCTGTAATGCCAGGCTGCGAGCCTGAGAGGCAGGCGAGCTCGCATCGCACGAGAGGCTTCCTGGTGTCCTTGACAGATGATATGCGGCCTAGCCCGACGCGCAGGGCGCAGAAAGAGTGGTTTGAAAGTCCCCTGTTTGATGACAGCAGGTCCATTATGTCGTCCCGGCAAGCTCCCCCATGACACCTTCAGAAACAACTTGCATTGCTGATGTCCGGCGTAGTGACCACACCATGATTACAAAACGCACTGCAGCACTTGCTGCGGCGGGTTCAAGGCAACACCTGCAACACACCCTGTTCTCTGCTCTACCATAGCGCACCCGGCATGCGTTCGGCTGCCACAGCCGCGCCAACCTGACTCTGCATCCGACTTGACGTCTGCCTCAATGCCCTCAACCCAGCACCTGCGCAGCTTGCTCAGCCAGCTCCCTCGTCACGTTGTCCAGACCCTCCGCGGCCGCCAGCTCCTGCGCATGTGTAAGAATAGTAAATGCTGAAGAAGAAAGAGCCTGACCCTAGCAGCTTCAAGCCAGCTAGGTAGCCTACGCATGGACCCGGCCAAGCCTCCAGAGCTGCAGCCGTTGATCGTGCCAGCGTGCTCACGGTCATGTTGGGTATGTGGCGGTCGGGAGCGGCGCACATGTGCAGCCCGTGCGCTTCAATCAGTCAAGAACGCACCGCCCAACAGGCAGGCGCCAGGCATGCTCTGCGCTCTCCCCAATGGCCTGCCCGAATGCGGAGTGTGCAGCAAACAGTGTTCAGGTGATCTCAAGAGCGTGCAAGCAGCTGCCAGCAGGGGCGGGGGCAGCGCGCCTGCAGCGCCTGCGCCGCGCCGGCGCGCTGCAGCGCGGCGCGCAGGTGCGGCTCGGCCGCCAGCTTGAGCGCCGCGCGCAGCCCGCAGCGCAGCGCGCCCGCGCGCACCGCCGCCGACGGGCCCTCCCCCGCGGCCGGCGGCTGCCATGCGAGCAGCACCCCGAGCGGTCGTCAGGCACGCCATCTGGAGCAGTCTGTTGCGCAGACCAGGCTGACATGACACCCTCCATGAGGAGGCCGATGATCTCCCAGTTTCGGCTGCTACGAGGGTCACCTGCTGACGGGCACACAGGGTGGGCTCTCTGCGCAAGACGCATCTCACTGCGCCGCAGAAAGGAGGTCCCTGAGGTCAGGGCATCATCACAGGAGCTGGCGGCACGGCTAGCACATTGCGGCCATGCACCCAGGCAAGCGTGGCCTGCAAAGCCTGGCAGCGCCAGCTCCCATGATCAGCTCACGCTCCCAGGTCACCCAGTCGGCACGGCCGCGCATGCGCACCAGTGGCCTGACCACATAGTGACCTTGATCTATCATTACCTACCTTGCTACAGAGCTCATGTGTGACTTAGCCAGCGCCTCTGCAGCTCAGTGGCAGGCAGCGGCGCGCGTTAGAGCCCGAGGGCCGCACCGGCCCGCCCGTGCGCAGCATCGCCACCAGGCGCTCCGCGGCGCCGGCCTCCGCCGCCGCGACGGCCGCTGCGCCGCCGGCCTCCGCCAGCTTGCCTGCCCGGCGCGCGGCCGTATCAGCGCGCCCGCACAGCCTGGGAGTATCATGCCAGAATCTCTGGGCTTCTCCCATCACAGACGCGCTCCGTCCCTTCCGGCCAGCTCGGACCGGCCTAGCAAGGCCCTGCAAGCCGTGTCACACCACTCCCTCCAACACCGCTTTCCTCAGTGCTTGTACAGAGCAACGTGCCTAAAGCTTGGGTGATGGCGCGCCGCGTCCGCATCGGCGCAGGCGACTGCGGCTGCAGGGGCGGCCAGCAAATCGGCAGCGCAGGTGACGCATGGCAGCAACGTGTTCACAGCTACCGCAACAGCCGCCGCATCCGGGCGCGACGGCGGGCTCCAACAACGGCTGCGCACAGCCCGGCGCGCGCACCCAGCGCGCCGGCCGCAAAGCACTGCGTCTGCGGGTCGGCGCAGTTGAGCGCGGCCACGAGCGCGGCCAGGCCGCCCGCGCGCCGCACCGCCTCGAAGCTGTCCGCGCCGCCGCCGGCCAGGCGCGCGAGCGCGCCCACGCCGTAGCGCTGCAGGATCGGGTCGCGCGAGGCGGCCCAGCGCGTCATGCCTGCGAGGCGCCGCACACGCTCTTGCGTTTTGCCACAAACGCCGCTGCGCAGCTGCGCGCCTGCACATCAACAGCTCTGGGCAGGAGCGGTGCGGGAGCTTGCTGGGCTGCCTCGGCGAACGCTGTGTAATGGCTGAGCCCCTCGCCCAAGCGCAGCCAAGGAAACTATAGAGCGAGGCAGATGTTGAGGAAGCAGCGCTGCGGGGCAGGTCCACCAACGCGAGTCCCCGCGACAGACATGCAGGCCAGCCCTGACCGCGCGGCCCCTGCCCGCCCGCGGCCGCCCGCACGCAGCGGGCACTTTATAAGCCCCGCCCGGCGCCGCCGCCGCTCCGCGCACCCTCCACCGCGGCGCCGCGCTCGCCCAGCAGCGCCGCCGCGCCGGCCGGGGAGGCCGCCAGGCCGTACAGCGCGGCCGAGGAGAAGCGCTCCTCGTCCACCGACTGGCGCTCGGCGACCGTGCCGGGCACCTGCTCCAGGCTGCCGTACGTCTTGTCCGCGGCCGCGCTCTCAGCCGCCTGCGGCAGCCATTGCTTCAGACTCCACGCTCGCCATCCCGCGGCCGTGCTCTGGGCCCCTGCGGCCGCCATGGCTTGAGACTCCCCGCTCACATGTCCATGGCACGCATGCACATGCCACGGCCGCGCTCTCGGCCGCCTGCGGCCGCCAGCACGCGGCCCTCCCGCTCGATCGTTGTTGACGCGCACGCAATACATCCTATCAACACGAAAAGGCAAGGCCCCAAGCATGAGGCCGCCTCTCAAGGTCCAGGGAGTCACTAAAGACCTGCCGGGGCGGCAGCAGGACGTGCAGGCCAGCCTCCGCTGCAGCGGCCGCGCGGTCATGCCGCAGCACCCGCAGCTGCCTCGCGTGCGTGCAGCGTGAGGCTGCACAGGCGGGAAGCGAGGCCCGGCGCGCGCGCGCACCAGTGCGGCGCCCTGCGCAGCGAGCGCGCGCGCGGCGCCCGACTCGGCCAGCAGCGCGTGCAGTTCGGGCCGCCCGGCCAGCTCGGCCAGCAGGCGCGTGGCGGCCGTGCGCGCCACCGCGCCCTGCTCCTGGCCCTCGCGCCAGCGCCCGCGCGCCTGCCGAAGGCCCGCAGCGTTGGCCGGCGGCTCGCACGGCGTGCACAACGTCGGGAGTAGGCTGCATAAGGCTTGTGCTGGTTTCTGTTCATCTGGACCCTGGAGCAGGCTCCATAAGGCTAGCGCCGGTTTCTGTTCATCTGAATCTTCACACCGTTTGCTTACCATGCTACCTGTGCGCTGCATCTGCGGGGCCCCTCCGCACATGCAGGTCCAGACTTACTCAGCTGCGGCCCGCGCCCACCTGCAGCGCGTCCAGGACGGTCGGCAGAAAGTCGGGCGACTCGGCGACGGCGCGCTGCGCCTCGTCGGCCTTCATCAGGTCCGCCGTGCAGCCCAGCGCCAGCGTCCGGACCTGTCCGGTGGCGGCCGCTGCGTCAGGGGACGGCAAGGACAAGCGTGTCGGGCACGAGCGTACAGCAACAAACATTATACTGCACACGCATGTCTGAGGCCCCCATCGCTCTGCTGGTGGTCCATGCACTGACCCATGCGGCGTTCCCCATGCTGTCATGCTGTCAGAGGGCACCGACGGCAGGGACGGCGCACGCGCCCACCGCAGAGCAGTGCAATGACCGAGAGAGCGGTGGGGCGCAGCAGTCCCTCTGCACGGCACCTGCGGGATGGTGTCCGCGTCGACGACGGCGCGCACGAGCGCCGGCAGCACGCCCGCCGCCAGCAGCGCCGGGTGGTGCTCCAGGAACACGGTCAGCGAGGACAGCAGCGCGACCGCGCCCTCGCGCTCGGACGGCACGCCGCTGCCCAGGTCGCGCGCCAGGCGCTGCAGCGCGGCTGCGCGGCGCGGGGCACACAGCCTGAGAACCGCGCCTTGTGAGTCCCTGCAAGGAGCAGAAGCCGACCTTGACCCTTACAGCAAGCGCTCTCTTGAAGACATACTGGTGGTCGCTTACACGCTGTCTCTGCCACGCTCGGCCTCACCAACAGGTCACCAGACAGCACTGCGCGCCACGCCTGGCTCGAGCTGCTCGTTGCCACAGGCAGCATGTCCGGCGGCAGCAGCAAAGCCGGCTGCGAGCAAGTATGGCACCGTCAAGCGCGGTTGGCGGCGTTGGTTTAGTGCCGGCGCCTGTGAGTGGATGCCATGTTTAGCAGCGCTTTGCGCAAGTGCATGCGTGGTGACTGTGCCAGTGCATTGGTCCAGTCTCGCACCGTCAAGCAGCCTCGGGCCTGCCAGAGCAGCGCCGGGAGCCTTGCCGCGTAACCGTCTGCCTGCAGACGACGCAGCACACGCAGTGCGTGCTGCCAAGCGGCGCGTGGCGCGCCCATCCTGCTTGATACAGATTGATCACGTGACTACGTGGTGAATGATATGGATATGTCAGACGCCTTTATCGTCACCTTCCTTCCTTGAACATGTCTTTCATGACAAGCCATATCATTCTTACAATTATGTCATCGACAACTTATTTGCTTGTACAAGCTACTGCGCAAGGGGGGTTGCATGTGATTTAGCATGGCTCTCAGGCTCGCCGTCACACATCTGCGCAGCGCGTGCCGGATTTTTACGCTGATTTTCATGCGTTGGCACAGGTCCCCGATGGGCGGTTGCGCGCGCCGACTGGGTTGACCCCATTGCTAGGAACATAAAGAACTGGGCCTGATCCCTGTACATGTGCCTAATGACTCAGGTTACCCTTTGCATGGCACTTGCCAGCGCCGGGCCTTGCTAGGCATTGCTAATGTGATGCGCCTGCACACCGCTCGCGAGCAGCAATGCTGGCAGCTTTGTGATGTTTGCCCAAGCGCCTGCCCTTTGCAAGGCGCCAGCTTGGGCAATACTTAGGGTGGTGTAGCCTGCCAGATGCCGCTAGGGGCAACGCGTGGTTTTGCCTGCGCCTGGGACTGGCGCGGCTGCTTCAGGTTGTGCGCTTCCGGCTGGGTTGCTCCATGCTCCCCTCCGTTGCGCAGCGGTATCAGGGGGTCTGCCGCGCCAAGCGGGTCTGCCCGTGCTGCGACCAGGGCCCTTTTGGGGACTAGTACCACGTCATGTTTGAGTGCCCGGCCACTCGGGCCGCCCGTGAGCCTTTTGCGCAGTAGAAAAGGTGCACGAAGGGCGCATGGGCGGCCCAAGTGGCCGGACACTCAAACAGGGCGTGATACTCGTCCCCAAGAGCGCCCTGGTCGCAGCACAAGCCGACCCGCTCGGCGCGGCAGACCCCTGATTCCTCTGCACGACGGAGGGGAGCGTGGAGCACCCCAGAAGTTTAGCGGCCGTACAGGCCAGGAGGCAAAGCCAGTCGTCCGCATACCCCAGGTTTTGTACCCGCCGGCCGCAGGCGAGGGAGGGGCCCGCGTCGGGCGCCCGCGCCCGCAGGTCCCAGTAGAGGCCGTCCAGCAGGAGGTCGACAAGGGTTGGGCTGAGCAGACGGCCTAGCTTGACGCCGCGCGCCGACGGCAGGCCAGCGCCGCTTCGCCCGCCCACGCTGATGACGTCCACCGCGTCGGCGTACAGCGATCAAACGGCTGCCAGCACGGCGCCGTGACGCCCAGGCGTGCCAGCGCCTGCCCCAGCAGCAGCCGCGGCACGCGGTCGTACGGCCCCTGCAGGTACAGGAAGCGGCAGACGAGCGGCCGCCGCAGGCGGCGCTCGCGGTCGAGCAGGTGCGGCAAGGTGAACACCGCGTGCAGCGCGGACGTGGCCGGCCGGAAGCCTGCCTGCGACGGGGCGCGCAGGCCCGCCGCCTCCGTGTACGCTACCGGCTGCTCGTTCAGCAGCGCCGCATAGAGCCGCATTTTAAAGCTCCCCCACCGCAGTCGGCCGGTAGTTGCCAGGCTCGCCCGCATCGCTGCCTGTTGAACGGAATCACCAGGCAGCTGGCACGGTGCCGGCGCGGAACCAGCAGTTCAGCACAGCCGTGAGCGCGGGCAGCAGCAGGCGTGCCCCGCGACTCCTCTTGCCCGAGAGCGTAGCGGAGCAGCTCCGCGGGCAGCCCGCTCGCACCCAATGACCGGCCATCCTTGAGGAGCGTGAGCGCGGCGAGCACCTTGTCCGGAGTGAGCGGCGCGTCGACCGTTACAACGGCGCCTGCCAAAGCCCTGGGCTGGCCAGGCGCGGCCGGGGGCAGGTAGGCGAGCACGACAGCGGGCACGACAGCGGGCCCGTGCGCCAGCTGGGTCACGGAAGCGCATTCTCGGCCGTCTATAGTGATGGCCCTCTCTGAGTGCTCACGCTACTACAGGGCGCACTGATTCCCGCAGCTCACGGCTTGCACGGTTACATGCAGGGTTAGATCCGTAGCCCCTACTCCCCCCAAGCCTACTTTGATTTGCAGGGACTCTTGTACCCGGGAGCTCTCAGGGCGAACCGTGCACCCACGGCAGGAGGCAGGCCCTGGTTACGCGAGCAAGTGGGACACAATGCAGTCCGCCGGCCCACGCGGGGCTTACGGCGCCCGTGGCCCGTCAGCGCAGGCCACCCCCAGCGGCGCGTATGCGCAGGACGGCGAGGAGCAAATGCCACTCGTGAGCGGGCTCCTCTGCGATGCATGCTCCTGCGCATGTCACTGCCGCCTGGTTCCGAGCCGGCCGCGTGCGTGCGCAATCAGGTGTACTGGCTGGGCTGGGCGGCGTTCTCGAAGACGCGCGGCACGGCGCGTGTGGACCTGATGCGGCCCACGTGCGGGACACCTCTGTTTCTGATTTCCCACCGCAGCTCCAGTCCGGGCAGCTGTGAGGGGCAGAGAGCCTCAGAGTGTGTGCATATCTGCCAATGCAGGCTGCTTGACAGTGCTGTGGTCGTGTGAGACACTTGTGACAGTGTCCAGTGCCGTGAGGGCGTTTGCATGCATCGTGCAGCCGTGCCTGCCAAGCAGCGGTGGGCCTTGAAAGGGTCACATTCGGTGTGCAGGTTCCCGGCGCCCGGCAGCAACCTGCTGCGCACATCCTCGGACGCCGCCCAATGGTGCGCGGCCCTAGGCTGGTGTCCACTGGTCGTTCCTCAAGTCAGCTTCTCGCCGTTGCATTGCAGCCTGTACGGGGTCCCTTGCTGCAGCCCGTGGCCGCTGCTGTGAGCGAGCAGGTTGCACTGCTATGAGCGATCAGCTTGCACCCCTCCTCGCTGGATGTGGTGACACACAGGCTGGCATGCGCTGCGCTGACCCCAATCGGGCAAGCCCGGCGCCTGAGCGCCCCGCCCGGTGCAGGGGAGAGCACGGCAGCCGGCCGCGGCGGCGCGCGCGCGGGGGCGGCGTGCGCGGGTACGACGTCGGCGGCAACCCCATTGCCGGCTTCCTGCCCGGCAACCAGACGGGTGCGCACCGAGTGTCCTATTACTCACTGATCACAAGGCCAGCACCTGAGTAAATATGATACAGGCTTCAGGCAACTCAGCTTCATGTGCGTGCCTGATTTTGGGAGGCAACCCTGGCGACAGCCTCCCGCCCAGCCGCATGACAGGCAGTGAACAGGGTATCAGAAGGCATCGTCGCGCACAGCGCATGCAAACTTGCCTGCTGCGGGGAGACGCTGCATCGTCGGACGCGCGCGCGCCAGGCGCGCGCGTCAAGGTGATGCGGCACATCCACTTTGGCGACCCGCCGCGGCGGCGGCAGCCTGCGCTGGACCTGCCGGTCGGCGACGCGCCGCCCAGCCGGCCTGGGGCGCCCGGCTTCAGCGCGCCGCCGCCGCCGCCGGCGGCGCTGAGAGCAGAGCGTGCGCTGCCCCGCATCGCACCCTCTTTCGGACGACCAAGCACGCTACAGCAGTTCTGCAGTATCTTGCATCGGGCCGCTCTGCCTATCACGGACCCAAGCACAGCCCAAGCACGCTGGACTACGCCGAGCTGTGCGTGGGGCCACGGCTTGGGGGCAGCCGAGGCGCGGCGCGTGGGGCGGCTGGCACGGCCGTGTTCGGCAGGCGTGCTGAGAGCCCAGTTTGAGAGTAAAAATATTTATGGCGCACTGTAACAACACTGAAGGTACACACACGGACCGGAACGGCATTGCCGCCACATCAATTCACACCGGGAGAGAGAGCCTGGGCCGGCGCGCGCGCAGGCGCGCAGCTGGACGGCAGCATGGACGGCGAGCAGGACGTGGGCGCGGCGCTGCGGCAGGTGCAGAGCAAGCTGGGCGCGTCGCTGGCGGCGCCCGAGCGCCCGATGTTCGACCTGGGCGTCGGCCTCAACGCCGAGTTTGACACCGCCGAGCTCAGCCTGGTGGTGCGCGGGCGCACCCTAAACATGCTTTAAACAATTTTCGTGCATGCGCCAGCCTGCCTCGGCTGCCGGCGCAAGCTGCACGCCTCTCCCGTGTTGGCGGTTGCCAGCCGGCCAGGCGGGCGCTTGAGCACCTAACTACGGGCGGCCCGCACCGCGCGCGCAGGCGCGGCTCAAGGTCAAGGACTGGTTCAGCATAAAGGTGCGCCGCCCGCCCCCTCGCTCCTGTATTGCACTCGGCTGTGCAAAGAGGCCTTTCTTTTGCAAACGTATATGTAGAGTAGATGGAGCATGTGTGCGGAGTAGTGCGTGTCGTTGCTAACAATGCTCTTCAGCCGCGCTGCGCGGGAGCGCTGCCGCACGCAGCGCGGGCGCCCTGACTGCCTGCGCCGCGCGCGCAGCTGCTGCCGCGGCCGATGGTGAAGGTGCAGAAGCGCTGGCGCCTGGGCGACACGCCCGTGTCGCTGCGCCTGCGCTACGAGTGCCCGCTGGAGGAGGTCGGGCGCTTCTACGAGCCGCCCGCGCGCCTGCTGCTGCGGTGCGCGCGCGCGGCGCCGCCGCCCCGGCTGTGCGCGCGCGCATGCATGCGGTGCTGTGTGGCCATATGCAGCATGCGCTAGATAGCAGGTGGTGATGGAAGCCGGTGGATAATATGCGGGTGGAGTTTGTAGCGGACTTGCCAAGCATGGACCCACCAGAGCGGCCACGCCAGCTCCGGGGCCTGTCTGAGTTGCACACGTCTGCTGGAAGGGCGCACTGGCGGTATGCCTTCACTTGAGAGGGGAGTGTGCATGAAAGGTGGCTCGTCAACATGTAAGTGCCAACCTGTGGCCATGGCGCAGGATGGAGCACAGCGCCGGGCGCAGCGTGCACCTGACGCCCTCGGGGCTCGACTTTGACGAGCAGCGCGTACAGCTGGTGCGTGCGGGACCCAGTGTCGCCTGCCTGTTTTGGGCCGGACCATGCTGCGCATGCTGTGCATCCTGTCAAGAATGCAGACCACCTCAAGTCTTGTCCTTACAAAGCACACTTTCTAGTTACGCGTTGGTGTTGTGCAGCGCAGAATGCGCGATCAGAGTGGGACAAACTGTGTAGAACAGAGCTGTGAAGCCTTCAGCGCACTTGACTCGAACGCCCCGGCCTGCCGCAGGGCTTCGGCACCAGCATCCGGGCGGCCGCCTCGGCCGAGTTCCCGCGCCAGTTCCCCGTGCCCGAGGGCGAGCAGCTGCTCGCGTTCCGCATCCACCGCCTGGGCCTCAAGGCGCGCTGGTAAGCGGGCGCGGGGCGCGCGCGCGGGGAGCGCGCGCGCGCGCAGAACAGCCGCCCGTGCTGCACACACGTCTCGTGGGGATGTCTCGGGTGCTGTGAGTGCTGAGCGGCGATGGCTTCAAGTTTGGGTGCTTGGAGAGTGTGCCCGCCGCGCGCCGCATGTTTCAGAAGTCATCATAGGGAGCGTGCAGCTGCGGCCTGTGCTGAGGCCGGTGGGGGTGGCGACCTGCATGGTCTGGGCTTATCGGGCAAGCAGCAGCAGCTATCTTGGATGGCTGCAATGCAGCTGCTGCATGCACACTCCTCAATCAGTTTGGGCCTGTCCTTCTGAGTCGGCGGTGTGGCTCGGTGATATGATATGAACAGCCATTGCCGTGAATGCGCATGCTTCTGGAATGACAGACAAACTGGGGGCGCCTACATGCATTTCTGCATTTGACGTGTGTAAGACCGGTACGTCTGCCTACATACAGAAGTTGGATGGCGCCATCTCTGCCTAGAGAGACCTATAGGTCTGCCTAGAGAGACCTATAGGTCAGAGATGCGCTACCTGCGTGCTGTGTACCAGCTCGCAAACACACTTAAGGAGCACTTGTGCAAGCGCAACAGTTCGCTCTGCAGCTGCCACTGGCACGGCGCTGCACCAAAGTAGCACCACAGTGCTCTTTGCCAGCCTATTACACCATACATCATGGCACTCGCAGCGTTCGACTGTCTTGCCAAACACCTGCCCGCGCGTCAACCGGAGCCCCACCACACGCATGTCTGCGTGCACAGTCTCTCGCCGCGCAGGCGCGACTTTGCACTATAAGTCGAGGAGGGTCCCGCCCTTGCACGTTTACAACGTTTATATGCACGTTTACAACGTTTACAACAAGCAGACTCTGCGTGCTCGGCAAGCGTAGGCGAACTGTGCTGGCGTACAAGCAAGCGACTCAGGCAGCAGTCACTTGCCTGCAAAAGCTGCGGCGAGCAAAGCGCGGAGCGCTTGCTCGCGCAGGCGGCCAGCGCTGGCGCGCGCGGCGGCCGAGCCGCGCACGTCGCTCATCCCGCAGACGCTGGAGGAGATGGCGGGCGATGCGGAGGGCGCCGCGCTGGCCGCGCGCCTGGCAGCCAAGGGCCAGGCGGCGCTCACGCGCGAGGAGCGGCGCGCGCGCCAGCGCTCGCTGGACGCGCTGGGCGTGCCGCCGTTCCTGGCCGTCGCGCGGGCGCGCCGCTGCCGCGCCTGTTTGCACCCCGAGCTCTTGCCCGCATCAGTGCAAGCCGCACGACGGAGACCGCTTGGAAGTCGCTGTCTGCGATCTGTCTCCTCCTCACGGTCCTAGCCTGCCTGAGCCTCTCCTTCACACAGCAGGCTGGCTGCAAGCAAAGTAGCTGCGCGCCTGGCAAAGGAGGCCGTGCGGCAACTTGCCGGAAGCGTGCTCGCGCAGATTTCGGACACACCTGTCAAGCACCCGCCCGCCCGTTGCGCAGGAGCGCGGCGTGACGCCGCTGCGGCGGCGCGAGGCGACCACGCTGCAGCTCAACATCGGGCTGTACTGCAACCAGGCCTGCTCGCACTGCCACGTGGAGAGCTCGCCGCGGCGCACCGAGGCCATGGACGCCGCGACGGCCGCGCGCTGCATCGCGCTGCTGGCCAGGCGCGCGCCGGCGTCCGCCCGCGCTTGCGGGGCGCCCGCGCGGCCCGCCCTTGCCGCCCTTGCTGCCTGTGCTGCCTGGGTGCCCCGCGTGGGGGCCTCGCGCTCGCCCAGGGCGCCGCACGGCCGGTGACAGGGTTAGGGTCTCTGGTGACCGCCGCCGGGCGGGCGCAGGGAGCGCGGCGCCGTGCGCACGGTGGACCTGACGGGCGGCGCGCCCGAGCTCAACCCGCAGTTTCGGTGCGCCGCCGCTTGCCGCCTCACGGGCTCTTGCAAGCAGCTCTCTCTGTGGAGCGTCGGCGGACTGGTAGCAGAGGTGTGAATACATGCAGAGTCGCGGGGAGGTGCGCATGCGCTGGGCGCGTGTGTGGAGAAGGAGACATGGCTGCAGGGATGCGCGCCCATGTGCTCCCTGTAAGCGCCTGCTCAGTCTGGTGTGGACGCACAGCGGCCGCGCCGCACATCCGGCTCGTCGCACGTCCACCAGCGCGTGCGGCCCTGCCCCGCGTAAAATACCAGGAACATCTGGAAACCGGAAGAACCGCCGGGCGCGCGCGCAGGTTCCTGGTGCGCGAGGCGCGCGCGCTGGGCCTGGAGGTCATCGACCGCTGCAACCTGACCGTGCTGCAGGAGCCCGGCCAGGAGGACCTGCCGGCTTTCCTGGCGGCGCACCAGGCGCGCGGCCCCGCCCGTGCGGCCCCGCGCCTGGCGCCCGGCATGCCGAGCGGCCTCCGGCGCGCCTGCAGCCCCTGAATCCTAATCTATACCTGACTTTGTGATGGCTCTGTGACCAGAGCAAGCTCGAGCCGGCAGCCTGGGCGGGCCGCTTGCCTGGGCGGGCTGGCAAAGAGGCTCTCCGCGTGTGCACGACCTCTGGCAAACGTTCTGTGTGTGCCGACGTGCACGTTTGTTGCGTTGCGCCGCCCGCGCGCAGGGGGCGCTGGCCCCGCTGTGCAGGCAGGCACTGCTGGAGTTGGGTTCAATTAATAGGGCCTGGCTGGGGCCTGACGCGCGCCGCAGCGCGCAGGTGCGCGTCGTGGCCAGCCTGCCCTGCTACACGGCCGGCAACGTGGACGCGCAGCGCGGCTCGGGCGTGTTCGGGCGCAGCATCGCCGGGCTGCGCGCGCTGAACGCGGCCGGGTACGGCGCGCCGGGCGGCGGCCTGGCGCTGGACCTGGTGTACAACCCCAGCGGGCCATTCCTGGCGCCCGACCAGGCGCAGCTTGAGGTGCGCGGCCGCTGCGTGGGCCGGGTGCTGCGCGACGGCAGCTCTAAACCCTATACCCTACATCCGCATGCAGCACCTTCCCAGTCGTACTCCTAAAGCGCTGAGGCGCGCGCACTGGCGCGCGGGGCTGGCGGCCGGCGCGGCGAACGGGCCCTGGAGCCGGTCCTGACAGGGCTGGCGCTGGGCGAAGGCGGAACGGCCGGGGCTCGCGCCGTGCGCTGCCTGTGAGCGCGCGCGGCGCCGCCGGCGCAGGCGGCGTACCGCGTGGAGCTGCGCGAGGCGTTCGGCATCGAGTTCAGCGGCCTGCTGTGCCTGAACAACATGCCGATCAAGCGCTATGTGGACTTCCTGCAGCGCCGCGGCCAGCTGCATGAGTACATGCAGGCGCGCGTCGCCCTGCGCCCAGACGCCACACCTCCCTCGCCTTGACTTGGAACTGCTTTGATTTGGGAGCGCGGTCTGGGAGCGTGGGCCCTACCCTGCTTGCCGCGGTTCCAGGCGCCCATGGGTGAAAGCACCGTGAGCTGGCGCGGTGGCGCTTGGCAGTGTGCGGCGGCTGGTCGAGCCTGCCGGGTGCGTGCAAGCTCAGAGCTGCAGCGGGGCCCCTCCCTGCGTGCGCTCGGGCGGCGCTCAGCCGCGCCGCGCGCGCAGCTGCTGGTGGGCAGCTGCGGTTATCGCCGTTGCGCCCTATGCCGAATCGCAAAGGGAGTTGACCGAAGAAGCGCCGCGCGCAGCTGCTGGTGAGCAGCTTCAACGTGGGTGCCGCGGAGGGCGTGATGTGCCGCGACACCGTCAGCGTCGGATGGGACGGCCGCCTGTTCGACTGTGACTTCAACCAGCAGCTGGCACTCGGGCTGCGGTGCGGCCCTTGCCCTATTCTGCCCTATTCCGCCACACTTTGCTGTGGGGGCATGCACAAAGCAGCAGCTGGCGCTTGGCCTGCGGTGCGGCCTGGTGCCTCGCACAGTATCACAGCGGACTGCAGCACACATCGGCCAGGAGCGTGAAGATATGTAGGCAAGTGCGAATTGCCCGCATGCATGATGCGCCGATACTGAAAATGGGGGGAGGTTGTTCCTCGCATGACCGCAGAAACAGGGTGAACTCAGCACCAGGACAGATCTCTGCACAGACGTGACCGCCAGACACTCTGCACGCTACAATTGCAACACATTTCCATGCAAGGGGGCGGCGTTCGCAGGCTGCCTGGCCGCGCGCCGGGCCCGCTCACGGTGTTCGACATCGAGGCGCTGGCCGAGCTGACCGGCGCGCCGGTCGTGTGCGACAACCACTGCTTTGGCTGCACCGCCGGCGCCGGCTCGGGGTGCCAGGGCGCGCCCGCCGCTGCTGAAGTCGCAGCAGCCGGCTGACCACCTCGGCCCGGCGTTGCACTGGTCTCATGTGATGTGGACTGAGGTTAGGCAGGCGCGCCCATGACCAGCAGCCGCGCGGATCAGGCACTTATTGATCAAGTGTTGCTCCGTGTGGGACGTGTTGCAGGCTCGAAATCCTGTGTATAGTAGGGGTGTGTGCTATGTTCACAGCTGCTCTTCTGTGCTTCCTTGGCAATGTGCCCTTGCTATGACTGCATCAGTGGCCGTACTCGTCCGTTGCTGGCGCTGGAGATTGTATAGCCTTGAGGTCTTGTGCCCCATGTTGCCCGTCCTGAGGTGGGCCTGCACAGTAAGCGGTTGCTGGGTTGGAAGAGCATAGACAAGCTCATGCGTGAAAGCACTTAAGTACTACTGACATCAACCAGAGTGTGCAGTCAGGCATTTCTGGGCCAGCGCACGAACAGCTGCATGAGCCAGGCACCAGACATGGATGTAAGGCTGCATATGGTCATTTGTCAGATGGCATGCACGCCGCTGCTAGGGCTCGATGGAGCACTGGCTTACAGTGGGAGGTCCAGGGCGAAACGGACCACTCAAGCACCAGACATGCAGCAGCAGCCGATGCGCCCGCAGCAGCCCGGCAGCACTAGCACAGGCGCTGCCTGGCGCAAAGGTACGGCTCCCGGACGCCGCTCATGCCGCCTTGGCCGGCTCCTCCTGCTTCTTCTTCCACAGCGTGTCGATCGCCGAGTCAGCCAGGCCCTGCGCCGCGCAGCGCCATGCCGTCAGCACGGGCCCCCTCGCGGCCAGGCAAAGTCACCAGTCTCGTTCAGGTGCGCCCGGCAGCCTACCCGGCACCACAGCCGCCTCTTCAGCATTCGCCAACACGCTGAACAAGCTGCTGTACGCTCACTGCCGGCCCGGGCAAGGACCAACAAGCCGCACCGCTGCCCTCGCCGGCGCTAGCCAGGCGCACCATAGCGCGCACGCTGCCAGCCAGCGCAAAGGTGCTAAAGCTGTTGGTGTAGACGCCGTTGGCGTCCAGGTGGCCCACGTTGATCTGTACGCTCGCATGGTCCTTGGCTGTGATCAGCTTATTTGTCCACGCGCTGTGCGCAGCATACCAAGCTTTGTGTCAGCCCAGCGCGTGTGTGTTGACAGTGAGGTACTTGCACGGTGCCCTGCAAGGCCCCGCTTTGAAGGTGACACGCTCCTCCGCACAGTAAAAGCCCCTTCACCCGTTCAGCTCAAACCTGAGACAGCTAAAGAGCAGCGCCAGCCAAGCTGTGGCGCAAGGAGCCACGCCCAGCGCCATCTCAGACCTCCTGGCAATCCCTGTTGTGCTCCCACCAGTACTTGGCTTTGGAGCCAAGTGCACGCGCAGGCCAGAGCAAGCTGGGCCCGGTCGCTGGCGGCACGCACCACTTGCGCGGGATGTACAGGTCCACCATCTCATTCTCATCGTTGATCATTTTGCCACGCTTGCCTGAGCCCCTGCTTGCTTGAACACTTTGGGAGATTGGTGCGAACAGCCAACAGCGAAGGCGGCCGCTTTGCTTTCCGGGGCTTGGTGGCCCTACCCCAAACATCTTAAATTGGTCTACTTCTTGATCAGTTTCCATATCATAATGAACCAAGGTTCACAGTCTTACAGCGCCTTCGCGGTGGCTCCTTCCCAGATCAGACACTTGGAAGTGCAGCATTCCTTGTGCAGCAGCATGTGCGAAAAGCAGCTGTGTTACATAAGCAGCGCAAGTTGCCTATAAAGCGCTTGCCCTTCGCAATCCAAACGCTAGCAGTGCGCAGTACTGGCCATGCTTACAGTCACAGGTTTCACGGCAAATTACTTAGCCCCAGCTTCATATACCCCCATATTTCATTGGACTTGGCTGCAATAGCGCATGCAAGCACAGCAGCCAAGTCGGCATGCCTTTGCAAGGACCGAAGACCAGTGCGGCAAGGCCGAGCGCGCACTGCCAAACTTCCTCCAAGTCACAACAACGAAGCACTGGCCCAGCTCCATGGCTGGGACAGGTACCTATGAGTTTAAAAGCTGCACTGTTGCCCATGCATGCCATGTCAAAGCTTTGCCTCCACAGGGACAGCGTCAGAAGGGGTACACGGCGGCCTGCGCTGACGCTGGCCGCACGCGTCGCCGCAGGCTGGCCAGGTCGTACCTGCGCGCGCCGCAGCATCAGCGCAGCGCATGCGCTGTGCAGAGCAGGCCAGCTGAGTGGGCGCCCAGCGTTCGCCTTTTGCAGGGAGGCTGGGAGGCAGCCGAGCAGCCGGCCCCGCTGCTGGTCCGAAGGGACAGGCAGCAAGAGTGGCGCGCGGCTGGGCCAGAGCCAGGCCGGGTGGCTGCTGCAGGCCGGCAGTGACAGGCAACCATGGATGGCTCTGTCTGCACTGAGCGGAGCAGCTGGCCTCCAACATGCGGAGTGTGTGCAGGGTGCCAAGAGTGCTGACGCAGGGCAGCGGTGCGTCACCGCCGCGCAAAAGGCTGCGAGCGGCGCGCACATGCGGCGCTGGGCGGGGTCGGACAGGCACGCGTGCGCGCGGGAGACCGCGCGGAAGAGCAGCGCGCTGGCGGCCGCCGCGCCCGGGCCGCTCACCGCCGCCTTGTCCGGGTGGAGCCGCAGCGCCAGCGCCCTGCACGCAGACGGCAGATGCGAGGGTAGGGTATACGTAGGGTATGTAGACATACCCTAACTTACCTAGCCTTGTCCGGGCAGAGGCGCAGCGCCAGCGCCCTGCCCGCAGGCGGCAGACGCTATCTGCTGGGCGCGCAGCCGGCGCCCGCCAGGCAGGCAGAGGGCGCCCCGCTGTGCCGGCGCATGCGCGCACGCAGGACGCCATGCACCGGCGATAGCACACGGTGCAGGCCAGGCTGGCAACCAGACCCTGTGCAGCATCATCAGACGGGCGACCGTGGGAGGGCGCCCGGCTCGCGGGCCGGCCGCCGCGCCGCGTACCGGAAAGCCGCAGGCGCGCACGTAGGAAGGTTAGGATTGGGAGTGCTACCCCTACCCTCCCCCCGCGCCGCGCACCGGAACGCAACGTGCACATCGGCCGCGGGCGTGCATGCGGGCAGATTAGGGTTAGGGTAGGGTTAGGGGGCTCCCCACTCTACCCCTGCGCCACGCACCGGAAGGCGGCGCGCACGTCCGCCGCGGGCGCGCACGCAGGCAGGCCCAGCGCGGCGTAGTGGTCCGGCTCGGCCGCCAGGCGCGCCGCGCGCTGCGCGTCCGCGCCGCGCGCGGCCGCGCCGGCCACGCCGCGCTGCGCCAGCTCCGCCCAGTCCTGTGCGCGCGCGCGGGGCCCACTCAGACCTATACTCTGCATCATCGCCAGAGAGAAGGGCCGGTGCGCTTTGGGGAAACATGGGCGCGTACACGTTGCAGTGCAGGCGCAGCGCTCGTGGTGCTCTGCCCAGCATGGGCTGAGGTATCTGACATGACTCTACGCACGTCTGGCGGATGCAAAGAGGCGCATGCCAAAAGGTGCTAGCACGAGCCAAAAATGCATCCACACTCACTTCCTGGTGCATGAATGTGAGGCTGCAGGATGATCCAGCCGAGCGCGGAGCGGCTGGAGCTGTGCCCGCCGGCCTGTGTTATGTGCGCACGCTGATTATCGCGCAGGGCTTGCGTGCGCCCGGCGCGACGATTTTGGTGCGGTCATCAGCTCTGCTGGCCGGCCGATCTGCCTCATGCTGTCCGCCGCATCCATGGCTGCTACCCTACTCGGCCCCCAGGCCTCACAACAGAGTGTAACCCAACCCTACAAGCACACCTGCGCGGCGGCCGCATGCTCGCCCAGCGCGGCCAGGCCCTCGGCGCGGCGCTGCCGCGCGCGCAGGTAGCCGGGCTCCAGCGCAAGAGCGGCGCACGCGTCCGCCACCGCCTCGGCCGGCCGGCCCAGCACGGCCGCGCACGCCGCGCGGTTGCAGTGCAGCGCGGCCGCGGTGCCGGCGTCGCCGGCCGCCGCCGCGAGGCCCTCAGTGTATGCCGCGGCCGCCTCAGCAAAGCGCCCGGCCTGCGCCCAGCGAGGAGGGCTGGTCACCGTGGCGTGCGGATGGGCGACAGCCAGGCGATGCCTAATGTGTGCCAACCCTAAAGTACCCATATCATGTAATACCCAGCGGCTGCCAGCCCGCTGCCGCTGCGCTCGCACACTGCGGCAGGCGCTGCCGGGCCCGCTTTGAGAAGGAGCGGTGGGCCGGCAGCCGTGCCCATCAGGACGCTCAGCAAGGGCCGTTTGGCAGCGGCAGGGCCTGCACGCCGTCGAGCGCAGTGCCTGGTGCTCAGCGTGCTGACCCAGCGCATGCGGGGGCGCGCGCACATGCGCGCTCACCCATGTTCGCGCAGCTGTGCGACAGCCCGAGCACGCGCTCCCACCCCCCGCATGCACCGCCGCATGCAGACGCGGCAGGCGCCCTGACCCTGGCCCGCGCGCGCGCCTGGAACGCCGCGTTGCCGGCCTGTTTGCGCGCCTGCGCGGCGTGCAGCGCACGCGCCGCCGCCGCTGCGTCGTCCGCGGCCGCCGCCTGCTGACGTAGCGCGCCATTCTCCTGCGCAGGCGCCGCGCGCTCGGCGGCGCGATGCGGGTCGCTACGTTAAGCCAGGGGCTGCGGGCCGTACGCAAAGCGCATACGACAATTCACACGAGCTCAGACGCCTGGTGATCCACCGCACTCTGATGCACCCGGTGATGCGCTACGCTCTGTGACTGTATGTGAGTACCACATGCGCGGCGCGCATGGCGGGCAAGACGCCCCTGCATAAGCAGGCGGGAGGCGGCGCGCATGGCGGGCACGCCGCCGGCGCAGGCACCTGCGTCAGCCGCTGCAGCGCGGCCTCCAGCTCGTGCAGTCGCGCGGCCGCGGCCGCCGGCAGCTCGCCGCCGCTGCCGCTGTCCGTCCCGCCGCCGGACCCGCTGCCCCCGCCGCCGCCCTGCCCGCCGCCGCGCGCGTCGCCGCGCCCCGGCCGGCCGGCGCTGGCGCCGCAGTCCGTGCTACGCCCGCTGTCGCTGCCGGCGTCCCCCCCGCCGCCGCGCGCTGCAGCGCCGCCGGCGGGCGCCGCAAGGGCTGTGCGGCCGCGCGACGCGGTGTCCGGCGTGTGCATGGGGGATGGGCAGCCGTCGTCGCCATCGCCGCCCTGCGCGACGCGTGGGCGGAACGGTGAGCACGGGCAGCGTGAGCGGAAGCCCTGTGATGCACCCGCCGCACTTGGGACAATGCACGCTTGTGCAGTGAAGCTTTCCAGCGGCCACGCGCGCCGAGCCAATGCCCAGCTCCGCTCGCCTGCCGGTTGCCTGCCGGTCAGGCGGGCCGGCAGGCCGCTAGCTGCAGCTGCGACCTGCCCCGGCCGCACAAGCCCGCTTCAGGCGGCGCGGTAACAGCGGGAGCGGGCGCCCCTGCGGCGCGCCTGCTGCAGGCGCGCCAGGCGCCCGGCCAGCGCGCGGCACTCGCCGCGCAGGCCCGCGCGCTCCGCGCGCAGCCGCTCGCGCTCGGCCAGCCACGCGCCCGCCTCGGCTGCGCGCGCCTCGTCCGCAAGCTCCGGGCTCGGCCCCTGCAGCACGGCACTGTAAGTGCGGTGATGGGCTTTGCACTGCTTCTGACCCGCGCCGCCCCCTCTAACGACAGCAAAAGTAGCAGAGCACGCGCGTAATGTGTCGCGGGCTGTGCAGCGTGGCAGAACAACATCAGCAGCGCGGGCCATGTCATAGGTGACGTCATGACGCGGTCGTAACAGAATGCGTTGCAGTGTGAGGCGCCTGGCCTAGGCGCCTGACGCATGGCAATCTATCTGTACAAGGACGCCGCCCACATGAAAAGTTGTACGCCCTGACCTGCCCTATAACCCGGCAAGCAGGCGCCTGTGCCCACCTCGCGCGCGGACGCCGCCTGCAGCCGCCGCAGCTCCGCCTTCTTGGCGCAGTAGGCGCCCACCTGCGCGCGCCGCGCGGGCGCCGCCGTCGCGCCGCGCTCGCGGGTGTGGTAGGCTAGGGTACGAGCCCGGCCCTCATCTACTTAGGGCAAGGCTCTCCGGGTGCTCATGCGCGGTTGCTGCCTTGCTGACTCGGCCAGCGCATGCGCACGAGCTTGTCACGCCGCGGTCCCCAGGTCTGCTCATAGAGCATCTGGGCCAGAAAACGAGGTCCATGCCGTCCTGCAGGGGCCTGCAGCAGCCCGCCCAGGGAGTGCGCGAGGGCGGGCGCGCACCAGGCGCGCGTTCTGCGCGGCCAGCTCGTCGAGCGCCTCGCGCGCGCTGCGCCGCGCCGCCAGCACCTCCCGCAGCGCCGCCTGCCGGCGGCGCACCCTGTGTGCCAGGCTTGGGACACTCGACCGTATGCCACCTCAGCCTCCGCTCTGCTACCCATGCAGACAGAAGCAGGCACGTCGTTTCTCACCTTGTCTGTGAGTTTATCTGCGGCCAAGTCGGGCGGGCGGGTCAAGTTTGGGGCGGGGGCACCTGTGCGCTCGCGGCGTCGGCGCGCGCGGCTGCGGCCGCCGCAGCCTCAGCATGCCGGCGCTCGGCCGCCTCGGCCGCCTCCTGCTCCCTGCACGCGCCGCAGACCACCTTGCTCTGAATAAAGCTTAACGGGCTGCCGTGATGGTCCTGTGAATGCGCATCTACACGGCTAGTTGGGACACTTAGAAATGCCTCGCATGTGGCCCAAGCGGCCAGCACTGCATGGCGTAGATACAGCCTACTAAAGCGCATGGCGAGCTAAAGCTCGTAGAGCCGCGGATTTGATAAAACACGTTTTAGCCTCGTGTGTGTGGAGTGTGTGGAGACAATCACTCTGTCCAGGTGCTTACTCCTGCAGCCCGCACCGCTGCGCCAGCGACGCCGCCTCTGCCGCCAGCTGTGCGCGATGCGCCTCGAAGGCGGCCGCCTGCCGGCGCGCATGCGCGCGAGTCTCTCGCGCGGCCGCCTGCGCGCGCGCGGCCGCAGCCGCCAGGTCCAGCGCGCGCGCGCGCGCCTGCGCGCCCCCGCGGCACTCTGCTACATATGCAATTCCCTGGCAGGGCTTGCATGCGGAGGCCAGTGGCGCCTCCGTTTGCGCCACTTTGCGCCACCGCGGACGACCACCACGCCGCAGACACGGGCGTGTGGACTGCAGGACCATGCGACCGGGCCGCAACGCATCACGGCGCCAGGCGCCTGCTGGCGCGCAGGCTTGCGAGCACAATGCCGGCGCGCCTGCTCCAGCTGCGTGCCAAGCTCCGTGTTGGCAGCCGCCGCGCGCGCCAGCCGCAGCAGCGCGCCGCCGTGCGCCGCCAGGCAGCTCCGCAGCAGCGCTGGCGCGCCGCTGCGGCCCGAGCGGCCCACGGGCGCGGCGGCGGCCGCGCGCGCCGCGTCGTGCGCCGCCGCTCGCAGCGCCGCGCGCACCTGGGGCCACAGCGCGCTTCGGCACAGCCCTAGATATTGCTGTCGTCGCCACTGCGCTTGCACGCCATGGCGCAGCGACGCTGGCCTTGGATGCTTCTCGGCAAGAACGGTCGGGGTCGCTGATATGCCTTAGCGGGAGGGCGCTGCTTGGCCGGGGGCAGCTCAGGCCTGCCCCTGAGGTTGCACGCACAGAGGCACGCCGAGCTCGCTCGAGGTGCCTGCCGAGCACGCATGTCTGGCGAGCATGCTTGGCCGTGCCATGTCGCAGCGCGGCTCACACTGCCTGTCACGCCCAGTCAATGCCCTGTAACAGCGACGCACCTGCAGCGCCTTGGCACTACGGTAGGATTAGGGTAGGGTAGGGCTAAACCTCAACCTATCCTGCGATGTGGCGGCGCGGCTCACGCTGCCTGTCACGCCCAGTGGGCGCCATATTAGGGCGGCGCACCTGCAGCGCCTCGGCGCTGCGCGCGCCAGCGGCCGCGGCCGCGTCGGCGGCCGCCGCGTCGGCCAGCAGCTCCAGCGCCGGGCCGGCCTCCGGCGCCCACTCAAGCCCGGCGCCGCCGCTGGCTGGCCCCGGCCCCAAGCCGGCGCCCGCGCACGCAGAGCCGGCGGCCTCCGGCGTCCCCGCCGCCGCGGCGCCCGCCGTGCGCGGAGCGTAACAGGGAGCCGGCGCGGGGCGGCTGCCGGGCTCGGCAGTGCCCGAGCTGGCGTCGCTGGACGGGTCAGAGTCGCTGGGTGAGGTATAGGGCGCGGCCGCGGTCGCCGCGCCGCGCCGCGGCGGCGTCGCGTAAAAGTCCGGCCGCGGCAGGGCGGCGCGCGCGGCCGGCGAACGGCGCGGCCGCTCGGGCGCCGGCCGCACCCTCCCGTTAGGGCTTAGGTCCAGGCTGTCGGGCTGCGCAGCGGTCGCGGCCCTGCTCGCCACGGCCGCCGAGCCCGCGGCGGCTGCGGCGGCCGCCGCGGCAGCGTCGGCGGATGCTGCAGCGGCGCAGGCGGCCGGCGGCGGCGCGGCGCCCTGCCACCGCGCAGCGCAGCCGTGGAGCCTGGCGAGGGCGGCCTCGACTGCCGGGACAGCGCGCGGTGCGGACGGGTCGGGCAGCCGCCGCACCGACGCCCCCCGGACGCTGGCAGGCGGGCGCGCCGGCGACCCTGCCGCCTGCGGCGTGCCACAGGTGTTCCTGGGCCGGTGTGCCGGGCAAAGTGGCGGGACCGCTGGGCTTGGTGCAGGCGCTTTAAGTAAAAATACGTTAGCATATATGCCGGCGTCCTGACATATGAGCAGGACTTAACAAGCGAAACGGACAGGATGCTTTGGATCAGTGCACTCAGAAGGCAGAGGCAGTCGCACCCGTCGCGGCGGCGGCGGCCACACGGCGGGGCTGCGCCGGCCAGCCAGGCACGGCGCATGCGCGGGGGGTGGCGAGGCACCCGCGCCCTCTGGCGGCGTGCTCGCCGAGGCCTCCTCACTGCCCGTCTCGCTCAGCGCGGCGCTCTGCGCCCACTCTCGCGCGCCTCGCGCTTTATTGGCAATCCCGCCCTCGCCAGCTTCAACGCCGCCCGCCTCTCCGCTCGGCGCGCCGCGCCGGCCCCCATTCAGCTCCGCCACCGAGCGCCAGAAGTTGCGCGCCACAAAGGACCGCCGCGGTGCCGCGCCGTCGCCGCCAACGGGGAGCCGCGGCCCCGCGTCGGTGGCCGGCGGCGCCGCCGGCGAGCGCGGGGCGCGGGGGGCCGCCTTGCCGGCGGGCGCGGAGGCCGGCGTCAGGCCGACCAGCGTGACTGAGCTGCGCAGCGGTGGCGTGGCGGCCAGCAGGGACGCGCTCTTGGCGCCGTGCGCCACGCTGCGCAGGGGCCCCGGCGGGCTCAGGCACGCGCGCTGCGCAGGCGCGCCGGCGGGGCTCCGCGCCGGCGCGGGCACGGCGCCGACGACGCAGTCGGGCGCTGCGGCGGGGCGCGGCCGCTGGCGCGCAGGCGGGGGCGGCGAGACGGCTGGCTGGTTCTCCTGGCCCGCGATGGGCTGCACGGCGGCAGCCGCGGCTGCCGCAGCCGCGGCCGCCGCAGCCTTGCCCGGCGAGCGCGCCCCGCCCGCGCTGACGTTGACGTGGCACAGGACTTGCCGCGCACCTGCAGCAGCCAGCGCTCAGGGCGCGGACCTGATGCATGCTTTACATGCACTGCAGGGCGGCACGCTGGGCACTGCAGGCTCCCAGGTTGCGACGCAAGGTAGGGCGTACGTGGGGAAGGCTCGTCACCCATCATGGGCCGCGGGCGAGGGCAGGGTTGCCGCGTGCAAACACCCTCCAGCGGGGGTCGGCTGCGCCTACATAGCGCGCTCCACTACCTTGGACGCACGCAGCACTGCCCTCCTCACGTGTGTGCAGCAGTGTTGCTTCCCAGCTCTCAGGAAATTTAAACGGTGCTAAAACCCGAGGGTCTCTCCTTGCATGCCTATGTTGGAAGGCCGCTGGCGGTGCGCATGGAGCCTGATTCAGAGCACCAGCCGTTGCAGTAGTACCCGCATAGCACCTGATCAAGCCGGCGCAGGCCGAGGCCGCGATGGGGTCGAAGAGCAAGAAGGATAAGCGGGACAGGAAGGACAGGAAGAGCAAGAAAGAAAAGCGCACCAAGGCAGCCAGCAGCGCCAAGAAGGCGAAGCACGGAGGCCGCAGGAAGCGCAGCAGGCGCTCGCCATCATCAGACAGCGACCCGCCGGCCGCGCCGCGCGGCGCTGTGCCGCTGCCGCCGCCGCCGCCGCTGCCGCCGCCGCCGCCGCTGCCGGCGCGCGGCGCTGACAGGGAGCAGTGGGCTGATCGGCCGCTGCCGCCGCCGCCGCCGCTGCCCAGCGGCGGACGCGCGCGCGAGCCTGCCCCGCGCAGGGCCGCGGCCGGGGACTACTTTGGCGAGAGGGGCCGCGCGTCGCCGGCTGAGCGCCGGCCCAGTGAGCGGGGCCGCAGGCGCAGCCGCTCCGGCTCGCTGTCCTCGCCCAGCCGCGGCCGCAGCCGCAGCCGCAGCCGCAGCCGCAGCCCGTACAGCCGCGCAGAGCGCGTCCCGGCGCAGGCCAGGCCCCGCGGGAGGCGGACGCGCAGCGACAGCGCGAGCACCCCTCGGGCAGGCAGCGCGAGCACGTCGCGGAGCCGGAGCAGCAGCCCGGAGCGGCCGGCGCAGGCGCCGCGCCCGGCGCCCGGGCCGGCGCCCGATGACCTCCGCCTGCCGGCCCTCCGCGCGGTGCTGCGCCACCTGGGTGAGCTGCGCACCAGCCTCTCTCCCGCCAAGGATGCCTGACGCTGGTTTCACCTCTGGCAGAGAGCACTTGACGCGAGCTCCTGGTCTCGCTGTGGCCGCACCCACTCTGCATGCATACCGCTCTGCATTGTGGCGGGCCTAGCCAGTCCTTGGCCATGCCCGCCGCTGCTCGACACCTGGGGATGGACAGCAGTACATCACCAGCGAAGCTGAAGGATGCCTGGTGCGGCTGGCAGGCTCGAAGGGCGCGCCGGCCGCGGCAGCGGGAGGAGCGCCGTCTGCCGAGCCAGAGCAGCCGGCGCCGAGCAGGCCGGCCGGGCGCTCTGGCCGGCAGGCGGAGCCGGGCGCCGCTGACGCGGAGCCCAGCGGGCAGTCCGACGAGCTGCCGCCGCACCTGGCCGCCGCGCGCGCGCTGGCCGAGTCGCTGCCGCCGCACGCGCGGCTGGGGGCAGGGTTGGGTTCGGAGCCAGGGTCCGGCGACGGGCGCGGCGGCGACGCGGTGGCGGCGCCGGCGGGCCGCGCGGGCCGCCCCGCGGAGCCGTTTGAGGAAGGGGTGGGGTCTCGGCTGCTTGCGCGGCTGGGGCCTGGTTTGGGGTCTGAGGGGCAGCAGGGCGCACCAGCGCCGGGCCGTCGCGCTGGCGGTGCCCACCAGGGGCAGGAGCCCGGGCTCGGCCCGGCCGCATCCATGCAAGCGCAGGTCACTGAAAGCTGCATTTGGCATTCATGCTCTCAGGCGACTGGACGCCGCATGGCAGCCTCGTTCACAGCTTGCAACCTTTAGGGTGGCCACAGCCCCTGGGACGAAGGCGTGGACTGTGTCGGCGGTGCGCACCACGTGGTTGAGCCGCAGCACATCCACACCGCAGAACTCGAGCAGTGTGGCCAGAGAGTCGCCAATGACGGTGGAGCGCAGGTGGCCCACGTGCATCTCCTTGGCCACATTGGGCGACGAGAAGTCGACGACCGCGCGCCTGTAGCTCAAGCTCGGCGCCCACGTTTCGATTCCCTGCAGGCATTGCGCACCGGTCCCACCACCGGTCCCACCACTGCAAGGTTGCGAAAGAATAAAAAAAATGATTAATGGATTTGTGGCACATTTAGCCAGCACAGTCACATTTTTTATGCAGACGCAGTGCAGCTTCCTTGCAGGCAGTGATGCGCTTATGAACCCAGCACGCACAACGCACTTTCGACACCTGCTGCTGTTCACCCAAGTGCTGGTGCGCTCGAGTAGTCAATGCGGCCTTATGTTACCAGCTGGCTTAAGTGCGCTAGATAATGACGTAGACTGCCACGCGACGCTGTCTGCACACGCTCATCCAGGCTTGCACAGTGATCTGGGTTCAAACAGTGCGCTTCAAGCAGGCCCAGACACAGTCCCAAGACAGGCCAGCCTGTCCCACTGGAACGGATCCGGGGCCCGGGGCACCACAGAGCTCCTGCGCGGGCCCGCACGTCGCGCAGCATGGCCTGGATGTGGCGCGCAACCCAGGCGCGGCTGACCCGCACGTTGATGAACCCCGGCCCGGCGATCGCCGGCGAGACGACCATCTCCTCCGCCACGGCCCCGGCTTTGCCCTTTACCGCGGCGCGCTCCACCGCAAGCGCGCTGCCCTCCGGCACGGAGCGCAGCAGCTCCTCCAGGATCGCGCCCGCCAGTGCATTAGGGTTTTTGGGCGCGCCCTCCTGCGCGGACCCCAGGCGCCGCTGCCCTCAGGGGTTCAAGGGGGCGCCCTCCTGCGCACAGCCCAGGCGCCGCTGCCCTCCGGGGAACACCCAGACCTCAACTGACCCAGCTCATGGAACCCTCATACTAAGTAGAGTGCTCTCCAACAGCACATGTGCTCTTGTCACAGGTCGCTTGCGCTTCGGTGTAATCCATGTACAGCATGTTGGCACAGCACAGGAGCCTGCCTGAATGCCCCGACGCAGGTCGGGTGCTTGGTGTGTCGCTCTTCGTCCCGCGCGCACGGGGTGGCCTCACCTTGCCGCGCAGGCTGGCAAAGATCCGCATGGCGTTGTTTAGCTGGTAGTCGCCATACTTGGGGTTGTTTGTCTGCACCAGCACCGGCTCGCTCGGCACGTCGGGCACCGCCGCGCGTATCGCCGTGCGGAAGAGGGCGGCCAGCTCGCTCACCAGCGTGGTCGCGCGCGCCGCGGTGTTGGGAGTGAAGCCTGCGCGCGCGCAGGCTCCAGGGTATAAGGTATTGGGGTACCCTAGCGCAAGCCCCTAACCCTGTACAGTGCGGGCCGTCGAGAGTCGGTACTGCATGCAGGGCTGGCACGAGCGGCCGCTATGTATGTGCACAGGGAGCCGCAGCATGCACTGTCATGCGCGGCCGTCGCACCACACTGCACACCAGCCGTGGTCAGCCCCTTAGGCGGGTGCGGGGACTAGCCAGCGCCGCCCCCCAGGCAGTGCGCGCGTGACGCGTCAGCGTGTGCTCCCTGCTTGGTGCTGCACGCCCCCACTGTTGACTGCGGGCCCTGGTATTGCCACAAGGTGGTATGCACTTGAGAGGTGGGGGCACCACAGGTCACAAAGGAGTGCTGGCTCGCAGGGAGAGCACAGTCTGCTCTGCACACTGTAATCCACCTGCCCCACACTTTCTGCTTCGAGCCCTCTGGGGGTGCCCACTCCTCAGGCTCTCAGCCAGGGGATCAGACCCCTCACGGGACCCACCTGTTGGCGTAGGCGCTGAGATGGAGGCCATCAGCGCCGGCTGCGCCGGCGAGGCGACTGCTGCCGAGCACGCGCTGCACCGCCTGGTCGCGCTCCGGCTCCTCCAGCTGCTCAGTACTGTGCCAGTGCCTGCTTGGCAAGGCGAGCACGAGGTGAGCACGAGCTAAGCAAGCCGTACGCCTCGCCCGCATCAGACTGCTGCACTGCAGTCGCGGCCGTGGTGCGCGCTTGCAGGAGCACGCATATCACTCTGCTGTGTATGCCAGGTAGTGCCCGAGTGACGAACGAGAGGTGAGCGGGGTCCACGCACCAAGCCGTCTGAGGGGCGCCAGGAAGGAGCGTGGGGCCCCGCGGCTGCCGCTCCGGCCACTCCGGTGCACACCTGCAGGAGCAGAGAGGCAGATAGCGGGTGCCGCGGCGTGTGCAGGGGATGGGAGCACTGCTGCAGCGCCCGCCGTACCTGTGCTGTTGGCAGGCAGGAGTGCGCCTACGAGCATTGCTCGGAAGGAGACTCCCTGGACTGCATGTGCTGGTCACAGGCGCTGAGCTTGCTGCATGCCAGATAAACAATGCACTGCGGGCACGTCTGTCTATCTGAGTTCATCATGTTGGTATGAAAGCATTCCCCAAGTTGGCGCGGCGCCAAGTTTGGCTCGTAACAATACATCGAAAGTCGGAACTACTCAGCCCGGGGCCATCTTACAGCATTGAAAAAATTCCAAATGAATACGTGCAGGCAGGGCCCGCCAGTCTGATCTCGACTCAAGCTATACGTACACTCGGCACCCCGCTGCACTCGCGGGGCCTCAGTCACGCGCGGATAGGAAAGCAGGGCGGCCAGAGCAGCCAAAGGAGCCCTAACTAGGCAGCAGGATAGCGAACCAC